>ERZ842401.1413-NODE-1413-length-34551-cov-15.478722_pt1 | contig 34551 bp, 32 predicted proteins | sample MGYA00521270_ERZ842401 | MGnify/ENA primary metagenome ERZ842401 (study PRJEB31892, sample SAMEA3878208) | bioreactor metagenome | biome: Moose rumen | place: Sweden | collected 2011-10 | study: EMG produced TPA metagenomics assembly of the PRJEB12797 data set...
TGCCTTTTGGCAAAGTAAAAAATTGGTGCTTGACAAAAGTCACTACATAACAGTGGAGTGAGAAAAAGTATTCCCACCTCCGCCAAGCTGAACTGTAACGGATAGGATTAAGAACGTATTGACATCGGCAATCATCAAACTGCAATTATAATAAAATCCTATCGTGTCTTTAGAGATTGTGACATTGAGATTTTTATTATTTTTCGTTATAATGTTTAGGTGTAGAAAGAGATTTACGTTTAGGAGGAATAATCATGATTAGTCCATATACCGCAGGTGCTTTGGTACTGGTTGCTCTGATTGTATTTGGCCCGAGCAAACTGCCGGAAATCGGCAAGGCATTAGGCAAGGGCATTAAGGAATTTAAATCCGGCGTTACCGATGAGGCCAAAAAGCCGGAAGAACAGCAGATGATGAACGTGACGGAGCAGCCCAAGGAACTGCCTCCCAAGACCGAAGACAAGCAGTAAGCCGGTGGCATAGATGGCAGAAGAACAAAAATACGAAGAAATTGAGGCGCCTAAAAATATAGGTGTCCCTGCCGATGCAGAGGTGGTGCCGGACGACGGCAGCATGTCCCTGATTGCCCATCTGACTGAGCTCAGAAGCCGCCTGATAAAATGTCTCGTGGCCACGGCTCTTGGCAGTGTGGTGGGCTATTATTTCATTCAGGACATCATGCACTACATCACCCTGCCGGCAGGCAAACTCTATTACATGCAGCCGGCAGAAGCCTTCTTTACCTATTTGAAGGTGGCCTGTGTAGCAGGTTTCCTGCTGGCCCTGCCCATTATCTTTTGGCAGATATGGCGTTTTTTCCTGCCGGCTCTGACTTCTCGGGAACGTATGGTGCTTGGTATTGTAGTGCCGACATCAGTCGTTCTTTTTTTCTGTGGACTGGCCTTTTCCTTCTTCCTCGTACTGCCTGCCGGGATTAAATTCTTTTTAGGCTTTGGCAATACGGAGCTGGAGGCACTGCTTTCCGTGGACAAATACTTTGACTTTGTCATTATGTTTGTCATGCCCTTTGGCTTTATCTTTGAGTTGCCGCTGGTGATTACCATTCTGGGCAAGATGGGACTTATCACTTCCGCCTTTTTGAAGAAGTATCAGCGGATTATCATTTTCCTCTCCTTTGTGGTGGGGGCACTTATCACGCCAACGCCGGATGTGTTCACTCAGTCCATGATTGCCCTGCCCATTATCGTACTCTATGAAGTAGGCTATGTTATCGTTCGCTATATTTTACGCAGGTAAGGAACTGTTCCTAAGGAGGTATTTGCTTGGCTTATAAGGATTTACGGGAGTTTATGGCGGATTTGGAGTCCAAGGGACTGCTGAAGCGCATTAAGACCGAGGTTGACCCGGAACTGGAAATCACGGAAATCACCGACAGGGTTTCCAAGATGGAGGGGGACAGGAATGTTGCCCTGCTCTTTGAAAATGTCAAGGGCTCCACTATGCCGGTGCTCATGAATGCTTTTGGCAGCTATGAGCGCATGGCTATGGCTCTCGGGGTGGAAAAGCTGGATGATGTCGGGGACGAACTGCGGGAAATGCTGAAGCTCCCGTATGTGTCCCTGCAGAATAAAATGAGCGTTGTCACCATGATTCCGATGATTAAAAGAGCCATCAACTTCCCGAAATACGTGAAGAATGCCCCTTGTCAGGAAGTCGTGGAGACGGAAAATCCGAGCCTTGATGAGATTCCCATTCTCAAATGCTGGCCCGATGATGGCGGCCCCTTTGTGACGCTGCCGCTGGTATTTACCAAGAACCCCAAGACCGGCAAGCGCAATGTGGGAATGTACCGTTTGCAGAAGTACGACAGCCGTACCACAGGCATGCACTGGCATATTCATAAAAACGGTGCGGAAAACTTCCGGGACATGAAAGCTCAGGGGGGCGACAGGATAGAAGCGGCCGTGGCTATCGGTACAGACCCTGTAATCACCTATGCCGCTACGGCGCCCCTGCCCCAGGATATTGATGAAATGGTCTTTGCCGGTTTCCTGCGGCATAAGTCCGTGGAACTTGTAAAATGCAAGACCGTGGATATCGAAGTACCGGCTACGGCGGAAATCATTCTCGAAGGCTATGTGCTGACGGATGAACAGCGCCGGGAAGGCCCTTTTGGGGACCATACGGGCTATTATTCTCTGGCGGACGATTATCCCGTGTTCCATATCACGGCCATCACGCACCGCAAAGACCCGATTTATTTCTCCACAGTGGTTGGCAGGCCGCCCATGGAGGACTGTTACCTCGCCAAGGCTACGGAGCGGATATTCCTGCCCCTTTTGCAACAGATGCAGCCGGAAATCATCGACATCAATATGCCGCTTGAGGGCGTATTCCACGACTGCTGTATCGTGTCCATCAAAAAGCAGTATCCCATGCAGGCCCGTAAGGTCATGCACGCACTTTGGGGCATGGGACAGATGATGAATGTCAAGATGATTATCGTGGTGGATGCCCATGTCAACGTGCAGGACTTAAAGGAAGTCTGGTGGCGTGTCTATAACAATATTGATGCCAAGCAGGATTTGGAAATCGTGGAAGGGCCGCTGGATGTCCTTGACCATTCCTCCCCCATGGCTAAATGGGGCGCCAAGCTGGGCATTGATGCCACCAAGACATGGCCGGAGGAAGGCCACACCCGTGAATGGCCGGAGGAAATCAGCATGAGTGAGGAAATTAAGGCAAAAGTCGATGCCAAGTGGAAGGAGCTTGGTCTGGATTGATAGATATAAAAGCGCATATAAACAATGTGGCTTTGCACCATACGATTTTTGACCTGCCGTTCGCCTTTATGGGGGCGGTACTGGCGGCCAATGGCTCACCGGCCATCCATGACCTTATCTTTATTGCTTTGGCCATCACTACAGGACGGGCGGCGGCAATGGCGCTCGATAATCTGGCAGACTTGAAGTATGACAAATTGCAGCCGCGCATGAGCTACCGTGCCATGGTCAGCGGCCGAATCAGCAGGACGGAGGCCAAGGTCTTCATTGTCATTTGCCTGCTCCTGATGGTGCTGTCGGTAATGCAGCTGCAGCCCATCTGTATTTACCTGCTGCCCATTGCGGCACTGCCCTTTTTGATTTATCCTTTCACCAAGCGCTTCACGGGCTGGTGCCATCTCTTTCTGGGGCTGGCCATTGCCATGGCTCCTGCCGGCGGCTGGGTGGGAGTCAGCGGCGAGGTCACAACGCCGATGGTGCTGCTTTGTACGGCGGTGGCGCTGTGGATAGGCGCATTTGATGCCATGTACGGCGCTCAGGATGAAGAATTTGACAAAAGTCAGGGCCTGCACTCCCTGGCCGTAAGTTATGGGGCACCGAATGCATTTAAACTGGCGTCGGCCATGCATGTAATTTGCATTGCCTGTTTCTTTACTGTGGGAATTATGTTATCCTTAGGACAGATTTATTTTATCGGCGTGGGCATTGCGGCCGGAACGCTCGTGTACCAGCACCGCATTGTCAGTCCGACAGATTTTTCCCAGGTAACGCAGGCCTACTTCATGCGCAACGGCGTTGTGTCCGTGGCCATCTTTGTCTGTACCTGGCTTAGTTTTTTCTTATGATATTTATACCAACAAATTGAGGTGACTCCATGTCCGCAAAAATTCTCGAAGGTAAGTTTTTCGCACAGCAGTTAAAAGATGACGCAGGGCGCCGGGCGGCGGCTTTGCAGGAAAAGTACGGCCGCGCTCCGGGCCTGGCGGTGATTCGCGTGGGCAATGACCCGGCGTCGGAGGTCTATGTCCGCAACAAGGACAAGGCCTGTGCTGCTCTGGGTATTTACTCGGAAGTGATTGCCCTGCCGGAAGAGACGACAAAGGATGAGTTAATCGCCAAAATTGCGGCCTTGAATGCTGACGATAAAATTGACGGTATTCTTGTGCAGCTGCCTCTGCCGGCGCAGATTGCCCAGGATGAGGCTGAAATTCTCAATTGTATTGACCCGTCCAAGGACGTGGATGGTTTCCATCCGGTCAACGTGGGTAAGATGGTGACTGGTGAGCCGGCCCTGCTGCCCTGCACGCCGGCCGGCTGTATCCGCATGCTGGAAATGGCCGGTATTGAAATTGCCGGCAAACGCGCCGTGGTCATCGGCCGCAGCAACATCGTGGGCAAACCCATGTTCCATCTGCTGATGGGCAAGAACGCCACGGTGACGGTCTGCCATTCCCGGACGGAGAATCTGGCGGATATCACCCGTCAGGCGGATATTTTGGTGGCTGCCATCGGCAAGCCGCAGTTTGTTAAAAAAGATATGGTAAAAGAAGGTGCGACGGTCATTGACGTGGGCATTAACCGCATTGCTCCCAAAAAACTGGTGGGCGATGTGGATTTTGCGCAGGTCAGTGAAGTGGCAGGGGCGATTACGCCCGTGCCCGGCGGCGTAGGTCTGCTGACCGTAGCCATGCTGATGCAGAATGTTGTGCAGGCAGCAGAGGCGCACCTGAAGGCTTAAGGCAATCCTGCCGGGACTCAGTGCGTCTGCGGCAGGATTTTCTTATATATTATAAGCTTTATGTTTTATTGCAGAGGAGAAGAGAGCTCAATGAAAACTGACGTGGAAATCGCGCAGAGCGCACAGATGCAGGACATTCGCCGTATCGCGGAGAAACTTAACATCTCCGAGGACGAACTGGAACTCTACGGTAAGTACAAGGCTAAAATCAGTCTGGAAACCTGGCAGCGTATTAAGGACCGCCCCAATGGCAAACTGGTCCTGGTAACGGCTATCAATCCGACACCGGCTGGCGAAGGCAAAACCACCACCAGCGTGGGACTGGCAGATGCTTTCCATAAACAGGGTAAAAAAGTAGCTGTAGCTTTGCGTGAGCCTTCTTTGGGCCCCTGCTTTGGCTTGAAGGGCGGCGCTGCCGGCGGCGGTTATGCCCAGGTTGTGCCCATGGAAGATATCAACCTGCATTTTACCGGTGACTTCCATGCTATCACCACGGCTCATAATCTGCTGGCGGCGGTAATCGACAATCATATCCAGCAGGGGAATGCGTTGGATATCGATGTGCGACGTGTTGTCTGGAAACGCGTGCTGGATCTCAATGACCGCGCCCTGCGCCATGTGGTTATCGGTATGGGCGGCAAGGCGCACGGTGTGCCGCGTGAAACCGGCTTTGATATCACCGTGGCGTCAGAAATGATGGCCATTCTCTGTCTGGCCTCTGACCTTGAGGACATGAAAAAACGTCTGGGCGAAATCGTCGTGGCTTACACGCGTGACGGCCGGGCTGTCCGTGCCAAGGAACTCAATGTCACCGGCGCGCTCACGCTGCTGTTTAAAGACGCGATTAAGCCCAACCTCGTGCAGACGCTGGAAGGCACGCCGGCTTTTATCCACGGCGGCCCGTTTGCCAATATCGCTCATGGCTGCAACAGTGTGATGGCTACGAAGTTTGCCTTGAAATTTGCCGATGTCGTGGTGACGGAGGCTGGTTTCGGTGCTGACCTCGGCGCAGAGAAATTCCTCGATATCAAATGCCGGTTTGCCGGCATTCACCCGGACGCCGTAGTCATTGTGGCCACGGTGCGCGCCCTCAAGATGCATGGCGGCATGGATAAGAAAGACCTGGGCAAAGTTGACATGTCAGCTTTGGAACGTGGTATGCAGAATCTCGAAAAGCATATCGAAAACATTCAGAAGTTTGGCCTGCCGGCCGTGGTGGCTATCAATGCGTTCCCTACGGATACCAAGGAAGAACTCGACTTTGTGGAAACAGCCTGCAACAAGCGCGGTGCCGAAGTCGCACTCTCGGAAGTTTGGGCCAAGGGCGGCGAAGGCGGCCTGAAACTGGCCGAAAAGGTAGAGGCGGCTATGGCTAAGCCGAATGATTTCCACTTTATGTACGATACAGAGCAGAGCGTGGAAGAAAAAATCACCGCGGTGGTCAAGGAAATCTACGGCGGCGATGGTGTGGCCTTTACGGCGGCTGCCCAGAAACAACTGGCCGAAATCAAGGAACTGGGCTTTGATAAAATGCCCGTCTGCATGGCCAAGACGCAGTATTCCCTGTCTGACGACGCCGGCAAAATCGGCCGTCCTACAGGCTTTACCGTTACGGTCAGAGAACTGCGCATTTCCGCTGGTGCCGGCTTTATCGTGGCGCTCACCGGCAATATCCTGACCATGCCCGGCCTGCCCAAACATCCGGCTGCTGAGAATATGGATATTGACAACGAGGGCAAAATAACGGGCCTGTTCTAAAAACATTATAAGTTTTTTTGCATCATATTAGGACACATACAGACATGTGTCCTTTTATTATACGATGAAAAGAGATACAATAAGAACAACAAAAGGCAAATAGGTGTTGCTGTTTATCAGCGGCATAGTATAGGAGGAGAATTATGCAGGCAAAAGAAATACTTTCCCGTGTTGACCACACCTTTTTGAAACAGACGGCCACTTGGGACGACATCAAAAAGATTTGTGAAGAGGCAGCCGCTTATCATACGGCAACGGTTATGGTACCCTCCTGCTTCATCGAGAAGATTCGCCGTGAATATGGCGGCAAGGTCAAGATTGCCACGGTGGTTGGTTTCCCCAACGGCAACTGCAACACGGCCGCCAAGCTTGCGGAAACGGCACAGGCTCTGGCTGACGGTGCTGAAGAAATCGATATGGTTATCAACATCGGCATGTTGAAAGCTGGCGAAACGGAGTACGTCACTGAAGAAATCAAGGCTTTGAAACGTCTTTGCGGTGAACGTGTATTGAAGGTTATTGTTGAAACCTGTTTCCTGACGGAAGCAGAAAAAATCGCGGCCTGCAAATGCGTAACGGAAGCCGGTGCGGACTTCATCAAAACGTCCACGGGCTTTGGCTCCAAGGGCGCAACCCTCGAAGATATCAAACTCTTTAAGGAGCATATCGGTGAAGGCGTACAGATGAAGGCTGCCGGCGGCATTCACACCCGTGAGGAAATGGTGGGCTTTATCGAAGCTGGCTGCACGCGTCTGGGTGCCAGCGCAGCTGTAAGTGTATTAAAGGATGAGGTGGATAAATAATGGGCAAGTTCAAAAGAGCATTTGTTATTGTTTTGGACAGCTACGGTATCGGTAATGAACCGGATGCCGCCGATTTTGGCGATGGTGTTTGCAACACCTTAAAATCCATTGTGGGTTCCAGCAAGTACGACACGCCGAACATGAAAAAGCTGGGTCTTTTTAACATTGACGGCGTGGGCTGTGGTACGCCCGAGGAAAAGCCGCTGGGCTCCTTTGCCCGTCTGCGTGAGCTGTCGCGCGGCAAGGATACCACGACGGGCCACTGGGAAATCGCCGGCATTGTGTCCGAGCGTCCGATGCCGACTTATCCGGACGGATTCCCGGCTGACCTTATTGCAAAACTGGAAAAGGCTTTCGGCAAGAAAATCCTCTGCAATAAGCCTTATTCCGGTACGGCTGTTATCCATGATTACGGTCAGGAACAGGAAAAGACCGGCGGCCTTATAGTTTACACCTCCGCTGACAGTGTGTTCCAGATTGCTGCCAACGAGGCTGATGTTCCCGTAGATGAACTCTACGGCTATTGCAAGACGGCCCGTGAAATCCTGCAGGGTGAACATGGCGTGGGCCGCGTTATTGCCCGTCCGTATGTGGGCAAGTTCCCGGATTACCAGCGCACTTCCCGCCGTCATGACTTCTCCCTCGACCCGACGGGCGATACGATGCTGGACGCCCTGCGCCGCAAGGGGCTTGACACCATCGGCGTAGGCAAGATTTCCGATATCTTTGCCGGCCGCAATGTCAGCCGTTCCTTAGGCATTAACAAGAACAACGTGGACGGTATGGAAAAGACGCTCAAGGTGATGGACGAGGACTTTGAAGGTCTGTGCTTTGTCAACCTCGTAGACTTTGACATGCAGTATGGTCATCGCCGTGACATTGACGGCTATGCGCAGGCTGCTACGGTCTTTGACAAGCAGCTCGGTGAGTTCATGGCCAAGATGCGCGATGATGATGTGCTCATGATTACTGCTGACCACGGCTGTGACCCCGGAGCACCGGGCACGGACCACACCCGTGAGTATATTCCCCTGCTCATCTACGGCAAGCATGTTAAGGAAGGCGTAAACTTAGGTACTTATCCGACCTTCGCCATGATTGGCGCCACCATCTCCGATATGTTTGACTGTGATTTAAAGACCAAGGGTGAGAGCCTGCTCCCACGCTTTATCAAGGATTAAAAATCTATAAATCTATGATCAGAATATAGAAAAGAGGCTGTTTTCAATGAGAATGTATGACCTGATTACCAAGAAAAAACACGGTGAGGTTTTGACGGATGAAGAAATCCAGTTCATGATTGACGGTTATGTAAAGGGTGAAATTCCCGACTATCAGATGTCCTCCATGCTGATGGCTATCTGGTTCAACGGCATGACCGACCATGAAATCACCCAGCTCACTATGGTTATGGCTAAATCCGGCGATATGATTGACCTTTCCGCCATTGCCGGCAAGAAGGTTGACAAGCATTCCACCGGCGGCGTAGGCGATAAGACGACCCTGATCGTCGGACCTATCGTAGCAGCCTGCGGCGGCAAGGTAGCCAAGATGAGCGGCCGCGGCCTGGGTCATACCGGCGGCACGGTAGATAAGCTGGAAGCCATTCCGGGTTACAAGACGGCTCTGGACCGTCAGGAATTCTTCGACACGGTAAACAAATGCGGCATCAGCCTTATCGGCCAGTCCGGCAACCTTGCTCCGGCCGATAAAAAGCTCTACGCTCTCCGTGACGTAACGGCTACGGTTGACTGCATTCCTCTGATTGCATCTTCCATTATGAGCAAGAAACTGGCCGCAGGCAGCGACTGCATTCTGCTCGATGTTAAGACGGGCAGCGGTGCATTCATGAAGACCTTGGATGATTCCATTAAACTGGCTCAGACCATGGTGGCTATCGGTGAAGGTGCCGGCCGCCGTACGGTAGCTCTGATCACCGATATGGATACGCCGCTGGGCCTCGGTATCGGCAACAGCATCGAAGTTGCTGAATCTATGGACGTACTGAAAGGCCATGGCCCGGCTGACCTGACGGAAGTTTCCCTGCAGCTGGCTGCCAATATGCTCTACCTCGTGGGCAAAGGCGATTTGGATGAATGCCGTAAGCTGGCTGAAAAATCCATTGAAGACGGTTCGGCGTTTGAAACCTTCTGCACGATGGTCAAGGCACAGGGCGGCGACGACAGCGTACTGCGTGACTACAGCAAATTTGCCCAGGCTCCGTTCAAGGCTGAAATCAAGGCCGAAGAAGATGGTTTCATAACGAAGATGAACGCTGAGGCTATTGGTGAAATGTCCGTTATCTTAGGCGCAGGCCGTGAAACCAAGGAAAGCGATATCGACTTCTCCGCAGGCCTCATGCTCCACAAGAAATACGGCGATGCCGTCAAGAAGGGCGATGTGCTGGTAACGATGTACACTTCCAAGGAAGCTGCTTTCAAGGGCGCCGAGGAACTCTACCGCAAGTCCGTGGTAATCGGCAGCACTGCTCCGGCCAAAGAACCCCTCGTCTATGCGCGTGTGGAAAAAGATAAGGTAGAAAAATATTAAGATTGTCAGGCTGCAATTTGACAGGTCAATATGACCTGTCAAATTGACCCAATAAATTGTCATACAATTTTGTATTGAAGGAGTGTTTTTACTGTGGATGATAAAGAATTGATTGCAGCAGCCAAAAAATACCGGGAATTTTCCTACAGCCCGTATTCCAAGTTTAAGGTCGGCGCAGCTGTGCTGACGAAAAAAGGCAACGTATACGGCGGCTGCAACATTGAAAATTCCAGCTTCCCCGTTACCAACTGTGCAGAACGTACGGCCATTTTCAAGGCTGTATCCGAAGGCGAACAGGAGTTTGAGGCTATCGCGCTCATCGCTGATACGCCGGGGCCCTGCTCACCATGCGGTGCCTGCCGTCAGGTGATGGTGGAATTCAGGATTCCGAAAATCATCATGGCTAATTTAAAAGGCGATGTAAAGGTAGTTACGCTGGAAGAGCTCATGCCGTACGCCTTTACGGAATTTTAAATAGTTGACAAGCACACATGCTTTGTGTGAAAATAGGACACGTGTCCTGCACTCTATAAATCATTAAAGGGGAATTTATAATGTTTTTAGTCGTAAACTTAATCGGCGTTCTGGTGTTCTTAGGCATCGGCGTCCTGCTTTCCAAGAAGAGAAATGCTATTCAGTGGCGCTGTGTAGGTGCACTGCTCGCACTTAACGTATTCCTGGCCTGGTTCCTGACTTCGTTCTCTATCGGCCGTGAAATCATTGTGGCTGCCGCTGCTGGTTTTAACTGGCTCATCAGTGTGGCTTATGAAGGTATCGCCTTCGCTTTCCCGGACTGGGTACATGTACCGCAGATGAACTTCTTTACGTCGGCGCTGCTGCCTATCCTGCTGGTTGTGCCGATGTTCGATATCCTGACCTATATCGGCGTACTGCCCTTCATCATTAAATGGGTAGGTAAGGCTCTGGCTTTCCTGACCCGCGCACCGAAGTTTGAATCCTTCTTTGCTATTGAAATGATGTTTTTGGGCAACACTGAGGCCCTGGCTGTATCCAGCCTGCAGTTAAAGCGTATGAAGGCTGACCGCTGCCTGACGCTGGCCATGATGTCCATGAGCTGCATCACGGCTGCCATGGTTGGTATTTACACCAAGATGATGCCTGGTGAATTCATCATTACGGCTATTCCTCTGAATGTTATCAATGCGCTTATTGTGACCAACATTCTGCATCCTGTAAAGATTTCTGAAGAAGAAGATACCGTTGCCCGTGTCGATGATGACGGCGCAGAGCGCGAACCATTCTTCTCCTTCCTCGGCAACTCCATCCTCGGCGCTGGCCGTCTGGTACTCATCATCTGTGCTAACGTTATCGCTTTCGTAGCTTTGGCAAAACTCATCGACATGCTGCTGGTGCTGATTCATCCGGCCATCACGCTGGAAAACATCCTCGGCTGCATCATGTTCCCCTTTGCCTGGCTTATGGGCCTGGAAAGCGGCGAAGCATTCCAGCTGGCTCAGTACATGGGTACTAAGCTCGTAACCAATGAATTCGTTGTAATGCTGAGCGTGCAGGATATCATGGGCCAGTTCAGCCAGCACATGCAGGGCGTACTGACGGTATTCGTTACCTCGTTTGCCAACTTCTCTACGCTGGGCATGATTATCGGCTGCTTCAAGGGGCTGGTAGATGATGACAAGAATGCTCTCATCTCCCGCAACGTAGGCTATATGCTGTTGTCCGGTATTCTGGTTTCCCTGCTTTCCGCAGGTATTGCCGGACTCTTTATCTGGTAAGATTTTACAGAAGGGACTCACGCTTTGTGGGTCTCTTTTTTCTATTTATCTTGAAGGAAAATAAATTTGAAATGGCGAATAAATACAAAAGGATATAGCAACGTGATGTAGTATTTCGCTTAGGAGGCGGACATTTTGGACAGAAAACTACGAGTACTGATTACAGACGATTCCAAGCTGCTGCGCAAAAAATTACGTCAGGAGCTTGAGGCTTTGGATTGTGATGTGTTGGAAGCGCAGAACGGCAAAGAGGCTGTGATGCTGAATTTGGAAGAACAGATTGACTGTGTGTTTTTAGATATTGTCATGCCTGAGGTGGGCGGCATTGAGGCATTGCAGGTCATCAAGGAAGTGAATCCTGATTTGCCGGTGGTGATGCTCTCCTCGGCCGGAACGCCGCAGAAACTGATGACGACGCTGAAGATGGGCGCCATGGACTTCATTCAGAAGCCGTATTCCAGTGAGCAGATTAAGAAAGCGGTGGAGACGGTTCGAAAGAAGGTCGAGGCTAATGACAAATGATTTTAGTATAGTTCAGTGTATCTATAATCGCAGTCATTATCCACCAGAGGAAATGCAGAAGATTTTGCAGGCAGCGGAAGAGGACGAATCCTCAGCTGCCAAGCTGCTGGCTGACAATGCCGTGGATATCGCTCCTTACCGTACAGCGGTCTTAAAGGCCATGGGAGATGATTTCCCCCGGGAGGGCGTCTGGTATGCAAAATACGTAGAATTATTTATGAACGGTTTGAAGGAACAGCTGCACACCGAAGCGGTGGTGGAGGACGCTCCCTGTACCGTTCAGGAAGAGCGTCCCAACTACGCAGCCTCTCAGCGGCTGACAGGCGATATCAACATTGTAGCCGGTCTGATAGCGCCGGAGAGTGTTTACCTGCGGCTGGCAGAGCGCTACAGCGAAGAGGAGTTCTCGGAAGTGGACGAAATGGCGGTGGACTGCATTACGGAGCTTATCAACGTCATCAACGGACTTCTCAGCGTAGAGCTGGGCAAGGAAAAAATAGAAACTGATTTGGAGCTTCCCCGTCATGGACAGAATGTAGTGCCCCAAGGCAGCAGACAGCTGTGCCTGCGCGTCCACAGCGCCGTGGGGTCTTTCCAGATAGTCATGGCAACAGATGAGTTCTTTTAGAAATAGCGGGTTACGGCTCGCTATTTTTGTTTATTAAGTTGCTTTACACCTATTGACATAATGGGTGTAATGTTGTAACATAACACCATGGCTAATGAGCCGGCACAACTGACTGGAATAACCAGAGGTTTTGCAGAGGATTTTTCCTGTGCAAAACCTCTTTTTATTTTCTATGCAAGGAGGGACAATGAGCTTTATTGATTTGATAATTCTGATTGATACGCTGAAAGGATGATTTTTATGACTAAGAAGTTGATTAAGATGGCAGCATTATTGGGAACTTTTTTAGTAGGGCTGGGATTAGCTGGTTGTGGTACAGAGGGGGTTAAATCCGACAATCAGGAAGTAAAGACTTACAAGGTAGCAACCAGAGGAACATTCAAGCCGTTTACCTACTTTAATGATGAAAATAAGCTCACTGGTTATGACATTGAAATTCTGAAGGAAATAGAGAAACGTAATCCGCAGGTGAAATTTGAGTTTGAAACTATGAGCATCGAAAGTGCCTTCGTAGCATTAGAAGCTAAGGAGATTGATATCATTGCCAATCAGATGTCGAAGAATCCTGACCGGGAGAAAAAGTATGGCTTTAGCAGCACTCCAAATAACTACACTAGCACAAAGCTGGTAACCAGAGGAGACCGGAACGACATCAATACACTGGATGACCTGCGCGGCAAGAAGGTAATTGTTACGCCTACCGGAGAGGCAGCTCGTATGCTGAAAGAATTCAGTGCCAAGGGAGAACCGATAGAGTTTTCTTATACTGACAAAGGGTCAGCTGAAACTTTAAATGTCATTGCTACAGGCCGGGCAGATGCCGGAATTGAGTACGAGGTGGCTGTCAACGAAGCGCACAAAACTTTAGGGCTGGATGTGAAACCTGTAGGGCCTGTGGTTATGAGTGTACCGACCTTTTATATCACACGTAAGGATGAAGATGCACAGAAACTTCTTGCTATAATCGATAAGACAGTTGAAGAAATGAAAAAGGACGGTACGTTGAAAGCCCTGTCGGAAAAATTTCTGGGCGGAGATTTTACACATGAACTGCTAAAGAAAGATTGATGATAGGGGGAGGGTAACTTATGGAGGCTTTGGCGAGAGAAGAAGATTTTTCCGGGCTGCTGTCCAAGAAATGGGAGTTCAGTCAGGAGCTTATAGGCCGGGGAAATGTTATACCCCTATGGATTGCGGACATGGATTATCCCACAGTGCCGGAGGTGCGTGAGGCTTTAGTGAAGCGTGCTGCAGCAGGTATTTACGGTTATGCCGCCGTGCGCAAAAGCTATTATCAGGCTGTCATAGACTGGCTGGCAAGGCGTCAAGGATGGAAGGTGATGGCTGATAGTATCGTACTGGTGCCCGGCGTTGTAACTGCTCTGCATGTAGCTATCCATGCTTTCAGCGAGCCGGGAGATTATATATTGTTGCAGACACCTGTTTACCATCCTTTTTACAGGACAATAAATGAGACGCGGCGCCGACTTCTGGAAAATCCGCTGATGCGCCACGAACACGGCTATGAATTGGATTTGGTGGATTTAGAGGAAAAACTCAGAACTTATCACCCTAAAATCATGATTCTTTGTAATCCACATAATCCTACAGGCCGTGTTTATACAAGGGCAGAATTGACTGATATTGCCAAGCTGTGTAAAAAATACGACACGCTGGTGGTAGCAGACGAAATTCATGGTGATTTGATTTTAGGGGAAAAGGCACATGTGCCATTTTTCTCTCTGCCGATGGAGGTGCGCGGCCGGGCTATTGCCTGCACGGCTCCGAGTAAGACATTTAACATCGCTGGCCTAAAAAACTCCAATATCATAATTGAGGACGCAGAACTGCGTCAGGCCTTTCAGGCGGAGCTTGCTTACCTGGGAATACCAGGCCCGGCGCTTTTTCCCTTGGTGGCAGGTGAGACGGCTTACCGTCATGGTGAAAAATGGCTGGATGAGGTCATAGCATATTTGCGAGAAAATCAGGCGTATGCGGTGGCGTACATTAAGAAAAAAATGCCTAAGGTTTGGATGAGCAAACCAGAGGGAACTTATTTCCTGTGGCTGGATTTTTCAGCTTATGACTTTTCAGTGGAAGAACTGGAAAAATTTATGTTAGGCGAAGCAAGATTGTGGCTTAATCAGGGATATATCTTTGGGGAAGCTGGCCGTGGATTTGTGCGTATGAATCTGGCCTGTAGCCGGACGGTACTGGAACGGGCGCTTACGCAGCTTACATCGGCACTGCGGAAACGAAAGGGATGATTATATGGGCGGTTATTTTGATATTGGCTATATGGTTAAGTCGCTCCCCGTGCTGCTTTCTTACGTGCATATTACTCTGGGGCTGACGGCAGTAGCGGTGGCAGGCGGTTTGACTGTAAGTATCTTTGGGGCCATTACCGTCAGTAAAAATATTCCTGTATTGGCGCATTTTGCCAGACTGTATATTTCTTTTATGAGGGGCACGCCGTTTTTAGTGCAGTTATTTCTCTTTTACTTTGGCCTGCCGGAACTGCTGATACATTTGGGTGTAACAGCAGCCCACAGCGTGCCGGGGGTAGTATATGTGGCTTTGGTGTTTGTTATGCATGTGGGCGGCTATGGGGCGGAAATACTGCGTACGGCGATTTTGGCTGTACCATCAGGCCAGCTGGAGGCGGCTTTGTCCTGTGGCTTGTCAGAATGGCAGGCCTACAGGCAGGTCGTTTTTCCGCAGGCTGTCAAAATTGCTGCGGAACCGTTGGTCAATATGGTAATTACTACGCTAAAAGATACTTCGCTGGTGTTTAATGTCGGTATTATTGATATGATGCGCAAGGCGGATTTACTAGGGGCTAATTCCCAGCGCAATTTGGAGCTTTATATTGATACGGCTATTATTTACGTTTTACTGGTGCTCGCCCTGCATTATGGTGGTAAGGCGGCAATCAGACTTTTAGGAAAAAAGAGCAGGAGGGAGCAGGCGGAGGTGCAGGTAGTTGAGTATTGTTGAGATATCATTTGTGGTCGAGATGATGGGCGAACTGTTACACTATGTGCCGGTAACGCTGGCCCTAGCGATCAGCTCACTGTTGCTTGCTATGGTAATAGGGATAACAGGCAGTATATTGGAAAATAAGGGGCCTTGCTGGCTGCGTCGGGGATTGGCCTTATACGTGCTTTTAGGACGGGCTATCCCCACAATGATTATGCTGTATCTTGTTTACTTTGGTCTGCCTCTGTTCCTGTTGGCAATCAAAGAAGAATATGGTTTTTCCATTATCGGGATGGAAAAGGTACCCTCCTTTATACTGGCAATGCTGGCTCTGACCCTGCATACAGGGGCTTATCTTATAAAGGTTTTCGAAAGTGCCTTCCTTTCGGTGGACAAAGGGCAAATGGAAGCCGGGGTAGCAACGGGACTGTCTGTTTGGCAGACTTATAGGCAGATAGTTTTTCCACAAGCATTTTTGTATGCGATACCGTTGCTGGCTAATCAATTCCTGGGCCTTATTAAGGGAACATCTATTGTATTTGTGATAAGTGTTGTGGAAATTTTGGGCGCGGCCAAGGTAGCCTACGCGGAAAGTTACCGCTATTTAGAAACATATCTGGCAGCCGCACTCATCTATTGGGCGTTTAGTATCGCTTTTGAGTATCTGTTTGCCTGGGCTGAAAGATCTTGGGGAGGATATCGGCGTGGCAATGAGCAGTTATGTTAATATATTGGGAAACTGTGGTTGGCAAATGGTTGGCAGAAGCTAATTGTTTGTCAACAGCAGTTTATCCACGAAGAGTGAGCTGATCAGAGAAAAAAGTTTGCGGTTTTATAAACTTTTTTTAGAAAAAGTGTTGACACACATGGATTATATGCGTATAATGATTCTTGTCGCTGAACGAAAGCGGTTTAAATGCTGGCTTGTCAGTGGTTAAAATTAAATAGCTTCTATTTGTAGAGCATTGTGGAGAGTTGTCCGAGTGGTTGAAGGAGCACGCCTGGAAAGCGTGTATACGGTGAACGCTGTATCGAGAGTTCGAATCTCTCACTCTCCGCCATTTTTTTATTCTTTTTCAGGTCGGGCTGCAGTGCTTGGGTCTTGCGCAATGGAGTCCCGTGAACCTCGTCAGGTCCGGAAGGAAGCAGCGATAAGCGGAGCGCGACATGTGCCGCGAGGTCGCCTGAGGGCTGCAGCTCGACGTGAAAAAGAAGGTCAAACAGGCAGTCGGGAGACTGCCTGTTTGTCGTAGGGAGGGAATCGCATGGCGTATATTGCACTTTATCGTAAATGGCGGCCGGGAACTTTTGGCGATCTTGTAGGACAGGAGCATATCAGCAAAACTCTGAGCAATGCCATCACTACAGGGCGTATCGGTCACGCTTATCTGTTTTCCGGCCCCCGGGGAACAGGCAAGACCAGTACCGCCAAAATACTGGCCAAGGCGCTCAACTGTGAGCATGGCCCCACGCCGGAGCCATGCGGAAAGTGTCCGCAGTGCCAGAAAATAAACGATGGTTCCTCCATGGACGTGTTTGAAATTGATGCGGCCTCCAACCGCGGTATTGATGAAATCCGTGATTTGCGCGAAACGGTGAAGTTTGCGCCGGTAGATGGCCGTTACAAGGTCTACATCATTGACGAAGTACACATGCTGACCACGGAGGCCTTTAATGCCCTGCTGAAAACCTTGGAGGAGCCGCCTGCCCATGTGGTCTTTATTTTGGCTACTACGGAGGCGCATAAGGTACCGCCGACCATCCAGTCACGCTGTCAGCGTTATGATTTCAAACGCATAACGGTGGAGGAGATTCGTGGGCGTCTGGAAAAAATTGCCGGGGAAATGTCGCTGCCGATTGAAGCGGAGGCCCTGAATATGATTGCCATTCAGGCTGACGGCGGTCTGCGTGATGCGCTGTCCCTGCTTGACCAGTGCTCGGCTGTGGCCGAAGGCGAGATAACAGCAGACAGGGTGCGGCAGATACTGGGGCTTATCGGCCATGACTGGATTTACCGCATGACGGAAGCCATTGCGGCGCATAAATCCCAGACAGTGCTGACGATTTTGGCAGAACTGCTGCGTGATGGCAAGGATTTAAAGCAGGTACTTACGGAGTTGTCGCTGCATTTGCGCAGCCTGATGATTTATCAGGCAACAGGTACGTTGGAACAGATGGACCTGTATGCGGAAAATGACCAGGTTTTACAGGAGCAAAAGACCTTTTTTGATGCCGGTCAGCTGATGGCAATGTTAAAAAAACTGCATGAGGCGCTGGCTGAGATAAAGTGGTCGCCGCAGCCGCGCATTACCGTAGAGATGGCGCTGCTGACTTTGTGCAATCCCGAGGCGGCAGCTGCCGCACCGCAGCTGCAGGCGGCAGCTGCGCCTGATGACCAGCGTATTGCCCAACTGGAGGCTAAACTGGCACAGATGTCGGCCAAGCTGGCAGCAGCCCCCGTGCAAAAGGCGGCTGCGCCACGGACAAAAGCGGCACCTGCAACGCCAAAGCCTGCGCCCGTATCTGCCCCCATGCAGGAAATACCTGACCTGGATACCAGCGATACGGCGGTATGGCAAAATCTGTTGCAGACTTTAAAAGATAGAAATAAAATGCCGGTTTATGCCTGTGTCAGTCAGGGGCAGTTTGCCGGTATGACGGAAACAAAGTTTTTTATCCGCTTTACTGGGACGCTGATGGCCTCACTGACTATGCGCAATTACCAGACGCTGCTCGAAGAAATCCTGCAGGAACTTACCGGCAGGGAACTGCGCCTGCATTGTTCGGGGGAGGATACGCCGCTGGCGCCGCCGCCACGCCCCGTAAAAAAAGCGAAACCGCCGGTACAGGAACTTGAACCTGATGAACCGCCAACGGTGCCGGTGGATTTAGAAAATCTGCCGCCGGAGGCCAGAGCACCCTTGGAGAAAGCATTTGAGATTTTTGGCGACCATGTGGTGGAAGTCGAAGATGATGGCACGCCATAGGCTGCGTGTTTTATAGATGACAATAAGGCTGAGGTACGCGCTTGTACCTCAGCCTTATGTTTTATAACGCCGTTGTTCCAGTTTTGCCATAGGCAAAACTGGAACAACGGCGTTTCAACGAGGCGAGAGATATGCTCGCCGCCTGTTTTGGTATTCGTGCCCCCACCTGCTGAGGTGGGGGACATTTTCTTGCCTCGTTATAAGATATTTGTCAGAAGCGGAATTTTTGCAGGGAATTTTGCAGGTCGGCGGCCAGCCGGGAGAGAGCTTCGCTGGCATCGGCGATTTCCGTGGCCGATGCGGCCTGTTCCTCGGTGGCGGCAGAAACGGTCTGCATTTCGTTGGACACCAGCTCGCCCTGAGAGTCTATGCTGACTATCTGGTCGGCAATATTGGAAGAGTCCTCATTGGCTTCATGGATGGAATCCGTCATGCTCATGGCGGCCTCGTTTACTTCCATGACCAGTGTTTGGATATGTTCAAATACATCCCGCAGCGAGTCTACAGATTGGGCGCCGTTGCTGACAACGTCCCGGCCTTCCTGAATGGAAACAACGGCGCTGGAGGTATCTTTTTGTATTCCGGCTATGAGGTTGGCGATTTTTTGCGCGGCTTCCCCGGACTGTTCAGCCAGCTTGCGAACCTCTTCGGCTACTACGGCAAAGCCGCGGCCATGCTCGCCGGCGCGCGCGGCTTCGATGGCGGCATTCAGTGCCAGCAGATTGGTCTGTTCGGCGATACCGGAAATGGTGGCTACTATGTCGCCGATTTCATTGGAGCGCTCGCCCAGCTTTTCGACGATAGCAGCGGATTCCTGTACGTTGCCGGCAGCGCCCTGTATCTGGCTGATGGTTTCCTGTACGGCCTTGGCACCGTCCGCGGCATAATGAGAAGCGGAAGAAGAGCGTTCTGATACCAGATTTGCCTTGTTGTTTATATTGTTTATCGAGCTGGAAACTTTTTCTACGGCGGTGGTGGCAGAGTCCACGGATTGCTGCTGGTTGGCGACAGCGCCTGCGGCATCGGTAACGGATTGCGCTACCTGATTGGAGGCCTGCGCCGACTGCTGGGAGCTGGCAGACAGTTCCTCGGAGGAGGCGGCTATCTGCTCTGCAGACATATGGACGCTGCTCATCAGCTGGCTGAGACTGCTGCGCATATCGGCCATGACCTTGGCCATATCTCCGAATTCATCGGTCTGGTCAATGGTCAATTCCTGCGGACTGAAGTCACCTTCCTGCATTTTACGGCAGTCAGCCATCATCATGCCCAGAGGCTGGACAATGCCTTTGATGATGAGGAGGCCGCCCAGCAGGAGTATAATCAGCGCTGCAACACTGTACACCAGCATGAAAAATGCCGCAGACGAGGCTGCGTTGACACTGGCGGTGTACATGAGTTCTGCATCATGCTGGACTTCCTCCTGCCGGGTTTCCAGCACCTTGCGGAGGTCAGAGGTGGCTTTTCCGCCTTTGCTGCTGTACAGGGAAGCAGCCTCGTCATGCCTGCCTGAGGCTGCGACATCAATGATTTGTTTCATGATGCCGGTGAAGTTTTTCCATTCCTGCTTTACTTCAGAACTTTTGGCAGAGAGGTTTTCTTCGTTGGCGGCAGCTTTCTCGTAAGCAGCCCAGTTGTCATCGAATTTGGCGAGGATTTCCGCTGTGTCGTTGTTCAGTTCCTTAAACCGTTCAGGTGTTTTGGCATCCAGAGCCAGCACAGCCCGTGACTGCATATCGCGCATCATGTACTTGGCTTCGCCAATATGGTATATCTGCTGCATATTATTCTGATAGATGGAAGTCAGTGTTACCACAGACTGGCTGATAGTGCCATAACCGCGATACCCTACCGCTGCCAGGCCAAGGGCAGCGATAATTACGAGAATCATTATTTTGTAGGTCACTTTGATGTTTTTGATAATATTCATAATCCTAACTCCTTTAATGAATTTATCTTTATTAGAAAATTCGTCATTTTTGAGTTTATTCCTTTAAGCAAAGAGATTTTTTTTAACTTTTACTGTAATAGTGTTACAAATTCATTATATTTTACAGCCTTTATTTGTAGCGTTGTTACAAAAGCGGTCATGAGAATTGAACAGGCTGGCCGGCTGTGCTAAATTATAGCTGTGGATACGAAATGCCAGTGATGGCATGATTGATGAAGGAGTGTATAATCCATGAGAAAAATTATTCTGTTGTGTTCCGCAGGTATGTCAACCAGCATGCTGGTAAAAAAGATGCAGGAAGCCGCGGCTGCTGACAACTATGAATGTGAAATTGCCGCATTTCCGATGTCAGAGGCCAAAGCCAAAGCAGCTGATGCAGATATTATTTTCTTGGGTCCGCAAGTCCGTTTTTCCAAAGATAAGGTGGCAGAGCAGTGTCCCGGCCGTCCGGTCGAAGTCATTGATATGAAGCTCTATGGCCGTATGGATGGCAAGAGCGTCATTGCCACGGCTAAAAAAATATTGGGAGACTGAGATTTGGCCGGGTATACTCCTTTTCTTTCCCAAAAAATATCTCCCCTTAATTTCCACAGAGCAATCCCCATTTATCTTTGCGCGGCTGCTATCCTTTCGGAGGGCGGCCGTTTGTGGTATATTAAATTATGTTGAATGTTTGTAGGGAAATTTTTAGGAGGAGCTATGTCAGGATTATTGAAGAGGATGCGTGAGCAGGAAGGATTCTCTGATACGGAACGGGTGATTGCTGATTATCTGCTGAAAAATTTCCGTGAGCTGGGGACGCTGTCCACGCGGCAGCTGGCCGGCAAAACCTATACCAGTTCAGCGGCGATAGTGCGCTTTAGCCAAAAGCTGGGCTTTGAAGGCTATACGGAATTCAAGGTGAAGTTTATGGCGGAAATGATGCAGAGCATCGGTACGCCCAAGGAACGTTTTATCAGCGATAAGGATACGGTGCCGGAGGTTATTGACAAGGTGCTGCTCATGGGACAGGACGCGTGGAAGGAAACGTATGACCTTCTTGAGCAGGCGGATGTGAACAGGGCGCTGCACTATCTGCGGCAGGCGCGGCATATCGGTTTTTATAGCATGGGAGACAATCTGAATTTGGCCCGGATGGCGGCAGCCAATTTCATCATGGTGGGCAAATACGTTTCCGTGCAGGAGTCCATGCCGTTGCAATTTTTGGAGGCTTATGATGCGCCCAAGGACCATGCGGCAATCATTATGAGCCGTACCGGTGAGAATCGCCTGCTGGTGGAAATAGCCCGCCGCTTGTCCCTGCAGGGCAATCCTATCATCTGCATTACCGCAGCGTCAAAGTCGTCACTTGCTGAAGTTGCCGACGTGACTTTTCAGACAGCGACTACGGACCGGCTGGAAGAATTCGGCCCCAGAGTATTTATGATGGGGGCGACATTTATTCTGACTGTCCTGTATGGCGTGCTGTTGACCCGTGTGGATTATCAGGGAGCTTTTGAGCGTGATGACTGGTTACGCCAGCATTTGCATTATTAAATAATAAAAACAATATATTCATTTGTCGTGTTCTGTAGCATTGTTACAGGCACGACTTTTTTTTTCGTCGTTTTGTGAATCAGCGTTTCAGACTTGTCAGAATCTATTGAAGGGGCAGAAGCGGTATTTTATACTAAAAACACCTTAAGGCAGTGCAATAATTGCACGCATAATTATTATTTCAGGAAAGAGGTATCTACATGAACAAGCAGGAGATGTTCGACAAGTTCATCGAGTTTATGGGAAACTTCGCCCAGTTCCGTGCTGTGGTGGCCCTACGCGATGGCTTTATCATGACGACACCCTTTACGATTGGCGGTTCACTGTTTCTGCTGATTGCCAATTTGCCGGTGCCGGGGTATGCAGAATTTATGGCTTCACTTTTTGGCAATGACTGGACGGCTCCCTTGAATGCGGTAGCCGGGGCAACCTTCAGCGTACTGGCGCTGATTGTCGTAATGTCCATTACCAACCGTTTTGTATCCAATGAGGGCTGCGATGCCAGTATGGCTTCGCTGTTGGCACTGGCCACCTTCCTTATCGTGATGCCTTCGGAAATCATGACAGAGTCCAGTGAAGTGGTGGGCGGTATCATACCGAAGTCATGGGCAGGCAGCAACGGCGTTATCACCGCTATTATTGTGGCATTTTTTGTCAGCTATGTATTTTGTTACTGTGAAAAGAACCATTTGACCATCAAGATGCCGGATTCCGTGCCCAGTGGTGTAGCCAGAGCGTTTGAAGCATTGATTCCCGGTGTGATTCTCTTTACGGTTGGTTCGGTGGTCTTTGGCCTGTGTCATTACATCGGGGCAACCACCTTGCCGGAACTGCTCTTTAAGGTCATTCAGACTCCGTTGCAGAGTCTTTCCGATACCATTGGCGGTGGCATTGTCATCGTTGGTTTGCAGAGTGTGCTCTTCTGGGCAGGCGTTCACGGCCCGAATGTGGTGGGCGGTGTGGTAAGCCCCCTGCTGCTGGCAAACTCTTTGGACAATCAGGCAATTCTCGATGCCGGCGGTCAGCTGCTCAATAATCCGGCTGCGCATATCATCACGGCACAGATTAACGATGTGTTTGTCAAGAGCGGCGGCTGCGGCCTGACTTTGGGACTTATCATCGCTTCCCTGATTGTCGCCCGTTCCAAGCAGATGTCTTCGCTTATGCGCATGGCGACAGTCCCGGGACTTTTCAATATCAATGAGCCGATTATCTTCGGCCTGCCGATTGTGTTTAACCCGTATCTGCTCGTTCCCTTCATCATCGTGCCGGTAGTGGCGTTGCTCATCACCTACTTTGCCATTGCCATAGGCTTTATGGCTCCCCTCAGTGCGGTGCAGGTGCCGTGGACAACACCGCCCGTTATTGCAGGGTTCCTGCTGAGCGGCTGGCAGGGCGCTGTGGTGCAGATTATCAATCTGGCAGTAGCGACCATTATCTATCTGCCCTTCGTAAAGGCGCAGGATAAGAGCCTGCTGGCCGAGGAACAGGAAGAAGCCGTTGCAGAGACAGACAGCACGGCTGTCTGAGAGTGTGCTGCATGATGAAATGCAGGATGGGATTTTTGAAAAGAGGGTTTGCGTTCATGAACAAGAAAAAGATAACTGCGGCAGCAATGCTTGGTATCGCCATGAGTCTCTCCGGTACGGCGATGGCCGCCCCGGAAGCAGGACAGGATTTGGAAGCGCGCATTGCAGCCATTGAACAACAGCAGCAGCAGCTCACCAAACAATTAAATGCCCTAAAAAAGGAAAATGCCAAACTCAGGAAAAAGGCTACAGGCGTGGAGAGCAATAAAGAGGCTATTAGTGACCTGAAAAAAGAGCAGGAACGGTTTAAAATCAGCGGTTTTGTCCGTACTCAGTGGGAAAGCCGTAATGATACGAATGGTGGTTTGCGAAACTGGGAGAATGAAAAGACGAACAACCGCTACTATCTGAATTTGGACGGTACCATGAAAATTAACGAAAACTGGATGGGACATTTTCAGGTAGAAACTAATAATCGCTATGCCGGCAGTACCGCAACTGGTGATAATTTTGGTCACAGCACCAATAAAAACAAAATAGACGATAAAGACTGGGGCACAATCCAGCGTGTCTGGCTTACCGGTAATTTACCCAATGGTGTGGAAGTGAATGTAGGCCGCCGTTGGACATATCTGGGACAGCAGTTCTCCTTGCTGGGGGCAACGGTCAATGGTATTGATGCCACCATTCCCGTCAACAAGAATGGTTTGCGCGCCGGTGCATTCTACTACAATATGGCTGAATACACCAATGCTGACTTCTCCTTCTGGGGAGCTATGTTAAAAGGCCCGGTGGCTAAGAATCTGGATATAGCCTTGGCTTATGCTCATATCGGTGGCGGCGATAAGGAAGTCCCCTATGTGCGGAGAGAGGATGGTGGTCCAGATTACAGTCATGGCAACTGGACGGGCAAAAACGCCTTTGTCATCAGTGCATCCACTAATGTTGCCCGCAATCTGCGCTTGACGGCAGATTACGCACGTACCGACTTCAGCGTTAGTGACCTCAATGCGACACGGCCAGAGTGGAATCAGATAAGCGGCAATAGCAATCAGTCCTTCATGGCACGGCTGGATTACAAATGGACAAACCCGGATGTAGTAGGCTCATTTGCTGCCTTTGCCGGTTATCACTATATAGGACGCAACGGCTTTATCATGAGCGATGAAAACGATGGTGCCATTAAGCAGAATTCTCGGGGCTGGTCACTGGGCTTCCGCTATGTGCCATGGAAGCGTATAGTTTGGGAAACTAAATATGTAATTTCCGAAAATGATATGCACCAGTGGAACAGTTGGGATAAATCATATACGCGTAAACTGCTCCGTACTCAGCTGGATTTCTACTTTTAACTAAAACTTAGGAGGATTTATTCTAATGCAAGGTTTGGAACTTACAGCTTTTGAGATTATCTCTTCGGTAGGGACGGCTCGCAGCTGTTATATCGAAGCTGTTCAGGAGGCTAAGAAAGGCCATTATGCAGAAGCACAGGAGCGCATTAAGGAAGGCGACGAAAGTTTTGCTGCCGGTCATGATGCCCATGCCGGGCTTTTGCAAAGGGAAGCCAATGGGGAGAGCACAGTTTCCCTGCTTATCCTGCACGCCGAGGATCAGCTGATGAGCGCGGAGGCTTTCAAGATTATCGCGCAGGAGTTTATTGATGTTTATCAGCGTTTGGATGCGTTGAATAAATGAAAGTGAGAGAAATATTATGGCATTACCAAAAGGTTTTTTGTGGGGCGGAGCCTTTGCCGCCCATCAGATGGAAGGTGGCTGGCAGGAAGGCGGCAAGGGGGTAAGTGTCGCGGACGTAATGACCGTGGGCGGCCCGGGCAAACCTCGTGAGATTACGGATGGCGTGCAGCCGGGGCTTATTTATCCCAATCACGAGGCCACGGATTTTTACCATCGTTACAAGGAAGATATTGCGCTGCTCGCGAAGCTCGGTTTCCGCTGCTTCCGCACCAGCATTGCCTGGACGCGAATTTTCCCCAAGGGCGATGAATTAGAGCCCAATGAGGAAGGCCTGCAGTTCTATGATGACCTCTTTGACGAACTTCTGAAATACGGCATTGAGCCGGTGGTGACACTGTCCCACTTTGAAATGCCCTATCATCTGGTCAAGGAGTATGGTGGCTGGCGCAATCGCAAACTGGTGGATATGTTTGTCCGCTTTGCTGTCGTCTGCTTTAAGCGCTACAAGGACAAAGTCAAGTATTGGATGACTTTCAACGAAATCAACAATCAGCGTGATGTGGATGCGGCCTTTGCTCCCTTCACCAACTCCGGCGTAATTTACAAGGATGGTGAAGACCGCTATGCCGTGATGTATCAGGTGGCTCACCATGAATTTGTAGCTGCTGCCTTGGCCACCATTGAGGGGCATAAGATTAACCCGGATTTCCAGATTGGCTGTATGATGGCTATGTCGCCGGTCTATCCGGCTACCTGCCAGCCCTTGGACCAGATGGCTGCCCTGAAGGAAATGGACAGAACATTCTATTTCAGCGATGTACAGTGCCGAGGACATTACCCGGCCTATATCCTGAAAGAATGGGAAAACAAGGGATATGATATAAAAATTGAAGCAGGCGACCTTGAAGCGCTGGAAAAGGGCAAGGCCGACTATCTGGCACTTTCCTACTATATGAGCTTTGCCAGCGCCTATGATGACGCCGAAGATGCACCGCATTTTGGCAAGGAAGTACCCAATCAGTATATCAAGGCTTCCGACTGGGGCTGGCAGATTGACCCGGTAGGGTTGCGTTATATGCTCAATGTTCTTTCCGAGCGCTATGAACTGCCCATGATGATAGTGGAAAACGGCATCGGGCTTCACGAAGAACCGGCAGAGGACGGTATGGTGCATGATGATGAACGGATTCAGTATTTCTACAACCATATTACCGAAATGAAGAAGGCTGTGGATGAGGATGGCGTGGCACTGATGGGCTATTGCCCATGGGGGCCGATAGATATTGTTTCTGCCAGCACCGGGGAAATGGAAAAGCGCTACGGTTTTGTCTATGTGGACAAGAACAATAAAGGCGAAGGGACTTTGGAGCGTATTCCCAAAAAATCCTACTACTGGTATAAGAAAGTTATTGCCAGCAATGGCGAAGATTTGCGTATGGACTGAGGAGGAAAATATAATGGATATTTGCAAAAAAGCAATTACGGCTGCTGTTTTGATGGCACTGGCGGCTCCGGCTGCTATGCCGGTTGACTTTTTCCCTGCTGTGGCGCAGGCAGCGCCTGCCACGCAGGTACAGGCCAGTGATGCCTTTGAGGTAGATCTGACCAAAGGGGCAAATAACCTCTTTGAACCCTCCAACGGCTGGACTAACGGTATGCCGTTTAACTGCTTCTGGCACAAGGAAAATGTGCCCTTTGAGAACGGCGTGCTGAAGCTGATTATTGACGAATCTCCCAATCCGGCAGCTGACAAAGTGCCGTATTCCGGCGGTGAGTACCGCAGCAAGGCCACCTATGGCTATGGCCGTTATGAAGTGGTGATGAAGGCCATCAAAAATGACGGCGTTGTATCTTCCTTCTTCACCTATACCGGCCCGTCCGAGGGCGACCCGTGGGATGAAATTGACTTTGAAGTATTGGGTAAAGACACCACCAAGGTTCAGCTTAACTACTTCCGCAATGGCAAGGGCGGTCATGAAAAAATGATTGACCTGGGCTTTGACGCTTCCGAGGATTTCCATACCTATGCTTTTGAATGGCGCAAGAATTCCATTATCTGGTTCGTGGACGGCAAGGAAGTTTTCCGCCGCGAAAATGAAGATTTCCCTGTGACCAAGCAGAAAATTATGATGAATGCCTGGCCGGGCAAAGGTGTGGATGAATGGCTGGCGCCGTTTGATGACCTCGACCTGCCGCTGACGGCTGAATATAAATCCATTAAGTACACGCCGTTTGCAGAATAAGAGGGGGCAATGTCATGCAGAATACGCGAAAATTGCGCCGCCTGGTACTGGCTGGGCTGATGGCATTGGGAACCTACGGGCTTTCCGCCACTGCCTTTGCCGCCGATGCCGGACTGCACGTTGATCAGGTAGGGTATCTTACAAATCACACTAAGGTGGCGATGGTATCTGCTACCTCCGGTGACAGCTTCAAGCTGGTGGATGTAAAGACGGGCAAGACCGTCTACGAGGGCAAACTGACTGCGGCAAAATACGATGCCAATTCGGCAGAGAATATCCGCCGTGCCGATTTTACGAATTTCAATACCCTCGGGGAATATAAACTCGTAGTAGGAGACAAGGAATCGTATGATTTTGCCATCGGGGATAATGTGTATAATGTGCCGCTGGTGCAGAACCTGCGCTCCTATACACTCTCCCGCAGCGGCAACCCCTTCAAGGATGAAGTGACGGGGCTGGAAGTGAAGCAGGGCCATGCGCAGGATGCAAGAGCGAGGTTATATTTTGGCGATAAGCTGAACAAAAAGGGCGATACCCTTGATGTGAGCGGCGGCTGGTACGATGCCGGCGACTATGGCAAGTACACCACCACGGCAGGGCTTGCCAGCGCCGAAATCCTGCTGGCCTATGAAGCCAATCCCACGCATTTCACTAAGGGACAGCTCCATTTCCCAAAAGGAGTAAAGAGCGATGGCAAACTGCCCGATGTGCTGGCAGAGGTCAAGCATGAGCTGAAATGGATGCAGAAGATGCAGCGCAGCGACGGCAGTACCTTCCATAAGGTAGCAGGTGCCCAGTGGCCCGGCTTTGACAAGAGTCCCGATACCGATACACAGGAGCGTTTTGTCTACGGTACAGCCACCTACAGCACCGCCATCTATGGTGCCAGCATGGCGATTGCCGCCCGGGTATTTTACCCTTATGACAAGGAATATGCGGAAGAACTGCTGAAAAGTGCCAAAGCCGCTTGGAACTATCTGGAAAAGACCAATCAGCCTGTCTATCGATGGGATGAAGGGCAGGAAAGCGGCTCCGGCCCCTATGACAAAAAGACAGACGAAGAAGAGCGATTATGGCTGGCGGCAGAGCTTTTCAGGACAACCGGCGATAAGGCCTATGAAAAGTACCTGCAGAACAAACAGGCTGTGTTCACGAAAAAGCCGGGCTTCTTTACCTGGGACAATACCCTGTCACTGGCGCAGTTCGCCTATCTGACAAATAATGCTGCTGACAAAAGTTTGCAAGGCAAGGTGAAAACAGCGTTTTTGGCCTATGCCGATGATATTGTGAAGAAGATTGAAAAAGATGGTTTCGCTTCTTCACTGTCAGCCAGCGAATATACCTGGGCCTCGACCAAGAATGCCGTAAGTCAGGGCGACCATCTGCTCATGGCTAATCAGATTGCCCCGAACAAGAAATATGTGGAAGGGGCTCTGGATCAGCTGCATTACCTGTTTGGACGCAATGTGCTGAACCGCAGCTTTATGACCGGTGTCGGGGATAATCCGCCGGAGCATCCCCATAACCGTATCCACGAAAGCACGGGGGCTTATGTGCCCGGCCTTGTGGTGGGCGGCCCCAATGCTGTATCCGGTGGCGACCCCGACCAGACCAAATATCTGGAAGGCGGCAATATTCCTCCGGCCAAGGCCTATCTCGATGTGCTGACCTCATGGTCAACCAATGAGTATGCCATCGACTACAACTCAGCAGCTGCCTATGCACTGGCTTTCTTTGCCAAAGCCGACAGCAGCATTAAACCTGCTGATTTGAAACTTAACCGTGTGTTTCCTCCATTGAATAAGAATAAATAGAACATCCTGAAAAGGACTGCGGTGTTTAAGCTGCAGTCCTTTTTAGAATGTTGAAACATCATTACAAAATAGGCGTAAAAAATCAAAATATAAAGTAACATTGCTTCTAAATGCTTGATAACAATATAAAAGTATAGGAAACAATGATAATATAAGCGTGCGGAAGTGAATTGCTTGCTTTTGAGGTAACTGTAGAGCAGAAGGAGATGTATGGTGTTATGGCATGGAAAATAAGCAGGAACAAGCAGAAAAAATGGCTGCATCTGGCTGTGGGCGCGGCACTAATGGCAGGCGTAAGCGGCGTATTGCCGGGGATGGCAAGTGCGGGCACGGTTACGATAACAGGTAATTTGGAAAATCATGAAGGTAATTTTTATCAAAGCGTGGGTGAAAAGTATACAATTCCTCATGGAGATTGGGATGAAAAATGGTATTCTGTCTTTGGCGATGACGCATCCCAAAATAACACTATAACTTTTTCTGGTTTTACTGCTCCCAGCTTTGGCGTGCGTGTGGCCGGTGGCTATGGTGCAGGGGGAACGGTTAGCGGCAATACGGTCATCACTGAGAACAGCGTGATAAGCGGGCAATTGGCTGGTGGCTACAATTCGGCTGCAGGCGAGGTAAGTGGCAATGTGGTGACAATAGGTGCAGGCACGACTACCAATGGCAGTTTAGATGTTTTTGGCGGCTATTCCAACACGGAGAATAATACAACTGATGTAAAAAACAACATGGTTAATATTCTGACTGCCATAACGTTGCAGAATTTGAAAGGCGGCGAAAATAAGAGTTACTGGGCAGGCATGAATGGTAATACCTTAAATATTGCTGCTGCAGGTGTGCAGGCAACCTATTTTGGCGCCTTTGAAAATATCAATTTTCTTATTCCGCAGAACATAGGCACAAATGATGTTATGTTGACAATTAACGGCGATGCTACGAATTTAGGTGGTGTGAATATCGGTGTTGGTATGCAGCAAGGTGCCAGTATGACGGTCGGTGATATCGTCAAGCTAATGCAAAACAACAATGGGATTAGCAATGCTCTTACAACGGCGACCCCTGTCCTTACGACAAAAGCCCCTGTCAGCCTGATAACGGATAAACAGTATAATTTTTCGCTGAGTACGACTGATGAAAACAAGATTTTGGAGGCAACGCTGGAAAGCATCACCGAAGCACCTGCTCAGGGAGAAAGCGGTGGCGAGGATGGCGCATTATCGGCTGAGGCGGTCGGCTCGTCTCAGCGCCTGAAATCCTTGGTCGAGACGCAGGCGGCTGTAGCAACGGTATTGAACAGCGGCTCTGATATGCTGGCTGATGCCGGCTTTGAGCAGGCCGGGGCAGCGGCGGTAGCGGCAGATTCTGCCGGGAAATTTGCACCGTTTGCCGCTATGGGCGGTTCCAGCCTGCGCGCGGAAAGCGGCTCCCATGTGGACACCAAAGGCTTCGGTCTCAATGTGGGTTTTGCCAAGGAAGTCCGTCGGGGACAGAGCACGTATCTTTTTGGGCCGGTAGTGGAGTACGGCCGGGGAAGTTACGACAGCTATCAGGATAACGGCATTAAGGCCGATGGCAGCAGCAGCTATTGGGGTGTGGGACTGCTTGGCCGGCAGACAAATGACGACGGCGTATACTATGAAGGCAGTCTGCGGCTGGGCAAGGTTAAGGCTGATTATAGCGGCAATCTTGTAGACAGGACAGCCGAATATGACAGCAGCAGCAAATACTGGGCCGGTCATCTGGGCTTGGGACGTGTTTACAAACTCAAGGGCAGCAACAGTCTGGATGGCTATGTGAAATGTTTTTTCAGCCATCAGGATGGTGATACGGTTACGGTCAATCTTAACAATGGCACTACGGATGAAATTTCTTTTTCCAGTACGGACAGCCAGCGTTTCCGTATCGGTGCGCGTCTGAGCCAACAGGTAAATCCCGAAAGCTCGGTTTACGGTGGTCTTGCCTATCAGTATGAGACTCAGGGCGAATCCCGGGCCACCTATCACGGTTTCGACACAGCTGCACCAAGTGTCAAGGGTGGCAGTGTTATGATGGAGCTGGGCTGGAAGACAAAGCCGGGCAACAGTCCCGTGTCTCTGAACCTGGGGCTTACCGGCTGGGCTGGCAAGCAAAGGGGTATCAGCGGTAAAATGGGCTTTAATTGGACATTCTGATATTTATGAACCGATATTATGAAAAGAGACCTTAACGGTCTCTTTTTTCTTGACGTTGTCCGTCTATTTTGGTAGTCTAAGAGAAGTTGAAAATTACCTTAACGAGAGGAGCAATATAAATGTTTGGTGGAATGGGCAACATGGGCAATATGGCCGGCATGATGAAGAAAGTCCAGAAGATGCAGAATGATATGAAGAAAATGCAGGACGAGCTGAAACGCAAGACCGTAGATGTTACGTCTGGCGGCGGTGCTGTGAAAATCACCATGAACGGTGAAAAGCAGGTCGTAAATCTTATCATTGACCCGGCAGCCGTAGACCCGGAAGATGTAGAAATGCTGCAGGATCTTATTTCGGCGGCTTTTAATGAAGCAACGAAAAAGGTAGACGACATGATGGCCTCGGAAATGGGCAAACTCACCAGCGGTCTTGGCCTGCCGCCGGGATTGTTCTAAGGAGCTATTGTGCAATACATTGCCCCACTGGCAAAGTTAATAGAACATTTTCGCGCACTGCCCGGCATCGGTAACAAGACGGCAGTGCGCCTTGCTTATCATGTGCTGGATATGGACGCAGAACAGGCAAAGAAACTTGCATCGGCCATCATTGAGGCCAAAGAAAAGATTGGCTATTGCAATACCTGTTTTAACTTAAGCGACCAAAATCCCTGCGTGATTTGCGGAGCGGCAGAACGTGACCATTCGGTAATCTGTGTGGTTGAACAGCCGCAGGATGTAGCGGCCATGGAACGCATGCGCGACTATCGCGGCGTTTACCATGTGCTGCATGGTGCGCTCTCACCGTTGGAGGGCGTCGGGCCTGACCAGATTCGGATAAAAGAACTGCTGGCACGGCTGACAAACGATACTGTAAAAGAAGTAATTATGGCTACCAATCCCAACGTGGAAGGGGAAGCTACTGCTATGTACTTAGCGAAATTATTGAAACCCATGGGCGTTAAGGTGACGCGCATTGCACATGGCCTGCCCATTGGGGGAGACTTGGAGTATGCTGATGAAGTCACACTCTCCAAGGCTATGGAAAATCGGAGGGAAATCTAAATGGAAATTATTGCGGCTTTTGCCGTAGGTCTGATTGCTTTATGCCTGATTGGCAAGATTATCTCACTGCCTATGAAGATGCTGTGGAAAATGATAACCAACAGCCTGATGGGCGCAGTTATGCTGTGGGTGATAAATCTCTTCGGCGCTGGTGTGGAAATCACCTTCGTTAAAGCGCTGCTTGCTGGTGTGCTGGGAGTTCCCGGAGTAATCATTGTTTTGTTACTGAACTAAAAGAGGGCAAAAAACAGGGCGCGTTTGGCAAATTCTTGCAAACGCACCCTGTTTTTTTAGTCAACGGCCGTATACGCGGTAGCAGGAGCGTCCGCAGGATTTAGCTGCGTACAAGGCTTCATCGCTGCGGTTCATCAATACATCAATGGGAACAGGGTGCTCGTCAGCAAAGGCGATGCCGGCACTTATGGTCAGGCATTTTAGCTGAGAGTCTTGCTGATAGACAGATTCGAGTTGCTGCATAAATGAGTGCAGCCTTTTTTCGACAGCTTCTCTCTGTACCTTGCCTGTAAGTACAATCAAAAACTCATCGCCGCCCATGCGCACATTCAGGGCATCATAGAATTCAAGTTTCAATACCTCGGCGAGAATCATCAGAGCTGCATCACCTGTCTGATGACCGAAGTTGTCATTGACTTCCTTAAAATGATCCAAATCCAGGGAAATCAGCGTGAATATCGTATTGGGGGAACATTTTTGAATGAATGCTGTAAAATGGCGGCGATTGGCCAGCCCTGTCAGTACATCCTGCTGTGCCATGCGCAAAATAAGCTGTTGATTATTGTAAAGTTTCTTATTCATTTCGCGCATGGCGCGGCTCATAGCACCCAGTTCATCATCGCGCTGGGAAAGTTTCTGCATCTGGGCTTTGGTCTGCTCGTCCAACCTGAGCATGCCATTGCCCAGTTCTTTCATACGCTTAGTGGCTATTTGGATGGGGTAGGCCAGTTTCCGGCCTGTATAAAAAGCCAGCAGGACAAAAAACACTTCCAGCAGCATAAGCCCTGTCAGCATCTTGATAACACGTTCTTTCATGCTGTCCAAAAAAGCTTTTTCGCGCATGGCTATCCTGCGGTCAATATGGTCAATCCAGATGCCTGTGCCAATTACCCAGTGATAAGGTGCAAATTCCATTGTATAATACCGCTTGGGCAGTGGTTCTTTTGTGCCTGGCTTGGGAAACATGAAGTTAGAAAAGCCACCGCCTGCTTTTGCCTGCTGAATCATCTCGCGGATGAAATAACGCCCCTCGGGGTCCTGAGCATCAATGCGGAGATGTCCTTCAGCTTCAGTCCCTAATAACACGACATTTACGCCTTCGTCAGTGTCGATAGTAAAGTATCCCTGACCGTTGTCATACCGCATATTGCGCACAAAGTCAGCTGCCTGTGTCATTGCCTGCTCCGGGGTCAGCTCTCCGCGCAGCTGCGCCTGATAACAGTTGGCGACTACGCTCCAGGCTGTTTGTGTCTGGAACTTTATTTGAAGTTCGGCATTTTTTTCCATATCTTTGCGTAATTCTGCAATCATATGGTCTTTCTCCTGTACAGCGCCGTAAATGCCATTGCACGCCATAAACAGTGTTGTAAGGAAAGATATGCCGATAACTATAAATGTTAAACGAAATTGCATTGATTTAAATTGCAGCATAAAAATCCCTCATCTGTAATCCAACTTGAAATAATATTTCAACAAAAAAACATTGAAACCTGCATGAAAGTACGTATTTTGCGAGATAAATTTTTTGCTGTAATAGGTGAGGCGGACATATTTTAGCAGAAAAAGCAGGTACTGAGCATGTATAATCTAAAAAAATGAAAAGAAGTGTTGACAAGCATCAATAACTCGTGTATCATAATACAAGTCGCTGACAGATACGGATGCGAAGCGGTGCAGCAAGCCTTGATTGGCAAACGCCGAATCGTCTCTGAAAGACTTGAAAAAACTTCAAAAAAGTTCTTGACAAGCTAAGCTGAATGCGATAAGATAAACAAGTCGCTTGAGGCGAAAGGCGGAAAGCGAAACAGATTGTTCTTTGAAAACTAAACAATGCAAATAATCATGCAA
>ERZ842401.1414-NODE-1414-length-34513-cov-6.273115_pt1 | contig 34513 bp, 31 predicted proteins | sample MGYA00521270_ERZ842401 | MGnify/ENA primary metagenome ERZ842401 (study PRJEB31892, sample SAMEA3878208) | bioreactor metagenome | biome: Moose rumen | place: Sweden | collected 2011-10 | study: EMG produced TPA metagenomics assembly of the PRJEB12797 data set...
GCAACTCGTCAAACCGCTCGTCATCCGTGTAATCTTCGCCGGCGACCACTGCCAACTGCCACCCACCATAAAATGCTTGGAAGCGATAAAAGGCGGTCTCGCAAAGACCCTTATGGAACGCATCGTTCAGAGCAATCCGCAAGTAGTGACATTGCTCAAAGTGCAGTACCGCATGAACGACGACATCATGCGCTTCTCGAGCAACTGGTTCTACGGCGGACAGGTGGAGAGCGCCCCCGAAGTGAAATACCGCAGCATCCTCGACCTCGACACTCCCATGACGTGGGTAGATACTGCCGAAATGGGTCTTGAGGCGCATGAGGAACTCGTGGGCGAGACCTATGGGCGCATCAACCGCGCCGAGGCGCAACTCACCATCGACACCTTGCAGCAATATTTCGAGCGATTGGGACGGCAGCGGGTGCTTGACGAACGCCTCGACGTGGGCATAATCTCGCCCTACCGCGCACAGGTGCAACTGCTGCGACGCATGCTGCGCAAGAGTGCCTATTTCAAACCCTTGCGGCACCTCATCTCGGTCAATACCGTTGACGGTTTTCAGGGGCAGGAGCGCGACATCATCGTCATTAGCCTTGTGCGCAACAACGACGAGGGGCAGATAGGCTTCCTGCGCGACCTGCGCCGCATGAACGTCGCCATCACCCGCGCCCGCATGAAACTCTTCATCATGGGCGACAGCAACACCATGACCAAGCATCCATTCTATCGCAAACTGTATCGATATATCAAGGGGTTAGTGGAAGAGTAGAGTAGTACCTTAGCTTTATTGCTCATTTCTGAAATAAGCCTCGGCAGTGAAAAGTGGGATGTTCTTCATCCACCCTTGGTCTATGAAGGGTTTCATAGAGATGCGCAGTGCCTTTAATTGTTCGTCGGCAAAATCCACATTCACAAAGTTGTATAATGATTTGCTCTTGACGTTGACTTCGGCTTTAACCTCTACTGGAATAACTCGTCCATCGCTTTGATACAAGAAATCCACTTCCATTGTGGAATTGTCTTTAGAGAAATAATATGGAGTGTCACCAGTGGCTGCTTTAAATTGCTGCAACACATAATTTTCGGTGAAAGCACCCTTAAAGCTCACAAAGGCATTGGTTCCAAGCAACAGGTCTTTTGGTGATGCCTCACTAAGGCAAGCAAGCAGTCCGCAATCAAGGAAATAGAGCTTGAATGCCGAATAATCGCAATAGAATTTAAGAGGCATGATAGGTGCTGTGGCGCGCTCCACTTTATAGACGAGTCCTGCATCAACAAGCCATTGAATTGCTTCTTCATAATCAGCGGCCCTTGACCCTTTCTTTATTGCCCCAAATATGAATTTCTTGTTCTCTCGCGCCAACTGGGCAGGAATGCTGTTCCACAACTGCCTGATTCTTTCTGCCTTATGCTTGGTGTGCTTAGAAATGTCTCGCATATAGGCATCAAGTATCTCATGTTGGATTTCTCTCACAAGCGTAGCATCATTATTTTCGGTAAAGCTTTTTACCGCCTCGGGCATCCCACCTACGAAATAGTATTGCCTCAAATAATCAATCAGTACATCATTAAATGCATTTATAGCCTCCCATTCGAGGGTGTTGACCAACTCAACGAGTTTGTCACGTCCACAGGCCAGTAGATATTCATTGAATGACATGGGATACATGCGCAGCGTGTTTACCTTTCCCACTGGATAAGACTCATCTTCCTTGAGCGAGATTCCCAATAGCGACCCCGCCACTGCCACATGGAGCAAAGGCATATCTTCACAGAAATATTTAAGCACGGCAAGACCGTCTTTCACCTCTTGAATCTCATCAAAGACAACAAGAGTCTCGCCTGGCATGATTTTTGTCTCAAAAAACCGTTCCAAATCGGTGATGATTCTCTCAACCGAGAAATCACGGAAAAGAGTTTCAGCAAACTTATTCTGATGGCAATTTAAATAGACCATCTGTTTGAACTCATTTTTGCCAAATTCCTTTAAAATATAGGTCTTTCCCACTTGACGAGTCCCAAGAAGAATCAGTGGTTTGCGGTCAGGACGAAACTTCCACTTCAATAAATCACTGTAAATAAAGCGTTTCATGTGATAGCATTTTTAAATAACGTTGCAAAATTACATTTTTCTTGGGGAATATGCAAGCAAAAACTACACTTTTCTTGGGGAATGTTTGGCAAAAGTTACACTTTTCTTGGGGAATAATTAGTGAAAACCACATTTTTCTTGGGGAATGTTTGACAAATAACCACTAATTTCACTAATTTCAAGTAGTTGACAAGTTAACAAGTTGACGAGCAGATAGAAAAAGAGTTTTGCGAAGTTTAGAGTTTAGTGGTTATTGGTTATCGTAGTTCCTCTAACCTTAAACTTGCGCGAAGCGCGACAAATCAGCGAAACGACAAAACCCATTGCCTTGTAAGCTTGTTCCTTGTCAGCTTGTTAGCTCAATTAAAAACGATTAATGCTCAAAACATAAACAAGAGGGTGTTGCACCGTCCTGGTCTCTGTTAACAAGCGCACTGGTGTCACATAAAGGAAATAGTGGAAAAACAAGGCCGCCGCCCGTCGTAGCTGGCGCGCCAGCTGCACACCGTGCGACCCAACGTGTACAACATCTACCGCCGTGAGAGCCTCGACACCGAACTGCTGCAACGCTTGTCGGTGATTTTGGGTCATAATTTTCTAAAAGACCTCGCACAAGAAACCGAACAGCAGATAAAAGAAGAAACGTGAGATTTCTTCAATAAGGAATTATGCTTCTTCCAAAATAACGCCATGTTCTATAAATTGCTTGAATATAAAGGTGCTAAAACCGTCAATTTTTACCGATTTAGCACCCGAATCGCCATAAAAGTGCTAAAACCGTCAATTTTTTCACCGATTTAGCACTTTTATAAGCCATTTTTGTGTGTTCTTGTGTCTCATTCCAGCATCTGAATTCAGAATTGCGTTAGATGCTGTATGGTCGCGCTTCGCGCTTAAGATTTTTTTCAAGCGAATATGAAATTATTTTTAAAACAATTATAATTTTAAGCGAAGCGACCTTCGAGCCTCAAGGCAATAGTGAAAAAGGATAAGCTTTAAAAATCACATTTTTCTTGGGGAATAAACAAGCAAAAAACACACTTTTCTTGGGGAATAATTAGTAAAAATCACACTTTTTCCTTTTGTCAAACAATTGCAAACAATTTCCCTCGTAACACGTCAAGTATGTTGCGTTGCCAACGCAACAAGAAGTTATCAAACGACCACAAACGATTAGAAGCTACTGTTTAAGCAAGCCACTTTATTTTCAAACAAACTCAACAAAAATGCGATTAAGTGAGTCTAAAATTAAACAAAGACAACAAAAATGTGATGAAATTTAACTGACACTAATGAATTAATTTATAGAACCTACTCTATTAGGATTATTACATCAATGCCTACGCCTGAGCCACGGCTCGTGGCAGGGTGATGAGCGAGGGGTCGAGTGTGATGCGGTAAGGTTCGCCTTTCTTGCCAGTGATAAAATAGTTGCTAGCTAGCTCTTCATCGATGATGCACGACTTGAAGCACCGCTTGATTTTTGAGATATACTCGTTGAGGGTGTTGCTCATGGGGTCGAGCAGGTTGTCGATGGCCTCCTTCGCCTTCTCCTCGCTGCGCCCGGGCATCACAATCGAGTAGATGTCCTCAAGCTCGGCACGGTGGTCGCCGATGTCGCGCAGCGCGATGCCGTCGGGGTTCTTGAGGAAGAGGATGTAGATGGCACGGCACATCGCCGGCATCTTCACTTCCACCTCATTGTAGTTGGGCAGCACGATTTTCAGGTCGTTGTTCACCACCAGCGGACTGAGTTGGTTTTTTTGCCCAATCACAATCTTGCCTTCAAGCAAGGTGTTGATGAGCTGTGACGGGTCGGCATGATATTTTGTTACATAGTCAAGAATTTGTGCTTGGATGGCCTTTAATGCCTCAGCCTGTTGTTGCTCAATACTTATTAGTTCTTTTTCCTCGTCAACTTCAATGGGCACCTCTTCAACATCATCTGATAAGAGCAAATCGTTATCCTTTTTTTTGCGCTTTAGCCTATCAAACCAAGATCTTTTATTTTTGAAAGTATGGCGAGTGGACAAGTTTGGCATAATGGCTTTAGGCATGTCACCATAATCATCATAGTCTGGCAGGCAACACATATTCCTATGTGCGTCTTCGGTCTCTAACATCTTGTCGCCCTCGTCGGTACTCAAAACATCGGTGACGCTATCGGCAAACCGCTTAATGTCGGTCATCGACTCACTGTTGAGCGACATCCGCACCACGGCATCTTTGCCCGCATTGCCCACATTGATGCGCCGCGCCATAAGAGTGGTGCCGCCTTCCTCGGGCGACATAATCACCTCAATCTTGTAACCAGTGAGGGATTCAAGCCAATGCAGCAAACGAGGAGTGACCGCACAGCCGATAGAATTTTGCATGTTATAATCACGGTCAAAAAACGACGTGACAACATAGATTACACCGTAGCGCAAACTTCTCTTAAAATGCGGTATGCTACTACTCATTATCTTACTCATGATGGATAATTTTGCAATAGTATAGTATTATTATAGACTAATAAGCAAAAAGTGTGCCATGTTTATGGCACATGACACACTGCAAAGGAATCATTGTTGTTTATCCCTAAACGGGGTTATTTGTCTCTTTTTCTGAAAAAACTCTTAGAGCGCTGGCGCAAGATTTGTCGTTTCTGCTCCTCGTCAAGTTCTGAGCTGTACATCGCCGGCGCAACATCATTGATGTAGCTGTCACGACTTTCTTGAAGGCAGCAGAACATGGCTTTTGTACTCTCCTCGTTCTTGTCGAAAGTCAGGTTGTTGTCAATCGATAGTGAGAACGACACAGCTTCCACATCATGTTCGGCACCGATGTAGGCAAAGAGCCAACCCTCGCTCTTGTAGGCCTCGATAAGGCTGCGGATTGCCTTGTGGGTAAACTCCTTAGAGGCGTTCTCATAGCCATCGGTGATGATGGTCACGCTGGCGATGGCATTCGTCTCGCTTTCCATCAGGCGATGCACGGCGGTGATAGTGTTGCCAATGGCGTCGTAGAGCGGAGTCATGCAGCAAGGTTTGTAGTCGTTGCTGGTGATGGGTTTCACCTCATCAATAGGGCATTGCTCATAAATCTTCTTGATTTCGCAGCCGCAGAATGCCACCAGCGTGAGCAGGTTTTCCTGCTCGGGGTGCTTCTCCTGACTGCGCCTGATAGAGGCGATGGTCTCGTTCACGCCGTCGATGGCCTGCTTGGCGATGCTCGTCATCGAGCCGCTCTTGTCAAGGATAATCACATTAAATACCTTTGAGCGCATTTTTGTGTCTGTGTTAGTTTCCATAATACAATGTTTTAAAAGATGAATAATTTGCGGTTGATTGTTTTTCACATTGCAAAATTACACCCCAAAAACACAATTCACGGAAAACAGCAACCTTGCAATTAGTCTTGCACTTGTTTTTCAATTTGTTAGCAGTGGTTGTTTTTCACGTTGAAAACTAATTTTGTCCTTTTATGAGGTATAATTGTTTTGTAATTGTTTGTAATTGTATGATAATATTGTGTAACTTTGCACTTCAATAAATCACATAACACAAAAAACAGCAATGAAGAAAACAAAGCGAAATATTGCCATCGTGTGCGGTGGCGACTCGTCGGAGCATGAGGTGTCGCTGCGCTCGGCTCAAGGTCTGTACAGCTGGTTTGACCGCGACCGCTACAACGTGTATATCGTAGTGATAAGAGGCAATGACTGGCATGTGAATTTGCACGACGGCAGCATAGCACCCATCGACAAGAACGACTTTTCGTTCAAACACAAAGATAAGAAAGGCGAGAAGACCACCTTCGACTACGCCTACATCACCATCCACGGCACTCCTGGCGAGAACGGCATCCTGCAAGGCTATTTCGACCTTCTCAAATTGCCTTACTCCACCTGCAACGTGCTGGTCGAGGCGTTGACGTTCAACAAATACATGCTCAACAACTATATGCGGCCCTTTGGCGTGACCGTTGCCGACAGTATCCTGCTACTCAAGGATGTGGAGCGCAACATCACCGAGGACGACATCGAGCGCGAACTTGGCATGCCATGCTTTGTGAAGCCCACCGATGACGGTTCAAGCTTTGGTGTGACCAAGGTAAAAGACAAGAGTCAACTCGCGCCTGCCATCAAGAACGCCTTCAAGCAATTCAACCAAGTGATGGTGGAGCGTTTCCTAGACGGCACCGAGGTCACCGTGGGCTGCTATAAGACCAAGACCAAGAGTGTGGTGTTCCCTGTTACCGAGGTGGTTACCGACAACGAGTTCTTCGACTACGACGCCAAATACAACGGCCAAGTAGAGGAAATCACCCCTGCGCGCATCAGCGATGAGCTTACCGTCGCACTGCAGGCCGAGACAAGCCGCATCTACGACATCCTGCACTGCAACGGCATCATCCGTGTAGATTATATCGTCACCAAAAACGAAGACGGCAGTGACTGCATCAACATGCTCGAGGTGAACACCACCCCCGGCATGACAGCCACAAGCTTTATCCCCCAGCAAGTGAGAGCAGCAGGCCTAGAGATGCGCGATGTCCTCACCGACATCGTAGAGAACCAGTTCTGAACCAATGCACAATGTATAATGCACAATGCACAATGCACAATAAGTAGGTGAGACTAAGAGAGGAAAGTTTTCTAAACTATGAACTTTGAACTCTAAACTCTGAACTATAAAAACTGTGGACGCTATGACACAAAAATCGACAATCATCACAGGCAAGAAGGTACAGTTGTGGATTGACTTGTTTTTCTGCCTCGTGCTGCTGCCGGTGATGATTTACCTGCTGCCCATTGAAAGATGGTTCCAGAGCAACACGCTCTTTGTGTGCCTGCTCGTGGCATGGCTCTACACGGTATATTTCGTAAACCGTTTTTTCACCGTGCCGTCGCTGTTCATCAACCGCAAGCGCATAATGTGGGCTTTGTTGGTAGTGATGATAATGATTATCATCACCTACCTGCTCACGCAATATAAGATGGAGTTCCCCTGGCAAAACCAGCCTCGACCAGGTGACGAGCCACCTCGGCGACCCATGTCACCGACACGGCTGCGCCTCCACCAGCAGGCGGTGTGGTTCCTCTTTGTGATAGTGATGACCTTCAGCAGCGCGATAGGGCTACTGGGTGAGTTGTATCGCCAGCGTGCTCGCCGCCAGGAGCTGGAGACCGCCAAGAACAAAGCCGAACTCTCGCTCTACAAGGCGCAAATCGACCCTCACTTCCTGTTCAATACCCTCAACACCCTCTACAGCATGGTGGTGACGCAAAGCCCAAAGACCGAAGATGCCTTCATGCAGTTTATCGATATCACACGCTACATCTATAACAACGCCAACCAAGAGAGCGTGGCGGTTGATGACGAGGCTCATTATCTGCAACAATATATCGACTTGCAGCGTAACCGCTTGAACGACTGCACAAAGATAAACTTTGACTACTGCAACGACGGCAAGCACCCAGTCCTCACCATCGCTCCCATGCTGCTCATCACCTTTGTGGAGAACGCCTTGAAATATGGCGTGAGCGCAAGTGTGGAGAGCATTATCGACATCGTGCTCAAGGTAGAGAACGGAGTGCTCACCCTCACTACCAGCAACCCCGTGCGCACTAAGCCCACCGACGAAAGCCACGTGGGCATAGGCATTGAGAACAGCCGCAAGCGCCTTGACTTGATTTACGGCAAGGATTACAGTCTCGACATCAACGAGACCGAAGACCAGTTTGACTTAACACTCACTATCAATCTAAAGAACCACAAGCCATGAAATGCGTAGCAATCGACGATGAGCCTATGGCTCTGGAAGTGATTAAGAGCTTCTGCCAAAGGATGGAGGGTGTGGAACTTGACACCTTTACCAATCCGCTCGTGGGCATCGAGCATGTGAAGCGCACGCACCCCGACCTGCTCTTCCTCGACGTGAAGATGGGCGAGGTAAACGGCGTGAGTCTCGCCAAAGAGATTCCGCAAGGCACCTTCCTGGTCTTTACCACTGCCTACGCGCAATATGCCGTTGACGGCTTTGACTTGAATGCCATCGATTTCCTTCACAAACCGTTTTCTTTCAGTCGTTTTGAGAAAGCTGTCAACAAAGTGCAGCAAACCATAAAACTAGTGAATTACAGTGCCACGCCTCCGCTCGAAGGGCAGGATATCACCGTCAAGGTGGAGTACAAGAACGTGACAGTTCAGCTCGGTTCCATCCTCTACATTCAGGCGATGGACAACTATGTGAAAATTTACACCGTTGATAGCCGACCCGTCATAACCCAAATGAGCATGAAGTCGCTAGAGGCGATGTTGCCCGAGAACGAGTTTGTGCGGGTCCACAAGAGCTACATCGTGCCGCGCCACCGCATCGAGAGCTACTCACGCACTCAACTCACCCTCACTGGCGGCACCGAGATTCCCGTGGGACGAGCCTACGCCGACAAGATAGTTCACAGTTCATAGTTCACAGTTCTCAACTAAAAACTAATAACTCATAACTCTAAACTCTTATGACACCATTAGAGATAAGAAACAACCTGCTTGGAGAAAAACTTGTGAAAAACCTGCGTCGTCGCAACATCGAGGCGTTTTATTGCCCCACCTCGCAAGAGGCGGTGAGCAAAGTGATGGACCTGATTGCCGACGGCAGCAGCGTGACATGGGGAGGCTCGATGACTGTGCGCGACATGGGCATTCCACAAGCTCTCAAGGAGCGTGGCACGCTTGATGTGCTTGACCGTGATGTGGTTGACGACCCGCAGGAGAAGCAGCAAATGTATCTGCGCGCTTTCAGTGCCGATGTGTTCCTGAGTAGTGCCAACGCCATCAGCGAGGACGGTGTGATCGTCAACATCGACGGCAACGGAAACCGCATCGCAGCAATATCGTGGGGACCCAAGAAAGTGATTTTCATCATCGGCCTCAACAAAGTTGCGCCCACCGTGGAGGCCGCCATCGCCCGCGCCCGCAGCACGGCGTCGCCCATCAACGCCCAGCGTTTCGACATCGCCACGCCCTGCCGAGTAGATGGTGTGTGCCACAACTGCAACAGCCCCGAGAGCATCTGCAGCTACATCCACCTGCTGCGCAACTGCCGTAATCAGGGCCGCCACACAGTGGTGCTGGTGGGCGAAGACTTTGGGTACTAAATGAAGGAGAAAGTACAAAGTAAAAAGTAGAAAGTAAAAAGTAAAAAGTAGAAAGTAAAAAGTAAAAAGTAGAAAGTACAAAGTAGAAAGAAGAAAGTACAAAGTACAAAGGAGAGCACCGCACCACAGCACTCTCCCCTCTAAACTCTCTACTCTCCACTCTAAACTGCGCAAAGCGCATTTACTTCTTGGCAGCTGCTTTGCGTCGGCCGCCCTTGCTGGCGTTGGCCTCGTCGTTGACGATAGCGCGGCAGTCTTCTAAGGTTAGCTTCGAAGAGTCATATTTCTTGGGAATCTTGAAGTTCTGCTTCTTATAGACTATGTAGGCGCCAAAACGGCCGTTCAACACCTGAAGCTCTGGTTCCTCGTCAAAGGTCATAAGCACCTTTTGGGCCTCGCTGACGCGTTTATCCTTGATGAGTTCGGCGGCGTCATCGATGGTGATGCTGTAAGGCGACATGTCTTTTGGTACCGACACAAACTTGCCGTCGTGCTTGATGTAGGGACCGTACTTGCCTATAGCCACAACCACCTCTTTGCCTTCAAAAGTGCCTAGTGTGCGGGGCATCTCAAAAAGCTTGAGGGCTTCTTCGAGGGTGATGGTCGCCACACTCTGATCCTTCTGCAACGAGGCGAAGCGGGGCTTCTCCTTGTCGTCGGTGCTGCCAAGCTGCACCAGTGGTCCATAGCGGCCAATCTTCACCGACACGGGTTTGCCGGTGGCGGGGTCGTTGCCGAGAATGCGCTCGCCCACCTTGTGCTCCAGACGCAGCGACGATACTTTCTCAATCTCGGGGTGGAAACCCTTGTAGAATTCCTTAATCTCGTCATTCCACTTCTTCTTGCCTTCGGCAATCTCGTCAAACTCTGTCTCCACCTTTGCAGTGAAGTTGTAGTCCAGAATCTGCGGGAAGAACTTGGTGAGGAAGTCGTTTACCACCATACCCACGTCGGTAGGGATGAGCTTGCCTTTCTCGTTGCCCACGAGTTCGCTCTTGTTCTTGGTGGTGATCTTGTTGCCCTTGAGGGTGATTTGCTCAAAGCTGCGCTTGGTGCCTTTGCTCTCGCCCTTGACAACATAATCGCGTGCCTGAATGGTGGAAATGGTGGGAGCGTAGGTCGAAGGACGGCCTATGCCAAGCTCCTCAAGGCGTTTCACAAGCATAGCCTCGCTGTAGCGGTTGGGCTGCTGGGTGAAACGCTGAGTGGCAACCACTTCTTTCTCGGTGAGCATGTCGCCCACTTTGAGAGGTGGCAAGGTATGGAATTCGGAAGTGGCGATTTCGTCGTCGTTAGTTTCGAAATACACTTTGAGGAAACCGTCGAACTTCACTACCTCACCGCTGGCCTCGAACAATTCATTGCGGCCGCTGATGCTTATCTCGACTTGAGTTTTCTCAACCTGCGCGTCGGCCATCTGCGAGGCAATGGTGCGCTTCCAAATCAGGTTGTAGAGCTTCTTCTCCTGCGCGGTGCCAGTGATGTCGTGGTTGCTGATGAAGGTGGGGCGGATAGCCTCGTGAGCCTCCTGAGCGCCCTTCGACGAGGTGTGGTACTTGCGCACCTTAAGGTATTTCTCGCCCAGCGAGTCCTTGATTTCCTTGCTGATAGTGCCAATGGCGAGACTCGACAGGTTCACCGAGTCGGTTCGCATGTAGGTGATGTGTCCGCTCTCATACAGCGACTGAGCCACACGCATGGTCTGCGCCACCGAGAAGCCAAGTTTGCGAGAGGCTTCCTGCTGAAGGGTGGAAGTGGTGAAAGGTGGAGCAGGACATTTCTTGATGGGCTTCACCTGCACGTCGGCAACCGTGAAAGTGGCGTCCTTGCAATGCTCAAGCAGCTCCATCGCCTGCTCGCGGGTAGCAAAGCGCTTGTTGAGCTCGCAGGGCACCACATTCTCGCTTTCGCTAGCAGTCATCTCGCTGCTCACACGGTAGTACTCCTCGCTCTTGAAGTCGCGAATCTCTTTCTCACGCTCGGCGAGCAGACGCACTGCCACGCTCTGCACACGGCCTGCGCTCAGCGATGGCTTAATCTTCTTCCACAGCACTGGCGACAGCTCGAAGCCCACGATGCGGTCGAGCACGCGGCGCGCCTGCTGGGCATCGACGAGGTTGGTGTCGATGTCGCGGGGATTCTCTATAGCGGCAAGTATTGCGGGCTTGGTAATCTCGTGGAACACGATGCGGCGGGTGTTCTCCTTCTTCAGACCCAGCACCTCGTTAAGGTGCCAAGCTATTGCCTCTCCCTCACGGTCCTCATCACTTGCTAGCCACACGGTCTTCACACCCTTGGCGGCCTTCTTGAGCTCTTGCACTAGAGCCAATTTATCCTCTGGAATCTCATAGATGGGCTGGAAATCATTTTCCACATCAATACTGAAATCCTTTTTCTCCAAGTCACGGATGTGACCATAACTCGACATGACTTTGTATTCTTTTCCCAAATATTTCTGGATAGTCTTGGCTTTTGCCGGAGACTCCACTATCACAAGATTATCTGCCATTTTCAAAAAAATTATCGTCTTTTTCTTAGTTATCAGCACGTTGCGTGGCTCACACCATTTGCAACCATGCCATTTCATCTCAAAATCGGGTGCAAAATTAGACAAAAAACTCGCAATTCCTATATTAATGTGTAAAATTTTTCTCCAAAACAAAAAAATCACCATAAAAGTTGATTTTATCGAGAACATGTCGTAACTTTGCAGAAAATTAGGAACAAAATGGCAACGATTAAATCACTTGAACAAACCAAAGTTGCAGGTTTATTCTCAATCTGCATCGACAACGAAGTGTCTGAGTTTGAGAAATTTCTTTCCTAGTTTAATAGCGACGCAACATTTCAAGAAGACTTTAATATCGTCATCGCTGCTATTAAGCGGATGATGAATTATGGCTTTCTTGAAAGATACTTTCGACCCGAAGGGAAGATGAATGACCGTGTAGGCGCATTGCCAATACACAAAAGCCGTTTACGCTTATATAGCTTGCGGCTTTCTGACAGCATCTTAATTATGGGCAATGGTGGCGTAAAAGACACCAAGACCTACGAAGAAAGCGACGAATTATCTGGATATGTTATTACTCTACAAAAGCTTGACGCTATAATGAAAGCCGAAGAAAGAGCGGGTAGCATATCTATTGAAGTGGCAGAAATTAAAGGAATAGAAGAAAAAGCATTTGACCTATGAACGCTTTATTTAGTGAATGCGTGGAGAAAGTTCCACCAGAGATTCAGTTGTTTGTGGATATGTCGTTCAGTATCGCCGACCGTATTGACGCAGCATTGAAAGAACGTGGCATGACCCAAAAACAACTCGCGCAAGCAATGGGCAAAACCGAAAACGAAGTTTCGAGGTGGGTTAGCGGTACACATAATTTTACGCTCAAGACCATCGCAAAAATATCAACGGTTTTGCAGGTTGACCTACTGAAGTGAGACCCAAGTCACACCAGTTCATACAAAAAATCACTGTTTTTTTGCAAAAAAATTTCCCTGACATAGCATTTATGTTCGGGAATAATACTATTTTTGCAGTCGGATTGGAAATAATCCAGACTTTTTGATAATAAAGAAGCGTTTTGCTTTTCGCTTTTAGTTGAAACGTAGGAAATTTCAAACAAGATGCGAGGTCAAGCGAAGCGGTTTCTGCGCTTATAGCGTGGGCTGCTTTCCTCACATCTGCATCTTAGGTTTCCTACGACCTCAACTAAAGACGTGGCAAAGTCAGTCCACGCTTCTTGTGTAATAATGGGTATAGGACTGATGCCCGATAATAACCAAATCTTATGAGATTAAAGTCATTACTTTTCTTGCTTGTATTTACAAGTATAACAATTTTTGCACAAAACAACGAAAAGGGAATTTCCCTTGATGTTAACACTGGCTATTCATTCAAAACAAAGTGGGCACAGGAACTTGTTGGCGTTCATTATCGTTTTAACAAAAATTTCTCACTCGGATTTACTTCTGGTGTTTATATCCCAGAGAAAGGGTCAGTAACTATTCCTTTACTTATTGACGCAAGGGGTTACTATCCTATTGAAAACACGAAGTTTACAGCAATGGCAGTCGCTCGTGGCGGTAGTTATCTCTACACTGATCACATTAAATTCAAAACCTTTGGATTTGAAATTCTACCTGGAATTCAGTATTCTATAACCGACAAGTTTGCTGTGCAATTGTTGGTTGGTTATGAGATGATATTTAATACTGAAGCCGGGACTGATGGTAATGGCGTCCCCATTCAAGCGGGAATCAATTTTAAATTTTAAGAAGAGCATAGTCTTTTACGGCATCAAGCGGTTGGTTTACCTTTGTGTATTCCAACCGCCTTTGTCGTGGCATTTTAATTATCCAAAAACAGGAAAAAACCGTTTTGAGATAAATCCTGACTACCAATTAAAAATAAATGAGAAAAATATAGTAACTTTGCAGCCCGAAATAGAACCAGCTCGCGACAGCGAGCGGCAGACTAGCGCGAAGCGCGGCAAACCAGCTCGCGCCAGCGAGCGACAAAACTAGCGCGAAGCGCGGCAAAACCAGCTCGCGCCAGCGAGCGACTAACTAGCGCGAAGCGCGGCAAACCAGCTCGCGCCAGCTAGCGACAAACTAGCGCGAAGCGCGGCAAAACTATAAATTATGGCTGAGAGCAACTTTATTGACTATGTGAAGATTATGTGCCGCAGTGGGCATGGCGGGGCGGGGTCGAAACACCTGCACCGCGCCAAGTATATCCCCAAAGGCGGTCCCGACGGCGGCGACGGCGGTCGTGGTGGCCACATCTTCCTCAAGGGCAACCGCAACCTGTGGACCCTTATCCACCTCAAGTACCAGCGTCACATCTTCGCCACCGACGGTGCGCCAGGCTCCGAGAACCAGTGTACCGGCAAGAAGGGCGAGGACCGCACCATCGAGGTGCCATGCGGTACTGCCGTCTATGACGCCGAGACAGGGAAGTTCCTGTGCGACGTGACGCAAGACGGACAGGTGGTGCGCCTCCTCAAAGGCGGCCGCGGCGGCTTGGGCAACGTGCATTTCAAGACCGCGACCCGTCAGACTCCCCGTTTCGCCCAGCCCGGCGAGGACGGCGTGGAGAAGTCTATCATCCTTGAGCTGAAGCTGCTCGCCGATGTCGGGCTTGTGGGATTCCCCAACGCCGGCAAATCGACGCTTCTCTCGGTAATCAGCGCCGCCAAGCCCAAGATTGCCAACTATCCCTTCACCACCCTTGAGCCAAACCTGGGCATCGTGAGCTACCGTGGTCAGCAATCGTTTGTGATGGCTGATATCCCCGGCATCATCGAGGGTGCCAGCGAAGGTAAGGGTCTGGGACTGCGCTTCCTGCGACACATCGAGCGCAATGCCGTGCTGCTGTTTATGATTCCAAGCGACACCGACGACATCAAACGCGAATATGAGATATTGAGCAACGAGCTCGCCACCTTCAACCCCGACCTGGTGGAGAAACCGCGCGTGCTTGCCATCACCAAGTGCGACCTCATCGACGAAGAACTCAAAGAGATGCTGCGCGACGGACTGCCCACCGACGTGCCTGTGGTGTTCATCTCCAGCGTGGCTCAGCAAGGGCTCACCGAACTCAAAGACATCCTGTGGCGCACCATCAACGACGAGCATAACCGCATCCCCGACAGCGTGGCACTCCACGACCTCGACGCTCAGCACCGCGTGCAGGAGGAAGACGACTTCCTCTTTGCCGCGCAAGACCCTGACTACGACGAGCTGCCCGATGCCGGCGGCAAAATGGTAGTAGAGGAACAAGAATGGGACGATGAGTACTGGGAAGAAAAGTATAAAGACCAAAACCGCGACTTCCAAATCATAAATGATGAGGACATGTAGGGACAAGGCTGCCTTGTCCCTACAAAACTCAAAACTGATAACTGATAACTCACAACTTATAAATGTCTTCTGAGAAAATAAATATCTGCGTCTTCGGGGCTTCGAGCCGCGACCTGGAGCAAGACTACATCGACGATGCCTACAAGCTGGGCAAGCTCATGGCGCGACGTGGCTGGACATGCTTCAACGGCGCCGGCTGCGAGGGGCTGATGCGCGCCGTGAGCGACGGTGCGCTCGACGCAGGCGGAGAGGCCATTGGCGTGATACCGCAGTTTATGGTCGATAACGGCTGGCACTACGACCGTCTCACACGCATCATCACCACCGCCGATATGCACGAGCGCAAACTCACCCTTGCTCAGATGACCCAAGCGGTGATTGCCCTGCCCGGCGGCTGCGGCACGATGGAAGAGCTGCTTGAAGCTATCACCTGGCGGCAGCTGAACCTCGCCCCAAAACCCATTATCGTGCTCAACACGCTGGGCTACTACAACCACCTTTCCGCCATGCTCACTACCGCAATCGAGCAAGGTTTTATGCGCAAAAGCCACAACCGTTTGGTGAAGTTTGTCAACTCTCCCGAGCAAGCCGTAGAAGTCATCGAGAAAGAACTGCATGAAACTCCACAGCCCATAGAATCAAAATATTAGACAACAGAGCAATGCCCACCGAGAACGTTAAAAATATCACCGACACCACTTCGACATCCGCACCCGACACCGTTGCCGCACCCGTGTTGCACAAAGCCCAGTACCTCAACGGCTTTCCCGCGCCAGAGGGCAACGATACCACGGTCGCCCACATCGGTCAGATGCCGGTAATCGAAGTGCCCCAAGGCAGCAACGCGCGCACCCACAACACGTCGCCGCTTCACGACACCGGGTCGATGATAATGCTAATGCTCTCATGCATCTTCTTGCTCACCAGTTACCGCCTGGGGCGCTCCTACATCTCCAACTTGGGGCACTATCTGTTCTCGCCTAAGGGTAAAGACGATCTCTTCGCCGAGCACACCAGCGGCGACACACGCATCATCGTCGCCATGATTGTAAACACATGCCTCATGGGAGGAATAATGATGTATTATGGCTTGCTGTGGTATAACCCGTCGCTCACCGCGGCACTTCAGAGCTCGGTGTTCCTGCATGTGCTGGTGCTAACGGCTGCCATGGCGATTTTTGTCACATTGCAGCTACTCCTTTACCGTCTCATTGGCTACACGTTTGCCACCGACAACCTCACCGACATGTGGATACAGGGCTTCCTAGCCTCGCAGGCGGTGCTGGGACTGCTGCTATTCCCCGTTGCCGTGATTACCCTCGTCTTTCCAAGCACTATAAAACTGATGGTGACAATTGCGATTATCCTATACATTTTGGGGAGAATTGTATTTATTTGCAAGGGTTTTAGAATTTTTTTCAACAATTTCTCATCAAGTATTTATTTTATTTTGTACCTTTGCGCCGTCGAAATTGTACCCCCTCTCCTGGCACTTGCCGGTACAGTTTATGTATGCAGCATATTATAAACATAATTATTTGAAACAGTGAAGATTAAGAAAATCTTGGTTTCCCAACCGAAACCATTATCTGAAAAATCTCCTTATTTCGATTTGGAAAATAAGTATGGTGTTGAAGTTGTTTTCAGGCCATTCATCAGGATTGAGGGGTTGACTTCAAAGGAATTCCGTCAGGCAAAAATCCCCATCAATGCCCACACAGCGGTGATTTTCACCGCGCGTACTGCTGTGGATCACTATTTCAGACTTTGCAAAGAATTGGGTTTCAAAGTCCCCGACACCATGAAATACTTCTGTGTGAGCGAGACCATTGCCCACTATCTGCAAAAGTACATCATTTACCGCAAGCGCAAGATTTTCTACGCCGAGACAGGACATGCGGAGTCGCTGTTGCCACTGCTTGCCAAGCACAACAAAGAGACCTACCTCTACCCTATCAGCGACGTCCATGACCAAAAGCTGCACATCCCCGAGGACGGCAGCATCAAGTTCACCAAAGCGGTGATGTACCGCACCGTGAGCAACGTGATTCGCAACGACGAGCCTTTTGATTACGACATGATTATTCTGTTCACGCCTTCGGGTGTGAAGTCGCTCATTCAGAGCTTCCCGCACTTCGAGCAAGGCAACATCGCCATTGGAGTAATGGGAGCCAAAACTATCGAAGAACTGAAAATTAACGGACTGAGGCTCGACTTCACCACCTCGCCCAAGGCACCTTCTATCGCCGCCGCTATGGACCAATACATCGCGGCACACCTTGAAGACCCCGACGAGCCACGCATCGAGCAGGAACGCTTCAAAGACCCCGAACCCGAACCCGAACCCGAACCCGAACCTGTTCCAGAACCCGAACCCGTTCCCGAACCTGAACCACAGCCTATTACTGAGACCAAAGTTGTTGAACCTACTGCAGAGGAGAAAGTTGAAGAAAAGAACGTTACAAAGAAGACTCCTGCAAAGAAGGCTTCTGTAAAGAAAACAACGTCTAAAAAAGCTACGACTAAAGCTACTCCTGCAAAGAAGACTGCAGCTAAGAAAGCACCAGCTAAGAAGGTCGCAACAAAAGCCGCACCGGCTAAGAAGGCAGCAACAAAAGCCGCACCGGCTAAGAAGACAGCAACAAAAGCCGCACCAGCTAAGAAGACCACAACAAAAGCCGCACCGGCTAAGAAGGCCGCAACAAAAGCCGCACCAGCTAAGAAGACCACAACAAAAGCCGCACCAGCTAAGAAGGCCACAACAAAAGCCGCACCAGCTAAGAAGGCCACAACAAAAAAGACAACAGCCAAGAATACAGAGAAATAACACAATTCTTGTAATAAGCATCAAACCCTGGAACTCACAGCTCCAGGGTTTTCTTTGATTATAGAAAAAATAGCCATCCTCTTTTTTCTATCAAAAAGATGATGGCTCGAAGCAAATTGTTGATAATAAAAATGTAAACAGTAATCTATTCTACTTCTAAATAAACTTCTAACTAACTTTCTCGTGCGTAATCATTTTTTATTAACTTTATAACTATTACGAAGAAATAAATAAAAAACCATCGCAATCAATAACAACTCATATTTTTGTTATCTCTTACGATGCAAAGTTATAACCTCTAGCAAGCAAGAAGCAAATTTTTTGCCCCTTAAAGGTTTACTTGTGAGGTTTTAATGACGAAATACCCTCTTTCGGTGACGAACGCGATAGGAGAATTTAACCTGTATTATCCCACAAAGGTGTCGATGTGGCGGCTTTTTTTGGAAGCAGTGATTTCGTCGAGGTTGATGAGGATGCCGCTCTCCTCCACATCGCCAAACTCGTGATTGATGGCTGTGCCGAGCATGCGCATAGTGGGTGAGAGGCTCATATAGGAGCTGATGAGCGGCGGGATGTTGATGCTCTTGCTGCGGATGTAGCTGTTGAGCAACAGGTAGTCTTTCTTAAAATTATTGCCTTCGAAGAATGATGCCAGCTCATTCATATCGCCGCCTATGTTAAGTGGCATGATGGGTGTCACCAATTTGTCAGGGTCGGGGAAATAGAGGTGGAGGAAGCTCAACAGCAGATTGCGGCAGTCAACAGGATAGTTGGTGTACATCGTCATCTTGCCAAAGAGGTATTTCACCTCAGGGTGAATGATTGTCAAGGCTCCCAATCCGTCCCACAGGTTGTCGAGGGCGAAGATGCCCTTAGCACCAACTTTACTTGACTGATACTCTGGTCTAACAAACGAGCGTCCCAGCTCAATGGTATAGGGCAGATAGTCCTCTAGGAACTGTTGCGAGAAATGGAACATGTGCGACATGGCGATGGTAGGAGTGCCATCCTCGTTGAAGCGCATATTCTTGCCCACGATGTAACGATATGCGCCTATTATCTCCTGAGCGTCGGGGTTCCACACCAGCAGTTGCTGGCACGCTGGTTCCATGAGGTCAAACTCATCAATGTCGCAATCCTTGCCGGTGCCGCCTCCTGCTTGACGGAATGCCACCTCCCGCAGGCGACCTATCTCGCGCATAACGTTTGGCGAGTTGTGGGCGTCGATGACATATATCTCATTACCCGCCTTGTTGGTGGTGCGTAACAGCCTCTCGGGTGTCAACTCCCTCTTAATAAGCTCTACGTCAACTTTTTCAATAATCTTCTCCATATCACCATCACGATTTTTTCAGCGTGTAAACCAATTCACGGATTCTCTGAGCCTCGCCTCGCACATTCTTGGCGTTGAGCTCTTGCCACTTGATGGGCTTGCCGAAATACACATCAAACTTCTGCCCCGAACACTTGAACATCTCGCGCGGCAGGAAAATCATCTCGATGTTGAACTTGATGCCCAGCCGTTCACGGAGTTTGGCGAAGCGATAGAAAAACTTGCTGTTGCGACCGTCGAAATAGACCGGAATGATGTCGCGCCGGCTGCTGATGGCTTGTGAGACGACAAACTTCTGCCACCGCAGGTCGCCAATCTTGCCACCCTTGAGTTTGCGAGAACAGAGTCCAGCAGGAAAGGTTATCATCTGCTTGTCGCCGTTGTATTCAGCCTCTATCTCCTGCACGCTCTGACGTGACTGCCGCCCATGCTTGTTGACGGGCATGAACACATTGTCGAGAGGCTTAACAGCCATGAGCAGGTCATTGACAATAAACTTGATGTTGTCGCCGCCGTAATGGTGCCCTATGAGTGAAATCAGCGCCATGCCGTCGAGTCCTCCCAGCGGGTGGTTGCTGGCAAAGATGAAACGACCCTCGCCAGGAATGTTGTCCTCATCAACGGCATTATAAGACACGTTGAGGTCGGCAAGAGCAATGTCGGCAGCTTCCACACCTTTTGCCACACTCATGTCGGTGAGAATCTTGTTGAGGCCGTCCTGCTTGATGATGCGCTCCACCCACCTTATCACAAACCGTGGAATATACTTGTAGTGACGAGGCAGACGCTGCCTTATCACGCTATCTACATCTATCCTTAATCGATGCGGTTCCATGAGCATTTAGTTTTTAAACTACAAAGTTAATTATTATTGCTAAAAATCAGAACGGTTAATCAAAAAAAGTTGCAAATTAATAAGCAACATTAAAATGGATAAAGCGAATTTTTAAATACTGTTGCTGTGCTTTCTCAGATTTATGTACTCCTTAAAAGCGGGTATTCTTTCCTTTGATATATTATTTCTATGAATCACTCTATGACAATTAGGACAAACTGGCAACAAATTTTTTAAAGCACTCTCTATTGTTTGTGTCATTTGAGAATCTGAATACTGAAAAATGGGCTTTAGATGGTGTATTTCTATACAAGTTTTATTTGTATAATCACCATAAAAAGATTTGAATTCGAAACCACAACAGTCACAAGCGATCAAACCATTTTTACCATAATAATCTATTGCCGCATTCCTAAGTTTTCTTGATCGTTCATAAACCTTTGTAGCAACATATTTAGTAGAACCTTCTTCAATTAATTCATCAAAAGGAATAACCTTTTTCTCTTTTGAATTATATATTTCACCAAAAGCATTTTTAATGTCGTCATATTGAAAGCCAGAATTGATTATATACAAAATTGCAGCTTTGTTATTATCCACATATTGCCGTCCTTTGTCTGTAATATAAAATAGACCGTCTTGATAGCTTGCATAACCTTTCTTTGATAAAGTGTCATGGCTTTTTAAATTTCTCACTATTTGTGAAAAATATGTATCTTTTCGGTTTGATAAAATTTCTGCATCTAAACCTTGAGGCTTCAACATTTGTGTTAAAGAACTTATAAGTTCAGTCGTGCTCATTCTTCCGTGGGAATCTATACTCATTAAGTATAAACTTGGAAGAATTAAATCTGGTTCTGATATTCTTTTTATGCCCATTTTAATAGTTTGTTATCAATAAGTGTGTTGTTTTTTTATCATTTCGATTCATAAAACTAACGACATACTCTTTATCGAAAGTGCGAATATTAATGCCCTTTTTATTATATAGACCAAAAATGAAATCAGTATTTTTAATAATCATCATCCATTTTGATTTACATTCATTTATCATGTATTTTGCCAATCTTTGTTGATCCTCGCCTGTAAAAGCGTTTCCTGCATAAGTGCTAAATTCGCTATCGTATGGTGGGTCAAGAAAGACAAAATCATTTTCAGATGGTTGTACTATTCTCAAAAATTCCTCAAAATCCATATTATATATTTCGGTTTTAGCAAAATGTCGCAAAACCTCGGGAGAACGATAATAGTCAAGTTTCTTGTTCAATAACTTACTGTTATATGCTATACCTCCGTAAGGCACATTAAATTCACCTTTTGAACTATAACGGAACATTCCACTATAAGCATAATTTCGCAAAAAAAAGAACAAGGCACAATGCATTTTTTTATTCCTCAGTATCTTTGAATTATTATATAAATATCGATAATTCATGTAAACCGCACTTTTTATTGCCGTCTCTATATTGTCATTCAAATCTGCATATGGTAGAATTTGCTTTTCTATTTCAAGTTTACGCATTCTCAGCATCTTACGTAACAAGTTTTTCTCCAATTCACTAAGAAAAATGCTAGGCAAAGTTCTGAAATCCTCGCCTAAAATTCCCATTATATCTTCTTTGTTCTTTTTACAAAAATCATGAATAAACTCTTTCAACTCATTTTCTCCCATCTGCTTATTTCTGTAAGCAATGTAGATATCAACCAGTTGAGAATTAGAGTTAAAGAAATCAAGAGCATTCATCCAAGACAAATCCATTTCTTTAACTAATCTGAAGAATTCTTTGTCACTACAATTTATATTGCGATATAAATCTATAAGTTCGCTTGACAGATCATTAATCACATATTCATTTGACCTAATTCCCATAAAGACGGAACCTCCACCAACAAATGGCTCTATAAACCGATTAAAAGCCGGGGCATTAGGTATGATATATTTTAATTCTTTTTCTTTTCCACCAGGCCATTTAATAATTGGGGCTAGACCTGTAGCAATATCATTTTTATTGTTGTTTGTGGTCTGTTTTTTTTGCAAACCCAAAAAATTATTCAGTTCAATAAATGGTAACGATGAAATATCAACTGTTTCGGTAGAGCCATAAGCAACATGAGGGTCTGAAACTATTTGGCTCTCATTAAGAAATTGAGAGAACAGACTTGTTTGCATCAAACTATTATCTATCCTTTTTTTGGCAGCTTTAAAATAATCCTCGTTCAATTCCACACCAATAAAACGCCTATTTAAGTCTAAAGCTGCTACACCTGTTGAGCCAACACCCATAAAGGGGTCAAAAATAATGTCATTTTCATTTGAGGCTATTTGTATCATTTTTTTTAAGATCGAAACTGGTTTCTGAGCTGGATGTTTTGGTGAAGACAAACGTTCTGGTTTCATACAAATTGTGCTCTCAATAAAATTATGCATTTCGGCTTGTGAGATGAAATTCCATGTGTGTTTTTTGTTCCAACAAGTAAAAATCATCTCACAACTGTTGAGAAACCCTGCTTTATAAATTTTTGGTGCAGGATTAGTCTTATGCCAAATCATAAAATTAGATGTATCAAATTTATGGTCAAGGCAATTATACCATCTTCCCAATTGGTTATAAGAAGTGAAAATAAACAGATTGCCTGTAGGCTTCAAAATTCTAATAAACTCATCGGCCCATTCCTCTGGGTTAAAATCTATCATATCCCAGTCGGCAACATCATTATTCATTGCCGTTCGACCTGGCAGTGGAATGTTGCCAGTGGAATGTTGCCCCAAATTATATGGAGGGTCTGTGAGAATGAAATCAATAGAGTTGTCAGGGATACGTTTAATTATATCCCGACTATCAGCATGTAAAATGCATTTTTTCCAATTTGGGTCTTTCATTTTTATTCGCCTAAATATGCTTTTTTTATTTTTGCAAGAGCTTCAACAATCAAGTGAGCACTCTTTTGATATTCATCTAAGACTATTTCATAACCCATCTCTGATTTACATACTAAATTCCAAAAATTACTACTAATAAGCAATTCTTCATCAGCAAAAAATTGTTTCACTCTACTTTGTTTCCAGGGTTTGCCTTCGCCATATCTATTGAAAGCTGTAGCAAAATATATCTTGATTTTATCTTCAGCGCCTAGTGTGTTTGCAAGAATACAATACTGTTCTAATATAGCTTCTTTCTCTGAACGAGCTTTTTTGTTGTCCAAGTCTCCGCCAATTTTTAATTCAATCAGATAATGCATTCCTGTCTCGGTATCTTTTAAATAGTAATCGCTCTCATGTCGCTTGCTATGAACCGATGTCTTGTTCATTTTACAAATGCCTTTATAATCATCAATAGTAGGTTTCTTGTGATTTGCTCCTCGTGTGTTTTTATATCGTTCAAGTAATTCGGCAATATAATCTGTTTGTTCCTGGTAAATAGGTCCTTCCACATGCTGACTTATCTCATAATTCAATGATGCGATATTAATCGCCATCTTCTCAAGCATATTGCCAAGACTGCTGTCGAGAGAGCGTGCCAAGGCAGAATAATACTGTATATCAGCACCCAAAGCAGCAATAAACACATTGTGGATTTTCATATTTATAGTACCTTCCTCGTCATCAACCTCACTTAAATGGCGATCAGAGAATCCCGAAGCATAAGCCTCAACAGCCTGACGAACCAATGCACGAATGGCATTTTCTTTATTAACTGTATCAAACAAATCCATAAAAACTCATATTTTATGGCACAAAATTATAAAAAAATCTCATTTACGAGAATTATACCGCAATTTTTTTACTCAAAGCATGGCCACTGCACCGCGGGCACCATCAACCGAGAACACGAAGAAGCGCGCCGGGGGCGACAAGGGCGACAAGGCACGCACCTGGCCATCGACAACGGCAAACGACGGGAAATCGTGCGTCAAACCGGTGCCGGTGGCCTTGGCATAGCACTCCTTGAGGGTCCATAGCTGGGTGAAATAGGCGTTTTGAGCATCAGGCCCATCAAGAGCACGCAGCATTGCCTTCTCGTCATCGCTAAGAGTGTAGTTGACAAGGCTCTCGCGAGCAATGGCAATAGTCTGAATGTCAACACCTAGTGGCATCTCGCCCATAGCACACGCCACCAGGGTGCCGCTATGAGAGAGGCTAAAGTGCAGGTGGGGATATTGCTCCAGTGACGGCTTGCCATGCTTGCCCTCCACATAGCGCATGTCGCGCTCACGCAGTCCACGGCCCATGAGCATGTCATCAAGCAGCAGCCCTGCGCCAGCACTGAGCAGCTTGCCTCGCTCAAAGCGATAGCGCAGTGTCTTGTCGCGTCGATAGCGCGAGAGCCGCGACAGGGCATCGTCGAGCGCTCCAGGCGCTGCCAGCGGTGCCACATCGGCCACCTTCACTTGGCAGCCGTCAAGGATGTAATGCCTCAATATTTCTATGCCGTTGCTTGTGGTCATCGGTTCAAATTGTTTTGCAAAGATAATAACTATTATAGAAATTCTGTGTAATTTTGCAGTGTTTTCGAGCTAATGATGATTTCATGAAACGCCTAAAAGATATAATGCGCAAAACGATGACTTCGCCACTGGCACCACTGGTGGCAGTAGTGTGCAACCTGTTCATGGCCTATGTCATCTATGGCATAGCACGCGTTGCCTATTTTCTCGAGAACTACAGCATCTTCTCGCAGGGGCTGCACGGCAAGGCCCTAGTGGATGCCTTTAAGGGCGGACTGGCCTTCGACACGTCGGCAATCATGTACACCTGCGCGCTTTACATCATCATGATGCTGTTGCCACTACACCTCAAGGAGCGAAGCACCTACCACAAGGTGTGCAAGTGGGTGTTTGTCGCAATCAACAGCATCGCCCTGGCGATGAACCTGATGGATGCCGTGTATTTCCAATATACGAGCCGTCGCACCACCAGCACCGTCTTCAGCGAGTTCAGCAACGAGGGCAATTTGGCAAGTATCATGGGCATCGAAGCACTCAAGCACTGGTACTTTGTGCTGCTGGCAGCGGTGCTTGTGTGGCTCATGTGGAAACTCTATGTCACACCGCGACTTGAAGCCAAAAACTGCCGCCACTGGCGATATTATGTGGTGATGGTGCTGAGCCTTGTGGTTATGGTGCCCGCAGTGGTGGGCGGCATGCGCGGCGGCCTGGCGCACTCGGTGCGCCCCATCACGGTGAGCAACGCCAACCAGTATGTTGACCGCCCCATCGATGCCGCCTTAGTGCTCAACACACCGTTCTCAATCTTGCGCACACTGGGCAAGAACGTGTTTGCCGACCCGCACTATTTCGACGACAAAGCACAGCTCGAAGCCATCTACACGCCAGTGCATCAGCCCGACACCACCGCCGTGTTCACTCCCAAGAACGTGGTGGTGATAATCGTTGAGAGCTTGGGCAAGGAATACATAGGAGCCTTCAACCGCGACCTCGACGGCGGCAATTACCGAGGCTACACACCGTTTATCGACTCGCTGCTCACCCGCTCGCTCTCCTTTAAATACAGCTATGCCAACGGCCGCAAGAGCATCGATGCCATGCCCAGCGTGCTCTCGGGCATACCCATGATGATAGAACCGTTCTTCCTCACTCCGGCATCGATGAACGACCTGAGCGGCCTAGCGCGTCAGCTCGACGGCAAAGGTTATAACACCGCCTTCTTCCACGGTGCCAACAATGGGTCGATGGGCTTCCAAGCGTTTGCTCGCGCCACAGGCTATAAGCAATATCTTGGGCGAACAGAATACAATCAGGACCCGAATTTCAACGGCGACAAAGATTACGACGGGATATGGGCAATATGGGACGAGCCGTTCCTGCAATTCATGGCATCGAAACTCAACGGCTACCGCGAACCGTTCATGGCAACGGTGTTCACCGCCTCGTCGCACCACCCGTTCAAGGTGCCTGAGCAACTCGAGGGACAATACCCTGAGGAAGGCGGACAGCCCATCCACAAGTGCGTGCGCTACACCGACATGGCACTGCGCCGCTTCTTCGAGGAAGCCGCCAAGCAGCCGTGGTACAGCAACACGCTCTTTGTCATCGTCGCCGACCACACCAACCAGACCTCGCATGCCGAATATCAGACCGATCTCGGTCTTTACTCCATCCCTATCATCTTCTTCACTCCCGACGGCAGCCTGGCACCCGCCCTGCGCGACGACGTGGTGATGCAGCAGGCGAGCATCATGCCCACCATCATGGGAATGTTGGGATATGACAAGCCCTACCTCGCCTTTGGCTGCGACATCGTCAATACCCCAGCCCACCAAACATGGGCTTTCAACTACAACAACGGCATCTATCAATACATCAAAGGCGACCTGATGATGCAACATGACGGAGAAAAGACTAAAGCAATCTACCGTTTCAAGACCGACACCATGCTCCGCAACAACCTCTTGGGAAAAGTACCTGAGCAAGCCACGATGGAACGCGAGCTTAAGGCCATCATCCAGCAATACATGGACCGGATGAACGGCAACCGCCTCACCGCAAACTAGGCACGCATAATAAAAAAACTACGGATTAATCTGATTTTCTGATTATTTATTCGTCTGATTTTCAACAAACTGTATTTTCGTTGATTTCAGATTAATCAGAAAATCAGTTGTTTTTTCAGGTTTTGCAACTGCCTCACTAATTCTTTGAAAAAAATCAAATCAGAAAAACAGGAAAAAAGAAGTTTCATTTCATGTGTGCAAACTCCCTATTTTGTCATCTAATCGCCCATGTTCGTCACGAATGACTTTAAAAATTTGACTTTCGCTTGACGGCGACACTAACTTTGCAATGTAAACATTAACAAACAATTTTTTTATTCACTTCTAAATTTTACAACTATGTACACCGGAATTGGAATTTTAGTTTTTTCTCTCCTGAGATTATTAATCTATGTCATTCAATCTATTGCTGAGTCTAACAGAAACAGAAAGGCAAGAAAAAGGGCTCAAAGACGAGCTCAAATGGGACTGGAATAATCATTTTTTTACAAAACAGTGTTATTCAACTTCAATTTTCTGACTTCTAAATTTTACGACTATGGGATTTCTAGCATTTATTTTAGGATGCGTAGTACTAAGAGTTCTCTTCAGCGCTTTCAAAGATATGACCAAGGCTTGGTTCAAAATGCTCGGCGCTATGATTCTGATAATAATATTCCTCTGCTGCTTGATATGAGAACAATCACTACACAAACCAAAAAGAGAAGATACAAGCACAAGCCTCACACTAAGGCACTATACAAAAAACGAAGGTGGTGTTGCAACATTGAGCAATACCACCTTTTGATTTACACTTAAATGTCTTTATTTGACACTATAAGTGAGTGTGCCAGTACGTTCATATGTGGTGTTCTTGGGTACACTGAATCTTGATTTCAATGCCAGTCCACGACATATATCACAAGCCCTAGAGTTACTTTTAAGCGACCCACCTATAACGGTTGCTCTCGTAACTTTACCTGTAGGACCTACGGTAACCCTCACAACAACTGTTCCAGGTCCAGGACAAGGAGCGGTAGGGAAATAACTTAAAGTGTAACCGTCAAGTCCACTTATACTTGGTTTGCCATTCGTGCCGTTCTGATTGTTACTTGACGTATTGCTGTTATTACTTTTAAAAGCATCGTCAACAGCCTCGTCAGTTTTTTTCTGAACCTCCGATTTCTGACTTGTAGCGAGTGTAGTTTGTGGTTTATTCTCTCCTTGACTTTGGGGCTTGGTTTCCTCTGCAGGTTTGGATTTCTCAGTGGCGTTTTCTTTCTGTGGTTTGGTGTCTTTTTGTGGTTTTTCCATTTCCTTCATGGGCGACTCGTCTTTTGTTGAGACGAGCGGTTGTTGCGATTCAACGATGCTACTATTTTGCAATTCATTGATATCTTCCACAGTACTTAAATCAGTATTGATAACTTCTTCATTTGTAATAGAATTTGAATCAGAATCAGAAATTTGATTACTCTCCCCTATAGAACACCCTTTTATTCCCCAAATGGCAAGTCCTGCTAGAAGAGCTAAAGCAGCAACTATCACCACAGGAATTAGAATATTTTTTGATAATGATTTCTTTGACGTAGATAAGTCTTTATTACCTTTTTCCTTATCGTTCTCACCGTTTGATGGTATAGTATTTGCGACAAGTTCTTGCGCTTCAACTGCTATTGGTGGCTCAAGATTTCTTGTACTTTCCTCGCTTAAAGAATTGGCTGGCTCTTCAGCTGCCATAAAGAACCCCAACATCTCATCAATAGAGCCAATGCGATGCTCATTTTCTTTGCTCATGCCACGCTCTATAGCATTTACCGTTTTCGCACTGACATTTTGTGGTATTATGCTCTTAACATAATCAGAAGACATACTAAAAGCCTCCACTGGATCTTTGCCCGTGAGCAGGAAAAGACAGGTTGCACTAAAAGCGTAAACATCTAGGCGAGAGTCAAATTTCTTGATTTGAGCATATTGCTCTATTGGTGAATAGCCTGGACTTATACCCTGAGATGGTGTTTTACTGGTAGGAGTGCCGTCACCTCTAAAGTGAACAGCGATGCCAAAATCAATGAGTGCAGGTTCATGGCTATTGTTCTGATGGTTAAGGCGCATCACAATGTTATCAGGCTTGATGTCAAGATGCAACAGGCGATTGTCGTGAAGACATTGCACGGCTTTGCCTATAGGAATCATTATGTCAAGCATCTGCTGCTCGCTAACGCCTTTCCCGCCATTGTCGCGTACAATCTTACGCAAATCTCCACCTTCAAGGTATTCAAGGACATAATAAGCAGTGCCATTAGCTTCAAACAATTCACTAACATTGACAATATTATGATTAAGCTTGCATACTTCTTGAAGCCGTTTTCCCTCGTTGATGAAATCTTTTAACCCTTCAAACACTTCGTCATGCTTGGCTTCAGGAACTATCATTGCAGCTTTGTCGCTACCACGACTACAGATGTCTGGGAAATATTCCTTAACTGCAAAATGAAGGTCAAAGGGAATACTGTCTATAAGGATATGAGCCTTAACTTTATAGGTTATACCAAAGCCGCCCTTGCCAAGCACTTCCTCTATTACATACTCGCGCGTTGCGCCATAAAGCACAAAACCTTTGGGAAGTGCATACATATATTTGTCTTCGGCCATGATATTATGGAGATTAATCTCTATTTGACTGTATAAGTAAGAGTACCTTTGCGTTCCACCGCGGTGTTTTTAGGGACACGGAATCTAGATCTCAGTGCCAGACGACTGCATATTTCACAAGCCCTGGCGTTTCCTTTAAGAGAGCCTCCCGTTACCGTTGCCTTAGTAACCGCGCCTGTTGGACTTACCACCACTTGCACCACTACTGTTCCCGGTCCCGGACATGTGTCAGTAGGGAAACTTTCTTCGGTATAACCTCCCAGCCCTCCACCTATGGTGGGTTTGCCCATAGCACCGTTTGGATTGTTACCTGAGGCATTGCCGTTGTTGCCTTGTTTCATGCCTTTCATTTGCTCCTCGGCTTTTTTCTGAGCTTCAGATTTCTGACTTGTAGTGGGAGGTGTCTGTGGTTTATTCTCACCCTGGCTTTTGGGCTTTGGAGTTACTGTTGGAGTGGTGGTCTCTTTTTGGGGCTTGGTGTCTTTTTTAGGTTGCTCAGGCACCTGCATTGGCGACTCGTTCTTGGTAGCAACGGGCGGTTGCGGTGGCTCATTGACGGTGCCTTGATTTTCGAGGTCGTTTTGTCCTGCCTCTTGTAGAGGATTGTCTTCGGTGGGCTGCTCCTGCTCAACAGGTTCTCCTGGCTCCGCCGACTCGTCGGCGGCGTTGGCGAGCATTTCCTCAAACTCCACAAATTCCTCGTCCTCGGCACCAAACTCTATGGGGTCTTGCAACTGCTGGAGCAAGGCATCTTTTGGCGGATACTCATAGTTCAAGCTTGTGACAAGCAGGGTAGCGACAATGCCGCCACCCAGCAGCAGCGTGAGCAGTAACGCCAATAGTTTGTTCTTGTTGTCGTTATTATCGTTGTCTTTTGTCATTTTTAAGACTATTAATGTCGTTTATTGGAGATCGGGGGTCGAAGATCGAAAATCGGGAACCTCTCCACTCTCACCTCTCCACTCTAAACTCTAAACTGCGCAAAGCGCATTTATAACGTTTACTGTACTGTGACAGTGGTTCGTGATTGTGAATTGCTAGGGGCTGGCACAGAATTAGCGTCGCCTGGCGTGGTAGTCACTGTAGTGCTCCCATTCACAACGGCAGACTCAGGAGCGGCATTAGGCTGCTCAGGGTATTGCTCAAGTGTTGCCGATTCGGCAGCAGCATCGGGGGCTTTATAATCACCCGAGCTGGGCCGGGTGGCAAGCACCACTTTGATACCCACTTGTGCGCCCATATCAAGAATTTCCACAATCTTGCCATAGGACACAGCCTCGTCGGCGTGTAGCGCAATGTATTGCGAAGGGTCGCTGTCTTTTATTGCCTGCATAAATCCCCTTAGTTCCTCAGGAGACGCTATATCTTTAAGATCACCTTGCGTGGTCTCGGTGTTCTGCTGAGCCTTTATCTCGCCCTTCTCGCTGATGTAGATGCGTGTGGTAGGCTTGATGGCTGTCTGCTCGCTACTCTGCGGCAGGTTAACCTCCATTGCCGAAGGGAAAACGAAAGTCGATGTCACCAGAAAGAAGATGAGCAGCAAGAAGATGACATCGGTCATCGATGCCATGCTGAACATCGACAGTGTTTCGTGTTGTCGTTTTAGTGCCATAGTTATTTAGTAACAAGCTGACAAGCTAACAAGTAAACAAGGCAAATGCCATTTTGCAAAAACTCATATACTTGTTTTGCTTATCTATATTTATATTTACTTAGTGTTATTATTTGGCTTGGCTGGCTCGTTGAGCAGGTCCATAAACTCCATAGTGCTGCGCTCAAGGCGGTTCATGATTTTGTTAACTCGCGAAGTGAGATAGTTGTAGGCAAACAGTGCCAATATACCTACCACAAGACCGGCGACGGTGGTCACCAGTGCCTCGTAGATGCCACTTGCCAGCAGGCTAACGTTACTGTTTTGACCAGCTTCGGCAAGATGGTAGAAAGCCCTTACCATACCTGTCACAGTTCCCAAGAAACCAATCATGGGCGCACCGGCGGCGGTGGTGGCAAGCCAGTTGAAGCCGCGTTCCATCTTGGCGACTTCCATATTGCCCACATTCTCGATTGCCACGAGCACGTCGTTCATGGGTCGGCCAATGCGGCTCACGCCCTTCTCTATCATGCGCGAGTAGGGGGTATTGGTTGTTTCGCACAGCTGCTTAGCCTCGTCAATCTTGCCTGACTGGATGAGGTTCTTGATTTGCTGCATGAAATTGTTGTCGGCCTTTGTGGCGCGACTGGTGGCAAAGAGTCGCTCAAAGAAGATGTAGATGCTCACGAGCAGCAACAATGCCAGCGGAATCATAAGCCATCCGCCCTTTAATGTGAGATCCCATATCGATAGTTTCGAGGCTTCCTCTGTAGCCTTCGATGCCGCCTCAGCAGCAAGTATCACGTTTGATAATGTCATAATGATTGTGTCTTATTGGTTAAGTTATTAATTATTTTCGTTTCAATATCTCGTTTTATCAGTTCAGCTAACAAGCTGACGAGGAACAAGCTCACGAGACAGTAGTTATTGTGCCTCTTGTAGCTGTGTCATCCTCTACATTTGCCTTGTTTGCCAGTCTGCTTGTTAGCTTGTCAGCTAAACAAGGCATTTCTGGTAAGCCTTGACCGTTTTCTCAAGTCCCAGATATAGGGCATCGCTGATGAGGGCGTGACCTATCGACACTTCGTCGAGATAAGGCACATTGTCCTTGAAAAACTTGAGGTTGAGCAGATTGAGGTCATGACCAGCATTAAGCCCCAGCCCCACTTCATGCGCCACTTGAGCAGCCTTGGTGTAAGGAGCGACAGCCTGCTCGGGAGAGGTGGTGAACATCTGGGCAAAGGGTCCTGTGTAGAGCTCTACCCTGTCGGCACCCGCCTCTGCTGCCTGACGCACGCGCTCCTCGGTGGCATCAACAAAGATGCTTACCCTGATGCCCGCCTCCTTGAGTCGCGTCACCACAGTCTTGAGGAAGTCCATATTCTCGGCAACGGGCCATCCTTGCGACGAGGTGAGCACGCTGGGAGCGTCGGGCACCAATGTCGCCTGATGGGGACGCACCTCGAGCACCATGTCCATAAAACGCTTGTCGGGGAAACCCTCAATGTTGAACTCGGTGTGCAACGCTGGCTTCAGCTCATACACGTCGCTGCGGCGAATGTGTCGCTCATCGGGACGCGGATGCACGGTGATGCCGTCGGCGCCAAACCGCTCAATGTCGAGAGCCACTTGCAGCACGTTGGGAAGATTGCCCCCGCGGGCGTTACGCAAAGTCGCCACTTTATTTACATTTACACTCAGATTTACCATAAAAACTTAGCTAAGTTATTTTATAACGTGTTGTTTTCTCATATTAGTGCATAAATGTGAGCAAAAATTACTAATTTTGCCGTCAGATATGAGATACAACACTATATATCGTGATACAAAAGTAGAAGATATTAGTGAGAAATAAAAACAAAATAGCACTTTAAAAAGTTTTTTCAACGTTTTTCACACAATTACGGCTGCTTTTTAAGCAGATAAAAAATTAAAAAATTTTTAATTTAATTTTAAGCGAAGCACCCACACGAGTCAAGGGTGACCACAGCGGCATTAGATACTTGAAGGGCGCGCTACGCGCTTAAAATTGAATGAAAATTTAAATAAAAATTAAATACAACACATGACACTTGAAGAGCTGAAGACCAAATATTCATTTTTTAAAGAAATTACTGGTAGATCTATGGAAATTCATCGTGACTATAAACCTGGACTACTTGAATCAGCTTATGAAGCTGCACTCAAATATCTCCTTCAACAAGATGGATATAAGGTAGAACAACAAGTGTTATTACCTATGTACTGGAAAGATATACAACTTGATCAAAAGTACCGTATGGACTTGGTTGTTAATGGAAACATAATTGTTGAACTGAAAGCAGTTAGATATGTCACATTAGAGCATAAGCAACAATTATGGAACTATATGAGACTAACAAAACAACCATTTGGCATGATAATAAACTTCGGTAACGACTCTCTTTATTCTGAGTGGTTTGAACAAGATTTAAACAGCAGGGAAATAAAGAAAGTTCACTTGCAAAGATGATTTTTCGAATATGAAATTTTAATTGAATTTTAATTTAATTTTAAGCGAAGCGCCCACGCGCGTCAAGGGTGACCACAGCGGCATTAGACACTTGAAGGGCGCGCAAGATGTTTTTTCGGACATGAATTTTTAATTTAATTTTAAGCGAAGCGCCCACACGCGTCAAGGGCGGCACAAATAGCATTTTTCGTTATGGACATAGCACTATTTGGAAATAGTTATCAAGAGAGATATAAAGACCAGCTTAGCAGCCTGATTACTATCCTTAGTGAGAAAAAGGATTTCACGCTCATGGTGGAACGCGAGTTCTCACGCTATCTCAGGTCACTGGGAATTGACGTGGACCAGAATTTGGAATTCGACCGCAACGACTTCCAGGGTGCGTCATTGGCGGTGAGCATTGGCGGTGACGGCACTATGCTGAGGAATGCGGCGCGCCTGGCGGCGCATGACACCCCCGTGGTGGGCATCAACTCAGGACATTTAGGCTACCTCACCGCCGGACGCATCAACGAGGCAAGCGACATCATCGAGATGATAGCTCGCGGCGAGTGCCGACGTGAGCAGCGAACCATGTTGCAGCTGCTGGAGATTGACGGCAAGCCCTGCGACGACGTGGTGGCACTCAACGAGATAGCAGTCCTTCGTCAAGACACCACCTCGATGATCTCCATCCCCACCACTATCAATGGCACCATGCTCACCACCTACAAGGGCGACGGGCTGGTAATTAGCACCCCAACTGGCTCCACAGCCTATAACATGAGCGTGGGAGGTCCCATCATCAACCCCTCGACGAGTTGCCTGGTGCTCTCCCCTATCTCACCACACTCACTCACTATGCGCCCCATCGTGGTGAACGAAGACTCGGTGATAGAGGTCACCATCAACACCCGTGCTAAATGGATTCAGGTCAGCGTCGATGGCATGGCTATGACGCTGCCCAGCGGCACCACAGTGAAGATAGCGCGCGCGCCCTACCGCCTCACCGTGCTACAGAAATGTGACCACAACTTCGCCAGCACCCTACGAGAGAAACTCCTATGGGGAGCTGACCAACGGTAAAACACTCACTATAATACATCATGAAGTGCATTAATTGTTATCAAGAGATAGATGATGGGCTCAAGTTTTGCCCAAAGTGCGGTTTCATGCAGCCCAATGACAGGGCGGCATACGAGATGGAGCA
>ERZ842401.1415-NODE-1415-length-34495-cov-14.049913_pt1 | contig 34495 bp, 44 predicted proteins | sample MGYA00521270_ERZ842401 | MGnify/ENA primary metagenome ERZ842401 (study PRJEB31892, sample SAMEA3878208) | bioreactor metagenome | biome: Moose rumen | place: Sweden | collected 2011-10 | study: EMG produced TPA metagenomics assembly of the PRJEB12797 data set...
TTAACGGTTCAACGATTTCTTTATTCTTATTAATGAACTCCGTAACTTTCGATATCGCCGTTGTTAAGTTCTGCACAATGTTTCGTAAAATATCCTGCAAAGGTGCTCCGATAGCGATATTAAAACCTTCCCACGCAGAAGATAAAGCCGTCAAATCGCCTTTAAGAGTGTCATTACGCATGCCCGCCATTAAGTCAGACGCACCCGCTTTATCGTTCATTAAGCCTACCAACAAATTTTGCTGGTCACCGGACATAACTCCTCGCGCTAATTTTATTAAGCTATCACCGTAATTTTTCCCGAAAATTATCGAGAAAGCTTTTAACTGTTCAGCAGCACCGAGTTTTTCGGTTTTAGTGTAGAGTTCTTCTAAGAGATTACCCAGTTCACGCATTCTTCCATTTTTGACGACTTGAATACCGAACCGAGATAAAACGTTTTGAGCTTCTTTTGCGGGATTAGACAACCTCATGAAGGCTGATTTAATCGCGTTGCCTGCTTCACTTGCTTCAACCTGTAAATTCGCAAGCACGCCCAAATAGCTTAAAAGCTGTTCAGGAGAAGCCCCTTGCAAACTCGCAGTTGCAGCTACAGCCTTGAAAGCCTCACCCAAATTCGTAATGTTCGTAGCTGAATGCGCGGATGTGTAAGCGAAAGCATCAGCAAGCCTCATAGTCTGGCTCATGTCTAAATTCATGCCTCGAAGTCCACCGGCTAAAATCGTAGCGGCTTGTGCTAAGTCCATTCCTTCAGCGGCAGCCATTGAGAGAAGTCCGGGCATTGTATCTAAGATTTGCTTAGTCGTAAAACCTGCTCGGGCTAAATTTTCTTGAGACGCAGCAGCTTGTGAGGCCGAAAACTGCGTAGTCCTTCCGAGTTCTAATGCTTGATTACGTAAAGCGTCAAATTCTTCTTGCAAAGGGTTCATTACGGCTCTGACATTGGCCATAGCCTGCTCAAATTCCATGTCAATAATAACCGGCTGTTTTAAGGCCATTAAAGTCCCGGCGGATTTTATGAAGTCAGCTTTAATATTTCCCCAGTCAAAGAGTTGTGACTTAATCGAAGCGTATTTACTTTGAGCGTCGGTTAATCTTTTTTGCGCGGCTGCAACTCGTTCAGTGTCACTCTGTAATTTTCTGTGAGCATCAGCAAGATGATTTACATCTACGCCGGCCCCTGTCAAAGCACTTCGATAATCACCGAGCGTACGCATATTCGCCTGGACGATTTCTCGCATTCGAGCGGCTTCTTGATTAGCACGTGTGAACTCCTTCTTCATGGCCTGTGAAGGGTTCGTAGTCTGAGATAAATTTTGCCGAAGTCGTTTTACGTTTTCATTGGCCAGCGCTAATTTCTGGCGTGAACTTTCTAATTGCTGTGAAGCCTTCTGAAACCCGGTAATATTCTTGCTGGTAGTCTGGAGCGCTTTAGTCTTCTTGCTGAGTTCATCAAGTTTGCTGATAACTCCGGGTAATTGCGTCTGAACATTGCCTGAAAACATTGCGGCCATTTTTATTGAGAAGTCTAAAGTATTTGCCATCGTTGCACCTCCTTTGTTATGATTTTTGCATCTCAAATTAATTAACTCAGAATTTGTTTAAGCTGCTTAATCTTCAAAAAATAATCCCCCATACGATTAACCGTAAGAGGGAAGTGCATCACAACAAAATTTTCTATGAAAGGAAGTATCTTGCTTTACTTTCATTAGTTAATCACAACTGGGATGTGTTTACCTCGTTAATTATCGCACGTTTTTTACTTTTTGCGGGATTTCTTTATTGCGTCGATTAATTTTTTCTGGTGCTCGTTCAAAGCTTCAAGCCAAGCATTAAGTTCACAAGCCGGTATGTTCATCCAGAAATCAATGCCCGTATTAACCTCACAAGCGGCCATGCTTAAAATGGTGCGTCTGAGCTCTCTTCCTGAGATGCCGAAGATATTATATCGCTGAAAAAATTTATGATAGCCAGTTGAATTTTCATGAAGTCTTTAGCCGAAAGTTCATAAATCAAAGTAAACGGAACTCCAGCGGCACGAGCGGCTAACAATATGATATGTCTTGTGCCCCATAACTGGAAATTCTCCTTATCGAGCGACCGGCCTAAATCTTCAACCTGGAACAAGTCAAAGCACTTCAACCCTTCCAGATTAAAATTTAACTCTTCGTATTCAGTGTCCTCATAAAAAATTTTCTTCGTCAACTTAATTATCATGCTAAATTTATTTCCCTTCTTGAATGCTATAATAATTATATCCAATTTTCCAAAAAACTAAATATCAAGGAGGCTCATACTATGAGTATACGCGAACGGTTAAATGCACGTCGTCAAAGCTATAATTCTCTCGATGATAACAACTTCAAGCGAACAATTTTACGCATATCTATCGTGATAATTTCCAGTGTCATAATCACCGACTGTTTAATTTTATGGCTATTATGGAGGTGAAAAAATCATGTCAGAAGAGTATGTGAGTGAGAAAGTTCATAAAGCCGAAATCGAGACAGTCTTAGTAGCAGTAGACGGGACAAAAGATTTGATTGATGCTACGAATAAGCGGATTGATGACCTTCAAAACACGGTATCACGACAATTTACGATATTAGGCGTAATAATCGCTGTAATTCAGATAATTTTTGCCGTGATAATTTTCTTCCTGAGTTCACCGGTTAAAGGCTGAAAAAATTACCCCCCTCACTCGCAAGCAAAGGGGGATTAATGATTAGTACATGCCTAAATTCTTTCGCGTATTCTGCAGGTAATCGAACCCGTTAATCTTATACACGAAATTATATTTATCGACTTCTAATTTCTCCTTGCCGTCAATATAAAGTTTCAGGTAATACACTTCATGAGTAGTCTGTGTCTCTGAACTTTCACCGACAACAAGCTTGCCAATTTCATATTGCTTGGTAATGGCCTTCATGAACACGTGTATTGAACGCGTCTTATACTCGCCACGACCTGCGTCGAAGTCCTGATGTTCTGCGTAAAGGTCAAGTGAATGCGCACCCGGTTCTATAAGCTGAACGAAACTCTCGGTAACGTTCCTCCAGTTAAAATTGCATGTGATTGAGCTCATATGTCCAAGCGTCGGACTGTCCATAACTCCGGCAATGCCTGCACCTTTGACTTCACTTGTCATTAACTCGCCAGACGGAAAATTCCCTTCAGCGATACCGAGTAAAGTTGAGCCGTCAAGATAAACGCGGAAATTATTGCTTTTCTCTGGAATGATACTCATTAATAATTCCCTCCTTATCTCATGGCCTCAAAAAGTGTCGTAAGATATTCCGGGTCAAACTCGAGAATACCCTCAATCACTTCTGCAGGTACCGGCGGAGTTAAGTAAATATGGAACTTCAGTTCTCCGTTCATAAGGTCCGTAAGAACATTCTCACTCTCTTTGAACTCAATGCGGCCGCCTAAAATTACTTCACGAGCTGTCAGTCCGTTCAAGTACATGTTAAAGCTGTCAATAATCGTACGGATTAAACGCACTGTAACGGGGGCATCGAGTTTCTGCCAGAACGTAAGAATAAAAGTATTTCCGACGTAATCGAACATTCTACGGACTGGAATAAAATTATCCTTAGGGTCCGTATTCGTCGGATAAGAACCGAGACGATTTCCCCATGCCTTCCAGCCGCCTGCAAAGTTCAACGCCGTAACAATTCCTTGCGAGTTAAGATAATTGGCCTGTTCAAGTCCTAAATTAATTTCATCGCCATCTTCATTAATGCAAGCGTTCATCTGCAAAATATGATTAGACGGAGAAGCGTAAGGAATATCATCATTGCCGAAGTCTACGCTGTTCATAAGGCCGATTAATTGCGTTGAAAGGTGATAATCGTCGTCGCCTAATTTAATTTTCGGCCAGCAAGCAATTTCCCGTGTTGAGACGTAATTATTGCTATTCTTCCAGCTTGGAACGTCTGAATATTTCTTGACGCTCGACGGGACATCGACAACGCTAATGCACGTGAAAATCCCATTAATGTTGCTGGCTTTAGCACGCATTACCGCCGCTACGGTTGGATTTTCGCTGAAGCCTGGTGCACCGATAATGCCCGGAACAAGTCCAAACTTAGGGTAAACTTCTCCGACAAGTTCAAGCCCTGTAGCATTTCCTGCTGTCGTAATCCCTCCGATTATGTCATACGCCGTTACGTTCTCGGGTTTAGCCTTCGTGAGAGAAATTTTTATTGTCGTAGCGTTTGCTAATTGGCCGGCTAAAGTCATGTGCAAATTGCCTAATTCGTCATACTCTAAAAAGTAATCCGTATTTTTGCTATAATTTTTATCAGTTTCAAATTCCAATTCTGGAAATACATTTTGTCCTAAGTTTATTGCTCCTTCTTGAACTGCGAATTCTTGAAGGGGCATTTTCTCTTTGTGCTTTCCAGGATCGAATACGTTTATTAGCACGCACGGGCCTACTCCGTAAAGCGCGAATTGCGAATAAATAAACTCACTGAGCGTCCATTTCTCCCACGAACGCGAAAATCCTATTGCTTCAACAGCCTCTTGATACGTATAGCATAAAACGGGCTTATTGACGCATGAACTATCTGCCATAAATACAGGGGCCGTCCCTACTATAACCGGAAGCCCCCCATTCAGTTGCGCCGGCGATAATAGGCTTGTCGGCACTTCTGACTTATACACTCCATGACGGAATGCCATTTTTTTCACTCCCCTTAATAATAAAAAATCCCCTTTTTACGGGGTTAATTTCTTGCTTATAAATTTTTAATCTTGTCTTGAATGATTTTGTTGTATAGCCTTTCGGGACTCGATGGGATTAATAATTCCCTCGTATAACTCATTAAGGCATCTACAGGAATTAGCATTTTCTTGATTTCCGGGATTTTCTCTATAGCCGCTTCAACTTCGGAAGGTAAATCCCCTTTGTAAATCGTATAGCGCGACATTCCTAGTTTAGGGATATTCGGCCCCACGTATATTAAAGGCATATCGGGATTTGTCGCTGCTAAAGGGTGTTCGTCGTTTATTTTTTCTTCGTCAAATTCTTCATCAGCCATGATTATTTTTCCTCCTTTTTTATTCAGTTTAAGAATGCGACGCTTTCGATACCGGCCAATTTACCCCCTGCGTCTATGAACAAATTCTGCGGGCATTGATGCTCGGCCTGTCTCGTAAACTAAATCCATCTCACCAAAATAAACCGGCCATGTATCACTATCAACCAGACGCGATTTTACGGGCATGTTCAGCCTGAATTTTTCTGCCAAATAGCGACGAGTTAAAAATTCCTGCCTGACAATCTCTATCATATTCAAAATATCCCGCCAACCTTGACAGTCTGGAGCCTTGTCGTAAATCCCAAATAAAAACCTGACATTAAGCGTGGTCATTTCTAGTCTGCGTTCCTCGTTATCCGTGCTCTCTATAAACTGAATGATTATGCACGGAAAATTTGCCTCAAAATCGCTCTCCGTGTAATTCTTCAAGCCCGATGCTCTATCATTTATCGTTATTGCCGATGGCTGAGGCGTGTATTGCGTGAATATCCTTAAGTGTTGCAAATCCCCGTCCTTATTCTGCAAGGTGTAATCTGCGAATAATATATCAAGCTCATTTTTCAGCTCATCAAGTAAATCTGTCGCTGTCATTTTATCCCTCCTGTTCGAGTAATTTTGCTTGCCCAGTACTCAAAATTCTTCACATAGGCTTCTTGTCCTGCATTGATAATTTCGTTCTGGACTTCTTCATTCTTCTCTATCGTCTGGGGAATTGCGGGTGATATTAAATGCTTAATGTCGCCTCTTGCTCGGCCCGTCCTTATGAACGGCAATGCTCGCCCTGAACCTCGACCGTGAATAATAAATCCTTTCGCGATGCGTTTAATCCCCGTGTCTTTTCGAACAGCAACGCGTAATCCGTTTTTTGCCGGAGCTTTTTTCGGTGTCATGTGAAAATATGAAAGGCTTTTGCGCGCTCCTCTGACTATGAAACTTGCGTCCGTCCCTGAAAATTTTACGCTGATGCTCTTTCGTACGTCGCCCATTTTTATATAGTAACGGGCTGTGATGGCGCGGGCTGCTGTCGTTCTCATCCTGTCCATTGCGCGACCTAATGCCATTTTGTTAGCTTTCTTGATTGCTCCGGGAAATTTCTGCAGGGTTCGTATTGCAGCTTGTATGGCTTGATAGTCAATTTGCAGCGTTATCATTTTGATGCGTTTGAAATTATTTTATCCTTCATTTGCGCTTAAGCTCAATCGCCATATCTCTTTGCCTAGTTTCACAGCCTCTTCAACCCGGTATAATTTCCCGTCTAGTCTCAAAGGCTGCTCCGCTTTGACATTCCCGACATCTTGAGTGCGCAAAAATAATAATCCGTACGACCGAGAAACTCCCTGAATATTATCTTGCGAAAAGCCCGTTTGCTGAAATCGACGCGCATATTGATCACTCGTGAATACGCCGATTATTTTATGTCCGTCTATATCATGAACTTCTGCAAATTCTTCTAGATTAAAAAAACACGCCAAATCATGGGCTTCTTGCACCTTGAAATTCATAGGCTCGTTGTATAGCTTTTTAAGCCCTCTGTTCAGATCAAATTTTTCTTGCCTCATTCATTATTTTATTTATTAAATAACGCCTTTTAACACGCACCATGCATCTACATCTACGGGCATGGGCAAGGGCTTTGAGCTGACTATTAATCTGCGTTCGGCACTCTCGGGAATAGTCAAGACATAAGGCACGTATTCATTCATTGAGCTTATGCGATTTTTATTATCGTCTATATACGTAACTGCTCCGTACAGCATCATGTTTTTTTCCTGCGATGATTGAAGTATTACCGTGCTTTCGTCGATTAATGGCAATGCTTCTCCTGTTGCATCGTCACGGTAATATTCAAGATATTCATAGCAATTCAAGAATAATCCGGGTGCTCTTATCTGGCATAAATAATTCAGCCCGTTTTCAAGCTCATTAGGCAACGGCGGGCGTATATCGATTAGCATATCATGTCGGAGTTTTAATATCGCCTCGTTCTTCAAAAATGCTTGTGAGGCTTTTGCTCCCATTATCAGCATATCTGGATTTACGCCGTCTTTTCGTAACTCGTTAGCTTTCTCGCTTAATTGGCCTAATATATCAGCGCTCGTATTCCATTTATCGGCCGTTTTCACCGTCTCTATCTTGCTGAACCCGTAATCAACTTCGGCGTTTAATCCCTTGCCTGTGATTAACAATTTCCCGTCCTGCTTTACGCGCGCGCACATGTATTCTTCCTTGCGATAAATCATGTCTTGAAGCTCCATCATATAGCGGGCGATTAATTTCTGTTCTCTTTCTGCCGGTGTCATTCCTGAGTTCCATTCTTGCTCGCCTATTAATTTTTGATCAAGCGTCGTCTCTGTGATTGACTTATAGCCTGAAACTAAAGGCGGCTCGTATGTTCTCAGCGTATAACCGTCGCTGTCTACTGGAACGCTGATTTTTCCTCCTGCTGCATATGGCATTAATCGCCTTGTGTCATTCATAAATTCAAAGCTCACTGTTCGGGTCGGAAATGTTACTTGTTCACTGAAAAAACGCGTCCTGAAAAATAATCTTAACGGTAAAACGCGCTCTATGACCCCCCGCAAAAATTTTGGCTCGTAATAATTCACTATTACCCCTCCTGCTTCATCTTGTGTCATGATTTACATCACACTTAATCCCTGTTTCCTGAATTTGTCGGCCAATTCAGCTAGTAATTCATCATGATCATCATCTTCTGTTTCGTAGCTAAATATTATTGCGTTGCCGTTTAGCTTGCCTCTGAAATACGCTATCGCTGTCGTGTATTCTTGAACTTCATCACTATCAAGCGTCTTTTCATCGAGTTCAACGCCCATATCCTCTGCAAGCACGCATAATTCTTCAGCGTCCATTACGCCGGACCTTGTCGCGGGGATAAAGAAACCTTCAGGCCCGCTCATCATTAAGAGCCCTCTTCGGAATTCGCCGTACCACATTTTTATAATATAGCCTTCGCCCTCGCCTAAATTATCAGGCTCCGGGATTTCTTCCGCGCTCCATAACGTCGTTACTTTTACTACTCTTTCTTTCGTTTCTTCGGACATCACTTATAACCTCGCATTTTATTTATCATTTCACTAATTGAGCTTATGCAATCTTCAACTGTCTCTTTCACTCGGGCATTGGCCGTTATGCTCACTGCGTCTCGGTCTCGTGCCGTCTGTCTCAATAAATCTAAAGCTATCTCGTTTGCATTCTGGAATGTCTCATATTTTGCCTTGTTAATCAGCTCAATATTCCCCAATGTCGCAATCTCATCTAATGCCCTTATCCTATCGCGTTCGTATAATACCCCCGCTGTGAAATCGCTGCTGTCGTTCTTCACTTTCATGGCCGGCAATACTTCATCAATGAGCTTTAATTTCTTGGCTTCTTTCGCGTTAAGCCATGTTTCTGCTCGCATTAAATCAATAACTTTTGCGTGCGTTAATCCCGTTTTTTGCTCGTATAAAATCGCTATGCTGTCTCGTATCTTGTCAAGAATATCTGCAAGTTTGCGCATATCCTCACTCTCGCCATAGCATGAACCTGACGGATTATGTATCATCAATAAAGCGTTTTCGGGCATGAACACTTTATCTCCTGCCAATGCAATAATACTTGCCGCGCTTGCACAAAGCCCATCTATATAAACGTGGACTTCTGACTTATGATTTTTTAGATACGTGTACATTCCTTGTGCCTCGAATACGTCGCCTCCTTCTGAATTGATATGCAATGTTATTCTAGAACCCGTGTATTTATTCAAACTTTCGATTATGTCCCGAGCCGTTTCGTCGTATTCGGTGCCTAATATCGATGAATACAAATACAAATCCGCGTTGTCATCGCTAATCTTTATACTGTACATTCTTCATTAATTCCTTCTCTCTGATTAATGCCTTGATGTTCAAATCAAAGTCCTCACCGGTTAATTCGCCTGTCTCTTTCTGATACGTGCTGAAACCGTTATTTACCCTAGCTATTGCCGCGTTCACTTCTTTTACTGGGTCTAATTGCCCCTGACTTGGTCCGGTCCAGCTTGCCCATGTATAAAGTTTGCGCTTCATATCGTCCTCAAAATATCCGGGCGCGCTTATTCTCCCTTTGATTACGGCCTCAGTAAAAAACTCTTCGTAGACGGGCTGACAAAAATTATTCGCAAACCATTCACGCCAATATCTAAACAACTTCCATGCTTCGAGCAAAGCGCCGCGCGATGCTGAATAACTCGCTGTAAAATGCAAAAATAATAATTCACTTGGTATACCCAGACAACCGCCGATTTGTCGCACCATGCTTTGAACGAACGCGTCAAAACTCGTATTAGGCCGATTAGGTGAAACTGTTGACGGCTTCACTCCTTCGGGCAAGTCCATTATTGCACCGTTCATCTGCGCCAAACTTACGCCCTCAAGTCCTGGAACTTCTCCGTATCCTTGCTCGCTCGCATATTCTTCTTCTATGAGGCTGTCACTTTCTCTAGGCTCATGTTCGAAAAATAGTGCGTACATGCCTCCGATTACGGCCGCCATTAATTCCGCGTCTGAGTATCTCGATAATTGCTTCAGGCATTCTATCACGGGTGCTAAAAATGGTACGCCTCTATGTTGATTTATTCGTTCTGGGTTAAACAAGTGAAGTATATTGCGTCGGCCTGAGTTTTCGCCGGTTATCGCAACTCGGTCATAGCTTAATGGTTCTTGATTAAATAATTCGCTGTCTGGATGTCGATTTGCAAGCCAATATGCTACGGGGCGTCCTTGTTTATCTAGTTCAACTCCTTCATCGACTGTCGAGCGGCCTGTTAAAAAATACGGTGTCTGTAACCTGTCAGCTTCTATCAGCATGACACAGAGATTATAAATTGCGTTGTCGCGTTTGTCGGTCATTAATGCGAGACATTCTCCGTCTAGCAATATAGACTTGAAAGCAAGCGCCTGCATCTCGTAAAAATTGAACTCGCCTGTGAAACTTGCTGCTTTGGAATTGGCCCAATAATCAAATTCTGCTTCAACTTTAGAGCTCCAATCCCGCGCCTGTTCGTCGTTCATTCCGAGTAAATCGCTGTCAATTCGTACGTTCAACTTCAAGCCTGAGCCGACTGAGTTTAGCGCTATTCTATCAATCGCTCCTCGTCCCAGTGGTCCGCCGCCTGCGTATAAATCTCGTGATCGCTCTCTTAATAATTTTACGTTCTGTGATATATCCTCATGGGGACTTTTGCTTGAACTAGTCCATGAGATTAATGCGGGCTTTGTTCGACTTGCTCCGTGTTGCGAATATCCCGAGTTCGTGATTTTTCGCTTATTCTTCATGCTCGTATCGAGTATTCCACCAATAGAGGGCTTCTTCAGGCGTAAACCATGAATTATATAATCCGCAACAATCTCGCCGCTTCCCGCACATCACTTTGTACATGTATCTATCTTTATCATATATCCTGTAAACAAAACCATCACCGCCGCAAAATGGGCAGGGCTTTAATCCGTCGATTTCAATTTTCTCTGACACTTTTTATTCACTCCGTCCATCGGCACTACATATCTTAATCGTGATCGTGTTGCTCGTTGCGTTGTCGCTATCAATGCATTTTCTAGACGCGCAATTTCACTCTGCACTGTCTTTAAATTCGCACGGGTCAATTCTACATCGCCCATCTTGTAACTTTGACCCGTGAGAATTGCTCTCAATGCCTTGTTATATTCGTACAAGCGGGCTTCTATTAATTCACGTCTATTTATCATGCTTTTATCCTTCTCATCTGACATAAAAAGCCTCTGAGCGCTTAAACGTCAGCGGCCTTAATTATCCCTAACAATGAAACAAACTGTCTCATTATACACTAATTATGAGTTTTCGGGCTTCTGTGTTCGCGTCTATAAGTTAAAACCCCTGCTGAAAAATTTTATCCCTTTTCGAGTTTTCGGCCTCATAACTTCCTGATGCGCAACCTCTTCACCGTTGACTTTTATGTGATGCTTCTGCGCATATTTCTTCATGTCGGGATTTAATATCTCGAATGCTCCTATTGCGTATACTCGACAGTCTAAAGGCTCATTGCGTGCATGGGGGACTGCTTCCCACGTAATTTTCGTTTGTCCTTTATCGCGCTTGATTAACATTCTTTCGCTCATTAAGCCCTTAAAGTAAATCTCATCATAGCCGCGTATATCAGCCGGAAAATAGCAATATCCCGCTGTATGTTTCTCAACGCCTAATCTCCCGAACAACACGCCCTTTATCGTGCTGACACCCAGCGTAAATAGGGGAATGCGATATCGATTACTTCGACTAGGATTTGACACTGCAGGCTTGCCGTATGCTCCTCGTCCTATTATAGGGAATATTCTTTGCTTTAATCGTGTCTTGCAATATTTATAGACTTCATCAGTGTAATGCCCCGCGCTGTCTATGCACGTAATCGCTATGTTTAATCCCGTCCCGTCTGAATACTTGAACGTCCGTGTTATATATGCGTCTAGTGCGTCCCACGTTGTTTTGTCCTCTGGTGAGCCGTAAATCACTTTGTATTCAATTCCCCACGTCTTATTATTCATGCCCCAGCCGACTACTTCAAGCTCTAATCTGTCATCCTGCGTGTCTATTCCACAGGTCAATAAAATCACATCGTCGGGCAATTCTGCTCCGTATTCTATTCTGTGTTCTAGCATTGAGTGTGTATCGACTTCATCGCTTTTATCCTCGTAGGGAATGCCTAAAACCGTATTTATCCAGACTTTGACATTTTCAGGGCCGATACGTTCAGCCTCTTCATAGCTCTCACAAAGGCTTTTCCACGATACCCACGGTGAAGCGAACGCGTTTACGTGAAAGCCTTTTATTTTCGACTCCGGATTTTCTGCATGCCATCGTCCGCGTGATTGGCCGTTCTTCCAAGTCAACTCTCGGAAATCATTGCCGCAATGTTCACACCTCATTACGGGTTCTTTTAGCCCTTTATACCTGATGTTTTGCCATCTTAAAGGCTGATATTTCCCGCATTCCGGACATGGCAATTCCCAGACATCGCGTGTGGAGTCTTCATATGCCTTCTCAATTCTCGACGCGCCTTTTAATGTCGGTGTTGAGACCATTACAATTTTTCTATTCCAGAAATTGGCCGTTCGCTTAATCGCCAAACTTAACGGGTCGCCTTCGGTTCCTGCGCTGAATGGATATCTATCAACCTCATCACATAGCAATATCCTTATCGGCCTTGATGCTAATCCTGCAGGTGAATTGGCCCCTGCTATGGTGATATGTCCTCCGGGAAATTTTTTATGCAGCAGCGTATTTCCGCTGTCTCGAGTTCGTGGGTCTTTGACTTTGCCGTTTAAGCACGGTGTATCTCTCAGCATCGGTGCTAGTCTATCTTTGCTGAAACTTTCTCCCATCTCGAGCGTCGGATTGATTAATAATATCGGCGATGGCTCTTTGTCTATGTAATAGCCCAGTGTGTTTAAGATAATTTCTGTCTTGCCGATTTGCGCAGCTGTCATCATTACAATCCGTTCATATCTATCATCGCTGATTGCGTCCATCATTGCGCGTTGATATGGGGCTCGGTTGGTGTTCCAATTACCGGGCTCTGCTGCTGCTTCTGGGGGTATTCGACGGAAATTATCGGCCCATTGCGTTATTGTCAGGTCAGGCGGCGGAAGCCAGATATCGGAGATGTTCATACATCAATATCATATATTTCTGCAACTTCTTTATTCATTCTGTTGATAACTTTTATTAATTTCTGGAACGTTATCATTGCCGTATTTTTTATATCATCAACTTCAACTTCGGATGCTTCTATCTCGCAAGAGTCGATAGTATAAATAGCGGCCTGCTTGATTAATTGATTTTTAAACTGCCTGTACATCTCTATGATTTCAAAATTCTTCATGATTTATATTCCTCCGCAAGTTCATTCAAGGCTTCGTATATCGCCTCTGTGAGAATACTGCTGACCTCTCGCGCTTCTAATCCCGCTAATCTCGGGGCCAATTTTGAGGGGATTGCTAAGAGTTTAGCCTTTACGTTGCTGACATCTTCTGCCCATTTCGCATTTACAACCTCACGAGGGATTAATTCGCCTTTGGTTTGTGCGTTTTTCAGCTCGTTCTTTTCGGCATTGGCGTTATTAACTCGGATTTTCGTACGGGTTAATTCGTCTAATAATTCTGCATTGATTTGTTTCTTGGGCATTTTATATTTTATTTAATAAATCCAAGCTAACAGCGTATGAAGTCTGGATTTTTTGTGTGTGAGTTTTCTGCATCTTTTTTAGTATTCATCGGACTTTTCTGCGCCTAACCTTGATTTGAAAATTTGCTATATCTAGTTCTAATTCGGGCCATCTCTCTTTGCGCGGAGGCGCGGGGGTATCCCCTTCCCAGTACCTTTTATTCACATAATCTTTGAGTGTCTAAATTATATCACTTTTCCGTATGTTTTTTCGCATAGGGTATCAGCATTTTTACTAATCGCCTCTTTCGTCGGTAAATCGTGCTTTCATCAATTTCAAGTATACAGGCCGTTTCTTGAACTTTATTATGTCCGAAATAAATATAGCATAGGACATCCAGCAAGCCTTGATAAAAATTCTTGTCCAATGCGTACGGATTTGTTAAGTCCTGAATTAATATCTCGACTGGCCTTATCTTGTTTAATAGCAAGTTTATCTTATGCAGCATACGCGTTAGCTTTTCATGATACTCCGCAACAGGGTCGCGCGTGTGTGTGCTTAAATGTTCTTGGTAGCTTTGTGCGTTAACGTCGCCTTTGTTCCGTAGTTCCTGATACTCAAGGCTGATTAGCTCGTAATAGGTCAGGTATTTTGTGAAGTTGTATAGTAAACTTTCTGCGTATTTCCAAGTGTTATATCGTCGCATAATCTACGCTTCCTGTTGTATAAATTGAGTGTTCATGATATACTATAAACATACGTTAACATTATACTATTCATAAATTTAGTTACGCGATAAAAGCTGTTTCGGTAAGACCCCCGCAAACAGTTTTTTTTATTCTCGAAAATTCCCCATGATGATTATTCAACTTGAAAGCACGGAAAAAACCCCCTGTCCAGTTTTGAAGATTAGGGGGTGAGAATGAAAGGTAATATAGTTTTGTATGAGTTTATCCTTTGGGTGTTTGGCCGGAGGAAGGATAATTCAGATTGTCTACTCTCTTTTCTTCAAGATAGGCCATAAATAATTTGCAAGCGTCATCTCTACTTTTTACAGGAGGAACAAAGACTGATTGTCCGTCTGCTTTTTTGACTTCGAAGGAGCTCAATTTATATTTACCTAATTCAACGTCATAAAGTATTTCATCCGCAGTTTTCATTCGAACGGGCGTTACATCGACGCGTTTTTGTGCTGACTGTTGCTGCGTAGTCTGTTGTGCCTGTTGCTGCTGCTGCTGCTGCGTAGACTGTTGCTGCTGCTGCGTGTGTTGCGTTCGCGGTGGCTGTTGCTTGGCTTGCTGCTGCTGCGTAGACTGTTGCTGCTGCTGCTGCTGCTGCTGCTGCTGAAGAGTTCTATGCATATTATACTGATGAGAAAAAGCATGTTGCTCAATAGCCGGTTGCGATTGCGTATTCATCTCCTGATTAAGGGAATTGGCCGGAGTAATTTCAGGGACGAAGTCTCCGGCGTTCCCTGTTTCTGGGTTATTCTCTTCCATCTCACGCGCAATCATGCTCTTATCATGTATTGAAGAAGATTTTAGGCACGTAAAATCAAAAACATCTTCGCCGTTCCCGTTCTTGTAGGTCATGGACAATCCGTATTTTTCGAAAATTTCCGGGTGCTTTTGCTTCAAAATTTTCTTGAACTCATGAGTGAAATATCCGCGCTTGACTTTGTCATAGCCCGCCGCCGATGCCCAAATTTTATACATATCGAATACGTACTGAGTTGTTAACTGCTGATATTGAGCATTATCACTGTTCGCAAATTCAATCAACGAGTCGATTTTTTCATTATAGAAAATGTTGATAGGCGAGGTATGCTCCTCAAACATGCGCATAGTCTCGTAGTGCTCCTCGTTAAGAGTAAAGCCCTTGCCATTCTTGATGTTCGCTCTCAGTCTGATATAGCCTTCAAGTATCCAGTTGAAAAATCCCGGAATTTCCTCTTTGAGCTCGTTTAACAAGTTAAAATTCTCCCGACCTTCGTAGCAACGGTTGAAGTTCAGGAATAAACAGCGCGATATAAAGCCTCGTGATAAATCCCTGACATAGATTAAATTGTTGCAAGCCGTAATTAACTTAGAGCGTGGCTTGAAGTGTATATAGTTCTGAAATTTGTAGCAAGCCATAACGTTTTCACCAGCAACAACCTGCTTGATGATTTCTTGCGAGGGGCTGAAGTCCTGATCAGCATCAAAGCAAATGTTGACCATTGAATTAAGCAAATAAATTAACTCGAAAGGCTGATTAAACCTCGCCGGGTTAACGAACGAACAGCAGCCATCTCCATATACAGCCCTTAATAATTCTAGAACTGTACCTTTACCGTTACGACCATTCCCGAGCATAAACAGCATCTTGTGTATGTGATTGTCCGTATATAATGGGTATGCTAAATATTCTTGCAATAACAGAATTTTCTGTCGCGTGATTTCCTCGTTTTTATACCATAAGACCTCATGCAGAAATTTTAATATTTTAGGACATTTAGCATCTCTATTATACATATAGGGAACTTGAAGGCTCGAATTATAATCAGGGTTATGCGGGTGCAATTCTCGGATATTATCATCGTCGGCGTTCAAGTCTAAAATCCCGTTCATGAAATTCACAACAGGCTGCTGATTGAAATAGTTGCTCAAATTAATATTCGATAAAGGAACGTTGCAGGCCAATTTTAGAAGATTGAAAGCGCCAGTAATTCTATCGCTGCGTTGATATTGGCCTAAGAGTTTTCGGATATACTCCTTAATCTCACTGTCACGTCTACGCACCCAGCATCCATGAGCGTACTCATAGAAACTGTCATTTTCAACGTACTTAAGCTGATATTTCCCCTTATGTTTTTTCCCGTCCTCGTCAGTATAGCCGATAATTTCATTCAGAATATCGTTATCATTAGGAATGCGCGTAGCCTCTTTCAATAACGAACTCTTGATAGACGCATTAATCCCCGTGCAACTGTCTAACAGTGCCTTCAACGAAGAAACAGGAACACGCTTTGAGCATTCTTTGAGGAAATCCCGTAATGCTCGATAATCCGAGCCAATAATCCGGCCAATTGAGATTAAGCCCTCTTCTGCATTAGCGACCAAATCAGCCAAATTACCGCCCGCCGTGTAATAATCGCTAACGTCCTTTATATAGCGCGTAATCTCAAAATGTTTCGCGTTCGTCTGCCCCTCATAAGCATTTTTAAGCAATAAATTATTATCGTCAATGATTTTATCGATAACGTAAATTTTCCCGTCATTAATATCGAATATATCTCCAACATGCACGGACTGAGTGAAACGAGTATTAATACCATTAACGATGTTTGAACCCTGAGTTACTAAGGCTTGTCCTGTGCAGACGGGGGGCATTCCTGGAATTTTCTTTGGAACTATGCAAGAGACGAATGGGATATTATTTTCGAACAGCTGACGGGCCATTTTGAGTTGAAAGCCAGTTCCCGCGCCGTCGTTGTCGAAACAGATAAAGGCTTTTCCGATTTCGCGGCAAATGCTGAGGAAATAGGGCATCTGCATTTCATTAAAATAGCCGCCGATTGGTGAGCAGACTTGAAAGCCCTCTTGTTCAAAGCTCATCGCGTCTACTTGACCTTCGAGAATGCAGAGTAAATCCGAAAAATTAATCACGGACCCGTCAGACGCTTGAATTGACGATGGGAATAAAGCTCTGTGCTCAGGCTCTAAAGTGTGCAAGCCCCAAGGGATATTTTCAACGTAAAAGTGCGAAATCTTCATTTTCGTATATTTTGCGCATGTGCCCTTAGGAGCAGTTTTCCAACGTCCTGTTACGTCGCGGCCTGAATAATAAACGAAACGGCCATTATGCAGATAAGGGGTGATAAGCCTCTTAGTCATAGCACAATAGCCAATTTTTAAGCGTTCTATAGTTTCATCGGTGATACGTCTTGAGTGTAAATACTCTCTATCTTCTTTACGTAACTGGGCATGCCAGTAGAGAATTTTGCTTTCAAGGGATTTCATATGCTGATCATACGTTACGGGGTCATTCATGATTACGCTTAATCTTTCAGCGTTGATATGGGATCGGGCCAATTCGTAAATTGCGGCTGCTCTATCTCCGTTATGTCGAGCATCGGCGCAAAGCTGTATAACGTCGCAATGAATTCTTTTGCCGCCAGGAAATCCCCAGTCAGTGTAGCTGTCGCCGTAAGATATAAACTCGGTGGGATTATAACCGTTTCGATAAGTTGGGACGCATCTAACGCCTTCTGTAACGTTCATGCCTAAAACGGTATTGCAATATTCAGTAACTGAAAGACTTTGTTTAATTGCTCTAGCGAGTGCTGCGTAATCTGTGTGAGTATTTTTCATTTTTATCATGACCCTTTCTTATACTATCCAAGAGTTATAAATTTAGTTTTTTACTTGATTTACTCGTAAGCTAACTTGTTATAGAATTTTGCATTAACTTTAGACGAAAGGAGCCTTTTATCAATGAGTGAATGCATATTCTGTCAAATAGCTTCTGGGGAGATACAATCAGAAATTCTGTATCAGGATGAAAAATTTCTAATCATCCGGGACGTGAACCCTTGCGCGCCTGTTCATCTCTTAATTATCCCGAAGGAGCATATAGAGAGTATTGACGCAGTAAATGAATTTGCTGAAGTAGGCGCAATGCTGAAACTAGCAGTAACGATGTCCCGCGAACTGGGTATTAACGAGACCGGCTATAGGCTGGTAATTAATACTGGTGCAGCAGGGGGGCAAAGTGTAGAGCACCTGCATATACATTTACTAGGTGGGCGAAATCTCGGGTGGCCTCCTGGCTAAAAAGCAGATGGCTGAAAGAGATTTTGTTTGAAATCAGAAGGGAGGGAATATAACCAGATGACGACAGTGACGCGAAAAGACGGAGAAACGTTAGAAGAAACCTTGAAACGATTTCGTCGCGAAGTCGCTAGGGTCACTCCTTCTTCATCATCCTTATCCCTTACTTCCTCCTTCGTCCCTTTGTGTCTCCTTATTCCCCCTTATTTTACCCCTTTTCTTCTCCCTTCTCAATATATTTTTTTACCTCACTTCATATAAACTCGTACGCTTCCGTCCTACATCTACATGTACAAAATTCTTCTTGCTGTAGTAAATATAATACTTCAAGCCTTCTAGTCTACCCTCACTCTGCATCCGCTTTATCGTCTCAAATAATTTCTTGCCTCCACTCGCACACGATAAATCCGCCGCTTTCCCTGATACATGAAAACTATTGCGCACCCCTCCGACTCGCTGATTATGCTTCACACATCGACATCCTGAGTTTATGCGTATTGGCTCGTTCATCTCATCTCGGATTTTCTGTATCAACTTCACTAATTCATAATCAATGTCCATATATCCACAGCCGCAATGGCACGCAAATTCCTCTCGGTTAAAATTCTTCGTCAAATTCCCCATATTATATTTTCTCCTAACTTTATTTAAAATGGTGAGGAGGCTGATGCCGCGAACATCCTTTTTGCCCCCTCGTTGGTCTTTATGATAAGTCGGTTTCCTGATAAGGTTTACTGATAAGTTTTTCCCGTTATCTGTGTATATTCGGCCGCCGTGATTACGTTCTTCTGTACTGCGTCGTGTACTCGCTTTTCACTCCATAGACCGGATTCGTAATACTTCTTGATTTGCTCATATCGTTTACTCATATTTTATCCCTCCAGGTCAATATCGCTCATCATCGCTAAATATTCAATGTCTGCTCGGTTCTGTTCTCGCTCAATCATCGGCCTACACTTCTCTTCTAGCACAAAGTATGATCCTGCGGGAAATCCGGGTATCCCTTTTGTAGACCCGGCGTCTATTAATAACATGTGAGCGTATTCTCCGCAATGGCTCTGTTCTGCCTCGTCGTCGCTGGTGATTTTTACTCCGTTCAGCTTACCGGTGAAAAATTCTTTCGTTATCGTCGCTGGTGAAAAAAACATATCACCGTTTAACGTTAAGCCTTCTAATTTCGTGCCATCTTTAAACTCTATCGCGTACATGCTGCTCTCTCTCTCCTGTCTTGTCTATATATCGCTTTTAACTCGGTTTTCGAATTGTTGCATAGAGATAATTATTCGCGCCGCCTGTCTCTATTTTCAATCCGCCATAAGGCCCAAGCCAGCCGGGTGTCCCGCCGGGTAATCCGTCTACTGATACTGTGCGATTATTATTTGGTTGATGGTAATGCAACTGCTTAAAATAGCTGAATTTGCCTTGAAAATCCGGGCCAGGTCTATACAGCATATGTCCGCACATTTTTTCTATTGTCATGCACTCAACCGCACTTTGCACTCGTACATAACTCGCCGTCCCGTTCTGCACGCTAAACGTACTGGGGATTGCTTGGTCCACGTCGTATAATAGCTCATCACCGAAAATCGTAGCAAAAAATGCTCGCCCTAACGCTTGGTAAAATCTCCTAAATGAACTTGTCGCATAACCCGTCTCTGCGTTAAATGTATATGATGGTGTCGGCGTGATGCTCGTGTGGCCGTAGATGTTGTAATAGTTGCAGTCCGATACGACCATTTCATTACTCCCAAAATAATTGAAGTCCACCACGTAAATTAAGATGTGGTACGTCGTGGTGGCGGCATAGGTGACTTCCTCGTCGTTGTCGTTTGTGCACGTAAACGAAAATTCACGGCCCGTCGGTACTAACCAGCGGGAACCTACAAATAAATTCTCATACGTCATGTTTATTATGGACTCTCGGTCGGCTTCACTTAATACACTGCCATGCTCGATATATGCATTGGACGAGGGGCAAAATAGCTGACTGCGTTGAATTACTTTATTGCCGCTATATGGAGGAGCAATGTCGATATGTGCCGTGCGAGCGTTAAGAGTTGTCCATTCGTTGGCGGCCTTCAAACTTTCAAGCCATTCATCCTCTGTACCTGAATACCCCTTAGATACGGCCAATGCATATGCGCTTTGTCCGTCTTGTCCGTTCGTGCCGTTCGTGCCGTTCGTGCCGTTAACGCCTGGTTCTCCCTTTAAGCTCGCGAGCCATTCAGCCTGCGTACCTACAAAGCCTTCATCAACAGCAACTTCATACGCGCTTTTTCCTGTTAACGTTTCCTGCTTGCCATCGATATAACGTTTGACATCAGCACATAAAGCAGTTGCTTGTGCAGCGGCTTGGGCTCCAAATGATGCATTGAAATTCCTGATAATGTAATATTTATGGTTGGTAAATGAACTCGAGGGGAACGGCTCTTTCAGTGTCAAATGGGTATCGTCAATTATCGCATCGATTTCAAATTGTGTTGAGTTGGTCGTCCCTAAGATATCACCAGGCTTTAATCCCGCCGTGTTCCAATATGTATTTTTGCCAACGATATTAACGCTGCCTTCGGTCGCGGAGATTGTCCCCTCTCGATACCAGCGTGTATAACTTCCTGACAATTTATATTCCTCCTATCATGGAATTGTTGATTAACGCGCTTAACATTTCAGCTAAAGATTGTGATAATGCTTCAAGGTCCTCAATGCGACTTCTAAGTTCAGCATCCGTGTAGGTAAGGGCATTAAAATTATCTACGCCGTTCCCTATTTTCATTCTGAGGGTGTCGCTTTCAATGCCTATTTCACCCGCCCGCAATTTTGGATTTTGACTAGTCCATTGCGTACTTGTTTTTATCTTTAACTCTATAGCGTCAAAATATTTCGTTGTTGAGGCCGGCATTATTTAGCCTCCTTTATGCCTGTGGTAAAAAAATCCCCCTCATGTCTCTCTCACACAAGGAGGATTGTGAATTATGAACTACTTGTTATGCTGCTGGTGCTGGGTTACCTGATATAACAGTGATGCCCTGTAATGCTGAGATATTCGATTCGGCAGTGTCCATTCTTCCCTTCAACCCCGTAATGTCGCTTTCGGCTGTAGTTACTCTGGAAGTCAGGGCATCGACCGCCGCTGAGATAGTCGGCTCTGTATAGTACGCTAAAGAGCTCCATGCAGTAGTGCCGTCGCCGAGTTTGTATTTCTTCGTATCAAGCTCAAATCCAACTTCACCGGCTAATAATACATAATCACTTGCCCAATCTTCTGCATTAGCCCCTCTGAACTGTAAACGCATTCCGTAAGCTGTCGTATTTCTAATATCTGCCATTGTAAAAAAACTCTCCTTTTAAAATAATATTATTTGTTAATAGTGAGAGGCGAAATAGTTCACCCCTCGATTTTTTCATCGGACTCCGTTTTCGTATGAGTTTTATAACACTCAAAATCTAACGCAGCTCGTTGTTCCTTATTTGGTTTGTCGGCTTCCAGTTCAACTCCTGCACCAGCCTTCCGCTTCTTAAAAAAACTTGCAAGGATATTCTTAAACTCTATCTTAAATCCGTACGCTGTTGTCTCGTTGCTGTCAGCCATTCAACATTCCACCTGTCTATTAATAATTTTTCTAATGTATGTTATAGATGAAACGTTTCATTTTTTTAGCTAGCTGTTTAGTGTGCTAGTTCGACTACCACAAAATTATTATCTGTCGAAGCGTTCAATACTTCCCAGTTCGAATTTTCAATCTGTACAGTGTCGCCCTTTTTCAACGTTTGAGCGATGTATTCAGCTGTCTGTTCGTCTGGCTCTAATAAGAATACGAACGCCCCGTCGTCCATATGAACGTCCAAGATTTTATATTGCTCGCCCGTTTCAGTCGTCAATAAATTTGCGCTTGTATTTTCAGGGTCTTTCCATTCTGAACTGTGAGACTCCGGATATAGCTTTGCGATTGACTGAGCAAGAATATTTATTGCCGTGTCGTAGCTCTTTGTCATGCTCGTAATCTCTGTCAGAATGTTAAATATCGCTTCGGTCAAATAATCAATCTGATCTTGCAATTGCGGAATTGGTTCTCCGGGTTCACCCTGAGGACCTGGACGATTGCCATATATAATTGGACCGCGTCCGTGATCTATGACGATATAGCCTTCATCATCGACAAAGTAGGCTCGGCCTCGTTCTAAGACATCGGGTAATTTTCGCAGCTTCTCTATATGACTTACGCCGATATATGGTTCACTCATTTTTTAGTTCACCCCCCTTCGTGATTTTCATTGCCTTGATTTTCCGTGTCTGGATTTTTCGGAATTGGCCGTCGTGATTGTCCCATTGAGTTTTCCTCCCTTCTTTAACCTGATGCATCATTATGCTTTGAGGGTGAATTTTTTACGCCCCGAGATTTTTAGCCAGCAAAATAATCATTGAACTTTTGTTTATTTTTACTAGAAAAAATTTACGATTTTCGATTGAAAAGTTCACTACTTTTTACAAAAAAATGAAAATGGCCTGTGTTCGTTTTACGGATAAAGTCATACGTAATTTATGAAGCCCGTTTTTTCACTTTTTGTAAAAATACTTTTTTTTTGAGTGAGAAAATAGTACCTAGTCGACGCTACGTAATTCACGCAATATATAATCCTGAAAGTTTATTCGCCAAAAACGGAAGCAAATTGATAGACTTCGGGTGTCTCACTAATCCAATCATAATTCGCGGTGATTTTTGCGTTACGAGGAGCGGCGATACGGACATATTGAGGGTCATCCAGCAAGTACCAATTTTTATTCGACAGAGCTTGTCCGTTTGAGTAAATTTTTATATTCCCTTCGTTAACTCTGTGAGACAATCTGAAAGTCTGAGAGATGCCCGAGCCGGTGCCTAAAATTTCGCCGGTGATTTTTCCTTCGGTCATTTCGAGAATAATTTTGACAGCACAGACCGTTTTATTATTTTCGTCGGTGCTCAATCTAAACTCGGAAATTTCAATATCATCAAGTTCATAGCGAGAAGTCAAAGACATGTCCTGCCAGATTTCTTTTCCCCATTCGCATGCATAATCGCACGAGACGATAGCTCCCTCCGGAGGTGTGCAAGTGATACGGCCTGTCTGAGTGTTGAACTCGAAATCAGAATACACGCGCTGATTGTCATAATAAAGTTTTATCGTGTCATATTTCAAGCCCCATGTATTAGACAAGCCGAAAACTAAACGACCGCCCGTGCCAGTGCCTAAAATTTCCCCCGTAACAATAGAGGGAGAATTTCGCAAGGCGCATTGAGCTTTTATCTGGGAATTAATTAATTTCTTGTGCTTAACGTTCATACGGACCTGCGATAAGTTCATGAACCAGTTCTGTGTAAGAGAAATAATTTCCCCCGACGTTACGCCTGATGTGAGAGCTTTTGCCGGAGAATAAATCAAGTCCACGTTGTTAATTTTCGCAGATGCAGCACCGACTTCTGGAACAAGATATTCTGCCTTGAACTGAATGCTTGAAACTCTTTGACCCTTAAGATAATTAATATCCGTATAGTCGATTTGCTCACCATCGGAAGAGACAGCGCGGGCATAAAGTGACGCAGAGCCTCCTGCATTAGTATCATGTGAGAAGCTGATATTGTTAACCGTAACGGGCTCTTCAAAGTCGTACACGGGGGATAACTCGGTGCACGAAAGCCGCTGAGTGTTATACGTAACGTTGAAGGCAATTTTTATTTTTGGCACGGCGTTAACTTTATCAGTTGTATACAGGCCAATTGCAAGACCGACTTTTTTACCCGTGAATATATTGAAGTTCGAAACGGCTTGCAGACTTTCAGGGGTATTGCCATTAGAGCGCAGTAAATTTATGTCAGGCATCGTAGTCGAGAAAGAAACGAGACCCCCCGTGTTAGTAATTCTGCACCAAGTGTTATTAATCAAGAACGCTATGAAAATTTCGGAATTAGCGGGCTTTGAAAAATTAAGATAAATCGAAGGGACCGAGCTTACTTCCGAAAAGTCTAATTCGTTACCCGACTTAGTGAATAATATGCCGTAAGTCTCCGTTAAAATTTTATCGATAGTATAACGAATATTATTTTGAGAAAGAATATAGGCCAATTCTAATTAACCCCCTCGCAAGCGATATAACATAAGCCCGAACCTCCGCCGCCCTGTGGAGTGTAAGAACGATTAGCGCCGCCCTCGCCTCCAGTAGAAATTGAAGCGGAGTCAGCATTAAGATTTTTCGCGATAAGAATTAAACATGCTCCGGCTCTTGCTCCTCCGTTACCTAATGCACCGCCCCCGCCTCGAGAATTAAATCCCGCGCCGCCTGCATTAACGCCTTGAGTTCCGCCGTAAAGATTGTTCTGAACGACACCACCATAATACGCATAACCGCCTGTAGAATTTTCATTGCCAGCAGAGCCGTAATTCGAGTACGAATTTCCCGGAGAGCCATCATGAGAGCCACCGCCGCCCCCAACTCCTGCATTGCCTCCTCGAGCATTGCTATCATCGTCGCCGCCGCCGCCTCCACCATAGCCCGCCCCTCCGTCAGTTCCTCGAGCGTTAATTCGTCCAAGCCCTGCACCTAATGAGCCGTCCCATGATGCGCCTAAACGAGCAGTATTAGTTGTCGTAAAAGTCCCTCCGCAAGAGATAAAAATTCCGCCGCCGGAGTTCAATAAAAATCTGTCGATTAATTCAGAATTACACATTTGAAGCAAATCATTACGAACAGGGCCATATCCATGCGATAAAATTTTGCCGTAGATATTGCAATTCTCAGATGCTCGTAAAGCGACAATGCCTCCCATGTGATTATTGCCATAAGCAAGGGGCGTAATCGTAGCGTTGCTTTCAAGCGTGAAATTTTTGAAGTTCGGGACACTTACAGCTTGAACGTAATAATTATTCACGGCCTCTGATAAATCGAACTCGCTAACAGGGCTATCTAAAGTGTAAACATTGCCCGACGCAGAAATAATCCGTCTGAAAGAATAAAGACCTAGCAGGTCAAAATTTGAGCCTTTCGACAAAGAGACATGAATTAAAATCTCCGTACCAATGTCATTAACAGTGCCGAATTTCCCTCTGTTCCAATTAGAAATCGTGAGCTTATTATTCGCGCTCGATGCTGATATAAGCCCGTAAGAATTTATTTGCGCGTTAGACGAAAGCGTGCAGTTGAGATGTTGACCACTACCAAACGCGCCGATTAAATTTACGTCTAAAGCGCCTTGCGCGGGTGTATTGATAATCTCATTATTGCTTGTTCCTTCTCGGAAAATAAGCTCGTCGATATAGCCTTTGAAATCACCGATTGAGAAATTTACGAGCATGCTAAAATCAGGAGCGTCCATGCTAAAAGCCTCTTGACCGTCAACAATCAGCGAGATATGCCCGTTCGATATACGAGTTCGTAAGAATGTCCAAGTGTTAGGTGAAATGCTAGCTGAATTATCCCCGTTCGAAAATTTTAAAGCTCCCGCGTTGATGTTAAGCGCGAATAAATTATTCCCCGCGTTATTCTTTAAAGCAAAGACATAACCTGTCGTGTCAGGTTCAAAACAAGCCCAAAAATCAATCTCGCAATTCCCTGTCTTGATTAGGCCGATAATGTTTTCATGCTCAGAATAAAGAAGCTCGCCATTTTTCGAGAAATAGGGACAACGATAGCCGAATTTAGGTGCGATGTCAGAAATTTTTTCAGCCGTTTCTTTGCCCGCGAAAATGACATTATTATTATTCAGAATATCATACGAGCCAGTAACTTCATCACGCCGTCCATCGCCTGGCTCATGGATATACGGAAAATCGAAATGAAAAAGGGCCTTGATATTCCCAAAATTACGATAGCGCATTAAAAGCCTCCTAAGGTGATAAAGCCGTCAGAATTAAGAGCGATGCTCCCCGAAAAATTAAAAGCAATAGAATTAGCCGTGCTGGTATCGAGTTTAATTTCGCCGCTGGAATTATCATTAAAGCCCTGCCAGAAAATAGACGGTGTCCATGTGATATTTTGTTTAGAGCCGGGCCCGGACGCAAGATTATTATTGATTACGCAGCTTGTCCGGTATAAATAAGCGTTTTTCAGTGTGTACGTATTTTTGATAACGTCCTCTAAGATAATTCGCTGAATGCCATTTTCAACGCTGACAGAATGAACTTGCACGAGCTCTGAATTAATATTATCCGAGACCATATACCACGAACCCGGAAGCATGCCATCAATCGGATCACAATCGATGCTGTCATCACCGGCAATAATCGACGTAATTTTGCACTCGAACAAATCAAGCTGATTAACATTCTTGAAATCCTCGATAATATAATGCGTATAACCCGGATAAAGCTCTTGCATTTCCAGAGTTAATAAAGTTTGCGCAAGATTATCTTCAAGGCGTTCAATCCGTGAGACAAGCTCGCTGACATTGCCAGTCCCTAAAATCGCCTGTTTAACGTCTGCTAAACTTTGAGGCCTTAAGATTTTTTCCCCCTGAATTGAATACGACCAGAAGCCCGCTAAATTAGCCTGACCGGAAAAAAGCGACTGCATACGACCATCAAGAACCGGAAGCGTTACATAAGAATTTTGCGAGTTGATAATGGCCGTAACGTTTTGAGCTTGAGCGATGACCGTAATTAGCGACAAGGTATAGTGAATTAAATCTACGCCATTAAAGCCGGGTAAAAATTGCAAGTTCGCTCCTGTGTTTCGATAAGCATAAAGAATTTCATTGCCGCCTTGAATTTTAGCGAACACTCCGTATTCATTGACGAAAAAGCCCTGAGTTAAATTCTGGTTGCTGAGTTCTAAAACGATTTCGCAAGTCCCGATTTGCTCAGTTTTCGATATGCTTTGAATTGGCAATTCCATTTTAGAATTTATCAAAGCAGTTCGCTTGGAAGCGTCAGAATTGGCCGGTAAAATTCCATCACCGATGAAAGCACGAGTGAAAATTAAATTTTGTCCGGTCATGGCTAGAGCTAATAAATTGCGTCCTGCTTCGGTTAATATCATGCCGTCAGCCACGAAAAAAAATCTCCTTTCGTGATAAAATAATCTCAATGGTTCTATTGGATAAAGTAAAAACGACCCTTTTTACGCAATTATTCTCACTTTATAGCTGGGTATGTAAAAAGTACTCAGTTTTTTTATTATTCATCCCGCCACTTGAGCATATCCCGCAAACTTTCAATTTCGGCCTTAAGCTCCCTGTTACGCTCTTCAAGTTCAAGCTGCAATTTTCTTTCATGCTCATCAAAACGGGCGAAAATTCTTTGTTCGAACATCAATAACAGTTCATGCATAGTGTGTAAATCAACTCCAAATTCAGCGTCAATAAATTCATGAGTAACATGCGCGATAAAAAATTCACCGGGCTTAACATTGAGCTTCTCCGTGAAGATTTTATGATCCCCCTGAACGTAAGCGGCCAATGCCATATAAAATTTTTCTGGGACTGGGGCTTTGGGTTTTTCAGGGAAAATTCTATGCGAGCCGGATAACAAATCAGCATGAGCGATAAAAATTTGCGCATCATCATTAAACTCAATTTTCGTAGTCAACCCGGCCAAATAAGAACGAGCGGCTTTTGCTTCATCGACAGCGCGTCTAATATTCTCCGTGATTTTATTGCCCGGAGCCGTCCGGTAATAATCGTCCGTGACTATAGCGTCCAGCGTGAAAGTATAAGGCTCACCGCCTGTTTCCCACCAAGGATGGAATTTTGCCGAAATCCCTAATTGTCTTAAGGCTTCGTGAATGGCCCATTCAGTACCTTTTTTCATGTGCCAGATTAACGAGTTTTTTACGGCTTCACGTTTCATCTTAATATTGCCGGCTAAATCGTAAAAATCGGTGTGTAATTGCCAGGCTAATAAATCAAGGGATTTTTCGTCAAGCTCATCAATTCTGGGTAATAATAAATTGGCCTGAATGTCTTTGCTTAAGAGCATAAATTGCGGGTCAATTGCCTTGATAATATTGCTGACGATTTTATCCTGCGCGATGTTGCTGGGAGTAATGTCGAACAAAGAAAGCTCGTATAAATCCTTCAAGTAATCTCACCTCCCAAGTTGCTATAATAATAAAAAAGTAAAAAGGGGCTTGATAATATGACCAGTTCAGACCGGGAAATCTTAATCAGCATTAACGATAAAATCGAAGTATTAACGCGTCAAAACGTTCAATTTGATCGGAGAATATCCGCGCTAGAAAACGAGATGTCAGCACAACGAGAACAATTGACGGCAATAAAATACGAACTAGTGAACACGAATAACAAGTTCGACATGCTACAGACATCTATATACTGGTTCTTTGCGGCAATAGCTATACTCGCGGCGTTAATCGCTTTAATACCCATCGTACAGAGTTTCAAGCGTAAGCCAGAAACTGAAACGCACGGACAAAACTTTACATTCTCAGATATACGGGACTTAATCAGACTTGAGATTGCCAAACATGATGAGGAGAAAATATCATGACAAGTTCCGACCGTGAAATTTTAATCAGCATCAATAACGAAATTCATAGCATTAACACAAGGCTAGAAAGACTTGAAAATCGCGTGGGCTTAATCGAACAGGACATATCGACGCTGAAAACTCAGACGCAAGCCCTCAGTGACAAAGTCTCCATTAACACGGTCAAAATCGAAATGTTACAGACTTCTGTATACTGGGGATTTGCAATAATAGCGTTCATAGCCGCCGTAATTCCATCATGGACTTCTCGCAAAAACTCTAAAGCCTCGTCATAATCGGGGCATTAACTTTCTTCCAGGCCGGAATAAATTACATTTTTACTCTGACATACGGCCAATTCATACTTTCGCAAAACCGTAAATCTGGGCTCGTAAATCTCACAACGTTTAGCCCCTGCCGACATAATCTTATAATTAAGCTCCGACGGGTTAATGTCCCTGCCTAAATCAGAACGTTGCCACTTGATAAATTCGTTCACAGCCTCTTTAACTTTCTGCTGAATGGCAGATGCTGAACTTGAATTTTTTGCGTCAATCCAATATTGAAAGTCAATGTTGTAATTAACTCTTTCAGGTTTCTTAACGCTCAAAAAATCCGTATCAGGCCTGACACTTTCGCCATTACAAGCCTCGTATACGCTGGCAATAATCTCATCGCTTGGAATTTCGCCTCCGGTCATTAACGGGTAAATCTCAACAAAGCCCGGTGAAGTATCAGGAGGAGTAAGAACCTCGCAAGAAATAATATCTTTGTGAGCCGACCTAGCGTAATATTCATAGCCTTTTTTGCTCCCAGCATTGCTGAAACTTTCAGGCGCAATTTGTATTCTCTCTCGGAAATTTTCATCGTTCTCAATCTCACTTCCTCCGTTTGTCGTCGTAATGTTCACAGCGCTAATGTCATAAGGCAACGTGTCTACGAGTTTATTAATCATGCCAGGAACAAGATAATTAGCGATCTCGCCGGTCGTTTGGCATTGAGCAGTAACGACGGCGATTAATTCACCCGAAGAGATTTCGCAATCTTCCGTAGTAGCGAAGATGAGACTTCCATATGATAAGCGAGTTCCCTTAGGGATAATGACGTTGAAACTTTTCACATTGGCCAATTCAAACTGAACCGTGCAGACCGCAGCAGAAGCCTCTAATCTTGTGACCCCGAGTAAAGCGCCTAAGTGGTCGAGATATGAGCCTGATGAATAAGCCAGTAAGTTTTGTTTAGCCGAAAAGTCTATAAGATTACGCTGCTGAATGATGATTAAAATTATGCTCTCAAGAAATAATCGCACTGGGTCTGCTCTGTGTAAAGTTCTGCCAGTGAGATTTTCGTAGAGATTTATAATTTCACTTTCAATTAAAGCCGGGTCCTTTTCCGCAAAAATTATGTCATCAAGTCCGGCGAATAATTCAGATTTAGCCGTGATAAATCAGTCCTTATCGTGTATAATAATCGCGACTAATTTCATACTTCTAAAGCGTGATTGTCAGAGATGACACGAGCACGAATGTACTCGTCCATATCACGCAATTTTTTTTGCCTCAAACTCCATCAATAGCAACTTTCAATCGCGTAAATAATCTTCCGTTCATGTCCGTATCAAAAATAATCCGCGTAATTCTGGCTCGAGGCTCAAACTTTCTGACGGCTTGAACAATTTCTGCTTTCAAGACATTCTGAGATTTATTGACCGGGTAATCGAGCATTGACGCATTAAGTCCAAATTCGCGGTCCAATGGAACGCTAAATTTTTGCGTCGTAATAATCGTAAAGACATTCTGCAAAATTTCTTCTGCGAGAGTGTCGGGAAAAAATTTAATATTGCCGTAAGAGTTTATGATTAAGTCGTATTCCTTCATGATAATAAAAAAGCCGTTCGTTATTAGCGAACAGCACCATAATGACAAAATAGAACCCCTTAGTTCCGCCGAAATTATATCACTCTAAGTATTCTTTGAGGCTCAAATTTACGCTAGCTCTGAAGATTTCGCCGTTATTCGTAATGAGTTCAAGAGTTTCATTCATGCTTTCAATTACCCATAAGCCTTGACCCTGAACTTCACCACCGAGAATAAAAGCGACAGCTTCATGATTATTCAGCATATCGCGTAAAGTCTTTAACTCCTCAGCAGGAATTAAGCCAAGTGACGCGTCTAGAATTATCTTTAGCGAACACGTAACAGCATTTAAGCCCGTGAACTCTAAGAGGCCTTTTGAGTTAATAATTTTATGCTCGGTGTAATTGGCCTGTCGCGAGAATGACAAATCCTGAAATGTTTTTATACTGTCCTCGCTAACCTCAAATATTACGCAACCTAGTGTACCTATCATCGCTAATCCTGCACATCCTGGTTAAAAATTCATCGTAAGTCATAAAGTTTTTCGGCTTATATTTTCCCTGCTTAATTCCCGATGCCTTTGTAAGAGAGAAATTATTCGTGTTAATTTTGCGAAAATGCTTAGTGTTCCTGTCGCCTTTACGTCCAACTACAGCCATTATGTGCATCAACTCCATGTTCATAAAGATATTCAGGTGCAATATCAATTTCATCGGTCCAAGCTAAACCGCCGCAAAGAATTTCAGCTTGCTTGAACAAGCCCGGATTTCTCAGCGGAGCATAAAGTTTCTCGCTTAATAATGGCTTGAAGTCGAAAAGTTTTATGCTACCGTCCTCAAATCGCAATTTCAATTTCCAGTCGTCTAAAACTTGAACATCAACGACATCAAAATACGGATTAGGCATGATTTACTTCAACGGTTCGATTTTATAAGGCAGAGAATTGGCGCGGCTGATTTCCCAGTCAGCTTTGAGTTCATCATGATGAATATCTGCCCAGACTTGGACCATTTTAATTTTCTTAGGAGGGAATTCACCTTCAAGCAATTCTCCGTCGAGTGAGAAGACAGCATTATACTCGTCAAATTTTGCGTGGAAGTTATGAGGATTATGCTCCTGATTTCCAGCAAACATTGAGATAATAATTCCATAAAACATTGAGATAACCGGCATAAAAAATTAACCTCCTGCAAAGACATTATGTGACCCAGTTGCGCAAGAACTCCCGCAATCAATTGCGTCGCCCATTCGCGCTAAAGCCCGGCCGTTCACGAAAACTTTTGAGCTTCCTGATGAAGTTGTTCCACCATGACAGACGGGAATATTATTGCAATGGACCGTCCAAGCATCACCAACCCTATGAGCTCCCTTGCCATTAACGAAAACGTTATCGCTGGCCTGAACGTTCGCACGAGAAGGGAAATCCCCATGACCTGAGCAAGTATCGCCTAATCTTACGACCGCAGGCATTAGCAAATATCAACTCTCTTTGCGTCAATACGAATATTCCCTGTTGCGAGAATATCAATATCGCCTTTGACGTCAATTTGCATTTTATGATTTCTCCTGTCATAAAGAATTGTGGTATCGTCGCTAAATTTTACCATGCGAACGTCTTTATCAGCTTTAACCGGTTTATTTTTCTCATCGTAAACTGAGCCGAGAATAAAGCCGGTTTCAAGTCCAGTTCCGAGCATAATGCAAGCAACGTGTTCGCCTAAATCCAAGTGTAATTCATCATGATTATCTTTCGAATTAGGGATTATGACCGGGAGCCATGAGCTGACAATATTTTTATCAGGGAAATTCACTTTAGCCATATGCTTTTTCTCGTCGTAATCAGCAACATAGCCGAAAAGTGCCATGCATGAGAAATCATTACTAGCCTTCATAATAATAACCTCCAAAGTTCATGCTATTTATTCATCTCCGTAATATTTCGCACCTTCGTAATATAATTCTGGTGTCGATGAACTTTGACGTTTTCGTGATGATTTTTTCCTGGCTGATTTTTTCTGCTTGGCCCCAGACTTTGAGCTTCCTCCCATTGAGATTTTCAAACTCGACGTGTATCCTGAACTGAGACTATGAGTAACGCTCTCAATCGTATATTTCCCGTCAAAAGCTCCGAAGCCTGAAAGAGTAATATTATTCCCAGCAAGATAATCAACACAGCCTGTGATTGTGATATTGCCAGTGACTTCGTTTTTATTGGCCTGTAACAATCTCTTCTCGGCTAAAGTTTGTGCTTCAGCAGGACTTTCAACTCGTTCATTAATCTGTAAAATCTCCTCAGTTCCTTCAACATTATCATCTGAATATTCGCCCGTAAAAGTTTCGTCTTTAACGTGGTCATGATATGAAACTTTTGCTGACTTATAAACGTTCACGCCCTTAGTCGTAATTTTCCAGCTGATTAAATGCTTGTCAGTAATCTCAATAGTATTCACACTTTCTCGAGAAGAATTTTGCTCAATGTCATAAATTATGAGCTTGTAATCATGGACTTTGAGATTAAGGCCGAAATCTGAGCATAAATTATGAAGGAACTCTATATCGGAAATCCCTGATTGAATTTGCCGTTCGAAAAAAGGATTATCACCAGAATAATAAAGCGCGAGATTATTAGCCCCTGCAATTTCTCCTGCTATAGCTTGAAGGGTAATATTCTCCCAATTTTTATTATGCCTCTCATGCCTCATGTTCTTGCTAATGGCTGTGGAAATCCCCTTAATCGTAATTGTTCTCGGTGGAGCAGAATAATCTATGCTATCAATCTCGTAAAGTCCACAGGGTAATGCTCGTGCTTTCGAACCGTCAATGTGAATTATGCTTGCTTGTATCTTGTCGCCTTTTTCTGGGAACCATGAGGAAGCCCATAATCCTCCTCTATCTTCAAGCGTTAACGAGATATCATCAGCCTTGCCGCCTGAATTGTCCGTGAAAGTAAATTGCGTTAAGAACGGTGCTATGTCTTGAGTAATATTTTTACCCTCGTAAATTAATCTGACATATGAACTTCTACTCTGCAAGTTAATCACCTCAACCACGGGGGCAAATTCTCAGTGTCAGGAATAACCGCGTCAGGAATATTAATCTCTAAATTGGCCGGAAGGATAACGAGATTAACGTAGTCCGGGTTAGCTTCAAGCAAATCACTCATCATAAATTCTTTTCGCGTAAGTCCGTAATGCCTGAAAGCGATTAAGTCCCACGTGTCGCCTTGAGAAGAAATATACTTAAGCATAAGCAACTCTCTCTTCGTATTCGTTAAGATTATCAAGGACATTCCTGACAGCCGCCGCAATCCTATCAGCAAGCCCCTCATTCTCACCTGAAACGTTAATATTAAAAGTTAATGACGGTCGCTGAACCATATCAGAATTATCAAAGCTACGTGCAGCGTTATCAACGTTATTAAATAGCTTAAAGTTTCGAAGTCCATTATAAGCAATATCCTCCTGTATAGAATTATTAAGAGAATTAAAAGTGTCATTGCTCGGTTTAGTTTTAGGCCAATTCACCCCGAGTTTATCAGCCGTCTGTGAAAGTAAAGTTAAGCCGCGAGATTTATTCTTCAAGGGGATTATAGCTTCAGGGCCGGCTTCTGCGACAAGTCCAATATGAGGCTGTGAGAAAATTCCGCCTTGAGCATGAGCCTGCAATTTCTCACTAGCAACGTTCAATAAGGCCAATCCCCGCGATTTATCCTTCAAAGGAATAATAATCTCCGGGCCATTTTCAGCAACTTGAATTATGCTATGTTCACGGACAATTCCGCCAGAAGCCATGCCGTTAATCGCTCGTAAAGCATTCTCAACTTGTTTGCTTCCGCCTGTGTCATGCTTAACTCCTCCGACTGTTACGCTAGGAGCCGCCGGAGCTGACCACGAACTGAACGGGTTAAACGACTTGAACCAGTCAATAACGCCTTGCCATTTTTCTTTAATGTAATTCACAGCGTTATCAAAAAATTCTTTCATCGGAGCAAAGACATCAGGAAGTGCAAGCCAATTCTTGAACTCGTCCCATTTATGAGAGAAGTATTCAGCAAAAGTATTCAGCTTGTCTTTAAGTTCAGCGAACAAGTCCGGGAATGAGAGATTAGCCCAAAATTCTTTAAGCCATTCCCATTTAGCGCTGAACCATT
>ERZ842401.1416-NODE-1416-length-34449-cov-16.084026_pt1 | contig 34449 bp, 32 predicted proteins | sample MGYA00521270_ERZ842401 | MGnify/ENA primary metagenome ERZ842401 (study PRJEB31892, sample SAMEA3878208) | bioreactor metagenome | biome: Moose rumen | place: Sweden | collected 2011-10 | study: EMG produced TPA metagenomics assembly of the PRJEB12797 data set...
ACAGGGCTTTCTGCAGGAGCTTGCTGTCAATGGCCGCATCCGTGGTGATAAAGCAGAGCATCGTAGCCATATTGGGCTGAATCATGCCGGAGCCCTTAGCAATCGCACCAAAACGCACTTCCTTGCCACCCAAAGTGATTTCCGTAGCACAGGATTTGGAATAGGTATCTGTGGTGATAATCGCCTTGCCTGCATTTTCACTGCCTTCCGTGGACAATTCCTTGACGGCCTGCTTGATGCCTGCTTCCATCTTGTCCATGGGCAGGTTCACGCCGATAACGCCGGTAGAGGCAACCACTACATCATCAGCTTTACAGCCTAAAGCCGTGGCTGTGATATCCTGCATGGCAGCGGCATCCTTATCCCCCTGCTCACCTGTGCAGGCATTGGCACAGCCGGCATTGGCGGTAATGGCATGCGCCATGCCCGTAGCCACAACTTTTTTGGAAGCAAACACCGGAGCGGCGGCTACAGCATTTTGCGTAAAGGTACCGGCTATGGCCGCTTCTTTTTCCGTGTAGATAACGGCCAAATCAAGGTTGCCGCTTTTCTTTATACCGGCCTTGACACCGGCGGCCTGAAATCCTTGAGGATAGGTAACCCCGGCTTTTTTATGTGCATCACTAAACATATATTTTCCTCCTCAGAGTTGTTTTTCGTTTTTATCAGGGATAAAGGGGAACAAAATCAAGCCCCATACGCTCGTCAAGACCACAGGCGATATTAAAGTTCTGCACCGCCTGTCCGGCTGCCCCCTTCACGAGGTTGTCAATGGCCGAGAGCACAATCACGCGGCCTGTGCGGCTGTCCACATGCCAGGCAATATCACAGAAATTGGAACCACGCACTTCCTTAGTGGAGGGATATGCGCCAGCTCCCAGCAGTCGAATGAAGTATTCCTTGCCATAAAGCTTTGCAAAAGCGGCACTGACCAATTCCTCCGTAACACCGTCTTTAAGATTCGCATAACAGGTGGACAGGATGCCGCGGGACATCGGCACAAGGTGCGGCGTGAAGTTCAAGAGCACCTTTTCCCCGGAAATATCGGTCAAAGCCTGTTCAATCTCCGGCGTATGTCGGTGCTTGGCTACATTGTAAGCCCGGAAGTTATCGTAAAGCTCCGGGAAGTGGTTGGCCTGCTTGGCACCGCGCCCTGCCCCCGATACACCGGACTTGGCATCAACAATAATCGTGTTCACATCAATGAGATGCTGCTTTGCAAGTGGCGCCAGTGCCAAAATGCTGGCGGTGGTAAAGCAGCCGGCGTTGCCGATGATTTTAGCGCCCTTTATCTGTTCCCGGTATAATTCCGCCAGACCGTATACCCGTTCAGCGTCCTGATGGGTATGCGGCACATGATACCATGCCTCGTATACATCCGTATTGTCAAAGCGGTAATCAGCCCCCAAGTCAATTATGCGTACCGGCAGCCCGGCCAGTGCCCTGCCTACCTCCATGGCATGACCGTGCGGCAAGCCGATAAAGATAAAATCGCTGTCTTTGCCAATGTTTTCTATATCCTTCAGACTTTCCAGCTTCATGTCATAAAGCCCACGCAGGTGAGGATAAAGGCTGCTGATATTTTCTCCTGTATGGCTTTCCGAGGTTATATGGACGACTTCTGCCTGAGGATGCTGATAAAGCAATCGCAGCAGTTCAGCTCCGGCATACCCCGTTGCGCCAATAACGCTGACTTTCATAATAATCCTCCTTCACACGCATAGCTTACGATAATATTGACCTGTCAGCGCGGATTATGTATTACTAATCATCGCCCTGCGAATGTACTCTGTAAACTATGTTTATAATTATACATCGTTGTTGCATAAAATTGCAATACCCATTTAAAATAAATTCATGATATACTATTAAAAATAGCATTTTAACATTTCAAGGAGTACAACATGAGAAAAAATAAAAAACGGCGAATTTATCGACAATTATTTCGCTGGTGCTTTTTCCTGATTATGGTATTTTGTATCACCTTTCTGCTGGCCGGAGGAACGGCACTGTTCTCCCCGAAAACATGGCAGCATGCCGGTGACTTCCTGCCCAAGCTGGAAAGCAGGCTGCCTGCCATACAGCAGCCGGATATGCCGCTATCTGTCAGCACCACGGACAGGCTCAGCCGGATGGTATTCATAAAAAGGGCTGTCGATGCCCGTATTGACAAGGAACACTATGTAAAGCTCAGCGATATCCCCACCGATATGCAAAAGGCCATCATTGCCGTAGAGGACAACCGCTTTTACAGCCATCATGGTTTCGATGTGGAAAGCATAATCAGAGCCACGCTGGTCAACCTGCAATACGGTCAAATCGAAGAAGGCGCCAGCACCATCACCCAGCAGCTGGTCAAGAATTTATTCCTGAGCCATGAGCAGTCCTTTGGCCGTAAAGGTGAGGAACTGCTGCTGGCTTTGGACATGGAAGCCAATTACAGCAAGGAAGAAATTCTTGAATTATATCTAAATACCATTTACTATGGCTCCAATTTTTACGGCATTGGCCCGGCCACGGAAGGCTATTTTGGCAAGCAGCCACGGGAAATGCAGCTACCGGAATGCGCTATGCTGGCAGGTCTGCCCAATGCCCCTTCGCTCTATTCTCCCTATGTTGATTTCATGCTGGCCAAGAAGCGCCAGTTCGTCGTCCTTGATGCCATGGTGCGCAATGGCTGCATCGACAGCACCACCGCCGAATCAGCCAAGATAAAGCCTCTCTATTTAGCAAGAAGCTCACAGTAACGAAAATTATCATAAAAAATGGAGACAATACTCCCACGGGGAGCATGTCTCCTGTTTTTTATTTCTTTTTGCTCTGTTCCTTCAACTGTTCAGCTGCGGAACGGTCAAAATGTTTATAGAACTGTTCGCTCAGGTTAGTGAAGGTGTTCACGGTATCCTTTTCACTGCTGTTGGCACGGATTTCGTAAGTGTAAAGCAGCTCATTGGTGCCAGCCTTGAATACGTCAAAGAAGAACGTGGTGCGGCTGTTGTTGGCTACCGTCAGAACAACGTAAGCATCTGCATAATCAGCTACGTTTTCCTTATAAATCTTGGCAGCCTGACGGCGGTCCAGAGACTTGATGTCTACATTCTTGGCAGCCTTGATAGCTTCAGCTACAGCATCATAAGATACCACATAGCTGCGCGATACGCGGCTGGAATCGTAAACAATCTGCGTCAGCATTTCCTTATTGGGTGCCTTTTCATCAACAGGAGTGTACAGCGGCGCAGCAATAGCGATACGCTTAACAGCCGTGATGTCTGCCCCTTCCTGGATTGTTACCTGGTCAGCATTGGCAAAAGCAACCTGTGCGCTGAGCACAACCATGCACACAACAAGAAGCATTTGAACAATTTTTTTCATGGATTGTTTCCCTCCATATTGTAAAATTAGCGAAAAAATATCGCACAACCGTAATTATACACTATTTTAGTCTATTCTGCTAGTATTTATCGCAGTTATTGCTGACCAATAAACGCAAATACAGCTTTTTTCATAGCAGATTTGGCACAGGTATCCTGATGACGGGGAGTTTTGTGCTTTAATTCGCCTAACCCTTTCGGAATCGGATTTGTGTTCAGCTCCTGCAATTTATCCAGCAGGGCGAATTCATCCAGCCCGTCAGTGCCGACAGCCAGCGCTTCTAAAACGCTGCCGTTAAACTTATAGGGGCTGGCTGTGGAAACCACCACCATCTTATGTCTGTCGCCGGTAGCCTGCTGATAATTTTCTGCCACCTGCCAGGCCACCGCCGTATGCGTATCCAAAATGTATTTATGCTGCTGGTACACCCGGTTAATGCAGGCTTTGGTATCCTTATCATCAACCCAGTCAGCCCAAAATTTATCCTGCAGCTGCTGACGTGTGGCGCTGTCCGTTTCGTAAACGCCCTGCGTTTTTAATTCCCCCATCCAGCCGGCAACTTTGGACGTATCACCGGTCAGGTGATACAGCAGGCGCTCCAGATTGCTGGAAATCAGAATGTCCATGGACGGCGTAACGGTCTTGAAAAACTGTCTGTTTCTGTCGTAACGTCCGCTATTCAGGAAATCCGTCAGCACGTTGTTGGCATTGGAGGCACAGACAAGTTTATGGATGGGCAGGCCCATCTGCTGAGCATAAAAAGCCGCCAGAATATTGCCGAAGTTCCCTGTGGGCACCGTAAAGTTGATGGTCTCCCCTTTCGCTATCCTGCCTGCCTTGCGCAGGTCGGCATAAGCGCTGAAGTAGTAGACAATCTGCGGTACCAGCCGCCCCCAGTTGATGGAATTGGCCGAGGAAAGTTTTACATTCTGACCTGCCAGCTGCCGGGCAAAGTCACTGTCGGCAAAGATTTCCTTGACACCGCTCTGGGCATCGTCAAAATTGCCCTTTACAGCCGTGACGTTGACATTAGCCCCTTCCTGCGTCACCATCTGCAGCTGCTGTATGCGGCTGACACCGCCTTCGGGATAAAAGACCATAATGGAAATCTGCGGTACATCCTTAAATCCCTCTAAAGCAGCCTTGCCCGTATCGCCGGAAGTAGCCACCAAAATCAGCACCTGAGATTTTTCCCCGGTCTTTTTCAGAGCCGTACTCATGAGCTGTGGCAAAAGCTGCAAAGCCATGTCCTTAAAGGCGCTGGTAGGACCGTGCCAGAGTTCCAGCACCTGCATCGTGCCTAAGTCCGTAACGGGAGCCTTGGCCTCACAGTCAAATTTACCATTGCCGTAGGCTTTTGCTACACAGTCGTGAATTTCTGCCGGAGTATAATCCGTCAAAAACAGCCCCAAGACCTTTTCTGCCCGTCTCTCATAGGAAAGAGGCACCAATTCCTCGATAAATGCTTCATCAACGGGCGGCAGGCTGTCGGGGACAAACAAACCTTCGTCACCGGCCAGCCCCTTGATAATCGCCTCAGCCGAAGTTACCTGCTCACTATTTCCTCTGGTACTGCTGTAATTCATCAAACCGCCTCTTTCCTAAAATATCTTATCTGCTGATAGCCGTTACCGTGGCATTGGCTGCCGTGACCAAATCAGCAGGCTTCAGTAAAATCTGCTCGCCGCGCTTACCGGCACTGACGGCAATAATATCCTGAGATAACGCGCTCTCATCCAAAAATACCGGATAATCTTTCTTGGCCCCTAGGGGGGAACAGCCGCCCCTGATGTAACCAGTCAGGGCAAATACTTCCTTTAAATGAACCATTTCCACCCTCTTATTGCCCGAAGCTGCCGCTAAAGCCTTTAAGTCCAGCTCACCGCCTCCGGGAATCACGGCCATGACTACACCATTTTTGTCGCCACGGCAAACCAGTGTTTTGTACACCATTTCAATGGGCATGCCTACAGAAGCCGCCACATGCACCGCTGACAAGTCATTTTCATCCACCTCATAGGTTTTCAGCTCATAGCCGATGCCCAGAGTATCTAAAATCCGCGCCGCATTAGTCTTGGCTTCTTTTTTTTTCTTTGCCATAAAATAACTACACCTTATTCCTTTTTACACATCTGTGTTCCATTATACAGCAATTTTACAAAATTGACTATAGTTTTTTATATTTATCGTTTATTTGTAAATCATTGTTTTGCCAGAGATTATATTTTAACATATTCCGAGCTCATTTCGATGATTTTGAGCCCCTGCCCTTCAAGGACTGCCGCCAAATCGTGGGCGGTACCGTTGAAATCAACATCAACGGTGATGTTCTGCCAGGCACTGCCCCTTACAAATACGTTATGAACGCCCGGCAGTCCCTGCAAATATTCCGTCAGCTCCGAAATATTGCCCAGCTTGCCGCCGGTGACCAGCAAAGTGATATGCTGGCTTGGATTGGCAGCCTTGTTTAAAGCTGCCTCTCCTACGGCCTTGGCAATGCCCTTGCTGGCATTACGAGCTGCTTTCTGTTCCGCATTAGGCCCGCGCCTGTCGGATTTGCCCTGAAAGTTTCCGGCATAAATCACTTCGCCGGAATTGGCATTCAGCATACGCAGGGAAATAACCGCCGCTGCCTTTTTCAAATTGGCAAAGCCGGGACGGTTCACATAATCTGCCATACTCCCCACACTCATATCAACCTGAGCGGTAACAATATAATCCACCGGAGACTGCACCTTTAATGCCTGCCATAGCTGCCTGTCACCACTGGCACTCGCCGCCATCAGACGCCGACGCAGTGAATCTGACACCTGCCCCAAATCAACCACACGGGAAAAGCCCTGACCTGTCAGGCCGCTGATGATTTCGTTTTCCACGCTGGGGTATGTCTTACCGCTCCTGTCCACTGCCAGGACACCGATACGCGGGTTCTGCATATTGGCGTTGATAACAGCCTTTTTTTGTGCGAGCGTGCCTAAGGCCGCGCTTATTTTCTGCTCCTGAACATCGGCCTTGACTTTCACCTGATAAATACCGTTTTTATGCGAGGACTCCAACACCTCATAACTTTTGATATAGCCATCTGCCTGCGTATACACCCGGTCATAAATCAGCCGGTAGTTCTGCACATAGCTGCGGCTGTCAACCATAATCCCAACCTGCTGCTCCACCGCCTGCCGCAGAGCCTGCTTCAACGCCGCACGCTCCGAACTGCCCATGCCCGTCACCGTAACCGCAGCCGCCGAAACAGTCACGGCACTTAGGATAAAGCTGAGGAGCAAACCTGCCCCCATGACTAAAAACCTGCCCATTTACTTCCACCTCCAGCAAAATTTCTGCTATATATATTTTAGGGCAAAAAACGGTCATCTGACAAGTCAAATTGACAGTCAAAATCAATAATAAAAACAGAAGTCACCACCATTTGGTATTGACTTCCATTCTCAAAAGCAATTAATATTTTTTTGCAAAACTTTTTCTCTCATCGACTTTATCTGACTTATCGAAAATATTTACTTTAACGTTATTTGTACGAAATATATGAACTTTTTCTTTAGAAATATCAAAATTATTTATAAATTTTTCTGCTTGTTGTACATCATTTTCACCATAACAGCCAATATACCATGTAACATTATTGGCATCATCAACATTATCAATGATTGCTGCAAAATAATCCCAATCAACTTTATACAAAGAATGACCAACAATTATGACTTTATTAATTTTTTCTAGGCGTTTAAAGAATAACATATTATTTTTTATTATGCTTTTGGAATGTTTTGTAAGCATATCATCGGCTTCAGACACATATCTTATAGCTTCTTCTTGAGCATAATACAATAGTTGATACTCATGATTAGATAGTTTTCGTAACGGTTTAGAATCTGCAAAATCATATGCTGGTTCGCTGTCACCTGGCATGTGCCCTAAAATAAGATTATCTCGTGGTTGTCCCTTTATCTTCCTTCTGCATCCATGAATATAACATACATTCGATTTATCCACACCATATAGAGTTTCGACAAATTCGGTATAATTAAAATTTAGAACAAGACCTGCCCCAAGTATGTTGCGTAATGGCCTGTCATCAGTCCTTATATATAGTTTATTAACCCATTTGCTAAATCTTTTGGGCAGTTCCTCAGCAATGGTTATTATAGGTTCAGCAGCTGTCTCTGCTGCAACATAAAAATCTGCTATGGTAGCATCTTCATCATATGCATTCATTTCGTCCAATCTATCATCTATTAAAAAAGAACTGCACATATACCCAATATTAATTTTTGCCAAATTATTTTCAAAGTCGGCCCACAAATCATCTTCCATCAAATAATTCTCAAGGCAAAATCTAAGATATGATTTTTTTCCAATAGTTTTACTGAAGTCATAGTAGCTTGATTGAACACCATGCATGAGGTCAAAACCATTACCTAATACGCACAATGTGTTTTCATCAGCCTTCGGAATATCGGATAATGATATCATTGCCATCGCCTCAATATTAAATATAAAATTACTAATAAATTTCCCCTTATATTATAAAATTTCCATCTATTTAATCATACCATTTTTAACTCCTGTTTTAAGGCTTTTTGCAGGGTCTGTGAAAAATTAATGCCATAGCATTCAGCTCGTGCATTCAGCCATGCAGGAATAGTCAGGGTTTTCTTTACCATGCGATTCGCCATCTTCTCCCGAATGCTGGGCATAAAAGTTTCTACCAAGAAATAGGTTTGATTCTCAGGCAATTTATTCGCATGTAACAAATCCTTGACCTTGGATGGTACTGGTGGTACATCACCATCATCTTCAATTCCCCAAATATGCAGGGCTAAAACCTCGCGGGCTTGTTTGGCGGCATCGGCTTCATCTTTGCCAAATGAAACACACCCCGGCAAATCGGGGAATGTAATATGTACGCCGTCATCCTCGTAGTCCATAATTGCAATGTAGTGATAAAAGTCTGGTCTCTCCATAATAGCCTCCTTCCCTCCTCGAAGGGAGGGGACTTAAACAAATGTAAGTCCCGATTGCTTTTCGATACTCTTCAAGTCGTCACGACTCAAATCCTTAACCGGATGCCGGGCGGTAACACGTCCTTTCTTTGTCGGATGCTTGAACTGATGATGATCGCCTACACAAGCTGACCAATTTCATTAAGTTAAGGTCAGAACAACAAACATCGTTCATATCATGGCTCTAGTTCTCTATTTATCTTCCCACACATCAAGTACAACTTTTTCCTTTACTTCTTTCCCTGCATGATATGGGTCTTTATACAACAGCCTGTTCACTGTCAATTCATTAGATACATCAAAATCATATACTTTCCATCCCAGCTGACGAATTTCCTGTTTATAATTTCGATAATCTTCCGTTAAGCAAAAATCTGCCACTCTTTCTTGCAAATCAATATGTGTTGGCGGAAATACAAACACCAACTCTATCCCCTGTTCACTGCAATAGTCACTGATCTTCTTCAACTCCTGTTGCAAATCATCAGGATGATACCAATGCCCATAAAAGCCTTCCGTGGACTTCCCCAGTTGCACCTGCCAAAACGCATCCTTATCCATGGAAGGCTTTTCTGCATACAAATTTATATCTGCACACTTATATAGCAAATTTGCTACCGACATTCTAAGCGTTGCATACGAAAGATAATACTTCAGTGGATTCTCCACGGTTTCCATGGCTTCCTTAGTCAAATTAAAACGGTTACTGCCATTATAAAGATTGAAATTTATGCCAATAACCACTTTCTTCAACTGCTCATACTTTGCCGCATACCAAAACGTATCTACAATTTCATAAGCTGTACCGCCACCATAGGCAAAATTAAACCATCTTTCCCCAGAAACCTCTTCCACCTTTTTGACATCCAAGCCATCCATCCGCGAATCACCTAAATAAATATTGGAACAAGGATTATTCTTAAACGCTTGCATCTTATACAAGCGATAATTACCTCGATAAGAAACGATATCCTTCTTCAGCCCCAAATCAAATGATTGATTCACATTATATGGATCAATGACATAATTAATTGCTAGCGTCATCATCAACATCGACAATGCCACTGATATCATAATCACAAAATTTTTTCTGTATTCCATAGTATGCCGCTCCTTAAAACTGATAGTACAAAAATGCCGTATCACGATTAAGTGCCAGCACGCTCAAGGTCAATAGTACACCTGCTGCCACAGCCCATTTGTAATTATTCTTCATTCTACGACTTATCTCAATACTATTAGGAACAAACATTACCACCAATAATAGCAGTATTTCTGCTAAAAATTCCTTTCTACCATCCGGCATAGCTCCTGAAACACCCTGCACCATATTCTGCCAATCTCCAATGTACAACATACTACTATAAAGTGTCAAAGCTTGCACCACAGATTCAGCTCGAAAAAGCACCCAGGCAAAATTGACGAACAAAAAGGTAAGACATATGCCTATCCAACGCGGCAGACTACCACCTCGTTCTCTAAACACATGATTGATAACTATGCCCAGGCCATGCGTCCCCCCCCAGAAAACATAAGTCCATCCAGCACCATGCCACAAACCACCTAATAACATAGTGAGCAAGATATTCAAATACTTCCGTAATTTCCCTTTACGATTGCCACCCAAGGGAATATATAAGTAATCCCGCAGGAAAAAGGATAAGGTGATATGCCAGCGCCGCCAAAATTCAATGATTGAAGCAGATTTATAAGGTGAATCAAAATTAATTGGTAATCTTATATTAAGCATCAAAGATACGCCCAACGCCATATCCGTATAACCCGAAAAATCAAAATACAACTGAAAGGTATATGCCAAAGAAATCGTCCAAGCAGCCAGCGTTGACAAGTCAATTTGTCCCACACTAGCATAGCCAGCATCAGCCCAATTCCCTAATGTATCAGCTATCATAACCTTCTTGATCAGCCCTATAGTGAATAAAAACAACCCACGCGACAAGTTTTCATAGTTCACTTTCTTCAAAGCTTTATCCATAAATTGGGGCATCATCTGCTCATAATGAATAATCGGGCCGGCTAGCAAATGCGGGAAATACGTCACAAACAGAATATAACTGAGGAAGTTATGCTCTTCAACTACACCGCGATAAGTCTCTACTAGATAAGCAATCTGTGTAAATGTGAAGAAAGATATTCCCAAAGGCAGAATAATATGTATTAAATTATAATCCGTCCCTAACAATGCATTAATATTTTCCAGGAAAAAATCCGTATACTTGTAATAGCCTAGTAAAAGCAAATTGAATGCAATGCCTAATGCCAGTCTCTTTTTGCTCTGTCTCCCTGCCAGTAGATATTTCCCTATAGAGAAATTAACTGACAATGAGAATATAATCAGCCACAGATACACTGGATTCCACCAGCCATAGAAAAACAAGCTGGCTACAATCAGCCAATAATGCCCTGCGATATTAGACCTATGACCAATGGCAAAATATACACCCACTACCACTGGCATAAAAAGTAAAATAAACTCATAGGAATTAAACAGCATTACTTATCCACCTTCAACAATTTTCCATATCCATTGGAAAAAATCTTCGGATTCTTCCAATGCTTTAAATCCATTCCATAATCCGTAACAACAATGCCATCATGATGAATTTCTACCACTCGCCAAACCGGAGTTCCAAATCCATCATGACGCATAATAATACCATCACGGCCGACATATAGCACTTGGGCATTTGTCCTATCCTTTTTGATAGAAAATAATCCACGTTGCCCATTCTCCCACTCATTTTGCTCCATTCCTGATACTGGTTGCGGAGTAAAATGACTTGCCGTTCCACGAAATTTATTTCGCATCACTGGATCTGGCGTATAGAGATAGCTTCCCGGATCAGCAATGATCTGTTTACCATCCAGTGTAAGTGTCAATGACAACTGATCATTGTGAGAATGTCCACCATTACCATTTTGCCCCACTTCGCCACAACGAACAATTAAATGCATCCTGTCAGACTTCCAAATATAAAGCCCCATACCACGATAGGCATATACACGCAAGTTTTGTAACAAATTTTCTTGATCTTCTGCAAAACGATAAACAATTTCTCTTCCACCTTGCGACAAGTAGTCCCGTAACTTATCCCATTCCTCACATAATCTTCCGGCATTTTTCACTTCCTGCGTATCATCTGCATAAACAAGCAACTCATGATAAGTCAAAATATCTTCGTGATTCTGCAAATCTTCATCATAATAAATATCATCAACTAATTGTAAATGGGCAAGATTCTGATATCGTTGACAGGCCTCTGCCTTATAAAGTTTATGGTAAACAGGTGCCAGTTTGAAAAAACGGCCACTATCTGCATCGCCTATCTGCTGTAACTCGCCATCAAACGAACAATTTTCTACAAAACCCACAGCTCTAGCCAACCTACGCAAAAACCATTCAGGCAATTCCATCTGTAAGTTTAGTGGCAAACGCTTAATCAATAAGACACTATGCAACATCAATTCTGTAGATAAACAGTGATAGCTGGTAGAAGCCTCAAAATTACTGCCATCTTCATGGAATTCTCGCTTCATTTCGCTGATAAGTTCACGTTGAGAAAAAGCTAGCCACTTCGATATCTTAGGGGTATTCTCCAAATGAGACGTTGCAAACAGCAAACCTGCAATATCTGATAAATAATGATTCGTGGTAAGTTGTTCCGAATATTCCAAATTATGAACTATATGGTAAGCATGGTCATATACGGAACGTGCCAGAACTTGTTCAAAAGCCTCAGAGAACTTCACACCTTGATCAACAAATATATCATAGGCCATAAGCCAGTTGGCAACACGTATTCCAACATCCATAGTACAACGCCAATTTACGCCAAACCTTGGCGGATTTTGGGCAATAAAGTCTAAAATCTCATTACAATATTCCTGCCAATAACGCTTATCCTGTTCATGAACGTACGCCAAAGCCAATTGTGGCAAATGCTGCATTCGCGCCAATTCCCAAGGAACTTTCACATCTACGTCAACTTTGTGCCCAATCGGAACATCCATATACCAAGTCTTTTCAGACCAACGATACCCAGACTTAAGATCGAGTTGCCAATCAATCGGATGATAATCTGCTGAAACCAAAGTCCACACATTAGAAGCATACGAAAAACAATTTGGTGGTAAATGGTCCTCCAACCAGTTCAACATATCAGTTTCATCTAAACCCACATGCTGCCAACCACTACCGAGCAAATCAAACCGATGTTGCAAATAAAAATCACACACTTCGTCAGTATAATTACTAATCGACAAGTAACTTGCCTCAACAGGCAATGATTGCAATACGTTATCGCCCGCAAAGTATGTACTTCGGTAGCGATCTATACATTTGATACCAATATTGCGAAATTTACGTCTTATCTTTGCTATTATTTGCATGTAGTTTTTCCCTTCTCACTTCTTGACACATATTATAATATGTGTTACTGTTTTATTACGGAGGAAACTTATGAAAAGTTATTCTTCGCGTGAAGTGCTCAAAATGTTGAAAGCCGATGGCTGGTATGAAGTCAATTGTGTCGGTGATCATCACCAATTCAAACATCCTACCAAAAAGGGACGCGTTACTGTGACGCATCCCCGCAAGGACATCCCATACGAGACATTGAAAAGCATCTCACAGCAGGCAGGCATCACTTTTCCGTGATGCCTTGTTTACTATATGGAGGGTTCAACATGAAAGACTTATATATTTTCCCCGCAATTTTCCACTCTGCCGATGATGGCATCTCTATAACTTTTCCTGACCTTCCCGGCTGCCTTCCCTATGCCCAGTCGATGGAAGAAGCCTTTGCCAACGCAAAAGAAGCACTGCAGCTTCACATCTTCGGGATGGAAGAAGATAATGAAGACATCCCCAATCCATCACCAGTTGCCTCACTTCAGCTTAATACTGGTGATTCCTTAGCCATGATTGAAGCATGGATGCCGCCTTTCCGTGAAAAAATGTCCAACAAATCTACCAATAAAACCGTTACTATCCCACGTTGGCTCGATACTCTCGCTCGTCGCGAAAAAGTCAACTACTCGCATATATTCCAAGAAGCATTGAAATCCTATCTTGGGGTCAGTGATAATCCCACAGCTCACATCCGGACATGATTTACTTCCTACAAGAGCAGTTCATGCATGGTGTAGTTCTTGTAAAGACCGCCACGATAGCTGGTCTGGTAGATTGGAATCCGTGATCCATCACCAATCAACATGCACAAATTAATCTACGATAAGTCCTCATGTTCGCGGTTATAACCCTACTCGCTGGGTGAAGTTCCTCAGGTTTACCTTCCAGAGAACATCCATATTGTTTCTATAACTTTTTCCTTCACTGCCTCATCTGCATGATATGATGCATGCGAGATAACTCCCATGGAACTTTTATGTCTGTACCTCGCACTAAATATGGCTCGATATCCTTGTAATAAGTATCTGATTTCCAGCGATAGCCACTCTTAAAATCCTGTTGCCAATCAATAGACTCATAACTTGGTGAAATGATTTTCTGCAGGCTCTTCACATAGGCCGTTCCCCTTTAGAAAGCATTATTTTATCAGAGGCAGGTTTCTGTTTAATCCACCCAGACCCCAATTGGTCGAAATAATGATGTCGATTCAGTTCTGCTACAATAAGATAATTATCAGCCAAAGATGCTTCAGCAATATTGTGATAAAAAATCGGATTTAATTGCTTACTAGAGCAACAATAGGTACTTCTACACTTATCGCTAGTCCGTACATAATAATCATGTATTCGTCGCACTATTATACCAAAAACCTTAGGTATAATAGTGCGAGGCGACATACGAATGGCTTTCTGCAAATACCAATTAAACTTTGACATACCTTCCCCTTTTTATACGTACTAAAAGAATATTAATCATACCGACCAAAAGGAACCTCTATTCTAGTCCTTTAGGAACCAGCATTTCGTCAAAACCGTCATAGTTTTTGCTTCATCCTCAACTTTCGCTTACATGAATGATAAAATAAGTTCATGCTCCTAACGATTTTTATTAACCGAATTGGTAACATTCAAATTACACTCTATTATTTATCATTCAACATATCAAATATACTTCTTTAATTGTTTTCTTAAAATAATACCATTCAATAATGATAACAGGAAGCTCAGCAAGTACTTGTCCAAACAGTAATCCAATAAACCCATACGTTTTTAACAAAAAATATAATACTGTTATTTTAATTAACAAATGTAATATAGACGTATACACATTATATTTATTATGATTTATCGCTAATAAAACACTACCGATAACAGCATAAGAACTATAAAATACAAGTTGCAATAATAAATAAGGCATCATATCAATAATCAATAAATATTCATCACCAAAATAAAAATTAATTATTGTATACATCAAGAGATAAATCCCTAATGATATAGCACTTATAATTATAATAATTTGTAATTGATACCTATACGCATTTCTTTGTACCCACTCCCCATCATTACTATGATTGCTAAAAAAAGGGGTCAAAAAGGATTGAACGACTCCGACAAATTGTCTGCCGATCATCAAGAAAATTGTTGCAATTGCATATAACCCTAACAACGCCGTATCCATGACATAATAATTTAGCATCAATACATCTACATAATTAGTTATTACTCCTACAACATTAGCACACATACTAGTTACAGCCAATTTTAAAAAGCCAATGGGAAACGTTTTAAATTTATCTAAGATTTTTATATTTGACTGCTTAAAAAAATAAGCTACTGTAATATAAAAGCTAAAAATCAACCCACATATATATCCTGAAATCCCGTAAGTATATGTTAAAAAAACTATAATGATAATCGTTAATAGTTTCAATCCAGATTGGCTAAATGCAAGTTTCTTAAATTGTTTTGTTGCCTGCAAATACGTAATATGAATATTTGTCAAAACAGCAGCTATTATTACTATCGAGTACATAGGTAGCCATCTTACAACCAATTCAGATTCATTTTCTGAATTAAAAGTACAAAAAGCCAGTAATAACAAAACCCCTATAATACTACCAGCAAAGCCATATACTAGCGATTTTTGTAAAATAGATAATCGATCAACACCATCTTCTGCACAAAACTTTAATACAGCTGAACTCAAGCCTAACGAAGACAAAACAATCATTATATCTACATATGATTGTATTACTTTCACAGCACCTAATTCTTGCGGTGTCAATAATTTCGAAACAATTATTAACGATAAAAAGCCAAAAAACTGAACTATATAACTTGCGGAAAGCAAGTGAAAAAACCCCTTATTCAATGCTTTCCGCAAAACATCTATAATTTGTAATATCATTAAATTTCCTTTAATATTTTCTTTAATGTTTCACAAACATACAAAACATCATCATCAGTCATTTTAGTGTGTAAAGGAAGCGTAATTTCATTTTTATACATATCATAAGCATTCGGATAATCAGCGATCACAAACCCCTTATCTTTATATGCTGTATGCATAGGCAATGGTTTATAATGTACATTAGTAGCAATTCCTGCTTCTGCCATCTTTTTTATAACTACATTACGTTCATTCTCTGTATACCCCAACAAACGAATCATATATAAGTGTCCACTACTACGATGATTATTATCAACATGATTCAACCGCTGTATACGTTGTTCAGATAACAGCTCATCATACATTGCTATAATTTTTTGCCTTCTAGATAACAAATTTTCATAACGCTTCATTTGCGCTAATCCTATTGCTGCAACAACATCAGTCATATTACATTTATATCCAAGAATTTTTATATCATACTCCCAAGAACCTATCTGCGTTTTTGCCAGTGCATCTTTTGACTGTCCATGAAGTGATAAAAGCTGATACTCTTTATACAATTCATCCGAGTCTACACCCTCAATATCTTGCCATACTACAGCACCACCTTCTGCTGTAGTAAAATTTTTTACAGCATGGAATGAAAAAGTTGTAAAGTCAGCTAGTTGACCTGATTTTAATCCATGATATTCAGCGCCAAATCCATGAGCTGAATCCGCCACAATAGCAATACGTCCAAGTTTACTTTGTATATTATTTTTAGCTAGATATAATCCTTTTTTTTGCTTAACAATGTTTAAAATCTTTTGATAATCACACATTATCCCCGCAATATCTACAGGAATTATCACTTTGGTTTTATCAGTAATTTTATTCGATAGCTGGTCATAGTCCATTTCATACGAATTGGGCGCCGTATCCACTAAGACAATTTTAGCACCAACATGATCAATGACACTTGCTGAAGCAGTATAGGTATAAGCAGATGTAATAACTTCGTCCCCTTTACCCACCCCTAAAACACGTAATGTCAATTCCAAAGCTGCTGTTGCAGAATTTAAACATACTGCATTTTTTACATGGCAAAACTCTGCTACTGCTCGTTCTAACTTTTTGGTTCTAGGTCCAGTAGTTATCCAGCCACTTAACAACGCATTTTTTACTTCCTCTACTTCAATATCCGTAATATCTGGTGGCGAAAATGAAATATTTCTTTCCTTCATGAAAACAATCTCCTTTGTTATATTAATGATTAGGCTTATACGATGGTACTATTTTTTTTAAAATTTCTATAGCTTGATTATCACTTTCTACTCTTTGTAAATCGATAATCAATTTATCAAGCATTGATCGATTAACCTTATGCGTAGACGAAACTAATATTTTCTCATTATTTGTCCTTATCATGCCATCCTCTTCATAGACAAGCTCTTCATACATTTTTTCTCCCTGTCGCAAACCCGTAAATTTAATATCAATGTCTACATATGGCCTATAACCAGCTAATTTTATCATTTCACATGCTAAATCAAATATTTTTATGGGTTTCCCCATATTCAAAACAAAAACTTCACCTCCATTCGCCAATGCACCAGCTTGTAACACCAATTGACTTGCCTCTGGAATGGTCATAAAATATCTGGTTATTTCCGGATCTGTTACAGTAACAGGACCTCCCATTTCTATTTGTTTTTTAAATAGAGGTACTACACTCCCTCTGCTTCCTAAAACATTACCAAATCTTACTACTGCATAATGAGTATTTGTTGTTTGTTCCGACATACTTTGCACCATCATCTCTGCAACTCGCTTCGTACATCCCATAACACTTGTCGGATTCACTGCCTTGTCTGTCGATATCATGACAAAACGTTCTGCTTTATATTTTCTTGCCATTCCTGCAACATTAATTGTACCAAATATATTATTGCGAATAGCTTCTATCGGTTGCTCTTCCATTAGTGGAACATGCTTATGTGCTGCTGCATGGAAAATTATCTCGGGCTGATATGTATTAAAAATCATATCTAAACGGCTATTATCTCTAACGTCAGCAATAAGTGGCTGTATTTCTCCTTGATAATTATATCCACATAATTCTTTATGTATTTCATAAATACTGTTTTCACCTTTACCTAGCAACAAAATTTTTCTAGGCGAGAATTTTACAATTTGCCGACATATCTCTGAACCAATAGATCCACCTGCGCCCGTTACCATAACACATTTATTTTCTATGTAATCCTTAACTGGCTTAATATCTAATTTAACAGGCTTGCGACCTAGTAAATCGTTGGGTTTAATTTCTTTTAACTGATTAGCATGAACCCATCCATCAATTAATTCGTAAATAGAAGGCAAAGTTTTTACTATAACACCTTCACGTTGACATATCTTAATTGCTTCATTCTGTATTTCATCATCTACAGAAGGCATTGCTATATATATTGAATCTATAGACAGTTGTTTTATTAATCGTGGTACATCTAATTTAGTACCTAAAACCTTCTTTTTGAAAATTTCCTTTGATTGTTTTTCAACAGCATCATCGATAAACCCCAAAACATCTATACTTTCACGATGATTTAACAACTCCTTCATTATCATGGAACCGGCATCTCCAGCGCCCCATATCAGGACTTTTTCTCTCATATTATATCACCCCATTTTTAACACTTGTTCTATTTTTTGTACAAGTTGAAATGTATCTCTACTTTTAAACATTATTACACCATCCGGCCTTTTACATACGTCACTAGCAATAGTAGGACATTTAAAATAAAGTGCTTCTCCAATAGACAAAGCATCCCCATCTGTGCAAGTAGGTCTAATAAATACACTTGCTTTTTTAAATAATGGCCACAATTCTCTTTGCCCAGTCATTACATAAAACGAATCTTCTAAGCCATATTCTTTTATTTTATCCTGCAGTTTATTAAAATATTCTTTATTATATTCACTATCCGGTAGCGCAAAAAACAAACCTATATCTTTATATTTCTTTTTCAATATGTGTAATGCGTCTATACTTATATCAACACCGTATAAATCTATCCCATTATACATAGCTAATCTAAAAGCATTTAATAAAATAACTTGCGAGTGAGTAGCAAAAAATTCATGAATTCCATCATCATATGTTTTCAAAATTTTCTCTTCGTCTTCTAACGGAGGGGGCAATCTATCACATTTCATAATTATCTTATCCGTACATCTAGGTTCAATCGTTGCAACAATTGAAAAAATATGATCATTTACCACTTCAATATTTGATGCTTTCGTTATAATTAAATGCAAAAGTTTCTTCTTTATAATATTAGCGTTATTAAATATTATTTTTAATCCTTCTCCATAAAAACATATAACATACTTCCCACGACAGAATCTTGAAAATAACAATAGTATCAATATATGTTTAGCCATAAATGAATGAAACACCAATACATTGCCACGTATAAAATAAATAATCAATTTTAATAGCGTTACTTTGCTATCGCTAATAAAAAGCTCATCTTTTTTTATTTTAGATAATCTATATAAATAAGTTGATATTCCCCCAATTGGTGGTGGCAATGGCCCAACATTTATCCTCATAAAAGTCTCCCTTTTATACTAAATATGGTACTTAGAAAACTCAAGGATCACTCTTTACGCGCCTTGAGACATGGCACATTATCCAATGTGCCCAAAAATTTACTGCATAACTTAATGCAAATGAGTATTTCGCATCTCAGTTTTTATGTTTCACACATACAATAATACTTGAACGAAGGTGAACATCGTGCTGAAATCAGCTACCACGCTACCTACCAATAGTTCCTATCTTAAAACACAATAACTACCATTATGTCAAACGTTTGAAATAAAAGATACGCATACTTGCATCTGGGATCTGTATATGCAACACCCCCTGCACATACTACACCTATAGACACATTGCAAATATAAACCTAAAAAATGTTCCACATCTTTTTGCAATTTCCAATAGCAGAAGATTTAATAAACATATCTCTGTTGAACGCGCAAACAGCTACGTAACGATTGACGGGTGGCTGGAAGAAGGACGTCACCATTTATCCATGATGGGTCCTATCTTATTATTCGCCATAATATTCGTCATCCATGTAGATAACTGACATAATAGCAACGGACCCTTGAAAAACAGTGTTTAAGAGGTGGGAATTATGCACCCATTTCTGCACATTCTTCATTACTATGGTATTCAAGTCCTATATAAAAGGATTTCAAATCACCACCTTGTTAACAATACTACATTATCATTTAATGTACTTAGTTCTTTATTTTTCAGGCATCTAATTATCATCTAATTTTTCCCAGGTACTGAAAGCATTAATAAATGATATAGCCAAATTATATACTTGGCTTTTCATCTGCTTCTTCTTCATAACGCCGAAATAATATATCGATATTTACCATTACCAGCTCGTTCTATCTGCTCCACATACTCAATATTCATTTGCAAATATTCACCCAATTTTTCTGAAACAGCATTTTTTATGTTCTGCTCATCATCCTTGGTATATCCCCCCCCTTTTACAATACGCATAGTTACTTTTCCTGGAGCATCCTGATAAAACTGATAAAATCTTACATGGTCAAAAATATCCGAGTGAAAATTAATTGCCGTCATAGAAATCTTATTTCCCTGACTAGTCACGAGCATTTCCTGTCGCCAACGACCTTCGATATCGTCAAGTATACGACCTTTGAATCCACAGTCATCTGATTCCGACTCAGCATACGCAGCATAATCGGCGGTACGATAACGAATCAAAGGCAGTACATAGTTATTAAAACCAGTAGCCGTAATTTCACCCATCTTGTCAACTGCATTAATAACCTGCTGTTTTTCATCCAGTAATTCTGTATAGCCATAGAGCTCTTCCAAATGGTAGTGATTATCCGTCAGACACCAGCCTGCTACACTGCACATTTCTGAATGCCCATAATGCAGCAACATTCGGCAGCCAAAAGCTTTTTCCACTATTTCCCGTTGACCTGTATAGAGATTTTCACTGCTGGCAAAAATTGCCTGCGGTTTATACGTCAAAAAATCGCCTGTGCGATTCATATAATCCGCCAGCATCAGCACAGATGATGGATACACATGAAAAAATGGTATCTGCACATCATTAATCTTTTGTATCAGTTTATGGCAAATCTCATCAGTCATGTGGAAAGGGTCAAGTATCAAACACTTTTCTTTTTTGTCATACTGCCATAACTTTCCCTTGGGTAACACATTGTTCCTCAGAATAATCCGTTCCGACTTACCCGGCACATAACCAGCCTTTCCCCACAAATAATCAAAATAAGCCTTCTCCCTAGCTAATGTGAATCTTTTTTGTGCATAGAAAATCAGCTGTCGTCCCGTAGTACCACCTGTGGTCATCTTCAATCGCTGATTATCTTTAAAGGCTGTCGATAACATGTCGGTTAAATTATCCTGTACCGTACGCTTGTCAATAGCCGGAATCCGAGCCATTTCATCCCCATCCCTAAATCTATACGGATCAAAACCTGCTTCCTGAAACTGCTTATGATAAAAAATTGTTGTCTCATAAGCATGAATCAACAACTGCTTCAACTGCCTATTCTGCCATTCACGAACCTCATCCTGTGACCAAGAATCGGATTTCTGTAAAAGTAGATACATCTCACCATATGCATTTCCCAACCTAATATTCTCTGGTAAGGAACCATATATACCACCTATTGCATTACGTACGGAAAATGGTAAGGCATGATAGAATTTCTTCAGTTTGCTCATCACTTAAATCTGTTCCTCCACAGCAAAAGCAATCTCCATAGCCATTACCTGTTCAGCAAAAGACACGGGAGACTCCTTGCCATTCTGAATAGCCTCCGCAAAAGCGGCAATTTCTTCCAGCTGTCCCTTATCACTAGCTTTTGTCTGGATTTTCTTGATTTTTACCCCATAGCCTTGCAATTGCTTGTAATCCGTAAGAGCTATCATCTTATTGTCATAGAATATTTCCATGGATTCCTTAGGGTATGCACTATTTCCCATAGCCGTATAGATGAGATTAGCCACACTGCCATCATCATAACTAACCGTAGCCACAAAATTATCTTTAGCACTATAATAATCAGTGCGAGGGTTAATGCTATGTGCTGACACGCTAACCGGCTTTGCTCCGGTGAGGAAATTGAACAAGTCATAGATATGGCACGCCTCGCCGATATTACGACCAGCACCTTCCTCTGTATGTACCCATACATCCAAAGGGATGTACCCTGCATTCATTCGATAATTAATAATCATAGGATTGATACGCTTACTCGTATGACGTTTTATTTCCTGTAAATACTGGGAATGACGGCGATTAAAACCTGTCAGTAGTAATGGAGACTTGGGATTTTCTGCCATATAAGTTTCTATCTCTGCAAGTTCTTCCTTACTTACAGCCAACGGCTTTTCTACCAAAACATGTTTATCGGCTTTCAGCGCCGCCAAAACCATATCCTTATGCAGATTATGACGGGTAGTAATCAAAACTGCGTCAATTTCTTTGTCCTGCAATACATCTTCATAACTAGTGGTTGCATAATCAGCGCCAAACTGCTGGGCGATATTCTTGGCATTAGCACCGGTACGGCTCATAATGGCACGCAAATGAAATTTGTCCTGCAATGATAAAATGTTGGGCAAATGCATGGATTTGGCAAAATTTCCTGCCCCAACCACGGCTAGCCGCACTTTGTCAGTCAGTGGGCGACGCTCCTGTAATACTACTTTACTACTTGTTTGCTCATCACCATTTGGATAAGATAGCAGCACCATCAAAGGTTTCGGCGCAGCCGTCTTTAATGATTCATAAGCAGTACCAGCCTGCTCTACAGGATAAATTGCAGACACCATATCAGAAACCTGCAATTTTCCCTGTGATATCAGCGATAAAACTTCCTGCAAATTACGATTTTCCGTCCAACGCACGTAGCCTACAGGATATTCCATGCCTTTTTCTTCGTAATTTTCATCATAACGCCCCGGGCCATAAGAGGTAGAAATAAAAAAATCTAATTCCTTAGCATATATATCATTGCGATCAATACCAAGTCCTACAGCACCTACACATACCACCCGAGCCTTACGGCGACACATCTGAAAAGCCGTATGGATTATAGCATCCGAATGAGAAGCAGCCGTAATAATCACGCCATCGGCTCCAATGCTGCTAGTCAGTTGCTCGACTGTCTCTACGTCCGGCTGCTGGCCAGAATGAATTGCAAAATCAGCTCCATGTTTTACAGCCATAGCAATCCGCTCATTGTCAAGATCACTAACAATAACCTTGCAGCCATTAGCTTTGAGCATCTGTACTGTCAACTGACCAATTACGCCTAAACCAATAACCACAAAGCATTCGCCTAAAGTGGGCTTTGCTCGACGCACGCCCTGCAAAGCAATAGCGCCCAAAGTCACCACACTGGCATCTGCGTAAGACACATTATCGGGAATTTTCACCAGCAAGTTACGTGGTACATTGATGATTTCCGCATGATGAGCGCATTGCGCTCCGGCACAGCCCACACGGTCACCAACCTTGATGTCGCGGATATTCCGCCCCACAGCGACAACCTCACCTGAGGCGGAATAACCTACAGGCATTTCCACATCCAGCTTGGATTTTACAAGATTAACGGTCTTAGCCAGCCCATCTGACTTTAATTTGCTGATGACTTTCTGGACATTTTGCGGCTTTTCCTTTGCTTTTTGCCAAAGGCTCTTGCCGCTATTGGCTACCCCGGCCATCTCTGTCCCCACAGAGATACATGAGTTTTTCACCCGCACCAAAACTTTATCCGCATCAACCTGTGGGGCAGGCACATCAGCCGTAATAGCTATCCCTTTCTTGATTAAAACCTGCTTCAATCCCAAATCCCCCTAGTATCAATCACGCATTTATCACCCAGTAAACTGCGGTCTAATTCCTTAAATTCCTTATGATCGACCAAGAGCAGTATAATATTGGCCTTGGCAATAGCTTCCTTATAATCGCAGAACTCTACATTAGACAGACCCTCTAGTTTTTTCGGCAGTTCTGTTACATTGGGTTCCACCGCATAGATATGGGCAATGTTCTTTTCAGCAAGCTCTTTGGTTATCTGCAGGGACGGGCTTTCTCGCAAATCGTCAATATCCGGCTTAAAAGCCAGACCCAGGCAGGCTACCTTAGGTTTATCTACGGTGCGAACAGCCTCATAGACCTTGGCCATTACATAATGTGGCTTATTGTCATTGACCTGCCGCGATGTGCGGATAAGACGTGCTTCCTCCGGAGCCGAATCCACGATAAACCAAGGGTCAACAGCGATGCAATGGCCGCCAACTCCCGGCCCCGGTTGCAGAATATTCACGCGCGGATGACGATTAGCGAGACGAATAAGCTCCCACACATTGATGCCCAATTTATCGCAAATCATAGATAGTTCATTGGCAAAGGCAATATTCACATCACGGAAACTGTTTTCCGTCAATTTGGAAAGTTCTGCCGTGCGGCTATCAGTTTCCAGAAGTTGTCCCGTGACAAAGTGACTGTAGAACTCGACCGTTTGCTTCGTGGATACTTCATCAACACCACCAATAATACGGTCATTCCCCGGCAGCTCTACCACAATTTTCCCCGGCAAGACGCGCTCCGGGCAATGGGCAAAATACAATGTCTTATCTTTCAGCTCAGGGCATTCCGAAAGCACCCACCCACGAACTTTTTCCGTGGTTCCTACCGGACTGGTGGATTCCAGAATTACCAGATTTCCCTCCTCCAAATAAGGTGCAATTTCACGCGCAGCTGACTCTACAAAAGACAAATCCGGTTTCTTATCGTCCTTGAATGGTGTCGGCACGGCCAAAATAAATACATCTGCCTTATGCGGCTTCGTAGCTGCCTGTAAATGCCCTTCATCTACAGCCTTCTGCACCCACTGTACCAGTCCCGGCTCGACAATATGAATCTTCCCCGCATTGATGGTATCCACAACATGCTGCACAGGATCCATACCGTACACCTTAAACCCATGATTGGCAATCAAGGTTGCCGTGGGCAAACCAATATAACCTAAACCTATTACACTAACCGATTTCATTAACAACCGCTCCCCTTTTCTCTGGTTTATAAAACAGTTTTTCAAATTTATCTACCACAGTGCGTATGTCGTACTGAGACAAATCTATATATTCCTGTGCGCTGTAATCCCCCTGCAGAAAATCCATAAACACATCAGGCCTAAATGATGCCTTATTAAAGCTCAGAATTGGCCGTTTGCTCATGGCATAGTCAATCAGCTTGCTAGGCCGTTGATTGCTATTGTCATTGTCAAAATTTATGACAAACTCCCAGGTCGCCATTTCAGGAATCAAAACTTCCCTGTCAACAGCTTCACGAACATCCAGCTTATCGCCAAGTTTTTCCTTGTATTCTGCCAGCAATTTAGCTGTAAAACCATCTGCAATGGCATAAACAACAAACCGGAAATCCTGTTCCAATGTCAGCAGATATTCAAAGAAATAACGTGGATTGCGGATAGACTCATAAAAAACCCCCGCATAACCAAAAGTCGGCACAGCGTTTTTCTGATAAGTACCATCCGGAATATGCAACAGCTTGAACCCCTGCGGAATAACCTTTATCCGCTCTGCTGGCACGCAGTCCAAATAACTGCTCCGTGCTTCCTCAATCGGAATCGTCACATAATCAAACTGCTTTAGCACCCATCTTTCCAGATATTTCAAATAAAATGCCTTTTTAAATGATGGATTAGCATAAAACGGATCGCCACAATCTGCAATAAGTACAGTTTTCGGTGAAATAAAACGCTTTAAACAAGCAATGGCTACATTCACATAAAAAGGATAACTGATGGAAATAATCACATCATAATCATTTTCTGTCCGTAAATTAGCTTTTACTTTTTTGTATAAGGCATATGAATAGCGAATAGTTCTAAAACCATCACCAAACATATACAGAAATATCCGCTTTATTTTTTGCAACAAACTTGCTCGCCAGGTATTATTTTTTGCTTTTGCCCGCGCTACACTTTCTACCATATTTCCATAAGGAACCGACATATATCTAATCTCCTGCTGAGTTTGCGCATCCTCTGGTAAAAAAGCAGTTACTTCATTGCCACGCCGCTTATATTCATATACAAGTTCATATGTACGAAAAGCCCTAGGATTTTTTACAGGAGCATACCAGCGAGAAGCGATCAACATTTTTGTCATTCATTTCGCCTCATGTTTAAGATATTCTATTTCTTCACTCATATAAAACACAAACAAGCTTATTAATTTACACACATTTTTATCCATAATTTCAGGGCCATGTCCCATTTCTCTTTTTAAATCCAACTGAGATAAACATTTTAATTCTGTAAGACATAAATATAATGGTATTCTCCTTATTGCCATACTCCAATACTTATAAAAATCTCTCCTAGACATACACCTTATAAATTTGTTATAAATAGTGAATTTTTCTATAACTGTAAAATTTTCTACTAGTTGCTTGAAGTTTTTATTCAATCGCAAACTCTCTTCATCACTTATCGGTACTATTTCCAGTTTATATATTTTTTCATCCAGCAAAGAAGCTTTTAAACTAGCTTTTAATCTCCCTGCCACATCACTCAACTCAATAAAACTTTCCAATGACATATTACAGCCGCAAATTATGGATTTAAGTTTATCTTTAAAATATACAAGCGTCCTAGGAAATTTATAAAGTTCATCCGTACGAACCATCAGTCTTATCTCTTCTTCATAATTCCAGTCCTTGGATTTTTTATAAAGTGGAGCATAGCCTTTCCCCTCTTCACTTCCCCCATAATAAAAATGCGGTCTATCATTCTCAGTCACATAATCCATAGCGAAGAATTTCCCTTGCATAGGAATTGGATAAAGGCCTGATTCTCTATAGTCTATAAATGAGTTCACATCGTCATTCTCTCCAATGTCAAACTCTAAGCATATCCCCTTATGGAAATCTGCATAATGTGCCCACATCAGCAAATTATCATTCTTTCTTGTAAAGCAAGTAATTCCATATCTCGAATTACTTACCTTCTGTCGGCTTGAAAATCTAAAGACGCTATTAATGTATTCATTATCCACGCCACTAAGTATATTCCTGGGATACTTTTTATAAAAATCCTCCTTAAATCTTGCCATATTATCTTCTTGCACATCATATACAGGATACAACTCAAACGGATCATTATATTCCAAAAATGTGTTAAAGTATAATTTACTTGTTATAAGATTACTTATAACTATTCTTTTGTTATTATTATTAAAGGACATATACTTAAACAGCATATTTACACCTCACAAATTTCTTTGTCCCAACGAGGCCACATCAGCTAATAACTTACACATTCGCATAGGTAACACAGAATATATAATCCCTGTTCTTTGACGTAATGACAAACACGGTGCTGTCAAAAAAGACAGCCAGCTTTTTCTTAATTTTTTTTGACATGTAATAATATCGGTTTTAAACGAATCCTCCTTGAGCAGTAACATCCTCAACATATTACTGGCCAAACATCTACCATATATACCTTTTACAATTCGGTTTATATAATCAGATTTGCTTGGCATTGCCATAATTTTCTCTATCGCCCTTATATGTGTAAGATTTTTTCTTGTATATGCATGACAAACACTTTCTTCATTCACAACGTAATGATATCCCCATATAGGTTCATAGTATATCTTCCTAGCTTTATGAAAAAGCTGCCAATTAATCAACAAATCCTCTGCAACCGCTATATCTTCATCCAGTCTAATGCCTTCAAACAAGCTACGACGATAGACCTTATCACAGAGTTCGCCTCGAAATATTCTATTTCTCAGCAACTCTGGGATAGCTCTATCTGCCCTTATCACAGCTGCCGGTTCTCTTCTGAGAACCGGTAGTGTTTTATTGCCATGCTGCCTAACAAAGCCTCCCACAACAATATCTACATCAGTATATTTGAACCTCTCCAGCATTTTTGCATACATATCATTTTCAAGCCAATCATCAGCGTCTAAGAATGTAATATACTCTCCCCTAGCATTCTCAATCCCTAGATTTCTGGCTTTACTAACGCCGCCGTTTACCTGCCTGAATAATTTTATACGCGTATCTTTATAGCTCTTGCATATTTCATAGCTGTTATCACTCGAACCATCATCTATAATCAAAATTTCCAGTTCGTTATATGATTGATTAAGCACACTATCCAAACATATAGCCAACCTCTTCTCAGCATTAAACACCGGAATTACAACACTTAACATTTCAATTCCTCATTTTTAGTTCCACGCGATAAACATGTCATTTCAAAAATTACTAACGGGTATATATCATAGGGCAAATTCCCCATACGCAACGGAAGATTCATGATAAAAAACCAAACCATAAAGAACATTATGCTTATTCTTTTTTCTCTAGTCTTTCTAAACATCAACCCCAACCATATTACTAGTCCGACTAAGCCATATTCGCACAGAAACGACGATATTCCCCCATGGGATATTTGTACTCCAGCACCTAACCCTAAAACCGGTCTCTCTAAAAAGTCACAAAAAACATCATATATACTTCCCAATCTAGCTAACGATGATTCGCCTCCATAGTTATAAGATAATACATTCGTAGAAGTAATATAATCCAGCGTATATAAAGCTCTGTTAATTCTATATGCCGCATAGGAATCAGACGAATCCAGCCAATTGCCACCCGCCCAAATAAGCATTGATAGCAAAGAAACAAACACCAATAATCTTATAATAATCTTTTTAAAATCATATTTCTTATTCTGTTTTTTGATTACATATATAAGTACAAACATCATAGTCATCAGCCAATAACTTGCAGCACTTTTACTTAATATCATCAATAAGAGAGCAACAATGACCGTGCAATAATAGCTTGTCATTCCATAGATATCATCATACTTTTTCCTAAAATACGCTATAATTACTGCCAAAAATAAATATCTCGCCAAGACCGATGGCTCAGGACCAACTCCCACTAAAGCATAACTTTCATCACGCATTCCTTCATAATCATTTGTAAAAAACAATATATTGCTAAAAGCATCTGAAATATTAGGTATATTCAAAATCAATTTACACGTCATTTCAACAACAGCGTAAACTATAGCATAGTAAATAAATCTATCCATTTTCCTTAGGACAGATAATAAGTCATCCTTTTTGAGAATACTCTTTATTATAACCAATTGTACTAACACAATACTCAATTTAAACAACATAAAGATAGACCAAGACCAAGACACTTTAGCTGGAGTTTTACTTGTCAGTCCATAAGCATATCCATCCCAACTCAATTCATTGTAATGATCTATTATAGGATTTTCATAAGGGATTAATGACTCATAAGTCAAACCAACTAAGGCAAAAAAGATAAACAAATAAACGCCAGTCATAAAATACGGATTTATTTTTATCTTTTCCACCTTAATATAATATAAAGAATACAGCCATAAGATGATTTCAAATACACCGCTCCTGCTTATAACTAATGATTCTCCCAAAGGTACTATAGGCCCTCGTATGTCCAAGACCTCCAAAACCGCAGCAATGGACAAAAGGCATACATATTTATTCTTTCTACTATCATTTTTACTCAAAACATAAAAAACATATCCACAGAGAACAAATGTAATCAAACTACCGTCTCCTATTTAACGTATTCTGCATTTCCGTATATTCTAGGCTTTGAAAAATATATATTATCCGGTGACAATATACTCTTATCTCTTTCATATGAAGATGTTTTAATTTTGGCTATATCCAACACTAAGTGTATAATATTTTCAGTACAATACGGATTATCCTTAGCAGCATATAAATTTTTCTTCATTTCACCATGACTTTGCCAATACTCGTTTGATCCCCATATAAACATAGGTATTTCAATCATATGCTTATTACCATATTCTTCACTGGAATGTCCCACAAAATCACGACCATCATACACCTCTGAACCATGATCTGAAATATACACTACAACCGCATTTTTATGTTCAAATTTTTTTATAATCTCATCCAATATGTAATCATTATAAAGTACAGCATTATCATACTCTGCCTTCACCTTATTCCACTTTAGATTAGTTCCTTCTTCATCCGATTCTGTAAAAGCAGAAAAATCATTTGGATACCTCAATCTATAATCTTCATGTACTCCTTCTAAATGTATAACATAAAATTTTCTTTCTCCCTCATTATTTCCTAAACTATCGTCAAGAAGTGGTAAAATCTCACTGTCTCGCGCCCTTGTATTATCGTCACCATTACTTCCCCCAGAGATAGATGTAAATTTCCCTTTAGAAGCTACCGTAGACATTATCTTATCCATGTTTCCATAACGACCAACAGGACTTTGATTCGAAATCCATATCGTTTCGTAACCACACTTATTAAATATATCTAGCAAATTACCATACTCATACCAGGGATTCGATGAATCCTTCTCACAAAATGAAAATATCAACTGCATTGCTCTAGTTGTGTAATTTGCACATGCAATTGTATCTGTAAACAGTATCGCCTCACCAGTTCTCAGCCGTTTATCTAAAAACGGTGTCGTTTTATTAGCATAACCATAGGCACTCATTTTATTCCTATCCTCAGATTCCCCTAAAACAAATACAATGTATGGCACATCCCCACAGTCCTCTATCACATACTCATTGTTATTATTTAACTTATCATATACGTGTGAATATTCACCTATTTGTTTAATCGTAGAATATGTATCTATAATTACACGTCCCACACTAGAATCACGATAAAAATTAGATAAGAATAATTCATTTCCACCTAGATTTACATACGACCTTATCCCTAACAACATAAATGAAAGTGCTGACACATAAAATATTTTCAATAAGCATTCTCTTTTACATAAAATATACGACATTAACTTTTTAAGCAGCCAGGCTGTTGCGATGATACATACTATTATCCACAAAAGAGAATCAAGCACATATAAATCTAAAAATTCTCTAGACGTTTCCGGATCTGCACTTAGTAGTATTTCTAATTTTGCTTGATCTAAAAAAGAATCAAATTTAATATATAAAAAGGTATCAACAATAAATATAATGTAATACGCAATTATTGATGTATATCTATATACCCTTACAAGTATATTTATATTAAGCAGTTCTAATGCTATAAGGATACAAACTGGAATGAACATTCCAGCTAGATAATTAATAAGTGCTTTAAGCACCATCCTCAAATATCCTACAATACTTTCTTCTAGGTATATATTGGCTAAATGATAAATTAATACATTGCTACTTAATAATGCAACAAGACATAAATATATATAGTTGTCAAGCAATATACTCTTAAATCTTTTTAACACAGTAATCTCCGTTAGTTTTTAAATTCTCTAAGTATAGGATAATTCCCCAGATACTTACATACTATTACAGGAATAAGTATCCCTAACAAAGTAGCCTCCACAGCATAATCAACATTCAATCTAACTGTCTCAGCCACTATATTTGGTTTTAACATAATGTATACCTTTGTATAAAAAGTTTTTACGATGTAATGCCCAATAAGTATAAAAACACTTTGTTGTCCACAATATACCAGTCCATCTCTTACACATTTCTTTAATTTAGTTATATATACAGCTAAAGAAATTACCAGAAATGTACCTGTAATCCCCCCTATGTAAAATAACATATAATTACCATATTTTCTCAAATCCATATTAATACTACTATTAATATTTGCTACAATAAGAAACGCTAATAATAGTGCCATAATACTTCTACAGCTAGTTTTCTCTACTTTAACTTCAGTCTTTCTCATGTAAAAACCTACTAGTAAGAACATCTGGGAAACCATTGCAATATCTGTACTACATGGAAGCGCGTATAATTCCCCTAGCTGTAGACCTATGAGACTTATACAACATACAAGCATAATCCGCTTAAGACCACTTAAATATTTAACTATAATAACAAAAATTATTTCTGACACAAAAAGGCAAGGTAAAAACCAAAAAGGTACTAATCTCAGCCAATCATCTATGCCGCATCCGTAAAAAACTCCCAACAAAGTTTTTACGTAAGGTTGATATGTATAGTCCCCTCTACAATACAATACAATACAATACAGCAAATGACATAGCCCCTAATAAATAAGGTTTAAGTAATCTCCTGGCTCTATTTTTTATGAATAAATTTAATTGATTTCCCCATTTACTTATGTTAAGTAAATAACCTGCCATTATAAAAAAAAATGGCATATGAAAAGCATATATCATATCGTATATGTGATTTCCAACAGTCGCATGTCCAATAACCACACAAATTATAGCCATGCCTTTGGCTATATCTATCCATTCATATCTTTGGCATCGTAAAACCACATTCTCACTACCCAACTTATCATTCATATCTAATACTCTTGTTCCTTTCCCCTAACCAAGGTTGTCTTATAAGCGATTAATTTTATAATCCATCTTATTATCCTTTTTACATCTGCTGAATCTCGCTGAGGAGTAAATAATATTTTTTCATACTCGGAATATATTTTCTCTGTATAATCATTACAATTAGGATTCATATGCCAATATTTACTCCATGGTTTAGGCTGTGCTGCAAAATGCAGTATTTTCGCCTCTCTCACCTTGTCACTTCGCATATTTAACCAATTATATTCTATAGGCATGTATTTTATTTTCCCTCTTAGGATTATGTTTATTAAATCCTGATCCTCGAATCGAATCCGTTCACCATACTCTGCCAAAGTTTTTGCTATCTTTTCCAGCATATTTATTCTTTTCCACTGGTTTACATCTATGATAATAAAGCCAGCATTTATATATGCTTCCTGCCCCTCTAAGCCTAGAAGATGTTTTCGTTTTTGCATTACTGCTACATCAGTTACGCCTGCAATTAGCTTATCTTTCAAATCTACCTTTTGAAGCTCCATAATATTATTTACACAAATAACATCTGCATCTATGTAGACAATTTGTCCTATATTATCCAATAAATCTGGCAAAAAAATTCTAAAATATGTGCCAATAGTTATGTCTTTCGTAACTATCGGTAGTTCTATCCCCTCTGTTTTTATGCAGTATATGTCAATTGCAACCTTATACTTTCGGGAAATGCACACTAGATTCTGGTAGTTTTCTGCAGATATTTCATCAGTGATTATATGGAAGTTTAGCCTGCTTCCATTGTTTTCACAAAATGAGCACATAGATACCAGCATGTATCTTGCATAGTTGTCATCTACACCATAGGCAATGTTCAGATTGTCTTTTTGCACATATTCATATCCAAGATTTATTTTTTTGTATAGCATACTATTTTCTAGCATTATTTCCCTCATAACTCATTCCATGATTACTTTTATTTTTTTCATAACCATCTCTACAGTAATATCCTGCATACACACGTTATTTTCACACTTATGTTCAAATCCCAGGCTTAAGCATGGCTGACAAGAATTATTATTCATTGTCACTGCATTGGAACTTAGTGGGCCCCAGCGTAGAGGACTGGTAGGGCCGTGCAATGCTATCAATTTTGCTCCTACAGCAGCAGCATAGTGCATTATTCCCGTATCAACTGACACTACAAATCTTGCATTTTCCAACACGCCAGCCATTTCTGCTAAGCTATAAACTCCAGCTATGTTTTCAGTATCTATTTCTTTTAGTTCACCAAGTAAACCATCAATATATGTTTTATCATTTTCACTACCACTAAATAGGATTTTTAAGCCATATTCTTGATTTACTCTTTTTGCTAACTCGCACCAATAACTATGTGGCCATCTTTTTTGTTCACTTCTCGAACCACCAGGTAACATATGAAATACTACATATTGCTCATCTTGTTCTCTCACAATTACATCATTTCGTAAATCTGGCATTATCCCATGTGGCTCTATTCCTGCTCGCCTCAATATATTTCTGTAATTTTCTATTTCATGGACTTCATCTGAATGTTCTACTTTGGCATCATATATGTAATGGCGATAAGTATTTTTACGTCTAAAACCTACTTTGTAGCCTGCTTTAAGCGTCCACGCTATCAATGCATTTATTCTTGGCCAAGGGCCAAAATCTAGCACCAAATCAAAATATCCTAACTTTTTCATATTCAGCAGAGACTTTATAGGTGTTCCCATTGCAAAGACCTCTATATGATTTAGATTAGGTATTATTTTAAGCATTGCTACGTTACTTTTACCGCATATTACTGTTATTTCTGACTCTGGATGTATATGCTTAATTTCTGATAATACAGCACTGAGTATTACCGTATCTCCTATTGCTGCGGTTTTTATAACAGCTATCTTCTTATATTTATTAGATACACTATGATTTCTATGGAACAACCCTAAGGTGAAAACCAACGGACATCCAATCCATTTATCTAGTTTTTTTAACAGCGGATTATTACGCTCTTCATTCTTTTTACTCATACAGTTTTAATACGCACCTTTACCAAAAATTACGGCTTGAAATGTCTTTGCCAAATACATAATATCCAGCCAGACTGACCAGTTTCTTACGTACCATGTGTCCATGGCTACACGCTCTTGAAAGCTGACATCGTTTCTGCCACTTACCTGCCAGTAACCTGTGATTCCGGGCAGGCTTAGCGTTATGGTCTTGATAT
>ERZ842401.1417-NODE-1417-length-34449-cov-15.399110_pt1 | contig 34449 bp, 31 predicted proteins | sample MGYA00521270_ERZ842401 | MGnify/ENA primary metagenome ERZ842401 (study PRJEB31892, sample SAMEA3878208) | bioreactor metagenome | biome: Moose rumen | place: Sweden | collected 2011-10 | study: EMG produced TPA metagenomics assembly of the PRJEB12797 data set...
AAATGAAGTGTGCCGAAAAAGAAGCCGTTGACTATATCGTTACTGAAAACCTCAAGGATTTCCGCTCGTCAAAAATCCCTGCAATCGATATTTCGTCCGCACTGAAATTGATACAAACGGAAAACTGAAAGATGTGCTTCGACTCCCTTCGACTTCGCTCAGGGAACAGCTCAGCAACCAGCTTGTTCGGTGAGCGTAGTCGAACCGAAAATGATAATGGAGGAATTGAAAGATGAAAATTGAAAATTGGAAAACGGTACGGCTTTGCGATGTGTGTGAAAAAGGTTCGTCAAATATTGCACAAAATGAAATTGCTGAAAATAATGGAAATTATCCAATTTATGGCGCAGCAGGCTTTATAAAAAATATCGATTTTTATAAACAAGACAAACCTTATATTGGCATTGTAAAAGATGGCGCAGGAGTGGGGCGTGTCAGCGTACACCCCGCAAAATCATCATTGATAGGAACGATGCAATATATTTTCCCTAATGAGAATGTTGATATTACTTTTCTCGCTGAATTTTTGAAATTCCAAAATTTAGGGCGATTTTTTACAGGGGCAACAATTCCGCATATTTATTTCAAAGATTATCAAAATATTTCCCTAAAACTCCCCCCTCTCGCCACGCAAAAGCACATCGCCGCCGTGCTGGACAAATGCACCGCGCTCATCGCCAAGCACAAGCAAATGCTCGAAAAATACGACACGCTCATCAAATCGCAGTTTGTCGAGATGTTTGGCGACCCTGTTATTAACGAAAAGGGCTGGGAAATGTCAGAACTTGGAAAGCAATGTACAGAAGTTCGTTATGGCACAAGTAAGCCTGCCGTTGAAAATGGAAAATATCCATATCTTAGAATGAACAACATAACTTATGGCGGTTATCTTGATTTATCAAATATCAAATACATTGATATAGCAGATGATGAATTGCCTAAATGTTCTGTTAAGAAAGGTGATATTCTTTTTAATCGAACAAACAGTCCTGAATTATGTGGTAAAACTTGCTTATATAATCTTGATGAAACTATGGTTATTGCAGGTTACATAATTCGAGTTCGAGTGAATGAGCGATTAAACCCTCAATATGTGGCTATATTTTTTAATACGCAAACAATAAAGAAAATGCTTAGGGAAATGGCAAAAGGTGCTATTAACCAAGCAAACATAAATGCACAAGAAATGCAATCAATAAAAATCCCCGTTCCCCCTCTCGCCCTGCAGGAAAAATTCGCTGAGTTTGTGCGTGCGGTGGACGCGCAAAAAGCAAAGGCGCAACAGTCGCTCGACAAGGCGGAAACGCTATACAAGGCACTGCTGCAGGAGTATTTCGGCTGATGAAAGGCGGGCGAAAAATACAGGAAAAATGCCCTTGTATCTGTGCCGTCTTTCAATTACAATACAGGCGAGGGCTGTTTTTAAGAAAAATTCAGAAACCAACTTTTTGGAAAAATGACTTTGTGAAAAATTCAGAAGGTTTCTTTTTGTAAAAGTGGGGTTTCTGAAAAATTCAGAGGCCTTCTTTTTGGGAAAGTAGCTTTGTGAAAAATTCAGAAGACTGCTTTTGAGAAAAGTGAGCTTTGTGAAAAATTCAGAAGACCGATTTTTTGAAAAAGTGGCTTTCTGAAAAATTCAGCAACGAATAGGAGTTTTATATGAACAAATTGAATAGCCGTCTGTTTAATGCCGAGCTGGACGCGTTTGTATCGACATCGGTGCGCACGTTTGAGGCGGACACAAAGGCGCAGAAAAATGTGGGTGATGTTACGAAAGGTATGTTGGGAAAAGAAATGTTTTAGGATTGATGAAATATAAAGCAGAAAGAAATGCTTTGAAATGATAAAACAACTTCTTTGAAAACAGCACGTTTTTTCTAAAAAATCTTCTGCATAAATGCCTTAATCTACAATTTTCCCTTCAAATCCTTTCGTAGCTCACTTTCCCTGAAAATATACATCATCTTTAAACGCTTGCTTGAAACGTCGCTATTGTATCATATCTAATCTCAGTCGATTTCAATCTATTTCGTAGCTTTTGAGCTGTATCCGTATTTCGCTTTTCCAAGTATAAAAAACTATTTCTCCTATTTCTCTATATGCGTAAATAAGCCAAACTTTTCGCTTTTTGCTGTCAACAAAAGTCTCAACTTCAAGTGTATCGTAATGTTTTTGCTTTGGGCAATGCACATATTTTAGGTTCTTTAATATCTTGGAAATTGTATAAAAACTTGCACCAAAAGTTTCTCGTATACCGCGACTAGAAGCCCTAATCAGAGTGAAGAAGATATTGTTTTCGTAGACTATGTAATACAACTTTTCACATTGCAGTTTTCCGCTTTTTTTATAAATCCTTTCATTCTTATGGTCGTAGTTGCAAAATAATTACGGTCGTATTTATTTTTATGCACGACCGTAGTTGCAATGCACTTACGACCGTACACAAGACACACTTACGACCGTAAATATTTTTTGCTACGGCCGTGGGAAAAACATTTCCATTTGCTTGGGAAAAAAATTCTCACGGCCGTGGGAGTAAGTATGCCGAAACAAATGGGCAGAAAAAAATAGTTTTTTTAGATATCGTTGCAAACATAGAAAATATTTGGTATTATAATATATATGAAACTTCCTGCTTTATCACCGTCGCTTTTGTCGGCGGACTTTTCTAATCTTGGCTCTGCTCTCGACAAAATTGCAAAAGAGGGCGCAGAGTTTGTGCATATCGATGTAATGGACGGCTCTTTTGTGCCGCAAATCTCGTACGGTCAGCCCGTTATTAAATCGATTCGCGATAAATCTTCTTTGATTTTTGATGTGCATCTTATGATAGAAAATCCCGAAAATCATATAGAAACATTTGCTCAGTGTGGCTCTGATTATATCACGTTTCATCAAGAAGCGACGGTGCATATTGACCGCGTGATTTCTCGTATTCACGAGCTTGGCAAAAAAGCGGGAATCGCCATCGTTCCGACGACTCCTGTGAGCGCATTGAAAGAGATTTTGCCGCTTGTCGATTTAGTGCTTGTGATGACTGTGAACCCAGGCTTTGGCGGTCAAAAGCTCTTGCCGTATTGTCTTGACAAAGTTCGCGAGCTGGTAGCTCTTAAAATGAAATACGGATATACCTATTATGTGTCGGTCGATGGCGGCGTAAATAGAGATACGCTTGGTGAAGTTCTTGAAGCAGGAACAGAAATTGTTGTTTCTGGCTCTGCGTTCTTTAACGATTCTTTAGGGTGGAATAGGTAGATTTATGAAAAAAGTGCGTACTCGTTTAAGAAATGTGAAAAAAATTCTCTTTTTACTCTCTTTTTGCCTGTGCGCCTTTTTTGCGATTGAAAAAATTTTTGCGGCGGGAATGGCGGCATCGAGTATGCACGGCTATGAAGCGTATCAAAAAAAAGATTGGAATAGCGCAATTATTTTTTTGCGGCAAAGTGTGAATACGCCGAACGAAGTAACGCCAGAAATCTTATATATGCTCATTCAAAGCGAAATGAATGCGCACGATTACAAAAATATAAGCACTGATTGCGATTTGTTTTTGCGATTGTATCCAAAAAATACCTATAAAGCGGTTGTGATGTTCCAAAAGGCAAAGGCTGCTTATTCTATGGAAAAATACAATGATGCGATATTGTTGTTCAGCGAGTATTGCAATGAAAATATCGGTCATTCGCTGTATCCGACGGCTCTGTTTTGGATTGCCGAAAGTTTTTACGCGCTTTATGATTTTGATAGCGCAAAGGGCTTTTATGAGCGGATTGTTACGGGATATAGCGACAATGCAAAAAGAGAAGAGTGCGAAAGACGGCTTGAAGAGATTGCACATTGGGAAAGAGAAGAAAAGCTGCTTTATTTGCTCAAGGTTACGGGCGAGGAATATTTGGCGGCGAAAGAAGAGTATGAGAGAGAATTAAAGCTTTATAAAAGCTCTGACATAGACGGACTGAGGCAAAAGATACGAGAGTATAGCGAGAGAATAAGCGAGCTGGAAGCGAGAAATGCTGAGCTTGAAAGTGCTGCATTAGAGGCGATGACGGCGGTCAATAATGTAACAAAGACGAAAGAAAATGAAGTGGCGGCGGAGGAAAAAGAAAATTCTTCTACGTTGAGCGAAAGCGATATAAAAGCTCTGAAAGCGAAGGCTTTGCGCTTGCAAGCAATTCTTGATGATGATGGCGGTATGTAAGATATGGGTACTTTTTTGCTTGTTTTTGCGGCGTGCCTTGTTGTAGGCGGCAGCAGTGCAGGAATCATTTATAAAAACAGTCTCGATAAATCTAAGCAAGAAGCCGTTGTTGCAGCCTCGGAAAATGACTCTGTGAGCGATAAAAACGAAGAGAGTGAAGAGGGCGAGGAAAAAAAAGGCGAGAGCTTAGATAAGAGGGCGGAAAAGAAAGATTTAAAGAAAAGTGTGAGTGTGAGCAATGGTAAGATAGCTCTTGATGTTTCTAAAGAAGATGGAAGCGTCGGAATATACGCGATAAACGAAAAGGGAAAAAAAGAAGATTTACTTTCATATTCAAATGGCTATGCAAACAGCTATTTTATGTTGAAAATAGGAAATATGCAGTATATGCTTCGCGGCTCTAAGCAAAAAAACGGCGTAAAGAGCTTTGTGAGCGAAACGAAAAACGGAGTACAGGTGTTTTATGTGGTGGGCAATACGGCACAGGTGGCGATTGATTACACGTTTGTTCCGAATATTGCAACGATATATGTAACTTCTTTCATCACGAACACAGGACGAAAGGCGCAAACATTTACGCTCAAGGCTGTTTACGATACGTTTTTAGGAGAATCGAGCAAATCGGACGCATTTTCTTTTACAGGCGAGGCGGTGAATAAGAGAACGCAGATAAGCGAGTTCAAAAAAGATGATTGGATTCTTTCTGGCAATCGCAGAGTGAAAGTTGCTTTTGTGCCGCTTAATACGGAATCTCTGAACACGCTTGAAAGCCTTACGGTCGGAAATCCTGAAGACTTTTTGTCGAGAAAGTGGATTCCGAGCGTGCAAGAGGGAAAGATGTTTTCTTCGGTGTATGCGTTTAATGATTCTGCCCTTGCTTTTAATTGGAAAGATACAACGTTGCAAAGAGGGGAAACCGTGGTGCAGTCGTTTGTTATTTCGGCGGGAGTTGACGGAGAAGAGCCGAACTTTGTCGCGGCGAACGGGGCTGAACCTGTGAAGAAAAAGATTGAAAAAGCAAGTGAAAATCTTGTAAAATTAGCCTCTGTTGAATTGCCTGCGGAAGTGGCGGCGGCAATTAAGCAAAACGATGATGCAGAAAAAAATAAGGCTGAAGAAAATAAAAATGAGCAAAAAGATAAAAAGGGCAAAAAGAAAGGAAAGAAAGAAACGGAGAATGAGGGAAATGTGCTTGAAATAGGCAACATAACTGATAGTCAATTAGACCCTGTTTATATACAATCTCTTTTGGATAGAATTGCCTCTTTGAAAGAAGACGGCAGTGTTGATAAAAACGAAATACGTAGGTTGAGCGATGAGCTTGACGCTATAATGTTAAAACTAAGGCAGAAAAATGAGAAGGTCAACAATTAATTATGCACAAAAACTTTTAAGACGAAGAAAGTTTTCACAGGCAATACAAATTTTAGAATCTCGCAGAGAAATATACCGCGGTAATTTTCAGTTTTATCTTACCTGCGGAATTGCTTATTTATATGTAGAAGATTTCGGTACGGCACGCGCGTATTTTCAAGAGGCAAGCCGCATAAATGAAACAGATGTGAATTTGCTTTTAGGGCTTGCAGCGATTTTTTTGCGTCAAGGCGACACCGATAAAGCTATGGGGTATTATCTTGATATACTAGAGTTTGACCCGACAAACGAAATTACAAAAAAGGCGATGGAGTTTGTGAGAAAAAGCGGTGATTACGACACGATTTGCAAATGGTGCGATGACGGGCGTATTCAGCAGTTTTATCCGCCGCTTGGAGTAAATCCAGATGTGATTTGTGCAGGCTCTTTGTTGGGAGTTTTGTTTGCGGCTATTGTTTTAAGTATTATAATAGTGCCGAGAGTTCTCAAAAATTCGGCCGAAAAAGATTTTCATAAGCTGTATACCACTATCGGCTATGAGAGCTTTGAGCTTTCGACTTCAGAGCGAGAAGACGCAAAGACTGCGGCAGAGAGCGGAGATAAGCCTGAAGATTATTACAATAAGCTGTATAATAATATTACGAAAAATCTGCTTGATTCGTATCGAAAGGGAATCAGCGATAACAATGCGCAAATTGAATATAATCGGCTTATGCTTGACCCAGATGCGCCAGAAACACTGAAAACGAAGGCTTCTATGCTTATCGGTGTGCATATAAAAGAGCCGTCGTTTAATGAGTTTTTCAAGACGTACAAAAGCTATACGTCGTTTGCGGATAAGATGAAAGACGCAGAAAATGCAGAGGGAAACTTTACGATTGAGCAAGTGATGGAAGGCGGAGAGCTGTATAAAAATTGCTGGGTCGTATGGGGCGGCAGATTGAGCGGTATAAACACAGGAGATGACGGGCTTGTGCGCTTTATCTTGCATGTTGGCGAATATGGAAACGAGTTTGTTTCTCGCGATGCGTATGTTACTTGTGTGAGCAAAATATTGCGAAGTTCGATTACCGACGATTATATTATGGTTCTTGCAAAGATAACGGGCTTTAATGCACGCGGCGAGCCTCTTATCGAAGCAAAGATGATAAATCAACAATCATTAGGACAGTAGGAGTTTTATAATGGCAAAATCTAGTGCTAACACGCAAAGCTCAGAGTCTACGATAGATTCTGACAAAGCTGAAAAATGGAAAGCTCTCGATGCTGCTTGCTTGCAAATTAACAAGCAGTTTGGTGCTGGCTCTTTGATGAAGCTTGGCGAACACACGAATACGGCGGGAATAAATGTTATTCCGTCAGGCTCTATTTTGCTTGATGAGGCGTTAGGCGTTGGAGGGTATCCGAGAGGTCGTATCATTGAGATGTATGGTCCTGAAAGCTCTGGTAAAACAACGCTAGCTCTTCACGCGATTGCAGAAGCGCAAAAGTTAGGCGGCATTGCGGCTTTTATTGATGCGGAACACGCTCTTGACCCTGTGTATGCAAAAAACTTGGGTGTAGATACAGAAAACCTCGTGATTTCACAGCCTGATACTGGTGAGCAGGCGTTGGAAATTGCGGATAAATTGGTCAGTTCTGGGGCTGTTGATATTATTGTAATCGACTCTGTGGCTGCTCTTACTCCGCAGAAGGAAATTGAGGGCGAAATGGGAGATAGCGTTATGGGCTTGCAGGCGCGTCTTATGAGCCAAGCCTTGAGAAAGCTCACGCCTATCGTGGGTAAATCGAACTGTATCGTTGTCTTCATTAACCAGATTCGTATGAAAATAGGCGTTATGTTCGGTAACCCAGAAACGACAACGGGCGGTAATGCACTCAAATTCTATTCATCTGTTCGCCTTGATATTCGCCGTTTTGAAAGCATTGACGGTAAGGGCGACGACGAAGCGGCAGGAAACAGAATTAGGGTTAAAATCGTAAAGAACAAGGTTGCGCCGCCATTCCGCAAAGTTGAGCTTGATTTGTATTTCGGCAAGGGTGTTTCTGCGACAGCAAGTATTCTTGATTCTGCTGTAAAGCATGGGCTTGTTGACAAAAAAGGCGCGTGGTATGCGTATGGCGACGATAAGATTGCACAGGGAAAAGAAAATGCGGTGCAGTATTTTGAAGACCACCCAGACTTTACGCTTGAGATGGAATCAAAGATTCGCTCTCAAATATTCCCTGGTCAAGTTTTGCGTACAAAAGAGGGAAAGCCTGTTACAGATGCAGAACGCAGTGCGATTATTGCAGAAATGAAGAGCAGAGGTGTTGGCGTTAAGGCTGTTATAGAGGAAAAGACTGAAGAGGAGGCAAGTGAGCCGAGCGCAGCAAAGGAAAGCGAAAAACCGAACGCAACAGCTTCTGATTTAGCGGCGGCAGCAGGAGATGTGCCTGTAGAAGACGCGCCTTTTTGAGCTTTGATAAATTGATGATGCGATGAAAGAAATGGTAGTGTTAGGACTTGGTTCTAATACTACATTTGGCGAAATGAATAGTATAGAATTGCTGCATAAAGCGTGCGAAGAGATTTCTCTTTTGTTGTGCGATATGCAGCAATCTTCTATCTATCAGACAAAGCCGATGTATGTAGAAGAACAAGAAGATTTTTTTAATATGGTGGTGTGCGGCTCGTATGAAGGAGATGCGGAGAGCCTTTTGAGTTCGATTCACGAAATCGAAGCAAAGCTTGGACGCAATAGAGAAAAAGAAATCCGCTTTGGGCCACGCTCTATTGATATTGATATTGAGCTTTTTGGCGATAAGAACGTACAGACGCAAAATCTTGAAATTCCACATCCAAGACTGTATGAGAGGGCGTTTGTCCTCGTTCCTTTGGCGGAACTGCTGTGTTCTGGAAAAGTGGTGCTAGAAAACGAAGAGAAATTATTTTCGGCTCTTGATTCTGTTGATATGTCAGGAGTGAAAATATACAATGGCTGAACATATTTTCAAAGCTGGAGAATATGAGGGGGCATTAGGGCTGTTGCTGAAGCTCGTTCACGACAATAAAGTGAATATTTACGATATTCCTATTGCAGAGATAACAGAGCAATTTCTTTCTTATCTTGACACATTAAAAGAAACTGATTTAGAAGATTTATCAGAGTTCTATAGCTTGGCGGCAAAGTTAATTTATATAAAAAGCAAAATGCTGCTTCCTGTGCAAGATGTGTATGATGATGACGATGATTTTGACTTTGATGAAGACCCTCGTCAAGAGCTGGTAGAAAAGCTCATTGAGTATCAAAAAATCAGAAAATTATCGGAACTGATGGAGCAGAATGAAGAAAAATCTGAGTGGCGATTTGAAAGAAAGAATATAGAACGCCATATTCCGCGAGTGTCTTCAGAGTGGGAAAAAATAGATGCGGCAGCAGTTTTGCAAACGCTACAGAATTTGTATAAAAATTTGATGACTTCGTTTTCCGACACAAAGATTCTTGATGTGTACGAAGAAATATCTGTGAATGAAAAAATTACGTTGATGACAGAGCTTATGGAAAAGAATGGGCATTGTATGTTCTCCGAACTTCTGACGCGTAAAAAAAACAGGCTTGATATGATTTGTGCGTTTATGGCGGTGCTAGAAGCGGTGAAGTTTAGGCTTGCGGTGATTTATCAAAATGCGCTTTTTGCAGATATAAAAATATGTCCGCGAAAAGACGATATGAAAGAGATAGCTTGAGGTAAAAAATGCAATTAGATATGAAAGAAGCTGATTTAAGCAAAGAGATGGCATTGGTTGAAACCGTGTTATTTCTTGAAAGCGAACCAAAAGATTCCGCATCTTTAGCGCGCATTGCAAAACTTTCAAAAGAAACGGTAGACGATGTAATTGAGCTATTAAAACAAAAATATCGAGCTGATAACTGTGGTATTCAGATAGAACAAATTGCAGGCGGGTGGATGCTTTCTCCTAAAAAAGAAACATGGGAAGCTGTGTATGAAATGTATGGCGCAAAAAATGAGGGAAAATTAAGCAAATCAGCACTTGAAACTTTATCGATAATCGCATATTCTCAACCTGTAACTCGTGCCGAAATTGAAAATATAAGAGGCGTTAATGCTGATAATATGATTCGGCTTCTTTTAGAGCGAAAATTGATAAAAGAAGTTGGAAAAAAAGAAATACCTGGTCACCCTGTACAGTTTGGAACAACAGAGGAGTTTTTGAAGTATTTCCATTTAAACAGTATTTCTGACCTACCTCAATTAGACACAGCAGAAGAAGAGAGGTTTACACTTGCAAGATAATGAAATGCGATTGCAGCTTTTTTTGGCAAAATGCGGAGTTGCAAGCAGAAGAGCAAGCGAGAAAATTATACTTGACGGTCGTGTCAGCGTAAACGGTGAAATAATTACTGTTTTGGGGACAAAAGTTTCTGAAAATGACACAGTTCTTGTCGATGGCAAGCAAGTAAAAATTGAAGAAGAAAAGAGATATGTGCTTTTGAATAAGCCTGCTGGCTATGTGTGTTCTATGTCTGATGAAAAAGGAAGACTGATAGCCTCTGATTTATTAAAAGATGCGTATACAGAGCGTTTGTATAATGTTGGCAGGCTTGATATGTATAGTACGGGGCTTATCATTTTTACAAACGATGGTGATTTTGCTTCAAAATTATCTCACCCGAGTGCAGAAATCGAAAAAGAATATATTGTAGAATCAAGTTTACCCCTTCCTCGTGATTTAGCGCAGAAGTTTATGGACGGAATTCGTATTGATGATATTTTTTATCAATGCAAGCAGGCCAAAGAAATAAATAGCCACAAAATAAGCATTGTGCTTATCGAAGGGAAAAACCGCGAGATTAGAAGAGTATTTGAACATCTTGGAATCGGTATTAGAAAACTAAAAAGAGTGAGAATAGGAAATATTTTGATAGGAGATTTAAAAGAAGGTTCGTTTAGAGCTTTATCAGAATATGAGGTTTCAGCTCTTTTGAAATTATGCAAAGAAAAAGAATAGGAGGTGTTTTATATGGTGATAGCAATAGACGGTCCTGCTGGCACTGGTAAGTCAACGATAGCGCATATTATTGCAAAAAAGCTTAATATTACTTATTTGAACAGTGGCAGTTTCTATAGAGCTTTAACGCTTGCTTTGTTAGATAATGGAATTGATTTAGCAGATGATAAAGCTATTGTTGATTTTGCAAAAAAGCAAAAGCTCGATTATATCAATGCACGTCTTTTTTTGAATGATGTGGACGTGGATGATAAACTTCATTCTGATAAGGTTGATGCAAATGTTTCTCGTGTGTCTTCTATTGTAGAGATAAGACATTTTGTAAACGAGAGAATGAGGGAAATTACTCAAAGTTTGAGCATAATTTGCGAAGGCAGAGATATGACAACAGTCGTATTTCCGAATGCAGAGTATAAATTTTATCTCGATGCATCGATTGATGTTCAGACTGAAAGACGATTCAAGCAGGGAGTTAGCAACCTTTCGCTTGAAGAAATCAAGGAAAGTATTCGCAAAAGAGACGAAATGGACAAAAATAAAGCAGAAGGTGCACTAAAAATAGCAAAAGATGCTATATATTTAGACACCTCTCTATTGACCATTGACGAGGTTTGTGAGATAATTTTAGACAAAATACACGTATAAGGGTTTTTTATGGAACAGATGGAAGTGGAAAAGAATGAAGCGGTAAAGAGCTCCATTCAGACACAATTAGAAGAGTCTCTTAAAAGTCTTGGTGCTTTAGAAGACGGACAGTTGGTTGAAGGTACTGTTGTTGATGTAACAGCAGATTATGTTTTCATCGATATTGGCTACAAAGCTGAAGGAAAGATTCCTGTATCAGAGTTCGCAGGTAAGTTGCCAGCGGTTGGTGAAACTATCACAGTGGTTCTTATCCGCAAAGACGGAAGAAGTGGACCTGAGGTTTCTAAGTCTAAGGCAGATGCAAAGCAGCTTTGGAAAGATTTGCGAAAAGCATTCGATGAGAAGTTGGCAGTTGAAGGCGTTATCGAAAAGCAGGTAAAGGGTGGCTTTGAAGTCAATCTTGGTGGCGATATTCACGCATTCCTTCCAATCAGCCAGTCTGACAGCCAGAAAGTTGAAAAGCCTGAGAAACTGTTGGGATTGAAAGCAGAGTTCTATATTGAACGCCTTTTCTCAGATAACAAAGCAAATGTTGTCGTAAACCGCAGAAAGTATCTTGAAGAGCAGATTGAAAACAATCGCGAAAGATTCTTCAAAGAAGTGAACATTGGCGATACTGTTAAAGGTACGGTAAAGAGTTTCACGAGTTTTGGTGCATTTATTGACCTTGGTGGTTTTGATGGTCTTCTTCATATCAATGATATGAGTTGGGGACACGTTACTCGCCCGAAGGATTTCGTTAAGAAAGGTCAGGAAATCGAGCTCAAAGTTATTCGCCTTGATTCAGCAGAAAAGAGAATTAACCTTTCGCTTAAGCACTTCAGCGAAGACCCGTGGGTACACTTTGAAGAGAAGTATCATGTAAATGATGTTGTTACAGGACATGTAACAAAGCTCACAGAGTTCGGGGCATTTATCGAGCTTGAAGAGGGTATTGAAGGCCTTGCACACATCAGCGAATTTAGCTGGACAAAGAAGATTAACAAGCCTTCTGATATGCTGAAGCCTGGCGATGAAGTTAAGTGTATGATTCTTGGCTATGATATTCAGGCGGGACGCGTTTCTCTTGGTTTGAAGCAGGTTACAGAAAATCCTTGGGATTCTATCGGTGAGAAGTATCCAGAGGGAACAAAGGTTTCTGGCAAGGTTGTAAAGATTACAAATACAGGTGCTTTTGTGCAGCTTGAAGAGGGAATTGATGGATTCCTTAATGCTGATGATATTTCTTGGACAAAGAAAGTTAAGCATCCTGGCAGTGAATTGACAGAAGGTCAAGACCTTGAAGTTGTTGTTATTGGTTGCGACCCAGAGCAACACAGAATCCGTGTTGGCGTTAAGCAGCTTACAGATGACCCATGGCAGAAGTTTGCTGATGAGTACAAACCTGGTTCAACTCTTGAAGGCGAAATCACAGCTATCAATGAGTATGGTGTATTCGTAAAAGCTCCTGGCGGAATTGAAGGGCTGGTAAACAAGAGCAACCTCAGTGACGACAGAAATGTTTCTTTTGAAGACGCTGTAAAGAATTACAACGTTGGCGACAAGATTAATGTTTATGTTGTAGACGTTAATGTAGAGCGTTCAAGAGTTGCATTCTCTGTAAAGGAATTCAAGAAGAAGCAGCAGCGCGATGAGCTTTCTCAGTATATGTCTTCAGTAAATGATGACAGCGATTCTGCATTCACTCTTGGCGACCTTATGAATCAGAAAAAAGAAAGCAGATAGCAAAATTTGTATTTTGGAATGACATAGATGACTGGATTAAATGCTCTAAACATTGTGGGTCTTGATAAATTACAGATTCTTGTCGATGTCATTGGCAAAATCAATTCTGATTATTCTGATGTTAATGCATTGCTGGTTTATATACTTGAATCAGCAATGCAATTAGTAGAATGTGAATCATCTTCAATTCTTTTAGTTGATAAAAAATCTGACACGCTCCGTTTTTCTGTTGCTCTAGGACCAAAAGGTTCTGAGATAATGGACATTCCTGTAAAATACGATAGCCTTGCAGGCTGGGTCGTAAAAAATAATCAACCTCTTATCGTAAATGATGTCGCGAATGATAGACGTTATTTTTCGGGGGTTCAAAAATTATCTGGATATGTTACCACTAATTTAATTGCAGTTCCAATGCGAATAAATGATGTTTGCATAGGGGTAATTGAATTACTTAATAAAAAAGATAATTTGCCTTTTGAAAAAGAGGATTTGTTTGTTCTTGATATTTTGTGTTCTCAAGCAAGTGTTGCATATAAAAATGCTACAATATTGCAATCAGCTCGAATGGAAATATCAAATTTGCAGGATTCATTGTCTTCTGCAAGTGAATATCATAAATTTATAGCGAAAAGTCCTTCTGTTTTAGAGCTGATGAAAGTTGTGAAAGATGTTGCAGATACTAATTCTTCTGTTTTGATTCTTGGCGAAAGCGGAGTTGGAAAGGAATTGTTTGCCGAGCAGTTGCATTTGATGAGCAATAGGCACAATAAGCCCTTTGTCCGCGTAAACTGTGCAGCTCTTTCGCCTTCTCTTTTAGAAAGTGAATTGTTTGGGCATGTAAAGGGAGCTTTTACTGATGCTGTTTCAACTCAAAAAGGACGTTTTGAAACGGCAGATGGCGGGACTTTATTTCTTGACGAAATAGGAGAGTTGCCTTTAACCGTTCAATCAAAACTTTTGAGAGTTTTGCAAAGCCGTCAATTTGAAAAAGTTGGTTCTAGTCAAACGATTTCAGTTGATGTAAGAATTGTAGCTGCGACGAATAGAGACCTTGAAGCAATGGTTCGTGCAGGGGAATTTAGAGGCGATTTGTATTATCGATTAAATGTGTTGCCTTTAAATATTCCTCCTTTAAGAGAGCGAAAAGAAGATATAGAGCCGTTGGCTTTGTATTTTATGAAAAAATTTAATGATGAAACAAAGAAAAACTTTATAGGGTTTTCTCAAAATGCGCTAAACTCTCTTTATTCATATAGTTGGCCTGGAAACATACGCGAATTAGAGAATTCTATAGAGCGTGCTTGTGTTTTGGGAACACCTCCTTATATCGAAGAAGATGATTTGCGAATAAAGTTTGTTAATGGCTCTGGAGTAAGTAAGCTGTCAGAAACGATGGCAAATGGTATTTCTGATTTGAATTTAGATAGCGACCGCTCCTTAAAAAGTGCTGTTGATAAATTTAAGAAAGCCTATATAAAACAGATTTTGGCTGAAACAAACGGTAATCAGACAAAGACTGCAAAAATTTTGGGTATTCAACGCACCTATGTGTCGCGTTTATTAAACGAACTGCATATAAGAGAAAGCAGTAATACATAAAAGGGGTTACGATTATGTCTGACAAGAAAATTCTTAGTATGAATACGGTCGAGGAAGAAGAAAAGAAAACGGTAGCTTCTGCAATGGACGCATTTTTATCTTCAAACGGAAAGATTTTGCTTTGTGTTGTTGCGATTGCGATTGTTGTCTTGATTGTTTCAATAGCGGGAATTACTATCGGCGATAATGTGAAGGTAAAGCAGCTTTCTGCTATCGATAAGATTTCTTATGCGCTTACTCACAAATCATCTGCATTAAGCGATGATGAGCTTAACACAAGAAGAGATAATGCTTTAGAGCAGCTTTCTGTGTATGCAGCAAAGAAAAATGTTGTCGGCGTTAGAGCTAATATGTTAATCGGCGACATTCAGTATCAAAAAAATAATTTTGAAGATGCTCGTTCTGCATATCTTGCAGTGGCTCAAGCTGCTCCAAAAGCATATACAGCACCTTTGGCATATTACAATGCTGCCGAATGTAGCGAAAACTTGGGCGATACAGAAAATGCAATCGCATATTACGAAAAGGCAGAAGGTTATTCAGATTTTATGATGCTCACTCATACTATTTTCAATATTGGGCGCATCAAGGAAATGGCAAAAGATATTGAAGGGGCAAAGAAATCGTATACAAAGCTGTCTGAAAATTATCCAGAGGATAACTGGACGAAAATTGCTAAGAGCCGTCTTTTGAGTTTTGAAGTTAAAGGGCTGTAATAACGCATGGCACAACTAAAGGTTAAAAATGGATACATAAAAACGTATACTCTCCTTTTGTTGTGCCTATTTATATATCTTTTGGCAAGCTGTGGCATAGAGGAAGTCTTTTACCTCAATGCTCCAACTATAGCATATAATACACCTACTTATGAAACAGCCGATTACACTGCAAAATATGTTGCTTTTCGCACCGAAGAAAGCCAAGATGATGGCGGTGCTTTTTCTTTTGATGGAACTGCTGTTTATTACAAGATTTATAATAACTATTCGACAATGATTTCTCGCAATTCTGCGATTGAATCGGTAAATACGTCAAGTAATTCTTCATCGGCGGCGACAAAAGTCATTGAAACCTACGGCTATAAACCGCTTGGCTCGCTTTCTGCGTCTGGCTCGTCGTTGGGCTCTCCTTTGATTTCCGATAGCGGCGAAAGCAGGAGCGTCTATATTCGCTTGACAACGTACGGTAATTATGCGCCGTATAGTGCGGATAGTTTCACGTCAAAAATACTTATTGGAACAAACAGCGATAATGGAACAGCTCCGAAATATATTCCTATGCGAAACGGAAATTCAAAGTCTTTTGATTTTGGCAGGAGCTCTTCAGATGGATTTGATACATCTGTGGCGGCAATTCCGTCAAGCGATGATGATGATGTTGAATATGGTTCGTTTTCTTCTTCTGGTACTTGGTATGTAGATATGTATGCGCTTGCTGTTGGGCATGATAACTCTTTTACTCAATACTATAGCTTAGTTTTACATTTAGGAGCAATTCCTATTGTACAGGGCGTAGCTAACTAATGTTCTTCAAAGTTGTTTTCTCGCTTATTTTCAGTTTGCTAACAGCACAGGTGTTTGCTGTCGATTTGTCTAGCGTAAAGTTGCTTGATGTCTTTAAAAAGGCATATCCAGAAATATCTTTTTCTACTATATATGATACAGTAAAGAAAGATTATCTTGTATTGGTTCGCTTGCCTGAGATGCCTCTTTCTGAATCGCTTGAGTTCTATTGGGCAGGCGGCAGATTCTTGAGAGAAGAAGCGTTGCAGAGAATAAGCGCATACACTCCGATTCTATACGAGTATCCATATACGATAAAAGACCCCGCGAATATGTCTGAAGAAGAACGAGCAAAACTCATCGAAGAAAGCAAAGCTGAAAGCGAGCAAACAGAAGCGGGCAGCCCGATGTTTTTTTATGATTATCTCTATGGCAGTTTTTCAAAGTCTGCAATAGAAAAAAACATTGTTGAAACCACTTTTTTGGGCTTGAAGCTAAAAATCCACAAACGAATTTTAGACAAAGCGCGCGCGGTAGAGAAAAAAATCCTTGAAAGTGCAAAGACTGACAAAGATATTCAGCAGTTTTTAGACGAACTCACCGTTGACGCATATTTTTGGCGCGTGATAAAAGGAACAGACAGGAAATCTTTTCATTCGCTTGGCATTGCAATCGATGTTTTGCCGAAAAATCTGCACGGCAAGCAGTCGTATTGGGCATGGGCGCGGGACAAAATCGGCGAAGATTGGGCTACCTTGCCATTTTCTGAGCGATGGTTTCCGCCGAAAAAAGTAATTGAGATATTCGAGAGCGAGGGCTTTATTTGGGGCGGCAAATGGAGCATTTGGGACACAATGCACTTTGAATATAGACCAGAATTATTATTGTTTAGGGACGAATATGTACAGCATTGACGAGGCGACGACAATAAAAAAACAAATACAAATTGTTTGCAGCCTAAGCGCACCTGCAATTCTTGCGCAATTATCCTCGATAATTATGCAATACATCGATGCTGCAATGGTCGGCTCTCTTGGGGCTTCCTCTTCGGCTGCTATCGGAGTGGTGGCGAGTTCTACATGGCTTTTCTACGGCATTATTTCGGCAACGTGTACAGGCTTTAGCGTGCAGGTGGCGCAAAGTGTAGGCGCAAAAGATTTTTCCCGTTCCCGACAAATCACACGGCAGGCTTTTTTGATAGTGAGTTTGCTCTCGCTTGTGTTTGCTTCTGTTGCAATGATTTTGAGCTTTTATCTACCGACTTTGCTCGGCGCGGCAGAAGAAATAAAGGCTGACGCAACCGCATATTTTTTTATTTTTGCGCTCACTCTTCCGTTTACGATGCTGTCAAGTTTAGGAACGGCTCTGTTAGAGTGCAGCGGAAATATGAAAGTGCCAAGTATTTTGAATTCGCTTTTGTGCGCTCTCGATGTCGTCTTTAATGCGCTTTGCATTTTTATTTTGAAAATGGGCGTTGCAGGCGCGGCTACAGGCACATTGCTTTCTCAAATCGTGGTGTGCGCATTGCTGTTTTATTTTGTATTCAAAAAAACGCCGTCTTTGCAGCTTACGAAAGCAGAAAAATGGAGCATCGATTCTGATTGCGTGAGAAAAGCCCTTCGCATTTCGCTTCCAATGGCGGCAGACCAGTTAGCACTTGGGGGCGCGCAAATTGTTTCTACAAAAGTTGTCGCTCCGTTAGGCACGATAGCTTTAGCGGCAAACTCGTTCGCTGTAACGGCGGAAGCGTTTTGCTATATGCCAGGCTACGGAATTCAAAGCGCAGCGACGGCGTTAGTAGGGCAGAGCGCAGGGGCAAAGAATTCTCGTCTTGCAAAACGTTTTGCGTGGCTTTCGGTGATACTTGGAATGAGCGTTATGGCGTTGACGGGCGCGATAATGTATTTTATCTCTCCGCTTGTTTTTGCGTTTTTGACACCTGTAGAAGCGGTGAGAGAATTGGGCGTAAAGGTTTTGCGAATCGAGCTTTTGGCAGAGCCTTTTTTTGCAGCAAGTATCGTTTCGGCGGGAGCGTTGCGCGGCGTGGGCGATACGCTGTTTTGCGGCATTATGAACTTAGTGAGTATGTGGGGAGTGAGAATCACGCTTTCGATTTTACTTTCGAGCCGTTTTGGACTTACTGGCGTATGGATTGCGATGTGTGTAGAGCTGTGCTTTAGAGGGCTTTTGTTTCTTTCTCGCCTTTTCTTTCAAAAGTGGCAAAAGCTGTAATTTATTGCAGTGGAATAATTTTTTTCTGCAGTGGAATAATTTTTTTTCGCAGTGCAGAAATTTTTTTTCGCAGTGCAGAATTTTTTTTTCGCAGTGAGATAATTTATTACTGCACTGGAATAATTTTTTTCTGCACTGAGATAATTTTTTTTCGCAGTGTAATAATCACCCTATGGGTGTGGCTGCGCTACTTCCACAAAGAAGGTTTGGCGAATTTCATAATCGCAATGCCGTCTTCTTCAATAGAGAATGCAATAATCGTGCCTTCTTTTGATTTATAAAGGCGAAGACCTTTTGTCATATCGCCTGCTTGGGTGGTGTTTGCGTCGTCTGTCCACATATCATCGCCGATTGTTTCGCTATAGACTGCAATATCTTCTTTTGTTGCTGGCTTGAGCTTGTATTTCTTGATGAAATCCTTTTCTATAGTGCCGATTTTTGTTCTCGTTACTGCGTCTGGCTCGTTGAAGCTCACGCTGCCTAGCACAAGCGACTGATTCTTTTCAGCTACCATAAAGTAATCGCACTCAACTCCGTTCCAGAGCTGTTTTCCATTAGGATTGCCGAAAATAATCATCGAAAGAGGATTTGAGCCGCTCATTGAATCAAGAATAGCAAGACCATTTGAGCGAAGAACTTTGATTGCACTGAAGATATTTGTACCGAACGGAACGCCCTCAAACTCTTCCGAGCTGTTCTTTTTCACCTTGAGCTTTGGCGCGATGACAGGAGCTTTTTTCGCTGTTTTGCAATCATTGCTCAAACCGTAGACAAACCACACAATATTCATTCCTGGCTGCACTTCTTGCACCAAAACAACGAAATGATTGCCGTTCGCGCTTTTATAGAAACGTGAGCAAGATGTTTCGTACTGACCGACTTCAGAACCGTCGTTCAAATCCTCGTCGCTGTCGAATGTGAAAAAGTCGCTCAAGCCTTTCGCCTCATCTGCACTGCAACGAACAAGATTATACTGCGTAATAGCCGCATTTTCAGCGTCGGTAAGACCTGGAAGCTTTGCGCGGAATTTTGCAATCGTTGCTTCGTCTACGTCGCCCGACTCGGTAACGCTGTCTAATAATTCGGTTGTTGCGATTTGATAAGATTCTATCGCAATATAAAACTTGTCGTCTGAATACGCATTTGCAAGCGCGATAGCGTCAGCGTGGAATGTGTCATCGTCCTTTTTGAAAGAATAGGTGTAAAAATCGCTGTCGAAAGAGGAAAAATCAAGCCCGTATTCGCTCCAGCCTGCTTTTAGCATACTTTGGCGCAAAGATGAAGCCGATGAGCCGAACGGTATTCCGTTATACCCAGTTAAATCTTCTGCAACAGCTAAAAACGAAAGAGCCGCCGCCATAAAGACACAAAGAAATTTCTTCATAAAGATAACTCCATAAGAGAATAGACTTGTTCGATAACTGTCATTATCGGGCTCGACCCGTTTTTTACGCAGAATTAAGCTGTCATTATCGGGCTTGTCCCGATAATCTGAGGCACAGCCTCTTTTTCAAAACTGCCTAGAACAGATAGCTTCCCGTGTCAAGCACTCACAATGACATAAGGTTTCCGAACTAAAATATATACTGATGCTGTAGATACTATCATATTAAAAAGCCTTATTCAACACGGTTAATGGCTGTTTTTGCAGAGATAGAGAGGAAAAAAGCAGAAAAGAATTTTCAGAAAAACTATATAAAAATAGAAAAACAGAAATGAGTGTATTAGAATAAAGGGTAAGAATACTTTTTTAAGGAGTGAATATGAAACTTTTGAAAGCTGTTGTTGCAATGACTTTATCGCTTTCGCTTGCTTCCGCAGCATTTGCTGATGAAGCGTATGATGTGGTAAAGAAGTTTACCGAACTTTCGCGCCCTGATTGTTCAAAGGCACAGATGCTTTTGGAAATCAAAAACAAGAACGGAACGGTTGAAACTCGTGAAATGATTGAATACGGTATGAACGAAGAGTTGACAAACGTTGTTTTCGATATTCAGAAGGATTCAACAAAAAAATATGCAGGTGTACGCGTTCTTCAGGCAGAAAAGACAAATAAGGAAGACGACCGCTGGATTTACGAGCCATCTTTGCGCAATGTCCGCCGTATTCAGACAGGAGAGCGTTCAGGTTCATTCGTCGGCTGTGAGTTCACCTACAACGATATGACAATCCGCAAGGTTGACGAAGACAAGCACGAGATGATGAACGCAAATGCAACAATCACGGTAAACGGCACAACGTACAACTGCTGGCAGATTAAGAGTGTGCCAATCAAGAAGAACGATATTGAATACGGCTACCGTATCTGCTGGTATGACAAAAAGTCTTATCTTCCTGTGCAGATGGAATACTACGACAAGAAAGACCCGAAACTCAAGATAAAGTCATTTATCATCGAGAAAATCGAGAATGTAAAGGGTGTTACTGGTAAATCTTATGTGCTTCGTCGCGCTTGTACGATTACGAACCACATCACAGGACGTTCAACAAGAGTGAGCGTAAAGAACTTTGAGTTTGACAACTCTAAGACGGTAAACAAGAAGAACTTTACAACTAACTGGCTTATGACAGGCAAATAACAGCCAGAGGCTGATTTGTAAGAGCCACGGGCTGTTTTGTAAGAGAGCCAGAGGCTGTTTTGTAAAAAGCTGCAGGCTGAACATAGGCAATAAAAGCTAAAGGTGATAACGCCTTTGGCTTTTTTATTTGCTTAATTGTTAGAACTTTGGATTAGTCTATCAATATCATCAAATGCGTTTTCAATTCGTTCTTGGTGATATTGAAAATAGCTGTCATATATTTCTTGTGTTAGTCCTTTTTTATCCCATTCTTTCAGCACGTCGCCTGTTGGCTATACCCATATTTTTCTATAATTAAATCAGCAACCGAATGGTCGTAATATAATGCGATTTCATCTGTGAACGTGCCTGCTATATTATCACATTACTGCCATGGTACAAGAGCATTTTTCAATATATTTCCTAAGCATTATTATTACGTCAAAACAAAAAAAATACAATAGCTTTTTCATTTTGAAATACATCTAGCCTAAAAAAAAACACGCCTCTTGTGAAAAAGAAGCGTGTTGTATGGTTTCCGTGTCAAGCACGAAAATGACATTTGTCAGCTTTTACAAAACAGCCTGTGGGTGCAAAATCACCCTGTGGGTGCAAAATCAGCCTGTGGCTGCTGTGCCTTAGAACTCGTAGCGGACTGAAGCCTGTACGAATGACTTAGTGTGCCACTTTGTGCTGTCAGCTGTGAAGTTGTAGAACTCTCCGTTCTCGTTCCAGCAGTAAAGAACGCCACCAGAAACGCCAAGATTCATACCGTCAACAACTTTGTAATTCACTTTTGGCTGTACACACCATTCATTGTTCTCAATTCCCCAAATCACTGTAACTTCTGGCTTGAGGTTCTCATAAAGGAATGTGTCGCTGATGTTCACAACAAGGCGGTTTGAAATGTAGTTGTCATCGCTGTTGTAATCAACATCGGCTTTCTTGTATACGCCATCGATTTTGTTGTTGTTAAGAATGTACTTACCTGTTTCCTGCACGTTAAGGCTTACATTGTGGAAAAGGTTGATGTCGAAACCGCCGAGCCACTCAATAGAGTTGTTGTGTACCCACGGATTATCGCCCGCTGTATCTTTTGTGAGGTTGTAGCCGAACTCCCATCTTGTATTGAACTTCCATACAACAAAAGCCGCTTCAAGACCGAATGTCTGCTTCTGGTCGTACTGCAAGAACTTTTCATCTTCTGAAAGAGAGCCTGTTGCAAGATATGTTTCAAGTGCGCTTTCAAGTTTTGAATAGTTGAAAGAAGGCTGTTTGTAGTGTCCATAGTAGTAGCTTGCACCAACGTCTACAGAACCGATTGTACCGAGTACGCGAACACCTGCCTGACCATAGCGGAGCTGATTTGTATCAGGATACAAAACGCTTGAATCAGAAGACATAGCAGAAGCATTGTTCAAAGCAAGTGTGTAAGCTGTATTCGCTGCTGCTAATTTTTTAGTTAAAAGAGCTTCAACAGCTTTGCTTGTGTCTGTGCTATTATTTTCTAAACACCACGACTGAATATCTGTTGTGGAAAGTCCTAATTCTGCAAGTTCTTTCATAACTTGAATTTGTGCTGTTGCCTCATTTGTAGCAGTTGCATTTATAGCAGCTACAGTGTTTGCAATCGTGCGAGTTTTTTCAAGCGTTTCGATTGCAGCAGCGATTTTTGCTTGTGCGCTACTAGAAATAGTGTTTGTTAATGTTGTTTGTGCATTAGGAGCCCAAATGCCGCTTGAAGCGAAGCGGTCGGCTGTCATCATTGGGGTGTAAACGCCCTGCACGCTCCAGTTTCCCGTGTTGAACTTAATGCTAAGCATAGGCTCTGCAATACGGCGGTCGATGTATTCGCCAAAGATAAAGTCTGTGTAGTCGTTTGCGTTGAAGTTGTCGAGAACGTGGAGTTTATCGCCTTTGCCCCAAACAACCTTCATCTTTCCGCCCTCAATAACAAAGTTACCAAGGAAAAGGCGTGCTGTTGCTTCGTCAAGAATAGACTCGTTGTATTCGCCCAATGTGTTCTTGTTGAACTTGAGCTTGAACTCCATTTCTGAACTCTGCGCGCTGTAGCCCAATGTCATATTTGCATACGGATTTGCGCTTGTTGCTGAATCAAACACTTCTGCCTGACTCTTTGTTTCATATCCAGAATTAAATGAACCGTCTGAATATGTGCCGATATAGCCTCTCATATCTACGCCCGTTTCTGCGTTGATATAATAAGTTGGTGCGCTGTCGTCTGAGCTTGAAAAGTCGTCAAAGTCGCCGCCGAAATCGTCAGAACTTCCCCAATCGTCTGAAGAATATTCTTCCCCTGTTGTTTCCGTTACCTCGCTATCGCCTGTTACAGCGTCTGTTTCTGCGGTGATTTCAGTGTCCTCTGCGCTTGCGTCAGCTTCCTGAGCAATGAGTGCAGAAGATGCAAATATACTTGCCATCGTGAAAAGAGCAAGTTTGTTGATTTTCTTCATAATGTTTCTTCTCCTCAAAACAAAGATGTTGAATCATTTAAGCACAAATAACACATCTTTTCAAGTGCAATATCTGTGCTTATTTTCTATTTTATCGCATTTTGAGGAGATTTCACGCATTAGGCGCAAATTATTTTGAAAATTCTTGCAATCTCTTCATTTCAACGCCCGCTAACAACGTGATGCCGATTCCGTGCGTGTTGTTGAGCTGCGGCAATAAATGCTCAGAGTAGTATTTTGGATTAAAAGCGAACTCGCTTCCTCTGCACACTCCGTAAAGATTGCCTGCCTTATCGATTGCGATTTTCTCAAGTGCGCGATATGCCTTTGAGCAAGCCGCAGTGTATTTTGCAATGTCGCCTTTTAGGTAGCCTGCGCGGATACCGCGAGAGAATGCGCAAATGAACATTGACGTGCAGGAGCTTTCTGGATAGCTCTTCGGGTCGTTTAACACTTGCCGCCACATACCGTCTTCGCCTTGCACTGCTAAAAATCCTTCTGCAAGCTCGTTGTAGAACGCTTCAAGTTCGGCTCTTTTTGCGTGGTCTTTAGGCAAAACTGCGAGCAATTCTGTGAGTGAGAAAATTGTCCAGCCGTTGCCTCTGCCCCACGGTACACCCGTATTCATATCGCGATTGAAGTCGTACACATGCGCCATCAGTTTTTTATCGCTCATAAACAGCCGCTTCTTAAAGCCGATAAACTGCTGTGCCGCGTCATCAAGTATAGAAGAATCGTGAGCAAATGCGGCATATCGGCATAAAAACGGCACGCTCATATATAAGTCGTCAGCCCACATTGTGCCGTTGTGGAATTTGTGCATCATCTGCTTTCGCCAGAAACAGCCGTCTTCAAGGCGCGCTTGCTTCTTTGTGATGTACTCTCCAACGTAGAGAGCGATATGCGCATAATCGCCGATGTCCCTATCTTTTGCTACTTCGAGCATTAAAGAGCCGAATGAGCCGCAATCATCAAGAGAATCAATCGAAGTCAAAAGATGATGTACCGCCGTAGCTCCGCCGAAGTGCTGTTTGTCGAAAAGTGCGTAATCCAATGTCTTCACCGCTTTTGCGACGTGGCTTGTAACGTATTCGCCGATGATGTTTTTCACTCCGTTTTTCTCGAACAATCTTGCTGTTTCGATAAGTCCGTAAAGTGTTACCCCCAGCGGATAATCCCAATGCCCATACAGCGCATTTTCGTTGTAAAGCCGTACCCAGCCGCCTTTTATGTCAAGCCGCCACCACGTCTTTTCTTCTCCCTCTCCGACAAGCGTATCAAAATCGCACACCTTGAGTGAATCAAGTGAAGATTTTTCAAATGCACCTGCATACAGCCACGGTAAATCGGTATTTTCAATCAAGAGCGGATTGATAAGCGTTATTTTCTCTCCGTTATCGCTTTTAAGCGTTACATCAAGAGCAAGGCTTTCTCCTGCTTTATAGCTTGACGGAACGTTTACCGTTGCCAAAACCTCGTGCCGTCCGATACTAAAAAGCTCATTGCTTTCGCTAGAGTCGTTAGAATCAATAAAAACGTGAGCAAGTGAGCTTTGTGCGCTGACTTTGCAAGGAGCATCAAGCACAAAAGAGCTTCGAGCAATGAGCGTTTTGCCTGCGATGTTCTCGCTTTGAAAAATGCGGGCAAGGTCGCCGAGTGCTTTTTCTTTGTCGCTCCACAGCGGTGTGGAAACGATGAGCTTTTCAAACTCTTCTATTGATACAGGATTTACTTCGTTCGGCAACTCTGCAACCGTTTTAGAAGAAAGCACATCATTTTCAAAAGGAGATGTGTAATCAAAGCCCTCCATTTCTTCCATAGAGTGCAAGCCGTGCATAAAGTAGTAATCGAGCTTGCCGAGCCAAGTGCCGAACTCTCCGCCGAAACCGCCTCTCGTCTTTGTAAAGCGGATGACTAAGTGATTATAGCCCTTTGTAACAGGCAAATCGATAAGCGTTTCTTTGTCTTCGTATCGCTCTGTTTCAAAGGTTGAAGCAAAAATCTCTTTGCCGTTGAGCCATACTTTGAACGGAGATTTTCCTTTCATTAAAAAGCGCAAAGAGCCTTCGCTTTCTCTTCTGATTTTGCCCCATAAATAGACATAAGAAAACTCTTTTGCATCAGGGAAAAGCGTATTGCCGTCAAAGACATAGCGATAATCGCTGTTTCGCATAATGCCTGCGGTAGTAAAAGCGCGCGCTTTGTAGTTGCTAATGGGATTCTCACCGATATAGCGATGAGCCATCACGTTTAATGTGTGTTCTATATTGCCGTTTGACTGATTAAAAATAGACTTATAGTCTTCAAAGTAGTATGCCATAGCATAAATTATAAATGCTAATAGCTAAAAAAATAGTATTTTTTCGTCAGAGAAAATTCTATTGAAGTTTTTATCTAGCTATGGGCGAAAAACGGTCGATAATACTAAGTATGGAAAGAGATGAAATAAAGGAAGCGGAAGTTTTTAGGTTAAGCATTTTGCTTGTTGGAAAGGAAGCTCTTCTTGCTAAACAAAGGCTCTTGAAATTTTACGGTGAAGATATGCCGCTCAAAGAGATTTTTGGCAAGATAAAGAAGCATTTGCCTGAGCCTTGCCGTGTCTTGATGCCTCAAAAACTCATTGCAGAGATTGAAAGCGGAAACACGACGATGAAAGACGAAGATGCGCTCTTTGCAGAAAAGCAGCTTGATGTTGAGGATAAAAATGACGAACGCCGTTTGCCTCGCATAATGTATAAAAAGGGTGCATATATGATAAAGAGCCGCGGTAAAACGTATTATTGGGTTGATTTAGACGAATATAACCGCTTTGAAGCTGCTGACCCTGAAAATCGATTCTTGTCGCCTGTGCAGTTTTCCGACACTGCTCACAGACAGAATATGTTTTATATGGCAAAGAAAAAGATAGACGAAGAATTCCCTGTTGAACGTCTATAAATATTTTTCATTTCCCACCTCTTGAGTATCGTGCTTGCTTTAGCCCGATACTCTTTTTTTTTGCTTATTATTGATTGTTAGAGCAGAAAAGTTGAAAATTATTATCTTATGTATTACAATTTTCAATAAAGGGAGTTTCTGTTCTAATGAAAAGCAATATTTTCAAGAAAATGCAAAGCCTAAAGGCAAAAATAGTTTTTCTAACGGCTGGTTTAGTTATTTTATCAAATGTTATTCTAGGTTTGATAGCGTATAATACATCTCGTCCCGCTCTCGAAAACGCTATTAACACTTCTGTAAGAGGTCTAGCAGAGCTTGTTTCAACAAAAATAATTGCACAAAATGAGCGTATCTTTAATGTGCTTGAAGCCATCGGCGAAATACAGGATATAAAAAATCCAGAAGCCAGCACAGAGGATAAAAATGCTATCCTTCGCAGTGTCAAAAATATCAATTCAATGTTTACGAATATTGCTTTTTACGACCGTAACGGCGACGGCATTACCGATAAAGGAGAAAAGCGCAATTTTGCTTCTGCAACCTATTTTCAAGAAGCGGCAAAGGGAAAACGGTATATTCAAGACCCTTCTGTCAGCAGTGTAAACAATTCTCTTTTGATGTTTTATTCAATTCCTGTGTATGACACAAATCGCACTTTTACAGGAGCTATTGTTGCGGTGGTAGACGGAAAATCGCTTTGCAATTTCTGCGCAGAAACCACAATCGGAAGCAATGGTCATCCGCTTGTGATAAATCAAAAGACGGGGCGAACTATCGGTGATGCGAATCCAAAATATGTAGAACAAGGACAAGTGCTGATAAACAATGTACACGAAGGCGGTATGAAAGACGGCATAGAAGCCGCAATGAGAGGGGAAAGCGGTGTTGTAACATTCTATGAAGCAAATCGCAAAAAAGTTATGATTGCGGGCTATTTCCCTGTAGGCTCGAATACCGATTGGAGCGTTTTCTGTATGGCTCCTCGTGATGATTATATGTCGAGTGTTGATGAAATGCTTGCGATTATGGTGATTGCAAGCGTTGTTATCATCATTGTAGCTTTGTGCTTGGGGTATGTGGTTGTGCATTTGAGTATTGTGCCGTTGCGTAAAGTCAAGACAAACATCAACGAAATTGCGACAGGTAATGCGGATTTAACAAAGCGAATTGCTGTTTCTTCTAAAGACGAAGTAGGAGAAGTGGTCAATGGATTTAACAAGTTTACAGAAAAGCTACAAACGATTATCGCAGAAATCAAGAACTCTAAGAATACGCTTACTGAGGCTGGCGATGATATGGACGCAAGCGCAGAAGATACCGCGGCTTCTATTGCTCAAATCCTTGAGAATATTTCAAATGTGCATAATCAGATAGAAAATCAGACTTCGAGCGTGAACCAAACGGCGAGCGCAATGAATGAGATTATGTCTAATGTTGAGTCATTCGATAAGATGATTACGAGCCAGAGCGCAAATGTTTCCGAAGCGTCGAGCGCAGTAGAGCAGATGATTGGCAATATTGCAAGCGTAAACTCTTCTGTAGAGAAGATGGCGGATTCTTTTGAAGATTTGCAGCTTGAAGCGCAGAACGGAGCGAGAAAGCAGGAGGCTGTGAACGAGCGTATCAATCAGATTGAAGCGCAAAGCGAATTGCTGCAGGAAGCGAACTCGGCGATTGCCTCTATTGCAAGTCAAACGAACTTACTTGCGATGAATGCCGCAATAGAAGCCGCTCACGCAGGAGATGCAGGAAAGGGCTTTAGTGTTGTTGCGGACGAAATCCGAAAGCTCTCTGAAACTTCAACCGAGCAGTCTGCTACCATTAGTCAGCAACTCGGTACGATTATGGACGCGATTAAGACCGTTGTAGCGGCTTCGAGCGAATCGAGCGAGGCGTTTCAGAATGTGTCGGCAAAGATACACGGTACAGATGAGCTTGTGCGCCAGATTAAGAACGCTATGGAAGAACAGCACAGCGGTTCAAAGCAGATTATCGACGTATTGCACCAAATGAACGACAGCACACTTGAAGTAAAGAGCGCGTCGGCGGAAATGGCAGAGGGCAACAAGTCGATTATGAAAGAAATCCTTAATTTGCAAAGTGCGACGGGCGAAATGCGCAACAGTATGGAAAATATGTCTGTCAGTGCGCGCAAAATCGACGAAACGGGGGCGGCTCTCAACGACATCACGCGAAAGATGGGCGAATCTATCGACGAAATCGGCGCACAAATCGACCAATTCAAAGTCTGACAGCCACAGGCTGTTTTGTAAGAGCCACAGGTTGTTTTGTAAGAGCCATAGGCTGATTTGCAAAAAATGGGAAAGGCTTTCCTCTCTCGAGAAACCTATCTTTCTTCTTACGGCTACAGCCTGCCTTATGGATAGAGTAAATTAAAAACAATAGACCTGAACCTTATGTCATTGCCGTACTTGATACTGCAATCTAAGATTATCGGGTCGAGGTGAGATAATGACAATTATCGAGCAGGTCTAATATTGTCAAGTGGGGAACTTTAAAGAAATCTCTGTTTTTTCACAAATGCCGTAAGATATGGCGTTGCCATTTTCGCGTATTTCTAGATTTTTGAAGCACACATGCATAAGCCGTTTTAGAGAGAAAAAGCCAATTGCCTCCGCAGTTTTATCGCCCTTCTTTGCGCTCACTGCCACTCGTTTTCCCTCTGTGCAAATCAAGTATCGTATTCTGCCCGATTTATTCAACATTCCTTCTGAGCTAACAACGCCGCTTATCGTCGTTTTTTCTTTTGCGTCGTCTTCTATCTCAAGCTCTCTTTTCGCCTTTGTGAATATGATAAACGTCATCTTGACGCTCTCTCTGTCTAATCCTGCACTATCAGCTAACGCCTTTACTCTGCCGACATCGATAAACGGCATTTCGGCGTGGCAGGTGTGATTTATGCCAGCACTAAGCGCAGGACACGCTTTGTTATGCGGGCAGGGCGCAATAACTGAAAGCAGCTTTTCTCTAATCGCCATATCGCGAAGCTCTAAAAGCTCTCGGCTTGTTTTGAGCATTGCAGGCTCTGTCAGGCACAAAATCCCCTCATCTGTCAGCAGCTGTGCTATGCCTTTGATGAGGGCGAACCGCTTTATGATTCTGTCGTCTGCGCTCTGCCACAGCTCGTTTATCAAATGGCACGATACAGCGATGTCGATTTTGCCTATCGCGTGCGGAATGTTTTGGCGCATTACGTCGAGGCAATAGGTTTTCACGCTTACGGACGGATATTCTTTTTTTAGAAAAGAGCTTGCAAGTTCGAGGGCTTTTTTGCTGTGGTCAATAAGGTTGATAGATACGCTCGCATTCGGGCACGCTGTAAAAATCTTGTCGAGTAATGCCGAGGTCGCCGCTCCCTGTCCGCTCCCGAAATCGAGGAGGCGAAATGAGGAATCTTTATGAACGGGGAGGGGCAGGGCAGAGAGTGCGTAGCTCATTTGCATATAAGAAATGGGAAAGTAATATGCTGAATACGCGCCTAAAAGCTCTTCACTGTCCATATACTTATCGCCGCTTAGCTCTCTCTCTCCCGTCAGTCCGCGCTGTAGGCTTTTTACGGCTTTTGCATTGGCGTGCGTGGTTAATGCGGAGAGTGTTTTTATGTGCGAAGCTAAAAGGCTTTTCGAGATAATCTGTGTCATATTAAATGCTATTATATCAATATCGAATATTGCACACAATCGCTTTTTATGCTAATATAGTGCAAGGTTCTTTAGAGCCACGATTTTTGACGACGGAGGTTTATATGCCAGACAGCAGTAAGAGTACTGACATTGAATACCCTCCTTCGCGTACCCACCTTTAATTCACGCCGATAAGTATTCTTTGTTTATTCTCTTTTCGTGTCTAAAAATACACTATGCAGGAATATTCATACAATAAAGAGGAGCTTTTAGAGCTCGCTCAAGACCGAAAATATGTGCAGTTGCGCGAAAAACTGTCTCACCTAAACGAAGTTGATACCGCAGACTTCATTGCGGCTCTTCCCGAAGCTCAGCAGATGCTTGTTTTCTCCCTTGCAGGAAAGGAAGTCGCCGCCGACGTATTCGCAGCCCTCCCCAGCGAGAACCAAGAATCTCTGATTGCCTCTCTCACTGACCAACAGCTTTCGGCTATCGTCGAAGATATAGCGATGGACGATATGGTCGATATTGTCGGCGAAATGCCTGCGAATATCGTGAAACGCATTTTACAGCGCGCAAAGCCCGAAACTCGCGAGCTTATCAATAAATTCCTGCGCTATCCGCCTTCTTCGGCTGGCTCAATTATGACGGCGGAGTTCATCGACTTAAAGAAAGAAATGACTGTCCGCGACGCTATCACGAGAATAAAGCGGCTCGCCAACGATATGGAAACAATCTATATCGTCTATGTAACCGACCTACAGCGCAGACTTGAAGGGCTGGTAACGTTTAAGGATTTAATCTTAGCGCGCGATGATACGCTTGTCGAAGAGATTATGGACAAAGATGTCATCAGCTTGAAAACGACCGACGACCAAGAGCACGTCGCCGAAGTGTTCAATAAATATAACTTTCTCACGCTTCCTGTGGTGGACGCAGAAAATCGCCTTGTGGGTATTGTAACCGTCGATGATGCAGTTGACGTTATGGAAGACGAGGCGACGGAGGACATCGAGAAAATGGCTGCGTTGCAACCAAGCGAAAAGCCGTATCTCAAGACGGGGGTGTTTGAGCTTGCGGGGCATAGAATTGTGTGGCTGTTGGTCTTGATGATTAGCGGAATGTTGACGGGCGGAATACTCGGTCATTATGAGCAGGCGTTTGTTGCAATTCCCCTTTTGGTAACGTTTATCCCTATGCTGACCGACACGGGCGGAAACAGCGGAAGTCAGGCAAGCACGCTCATTATTCGCGGTATGACCGTAGGCGAGCTTTCTCCGCGCGACTGGCTCAAAGTGTTGTGGAAAGAAATCCGCGTGAGCCTTATCGTCGGCATTATTTTGGGGAGCGTGAACTTTGCGCGTATCTTCTTTATGTATCGCGGCGCAACGTTTATGGTCGCTCTGACGGTCAGCCTTGCGATGTGCTGCACGGTAATGCTTGCAAAAACGCTCGGCTGTTTGCTGCCAATCCTTGCAAAGCAACTCAAAATCGACCCTGCAATGATGGCTGCCCCCTTAATCACAACAATCGTAGACGCGGTGTCGCTGATTATCTATTTCAACATCGCCCGCGTCATTTTGCAGATAAGCTGAAAAAACGGTTAGCGTAGCAAATCAGAAAGCTCTGTACCCTTGTCAAAGTCCGCCACAGCGTCCGCTCCTAATCGAGAGAGCGTCTGTCTAGCACTTTCTTTTTCGCTGTTGTACGCGCTTTCGTCTTCGCGGTGTGCGGCTTCTTGCAGCGTGCTGTACACTGCGCCGAGTGCTTCCTGCGAACTTCGCTCAACGCCTGCCGCGCTCATCACTGAAAGCAAATACTGCTTCGCCGCTTCGTCCCAGCTTTCTTTCGGCATAGAATACGCTGTGAAGCACTCATATTCCTCATAGTACTTCTTTGCTTTCTCGTCCCAGCGTTGCACTTTCCACCAATGCGACTCTTCTTCTCGCAATCCGCTTATCGTAACGCTTGCCGTCTCCATAACATCGTTCACTCTCTTCAACTGCTCATCAGAAAGCTGTGCGCCCGCCTTTGCCATAATTGTCTGCTGCAATTCAAGAGCGATTTTGCGCCCTGCGTCTGCTTTTGACAAATCGGAGGCTTGATTCAATAATATCGATGTGCCGCCGCCGATTCTGCATACGCGCGAATATTCCAAGCCGAACGCCTCTTTGAATGGTCGGTCGTTGCCCCACTTGAGCTGCATAACCCACGCGGGCTTTTCGACTTGCCCCAATGCTTTGTCTTTCCAATCGAGGATTTTCGCTTCGTGGCTTTCGCTCTGTTTTGAAGTCGAGGCGCACGAAAACAGCGAAAGCGATACTGCGGCAAAAAATGCTATTATAATAGAAGATTTCTTCACGATATAGCTCCTTATTCTTCCTTTATGCCCATCTTTGCGCGGTAGTCAATCGGCACTTCCGCCTTAATGCGCTCCGCGAGTTTCTGAAACGCCAACCGCTCGGCTCGCTCGATTGTGCCAGCCGCCTGCCCGTTCGCCTCTGTCCACTTGAGCGCATAAGAGTAGACGGTCTTGCCTGATTTGCCAGTGATAGCGATTTTGATGTCGGGATAAATCTTGTAGAGGGTTTCCTCGTCGCCTGTCGCATTGTCAGAAATGACCACGTCAAGTTTGTAGTTGCCCGCAGTTTCGCCGACTGTAAAGCCGAAAGAAGAGAACGTTGACGATACGGCTTCGGCGATGATGTTGCTGTTGTCGCCTTTGACCGAAAGCGAAAGAGAGGAATCAAGGTTGTTTTGCAACATACGCGCAGGAATAGAAGCGATGTTGTCGCGCTCTGTTTTGTACGCCGCCTCTTTCACTTCGCTGATGACGCGCGCATATTCCAGACGCTCAAGCAAGATTTTTCCCGCTTCCCACGCCGCGCGATAATACACATTCGCAATAAACGGCTCGTCTTCGCTCGTCGCCTTTTTGAACGCCGCATTAAACGCCACCTGCGCCACTTCCACATTCGGCACATACCGCATCCACGCTTCTTCCCTGTCGATGACCGACATCGCGTACCACTTCTTTTCGGCTTTGTTGTAGAACGTAACAGGGTGCTCGACATTCAACAGCGTAACAGTCGAGGTTATCTCCGTGCGGTTCTCGGTTTTCACCTCTTGACTTGCCACCGCCTCCGCGCCAGAGCCGACGACGAACGATTTTGTGTTTGCTTCAAAAGCCGTATCGACGGTAGTCTGAATAGAGCGCGCAATCAGCTCATCGCCTTTCGCCATCGCCTCTTCTGCCGTCGCACCTTCGCCCCTCTGCGCAATAAACTCGCTTGTCGGGTATATACTGCGGTAGTTCGCCACCCACTGCGGCACTTCCTGCACATTGTTTGTTGCACACGAAAACAGCAGAGCCGAAAGCAGTGCGCAAAAGATTCCACACGATTTATTCATAAAAAAACTCCTAAAATCTGCACGAAAAAACGCGCATTTGTATTACTTAAAAGTATATCACGCGCCAATGCTTTTGTAAACGAGCGCGCCACGTTTTGCCACACACCGCCGCCGATTTTGCCACACATGTGTGCAGGGGTGCTGTATACATGTGTGCAGAGGTCTTGGCTACATGTGTGCAAGGGTCTTGGGCGCATGTATACACGGGAGCTGGGCGCATGTATATCAAAGTACTTTGCCGCACTGTATTTTTTTTCTCCCTCGTACTGTATACGTTTCGTTTCGCGTGCTGTATTTTTTTTCTCCCCCGTGCTATATACGTTTTATTTCGCGTGCTGTATTCGTTTCGTTTCTCGTACTGTATACGCTTTGTTTGCCGTGCTGTATTTATTTTGTTTCGCGTACTGTATTCATTTTATTTGTCGCCCTGTAGTTTTTTGTAAAACAGCCTGTGGCTGCTGTGGCTGAAAAGCGGGTTATGCCCGTTGACGAGAAAGGGGGGAATAAGTATAGTATGAAAAGAGCGGAGGTGTGAATATGCAGGTATTGTCATTGAGTGATTTTGTGAGCAATGTAGAAAAATATATGTCGAAAGAGCAGACTGCGCCTGTGGAAATCGAGAACGACGGCGTGCGCTTTGTGCTTATGAGGAAGAAAAAGCCGAGCCGTGAATACAAGCAACTGCTATCGGCGGTAAAAGAAGCGGAGCGGCTTGAAAAAGATACGACGACAAAGCGATATACGAATATGCAGGAAATGTGGGCGGACATAGAGAAATGACGTATGAAGTAATTTGGACATCGGCGTTCAAGAAAACATACAAACTTGCTCAAAAGCGCGGATTGCCAATGCAAGAGCTGAAGGATGTTGTCGAAAAACTGCGTACAGACCAAGTGCTTGAAGAAAGATACCAAGACCACGAACTAAGCGGAAATCTTAAAGGAAACAGAGAACTGCATATTCGCCCGAATTGGCTGTTGATATATCGAAAGAACAAAAACACGGTTACGCTTACGCTTGTGAAAACAGGCACGCACAGCGAATTGTTTGGGCTGTGAAATAGATAAGGAAATAAATATTGAAAGGAGTTTGATGATGAAAAAGAGTGTTATGCTGCTGGCGACAGCGGCGGTGTT
>ERZ842401.1418-NODE-1418-length-34427-cov-20.848278_pt1 | contig 34427 bp, 26 predicted proteins | sample MGYA00521270_ERZ842401 | MGnify/ENA primary metagenome ERZ842401 (study PRJEB31892, sample SAMEA3878208) | bioreactor metagenome | biome: Moose rumen | place: Sweden | collected 2011-10 | study: EMG produced TPA metagenomics assembly of the PRJEB12797 data set...
TGGTTCTCAAATCGATATGTTCAAAGTCAGTCAGGCTCACAGCACAGGTGAAGATTAAAAAGACTGAATAAAGCAATAAAAAATCCCGAGTGCTTGTTTTGCATTCGGGATTTTTTGTTTACGATATTCGTGAACACCGATTTTGAAGCGCAAAATCCGCCAAAACAATCGCCGTCATCGCCTCAATGACGGGCACAATGCGAGGACAAAGACACACATCGTGTCTGCCTTCAATAACAAGGTCCGTGTTTTCATATCCGTTATTACCGAATTGTACAGTCGCCTGCTTTTGAAAAATCGACGGAACAGGTTTTATAGCCACCCGAAATTCAATCGCAGCCCCCGTTGAAATACCGCCGAGAATTCCCCCTGCGTTATTTCGCGCAAAATCCATCGTGCCCATAGAAAAGCGCATTGCGTCGTTGTTTTCGCTTCCCGTCATATCCGCAGCAGCAAAACCAGCGCCGAACTCAATCCCCTTGACCGCTCCAATGGAAAGCATCGCCCGCGCCAACTCCGCATCGAGCTTGGAAAATACAGGTTCGCCCAGCCCCGCCGGAATTCCCGAAACAAAGCATTTTACAATACCGCCGGCACTGTTCCCCAAACGCCGCAATTCCTCTATTTTTGCGCTCATTTTTTCGGCAGCTTCAAGGTCGCACGCACGGAGCGGATTTTTTTCAATCGCAGAAAAATCCACACTTTCACATTCAATGCCCGCCGCCCGTTGCGTAAAAGCCGTAATGGTTATATCAGGATAAAGCGCGCAAAGCACCTGCCGCGCAATTTCTCCTGCGGCGACGCGAGCCGCCGTTTCTCGTCCACTCGCCCGTCCGCCGCCGCGGAAATCGCGAAAACCGTATTTTTCAAAGTAGGTAAAATCCGCATGCCCGGGACGAAATGTCGTGGCAAGATTGCCATAATCTTTACTATGCTGTGAGGTATTTCGGATAAGTAGCGCAATGGGAGTTCCCTCGGTTTTACCCTCAAATACGCCTGACAAAATTTCAGCTTTATCGTCCTCTTTGCGAGCAGTTACCGCCGCATTGTTTTTGCCGCCGAAATTTTGCCCGGGTTTTCTGCGGTCAAGTGCAGCCTGTATTTTCGTTTCATCGAGGCACAAACCTGCTGGAACCCCGTCTACAACGCAGCCCAACGCAGCACCATGGCTTTCCCCGAATGTTGTAACTTTAAAAATATTTCCTATTGTGTTTCCTGACATAGAAACATCATAACATTTTTTCAAAAAAAATGCAAAAAAAAACTGTTTTTTTCTTTTTTTGCGATATAATAAAAATAAGCAATCAGTTCGATTGCATCCTTTTTTGTGTAGGTGCGGTGGTTTGTTAAATCATCGCACTTTTTTTGTCAAAATATATTTTTGCATAAAAAAAATCCAACCGATTGGTTGGATTGTAGCGCCCCCTGCTGGGCTTGAACCAGCGACACACGGATTAACAGTCCGTTGCTCTACCAACTGAGCTAAGGGAGCATTCTTTGTCAAATGCGATTTATATCATATAGACATACAAAAAAAATGTCAATAGGCATTTTTCAAATTTGATATAAATTTTTGAGAAAAATAATTTTTTCACTGATAATTGCAAACAAAAAAGAAATTTTACGCTCTTTTTACAATCTCAGTTTGAAAAGTTTTGAATTATGGAGTATATTTTAAGTATGCTAACAAAATTTTTAAACAAGCTCATAATACTCCTTAACATCTCAAAAAACACTTTTACAGAAAATCTTGTTTCAGAATCTAAAAATAATATAAAAAATGTGGAAAATCCAGTAAAAGAAAAAGCGATGTTCAGAAAAATGATGAAATCCCGCCTTTCTGAATACACGCAGAATTTTCTGAAAATCAAAAAAAATGCAGAAAGTGCATTTTTGATATTTACCCAAAGCGATTTGTATCGTGAATCAAGAACGATTTTGGCGTTTATCTCGATGGAACTCGAAATGGAAACGCGGGAAGTGATAAAAAAAGCGCTTGCAGACGGAAAACGGGTCGCTGTGCCGCGGACTATCCCCGAAACGTGCGGAATGGATTTTTATTTTTTGTCCCCAAAAACAAGTTTGGAAAGTCAGCTTGAAAAAAGCGAATACGGTATTTTAGAACCTAAAACCGATTTGGAAAAACTTGAGCCAGAGCGCCTGCCGATTCACACGGTTTTGCTCGTTCCCGGGCTTGCATACGGCAAGGACGGCGCGCGATTGGGGCACGGCAAAGGCTTTTATGACAGATACATTGAAAAATTGTATGCGCAAAAATCAGAGATTCATTTGCCTGTCGCATTGGTCGGCTGGGGATTTTCAATGCAGGTTTTCGACGAGGTTCCCATCGAAGACCACGATTTTATGCTGACCCATATCGTTACAGAAAAAGGAATTATGCTTTGCAAATAGTGCGCCTTGAATGTTGGCGCGAGAAATGATACTATAAATCGAATTTATTTTTTGGAGATGACTATGAAAAGAATGGTGTGCATTGCGGCGGCGATTTTGCTTTCGCTGTCTGCGTGGGCAGAGGATTTTTCGGGATTTATGGACACAGCGTTCGGAAGCGACATCAATTCGCTGACCGCAAAGCTCGAAAAAGACGGCTGGAAAAAAGACGGCACGGATTATGCAACGTTTGACGGCGATTTTTTTACTTATTATTATGCAAAAGATTATTATGTAAAAGAAGATTCCACAACGCATGCAGATAGTATCGCGCTTACCGCTTCTTACAATCAAAACAAATTTTATATGGCGACCGAAGTGTATCAGTTCACACAACCAGAAACGCTAGCGGTGCTTTCTGAATCTGAAAAAAATACGGTAAGCCGCTACAACCTGCGCCGCTGTTCTGAGCAGGAACTTTTGCCGTTGAAAACTTTTTTCTCGTTTGATGAAGAGCAAATCCTATCCGATACATCGGAAATCGGAGACCTTTCAGCTTCGTGCGCACGATTTTATATCAGTGATTCTGGAAATTATTACGCGGTCATCGTGGAGCAAATCGATGCCGACCCCGAAATGAATATGGTTATGATAATTTCAGGACTCGGTTCTGATTGTCAAAAAGAGTACGGTTCAAAGGTCAGCGCGCCAAAGCTCAAGGCAAAGAAAAACAGCTCCGAAGTTTTTGCAGGAATCCCATTCGGCACAAAGGCAATCGATTCTATTTTGACGCTGAAGGCAGACGGCTGGGCAATCGTGGCAAGTCAAAGCGGAGCGAACGACTTTTACTATGTGTATGCAATCAAAGAAGGCGGAAAATTCAACGGAATCGACGTAGATGCGCTGATGCTGGTTTTCCACGACGATGCTTTGTTGCTTGGCGGCGCTATGTTTGAGGCAACGGAGGATTTTGCCGCGAAAAAAGAACAGCTTGCAAATCTTGAAAAATCGTATACCAAATCGTTCAAGCTCAAGAACGCCACAAAGGAAGAAGTCGAGAAATACAGCGACGCAATGGGTGCGCCGATGTGGGAAGATGAAGCGAATCAGACCGAGGTCGGCAATATGGATTACGGGCTGAGAATTGTAAAATCTAAGGAAGGCTCGATTTTCCAATTCCGCGCAGATGAAACAGGCGTGGTCATTTTGCAGTTGGCAAAGTCAAAAGTGTGGCATTTCTAATTTTTTGTATCATCATAATAAGGGGCGTTTTGCCCCTTATTTTTTTTGCACATACTGTTGTTTTAAGCAAAAATAATGTGGTTTTTGAAGAAAATAATGTGGTTTTTGAAAAAAGGTACGTCATTTGAAACAAAAAGCACATCATTTAGAAGAAAAACAATGTGGTTTATAAAAATAACAACGTCGTTTGGAAGAAAAACAACGTTGTTTATGAAAAAAACAATGTGCTTTATGCGATAAACAACGTTGTTTAAGAATAAAACCACATTGATTTTGAATGAAACAATGTGGTTTTTGATAAAAATGAGATAGTTTTTGAAGAAAAAGAGATGATTTTTGAAGAAAAAGATTCCCGTGTCAAGCACGGGAATGACACAGGCACAGACTGTCTTTCAAAAACAATGACAACGCCGCAAAATGCTATGCTGAACTCGTTTCAGACTTATAATGCCCTAATGCGTTATCTTGTAAAGCGCAATTTCGTCGATTTCTCTGTTTGCGCCGATGACCATATCCTCGCCCTTTTTGTTCACAAAGTGCACTACATTCGCGCAGCCAGTGTTTTTGTCGATATACTCCGTTTTGTAATCGCCAGAATCTGCGTCCCACGTGATTGCAATCGTGTCTTTTGTGCCTTTTCGCCAGCCAACAATCCACGTCGGTTTTCCCAGCAATTCGCACGCCCACGTCGCATGAACCATTTCGGTTTCGCTTTCCGGGCGGTTGTATTTCCACTGCGGAACGTAATTTCCATATTCATCAAGATGATAAATCACGATAGAATTGCCGTGGAACGGGCTTATGCAGCCCAGCTCCAGATTTCCGTCGCCGTCAAAATCAATAAGCACCGAATCGCTGGAAGGCACGGAGGAAATCTGCGAAACCTCCCATTTTGCGCCCAAAACAGCAGGCGGGTCAAAAATAAAAGTGCCCTCCTCACAAGCAACCAGAGCCGCATCGTGCCCGCCGTGCTTTATTTTTGCAAAACCGTGATTTCGAAGCATATTGTCTTTTACCAATTCCAGCGCAAGCGGATTTTCATCGCAAAACGCCGAAATATCGCGCGGAAGAGCCGCCCCAAAACACGCGCCGGGGAATCGCCAGTCGTTTTTGTATTCGTGCCCGCCTTTGAGAGCGCACGCAAGGAGATAATTCGTGCCGCCGCGCTCCAAAATCCCGAAGCGATGCACAAACGGCACACGGCAAAGCGTTTTTACTTCCCAGTTGTCTTTTGATTTCGGCGAAACCGCTACGATTTTTGCTTGCACAGAATCGTTTGGCGAAAAAAATTCGTGCGTCGCCAAAAACTGCCCGTCAGTGCCGGGAATCTGCGCCATTGTCATCACACCGCCGGGCGCACTCCAGACGGTTTCCAATTTTTCGCCGGTTTCCGAAAAAAGATAACACGGGTCGCTCTTTTCTGCCGCCACCAAAAAGCACCGCTCGCCTTTGTACTGCAATTCTGCAATCGAATAGCATTTGGTAAGATTGGAAATAATTTTTTTCTCCACGTTCATACAAAACTCCTTGTTTACGCAATTTCTGCCGCATTGTTTTTCAAAATATGCCCATCAATAATTCTGCTCATATTTTGGTACGCAAAGCGAATATCATCTTTCCACGAATCTTTTCCCGTATCCCACATTTCCGTAACGAACCGCCGAACGCCAAGGTCCAGCGTCTTTTTTATCACGGTGGCAAAATCCACGTGTCCGGTCAAAAATGGAATTTCGCGGAATTTTCCCGGCACAGTTTCTTTGAGGTGCAACGCAAAAATGTGCGAGCGACCGCTTTCCAAATCATCTAAAACACTTGAGCCATACGTTTTTGCCGCGTTCGTAAGATTGCCAGAATCAGGATAGACGCCAAGATACGGATTTTTTACCAGATTGACGTATTTCATCGCCTTTTCGGTCGTGTTCATAAACTCGGTTTCCATCGTTTCAAACGCCAAAATAATGCCACGCGCCGAAGCCATCAACACCGCTTTTGAGAGATTTTCAGCAAAAAGCCGCCTGCTTTCAGCCGTCCCGCGCTCGTAATACACATCGTAGCCTGCAAGTTGGATTATGCGAATGCCCAAATCATCAGCCAAAATTATCGCTTTTTCCATAATTTCGAGGCTGCGATTTCGCACCGCTTCATCAGACGCGCCGAACGGATATTTTCGATGCCCCGAAAGGCACATACTGCGAATCGGAATGCCGATTTCCTGCATCAAGCGCACGAGTTCCGCCCGCTCTTGTGCCGTCCAATTCAAGCGAGAAAGTTTTTCGTCCGTTTCGTCAATGCTGATTTCCACAAAATCATAGCCGCACTCTTTTGCACAGAGCAATTTTTCCTTCCAGTCCAGTGATTTGGGCATAGCTTTCTCGTAAAGCCCTATTGAATAAGGTTTCATAACGTCCTCCGTTTGAGAAAAAATAGTGTAAAAAGGATTTTTAAGACTGAGCGAGAATCAACACCGACAAAAGACTTGCCGCCGACAAAAGCCCCGCTGCCAAGAGCGCGATGCCCGCAATGAGCGCCGCAGGCTCGGCTTTATGCTCCAAGACGGTCTGTTCTTGTGCGTCGTAATACAGCATTATGGAAGCGCCTTGCTTAAAACTGTCTTTTCGGCTTGAGTTTACGATAAGACGGCGGATATTTTTCTTTCCGTTAAGCAAAAATTCCACAACAGGATAATATGAAAATCGTGAACCGCAGATAATTTTGGTTTCTTTTGAAAGTTGCCGCACATAAATATCAATTATTTTGGCGGAAATGGGCGAAAGATTGCGATTTTTCAAATCAATAAAATGGAAAAGCAATGCAAATCCCGCTCCCAGCATAATGGTGCACAGATACACCATCGCCGCTTTTGGATTGCCGCGATTTTCGGCAAGGGCAAGCAAAATCAGCAGCGCACCGCCCGTCATTACGGCAAGCGGGTGAAATATCCGTTCTGTTTTTTCGGCAATCACATTCTGCGCATTTTTGCCGCGGAGAATCTGGATTTCTTGATTTTCTGCATATTCCGTCGGAGATTTCACGCTCATCATTTCGCCAGATGCGCTTTGAGCCGTAATCTCAAAATAATTAAAAACAGCGCGGTCTTTTTGGTCTTTTTTGACAATGCGGCGGCATTTTTTTACCAACGCGCTGACCGTGTTTTTGCGCCCAAAAAGCCACTGGCGCACTTGAGCCGAGCCAACCAGAAAAATAATAATGCCCGGAATATAAACGAAATATGCAGAAATTGTTTCCATTCACGTTTCCTCTTTTGCAAACATTACGTTAATGCCGTGAGCACGAAGTTTTTTAGCAATATCGCTGTCTTCCGCCACGTCCGTTATCAATGTGTATGGACAGTCGTAAATACAACCGCCGTAACTCGACTCTGCCACGCCTCTGCTATGAAACTTAGTGTGGTCAGCAAGAATATAGAGATTGCCTTTCGTTCGGCTAATCATCGCTTCGTTAATCCCGATTTCAGTGGGAATATTGTATAAAAACTCGCCGTTCTCAAAAAACGCCGCACAGCCCAAAAAGGTTTTATCCGCGCGCAAATCAAGCAGATTTTTGACGACCATTTCGCCCGTCATAATGCGATTTCGGATTTCACCTCCGCTCAAGCAGATTTTCACGTTTTTGGGATACGATTCGTTTATCGCCCAGCCGTTGTTCGTAAACACCGACACATTTTTTTCGTCAACGTATTTGAGCATATCCAATGCGGTTCGGCTGCCGTTTATAAAAATTCTGTCGCCGTCATCAATGAGACTTGCCGCAAAACGCGAAATCACCCCGCGCGCTTTTAAAGCCTCGTCGCTAAAAAACGGAGTTGTATCGCTGTTTTCCTCAACCAAATTCGGAGCAATGACCCCGCCGTGAGTCCGCTTGAGCAACTTCTCAGACACAAGCGATTGCAAATCACGCCGCACCGTCATTGCAGAAATCTCGTATTGTTTTGCAATATCGTCAACAGAAATGCGCCCCTTGCTCAAAACCAGAGACAAAATGTCCGCCCGTCGCTGTTCAACGCTTGTTTGTTTGTTTTTCATATCTTTCTCCAAACACAAAGTTTCAGATATGATAAAGCAAATCGTGCCAATTCGCAATCGCTCCGCATTGATTGCCGTTAGGAAAAAATCTCAATGCTTGCAAGCCAGCATTCAACGCACCTTCCACATCGTGTTTCACGCTGTCGCCCACAAAAAGACACTCTTCAGCCGCCATCCGCGTTTTTTCAACGCAATAATCAAAAAATTGCTTTGCAGGTTTATCCGCCCCCGCCTCTTCGCTCGACACAACGTAATCCAAAAACGGCAACACCCCAATTTTCTCCAGCTTCAAAAACTGCACAAACGCCGTCATATTTGTGCCGACCGCAAGAAACAATCCGCGTTCTTTAAGCACCCTCAGCGTGTCCAAAAGCCCGTCAAACGCAACCGCATTTTCAATAAGAACCGACCAATACACATTGCTCATCTCAAGCGCATATTTCACGCTTTTTCCGTTTTGCGACAGCATATTCTGATAGCGAATCAGCCTGTTATGCGCCGCCGCCACATCGCCGAATGTTTCAAACAGCATTTTCATCGTTTCATCGTGCAATGCTTGAAACTGCTCAAAACTCCAGCCAAAATGCTCGCTGACGAACTGGGCAAGCGCAAAAAAAGCCTTTTCGTTCGCATTTTTGAAACTATACAGCGTATCATCTAAATCAAAAATAACAGCCTTTATCACCACTTTTCTTCCTTGTGTCTAAAAAGCAATTCTTGCGTTTTAAGCAAAAACGGCTTTTTAGACAAGCGACTTTTTCTTACACTGCTTAAAAATAACGATTTACCTCTCACATCACACTCTTGCATTTCTAAGCATTTTGCGAAAAAAGTCGCTCATCAAAAATCAAACATCAATCGACAAGCAGACCAGCGTCTTTGAGCCCTGCCTCAATTTCCTTGTCAGACATCACATTCTTTAAGGGAATCAAAACCGTATTGCTTTTTGAAGCATCTTCAAAATTCTTTGCAAACGGCTTTGCGCAAAACACCACATCATAATTTCGGGCAGCACTCTTGCCTTCCGAAACGGGGCAATGGCGCAACTCAGCAGGCTTAATGCCGTTTCTGGTCATCACTTTTTTGATAGCGTTTTCCATCATCAGCGACGACCCCGCTCCGTTTGCACAACACGCCAAAATTCTCTTTCCATCTAATTTTGCCATAACAGAATCTCCTTGCAATTATGCGTTTGCTTTGCGCTCTTTGTATGCTTCGTAATCCTCGGTGATAAGGAAGTAGCCTTTCGGGTCCATTCGATATTCAATCTGAGGAATTGCAAGCAACACGACCACCACAATGCCCACGCCGATGTAGCCCAGATAGTGCATTCCAGCCGTGAACAAAGGCCACACGGTATCCCAGTCGAACATTCCGAGGTATCCGCCGTAGTTCGCCAAACCGACCCAGCCCGCGATGATAGCCGCACCGAACACCTGAATCAGTCCCGAGAAGAACGGAATGACCAAACACGCCTTCAACCCGCCTTTTTCATTTGCCACCAAACCGATTGTCGCATTATCAAAAAATACAGGAACGAAACCGCAAATAATGATTGTTGGAGATTTCATCACGATAAGCGCGATAATCGCAATAATCTGCCCCGTCAAGCCTGCAAGGAAGCCGAATGTAACCGCGTTTGAATCGCCAAAGCCGTAGCACACCGCGCAGTCCACGCCCGGCACAGACGACGGCAACAATTTTTCCGCAATGCCCTGGAACGATGCCGTCAATTCCGTTACAAACGTGCGCACGCCCAACTGCAAAATCGCAAGGTACACCGCAAACTGCAACGAAGTATTGAACACATAGAACGCAAAATTCTCACTTTCTTTCGTTGCCTTTGCATTCACAAAGAACGGCTTTCCGATAACGCACATAATGATACCGAAAAACACCGTCATCAAAATCGCCGTACACACCATATTCTCGTTAAAGATTGAGAAAAATCCCGGCAATTCCATTTCGCCGACTTTCTTTACCTTGCGCTTGCCGCCCTTATCGCCAAAGAGCTTGTCTGCAAGGAAATAGCCCAAACGAATACCGAACATCTGCTGATGCGCAATCGCAAAACCCGCACCGTCAGAAAGCTCCTGCATCGGCTTAACCGTGAGATTTGAGCCGACCGCCCAATATGCGCCCAAAATCACCGACATCACAATCATCAGCGCCACGTTGTTTGCGCGCAACGCCGGCAATGCAAACAAAATGAGCCAATACGCCGTTGCCGCCTGCTGTACCTGAACGTGTCCTGTGGTAAAAAGCGTACGGCATTTCGTGAGCTTATTGAAACGCACCAGCAAAATATTCACGATGAACGCAATCAACAGCAGCGTCATAACCGCCGAAAATCCTTTGCCGAATACTTCTTCCACGCCCGCCGTAACCGCATTTTGACCATAATACGGGTCGATAACGCACGCCGTGAGGTTGAACCGCTCTTTCAACCCCGCCAAAATCGGACGGAACGTGCCTGTTAATCCGCCAGAACCGACGTTCAAAATAAGCATACCGATAATCGCCTTGAGCGTGCCCGCCAGCGTGTCATACCATTTTTTGCCCATCAAGCAGTAGCCCAACAGCGTCAAAAAACCGACCATATACGGTGCTTTTTGCAGCACATACGTTGCAAAAAAAGTCCAAATTGCATTTAATACGCTAAGTACGACCATAACAGCCTCCTTAAAAACTTTTTATTCTTCCTCGCACGGAAATTGCTTCACAGCCGCAAGAATATCCTCTGGAGTTTTCGCCGCCGAGAGAGCATCAAGCAACGGCTCATTCATAAAAATCGCAGACAACTGCTCAATATTGTCGATATGCTCGCTCGGATTCGCAGACGAAAGCGAGAAAAACAGATTTGCCTTTTTCTCCTCGCCGTCCTCGTCCACTCCGAAATCAATCAGCTGCTTCGACACCATAAAGCCCACGCCCGTCTTATACGCGCCCGTTGCGTTTTCCTGCGTGTGCGGCATCGCCACATTGTGCTCGAACACCACATACGGACCGTATTTTTCAATGCACGAAACAATCTGCGTGTGAAAATCAGCCGAAACAGAACCGTCCGCCACCAGCGGCAACAAACTGAGCTTTATCGCTTCCTGCCACGAAACGCCCTCTCCGTCAATGAAACTAAAGTGCTTCCGCTCGACAATCTGCTCCAAAATATTCGCCATACGCTACTCCTACAGGCAAGAACGGAACGGAATATTCTGAGGCTGTTCAAAGCAATCCTCAAACCCGCGTCGGTGATGATAATAGATTTTGTCCGCGTCCTGAGGATACACATATTTTCCGCCGACCTGCCAAAAGAACGGGTGGAATTTGTATTCGTTGCGGTCTTTCTTGAAATCGTAGAGCACCTTAATTTCTTCGCAATCCGCCTGAAAGTTCGTCCATACGTCCCAGTGAATCGGAATAACGACCTTGCACCGCAGATTTTCAGCCATACGAAGCACATCAATGCTCGTCATTTTATCCTGCATACCAATCGGGTTTTCGCCAAACGAGCCGAACGCCACATCAATGTCGTGGTCTTTGCCGTGCTTTGCAAAATAAATCGAAAAATGCGAATCACCGGAATGGTAAATATTGCCGCCGGGCGTTTTCACAAGATAATTCACCGCCTTCTCGTCCATATCCGTCGGACATTTGCCCGTCAACTCCTCGCGGTCAGGACCTGTCGAATCGGTCGTAACAATACAGGTGCGGTCAAAACTGTCAAGACACACAATCTCAATATCCTTGATTTTGATAACATCGCCGGGCTTTACCACGCGGCACCGCTCCACAGGCACGCCCCACTTTACCCAAGTGTCCACCGATTTTTGCGGACCAATAAACGGCACGGGAATTTCATTGCCGTTTTCGTCCGTCGTCTTCATCTCGCTCTGAATAACGTGCGCCGCCCACTCCGCAGACATGTGGTCCTGATGATAATGCGTTGCAAGCACCGCGTCCACCTTCTTAAACGCAAACGGGTCAATCACAAACGGCACATTGCGCAGATTCGGCTGCATTGCGCGTCCGCCGCACATATTCGCCATCTGATGCCCCACCGCCATCTTGCCGTTGCCGTGCGTGCGTTTGCCGTTGCCACACCACAGGTCAATCGTGATATTTGCGCCGCCGGGCGTTTTGAACCAAATGCCCGTGCAGCCCAGCCACCACATCGCCACGTTGCCGGGGTTCACCACCTCATTCTCGATGTCCTCAACCAGCCACGTTCCCCATTCTGGAAAAGTGTTCATAATCCAGTTTTCGCGAGTCATTTCTGAAATTTTGCTCATAAAAAAGTACCTCCTGTAAAAAGTCGGTCGTGTGTTTCTGATTTAATTATACGATACTTTTGTGAGAAGTCAAACATTTTTTTCATTTTTTTCGCATTTTTATGTTCATTTCGTTTATTACATAAATAAACACATATACAAACGAACAATACTAACATAAAGCACATTTTTCACCCGCGCGATTGACAGCGGCAAAAATACAGCAGAAAAAACAAATCACATTTGAAATTGAGAGAAAAAGAAAAGAATCGCACCTGAGCGCAATCAAAGAAAAGCAACCTTTTCGCAAATAGGAAAAACCGGAAATGAACATAAGCGAGCATTTCTTGAACAGGTAAAGCCCCAAATGAACATAAGAGACCTTTGCCTGAACAAGTAAAGCCTCAAATGAACATAAGCGAGCATTTTCTGAACAGGTAAAGCCCAAAATGAACATAAGCGAGCATTTTCTGAACAAAAAAAACCAGAAACGAACATAAAAAAGTATTTGCGAGAGGGATTTTTACTAAAAACAGTTAGCGCGAACGCAAAAAGGATTCGATTTGAGGGCGGATTTCCAAAAACGAGGCAGCAAGCACGGGGTCAAAATGCGTGCCGGCACCCCTTGCGATGATATTAAACGCGCTTTCGGCATTGAGCGAAAATTTGTACGACCGCTTTGCCACCAGCGCGTCAAACACGTCCACCACCGCCATAATGCGCGCAGGAAGCGGGATTTCGCTGCCGATAAGCCCGTCTGGATAGCCCAAACCGTCGTAACGCTCGTGATGATAATTCGCCACATTTTCCGCCATCGTGATAAGCCGTTTGTTTCCGCTTTCCGCAAGGATTTTTCCCGCAATTTCGCGCCCAAACACCGTGTGCATTTTCATAATCTCAAATTCTTCGTCTGAAAGAGCGTCTTTTTTGTTCAAAATCACATCGGAGATTTTGATTTTGCCGATGTCGTGCAAAAGGGACGCATCGCCCATCAGCGAAATAAACTCCTCGTCAATTTCGTCCTTGAAAAGTCCCTTTGCAAAAAGGTGTTCCGAAAGCATAATCGCATAAATCTTCGTGTTGCGAACGTGTTCGCCCGTACATTCATCGCGACTTTCAATCATCGTTGCCAGATTTTCAATCACGTTTTCCTGCAATTTTATCAAATCGTGCGTTTTATTTTTGATGATTTCGGTCTGTTCACGCACTTTTTCTTCTAGCAAATCGCGATAATCATTGATGACACTCTGATTTTGCTCCAAAAGCTGCGCGTAAGAATTAGATTTTCGCCGATTGAGCAAATTTGACACATAAAAAAGCACGATGAACATAATATGTGCCAAGAAAATAATAATTTTGAGCACCATTTTGCCGCGAATTCGGTAAAAAAGTTCTGTTTGCTTAAAAATGAGCACAAAAAAATACTCTCCCTGCAAACATTTATGGAACACCGTGCAGTCCGTGCCGCTTATTTTGGTATCAAAAACGCCGCTCAAGCCCTTGTACACCGCTCCCAATATCATACGAACATTGTCGCGCAGAGAATATTCGTCTCCATTCTTGCCTGCAGCCACCGCGCTGTCGCCGATTGTACAAACCGCCGTGCTATCTCGGTTGACCAACACGCACCACGCATTTTTCCCAAGATAAAAATGCGAAAGCGTCTCCGTAATGCCGTCTAGCTCAACATCAAAAGCCAGCACGCTCACCCCGTCCGACAGTTCCTTTGCCGCGGTCAGCACCAGATGCTGTGATTTTCCGACCCGCTGCAACACGGTAACCGCTTTGCCGTTCGCCGCCCGTGCTTTTTTGTACCAGACCGCATCTTCAGCATCGTTCCCGTACTTTACATTGACGCATTTTCCATTGATGTAGCCATAAAACGTGCCTTTGAGCGTGCTGTTTTGCTTGAACGCAGTCAACGACATGCTTTTTTCGCGCAAAAAACCTTCAAGCGAATGTGTTTTCCTAGAAAAAATAAACGCTTCAGAGTCTTGCGCAACCACCGCGAGGGCATCCATCGCCTCGGTCAAAAAATCTTCAAATGGATGTGCGATATTATTCAGAAGGGAAATGCCCGCGTCAATCTCATCGGACTTTGTTGCGTGAAAAAAAAACACACCGCCGAAAAACAACACAGAAATCAGAACCGCAATCGACAAAAACAAGGTAAAAATTCCCATTTTTGTATTCATTTTTTTATTCGCGGCGGAATGAAATTCCGAAAAATCATTGTTTTCAGACACTTTTTTTCTCCTGCTGTTCGCTAAAACAAGCAAGCACTGTTTTCTTTTGATTATTTTCAGTAGTATAGCACATCTTTTTTGCCTTATGCTAGCGTTCGCAAGGATTATTTTTCTCGCAGATGCTCAAAAACACCGTGCATTTGCCCTTTGCACACACAAAAATTATATCTCCTCAATGTGCGAAACGTATTCCAGCGTGGAAAGAGCGGCAATAATCTCGCGGTGCGACTTATACTTTTTTAATTCATCGCTGGAAATCGAAATCGCGATAGAATACACGCTCAAGCCTGAGTTCGCGTAAGCAGGATTCATCTCTATTGCGTCAATTTTTAGCCCTAAGCGGCGGATTGTGGTAACAAAATTTTGCAGGTTAAGCGAATTCTTGAGTTCGAGATGTATTTCAAAATGATTGGAACGGTTTTTCAAATAGAATTCAAGCTCCGGCAATTTTGACAAACAGAAAAGCAGCGCAACAAACGCCGTTACTGAAAGCGTATATTGCCCAGCACCGATTGCAATGCCCAAAAAACAACTCGCCCAGAGCGAAACCGACGTGGTTAAGCCCATAATTTGATTGCGGGAAGAGAAAAACAGCGTGCGGGTGGAGATTCTTGCCGACGAAACAACTGCCGCCGCCGAAAGAATGAACAAATTGCTTTTGTACTGAGAACCGATGCAGATGTCGAGAAGCATTGCCAGCGTGCCCGAGAGCGTAACCACGATGAAAGTGCGGAATCCTGCCGAATGGCGTTTGCTACTGCGCTCCCAACCGATAATCGCTGACAAAAAAAGTGATAATCCCAGCCGCAAAACAAGCGCTCCGACCGTAAGTTCTGCTGCCCAACTGCCTAAAACGTGGGCAATAGGGTCAGAGGTACTGAATAAAATCGTTGAGATTTTCTCTTCGTTCATCTTCTTCTCCTTTTCGCAGACTTCCGCAAACTATTCGCCCGCTGGCGCCCCTCGGAAATCTTGCCGAGACGCTCTTCCCACACCGCGTGAGCGTGCGTTTCCGCTGCTTCGGTGTATGCCGCCTCCTCTTCATTGACCGTGTGAACAGGAAGTTCCTCTTGAATCTTGTGAATACGCTCAATGAGCAGTTCCAGCTCGCTTTTTTGCCCGCCGTCCTCGGCAGTTTCGTTCACACTCACCAACTCCTCGAGTTTGGTTGAATAGGATTTAGACAAAAACAACGATAACTTTGCGCAGGCAGGACCAATTAACTCGTACAACACGCTTGACGCAAGAATAATCGTCTGCAACGCATTGCCCGTCTCCCCTCCCAGCGCGCGCGCCCCGAGCGCAGCAAGACCAATCGCCACTCCCGCCTGCGGAATAAGGGCAAGACCAAGATAATTCCTCGTTGTCTCAGCCTTTTTTACCATAAAACAGCCCATAAATGCCCCAAAATACTTTCCGACAATGCGCACAAAAAAGTAAATCACGCCGATTGCAAGCAAGGGAACGCTGCCGACAGTCCCAGACGACACAAGCGCGCGCAAATCAAACGACAAACCAGAGCGCACAAAGAAAATCAGCAGAATGGGAGGGCTAAAATACGCCAGCTGCTTAAATAACTTGCTGTCGTCCGTCAAATTTATGTACGCCATTCCCATTGACATACAGCCCAAAAGCGGAGAAACATTGAACACCGTGCAAATTGCACAAAAGGCAAAGAGGAGCGCAACCGAAATTATCAATCTATTGTCGCTGGACCTCTTGGGCGCAAGCAAAAACTTGAGAACCAGCCCGAAAAGAAAGCCCAAACAGAGCACCAGCGCATTCGACAGAATCGGAAAAATGATTCTGCTAAGCGAAAATGCCTCTCCCGTCGCCGAGGAAATAGCCACCGAAATCGCCACGCTGTAGGCAAGCAGCCCGACAATGTCGTCGAGCGCAACAACCTGCAAGAGCGTCTCCACAAAATCGCCTTTTGCACCTGTTTGCCTGATTGTCATCATCGTGGAAGCAGGCGCGGTGGCTGACGCGAGCGCAGAAAGCACAATGGAAAAGGCAATATTCAAGCGCAACACAAAATAACAGACCGCAAAAACGGCAACCGAAGCCATCAACGCCTCAAACAGCGTTATAATAATGACCTTTGCACCGTTTTTCTTGAGTGTCTCCAGCCGAAAAAACTCGCCCGTGCTAAACGCGATGAATGCCAGCGCGATGTCGGGCAGAAAATCAGTTGCAGAAACGATGTGCTGAGGAATAAGATTTAAACAAAACGGTCCAATCAATATGCCCGCTACGATGTAAGCCGTAACGTTCGGCAGGCGCAGCTTTTTTGTAACGCGCGTCATTAAAAAACCAGAGAGCAATATGATTGATATGGATAAAATAGCAGAATCCGCGTGTCCCATGCTATCTATTATAATTCTTTTTTGATAAATTAACACTGTTTTTCTGTCTTTTTTGCAAAAAAATACACCTGCACATTCCGTTTTGTCCCAAATTCATTTTACAATCACCATAAAACAATGAACCAAAGCCCTGTATTCAAAAGAGCAAACCGTCTTTTTACGCCGTTCCGTTTCATTCAGCGCACAAAAAGACTATCCGCGCCGCGCAAATTGACACATCGTATCACAAAATGCCATAATGACAGCGAACGGCGCACGATTTTGAGCGCAAAAAAAGGAGATTTTATGGAAGAAACAACGACTTCGCACACAAAAAAACGTATTTTTCAGATTGCAACAGCAGAATTTTTGCAAAAAGGCTTCCGCGGCGCAAGTTTACGAGCCATTGTAAAAAATGCAGGCGTTACCACAGGCGCGTTTTACGGTTATTTCAAAAACAAAGAGGAGATTTTCGACGCGATTGTATCTCCCCACGCAACAGAATTGATAAAAATCTTTCAAAAATACATCAACGAGTTTTTAGCATTGCCCAAAACAGAGTGGAAAACCGATAACAGCCGCTTTGCACACGAAGGAATGCGTGAAATGTACGATTACGCCGAAAAAAATAAGACGGCGTTTCAGTTAATCCTCACTGCTGCGGCGGGAACGCGCTGGGAACACTATCTGCACGACATTGTTCAGCAAGAAATCGACATCACGCACCGCTTTTATGCCGTCCTTGAAGCCGAGGGACTCAAACCGCGCGCGCTTAATCCCACCTTGGAGCACAGCATTATCAGCGGCGAGTTTTCTGCGCTTTTTGAACTTATTGTACACGATATTCCGCGTGAAGAAGGACTAAAATGCGTTGAGGACATCTATTCGTTTTATAACGCTGGCTGGAACTTTATGCTGAATAGCTAAAAATCAAGTGCATTTGCGCTTTCCTCAAACCAAAAATGCTCTTTTTTGCCTGCATTTTCGCTTTCCGCGCATAAAATATGCTCAAGCACAACGCGCAAAGAGCATTTTTTAGTATTGAGCGCCTTATTTTCACGTTTCACCGCCCTTTTTTGCATTGTGCAACGATGATTGCACAGTGTTTTTGCTCGACACAGCGGCACAAAAAACGTATTTCACCCATGCGCCGTTCGTCTCGCAGAAACAAAATCCCGTTTTCACGCTGTTTTTGCCGTATCCATTCGCACGAAAGCCATTTTTCTCCGTGAAACATCTTTTTTGCACAATCGAAAACCTTTTTTCACGTCAAAACAATCTGTTCCGAGCCGACCGCGTTGCTGTTACACGAAAACGGCATTGCAAGATGTAACAAGGGGCTTAAGCCCCTTGTTGCATAGGATTTTCATTGTTAATGCCACCACCGCGATAAACAACCGATTCTGTTTTGAAACGAAATCGGTAATGCACGCTGTTTTTTGTCTTTCCGCAGAACAGAAAGACATTCTGCACGGTGTTTTTCTCCTTTTTGCAAAACCGAATGACAGAAAAACATCGTGCAAACACCTTTTTGCAAAACAGGAATGTTCAAAAACATAGTGAAATATGCTGTTCTGCAAAAACTGAATGGTCAAAAACACAGTGAAATATACAGTCCGTGGATACAAAAAGCATAAACGCGCGTGTTTTTATTGTTTCCTTTTTTATAAAAGCGATGATTATGATGTGAAAATATCATTTTTTGTTTACGGATTATATGGCGCACGCTGTTTTTACTGTGTGCATTTTTGAGGAAGCGATGAAAACGGAGTGCTAGAACGTTATTTTGACGCTTGCCGACACGGTTATGCCTGCGTAGATAAGACTGTCGGACACATTGGAGAACTCGGGGCTGACGACGGTGACTACGGTGAGGTATTTAGAGAAAACAGCGTCGCTTTCGTGCGTGTAGATAACGCTTTGAGCACGTTTATAGCGTGCGTTGGTCGTCGTGGTGGATTTTTTCTGCGACGCAGTGAATTTGAGGCTGTCTATTTTGGTAACTTTGACCGACGACACGTCAAACGAAGGTTTGCACATTTGTACGAATGACACCAGCGGGGAAGTTTTGCGTTCCCGTTTGTACGAAAAGGTGCATTTTGCGCTCCACGCGTCATCTGATTCAACCGTTCCTTCTAATGCAGTCTTGAAACTGTCTTTTTGTGAGAGAAAAAACGCCGATGTCAGCTCCGCCGAGTGAGAAAAGGTGTAATCTTCGGGCGCGGCACGCGGGATTTTGACTGCGCTGGAAAAATGTGCGCCAAATTCGTCTTCGTTGTACCATTTGAGCAATCGGAGTGCGCTGTACGAGCCTAAAACGTTGTTCGCGCTGTACGAAATCGACGCTTTAGGCTCGTACATATCGTTTTTGGTGGACGAAGCGGTGATTTGACGGGCGAATGAAGCGTTTATTGAAGACGGAATGAGTAAATCCAGCGCGGAATCCGCCGCCGCTCTGCGCCAAGACGCCGCGTAGGTTGCGTAATAGTATTGCGTGGACGAGGAAGTGCTGCTGCTTTCAAGAATGGTGTCTGCAAGTTTTGCGTTTACTAAATCGTTGAATGGAATTGCCGTGTACAGATATGCGCGGTCGGCAGTCAACAGGTATTTTGCGTCTTCCGCGTATGAGCCGCCCGCATTTACCTTTGCGTTTCCCCCTCCCTCGCGCATATAAGACACCGAAAACCGCTGTTTTCCGATTGCCAGCGGCAAGGTTAGGAGATATTGCGTGTAATCCGTCTGTTTTGCGCTTGAGGAAAGCGTGTAGGTGTCTGCGGCTTCGGCGTGGAGTTCGGGGGTGAACTTGAGCGCGTTGAATTTATAAAACATCGTCGCACTGCCCGTTGTTTTTCGCTTTTTGGCGTCGGATTTTCCCGCGTCGAACTGGAATTTTGTGTTGTCGGCATAGCTTTCGCCGTACTCACAAGCATAATTCGCCGTGATTTTCTGGTATACGGTTGCCTCTGCGTCAATATGCAATCTGTCAATATCGCTTTCGGCGCTAACAAAAGCGTCTTGCGTCTTGTAAAGGGCGCTTGCATTCGTCTGGGAAGCGCCTTCAAGGTGTGCAGCGGGCAATTCGACGGCGAGGGAATTGGATTTTTTTTGTTTTTTGCCCTCGTTGTCCAGCTGATACGCCTCGCTGAAGTCGAAAATACCGAAAATTGCGTCGTTGGTTTGTGCAAAATGCCCGACGGAAGAGAACATATAGTTGCTATCGCTTCGGTGCGCTTCGTTTCCGCCAATATCGACTTTCCAAATGCCTATTCCCGCCGCGACGCTTTCGCTTGCCTGTGTCTTTTTGGTGCCGTTCGACGTGTTTGCGCTCGTTTTTACAAAAAAATCGTGCAAAATCTCCGCGTCGCCAAGGCTTACAATCGCGCCGTCCTTTTGATAATTGAGTGTGACAGCGCTTTTTGCGCTAAGGTCTGGCGAAATCTCTGATAAATGGAGTTCATCGATAAAAAAACAGCCCGAATCCGCGCCGTCGGCGTTGAGTTTTACGATGAGTTTTGAAGCAATCACGCTGCTGTCAACGCTTGCTCTGCCCGCAAAGTCTGAATCCACATAGACTTTTTCGCTTTTTAAGTCCACTTCGACTTTGTGCCAGCTGTCTTTGCTCAAATTTTCGCCCGAAATCACACAGTTCACGGCATTTTCGACCTCATCGCTTCCCGCGTCGGTTTGGCGCACGAATGAAAAGGTCAATGCGTCATCGTTTTCTAGGCTTTGCGTTAAGAAAACATAGAATGCAAGATTTTTGTAGCCTGAAATATCGGTTTCATCGACGTACCTGCTCATCGTGATGTAGGTATTGTTCGATGCAACGACCGTTTCTTTTTGCCATTTTATGCCCGCAATGCTGTTGGCGCTCGTGTTGAAGGTGCTGACGGTGCTGTCGCTGATTGCGCCGACCGATACGCCCCACTCGGCACTGACCGACGCAGGCGTGTCTTCGCGTACCGTGGTGGAAAATCCGTCCGCGCTCACTGCAAATGAGGTTCCCGCGATTTCAAAAACGCCCGCTTTGAGCTTCCCCGACGCATTTTTTTCTGTGGAAGACGAGGCGACAATGAGCCGCGCGCCAGTAAACGTGCCGAGAAAGGCGCGGTCTTCGTCGGTTAAGCGTACCGTAACGGTTTGCCAGCCGCTTTCGCCAAGCGAGAACGAGCGCAGGACATCGGAAGAGGCTTTGCTGACCAGCCACGTTGGGATTGCCTCACAGGATTCGGCGGAGAAATCTGCGTCGCTGTTTACGCCGAGCTGCAAGAATATTTCAACGGGTGTGTCGGCGGAAAATGCAGACGGATTTTCATTTTTCAAGGCGATGCTAAACGTTTGCGCCGACGCAAGAGCCGTTCCCGCCGAGCCTAAGGCAATCGTTACCGCGCGCCAAGCGGGATTGTCTGCCGTTGCGCTTATCGCCGAAAAGTTCCAGTCAATCGGGATTGCGTAGCCTGAAACCGCGCTGTCTTTTGTGCCAGAATCAACTGACGCGGTGTCTTTTTTGCTCTCGGAAAGCGCAATCGGCAGTGAAAATGAGGAGTCCGCGGAGCCAAAAGGGCGAGCGTTGAGCACAGGCTCTATTCCCGCAGGCACGGAAACGCCCGCGCTCTCTGACAATGTGTTTGTTTCGGCGCTGTTTTCGTCCATGCCCAGTATGCGATATAGTCCCGTGGTGTTGTCCGTCTCTGCGCTCAGTGCGCCGGCAATTTCTATTTCCAGCGAATCACTTTGATAGCGGACGGCACTTGAAACGGCGGCAAAAGCGGGGCTTGCCGTCGATGCGTCGGCATAAGATGAGTCAGGGGAATATGACCAGCGCCCTGCAGTGCTGATGTCTGCTGACAATCCGGGGAAAAACTCGTAGCGAAAGCCAGCCGCTCCTGTAACAGCGCCTGTTGCAGAGTACCCCGTCTCTTCATACCAGATGATACGCACTTTGTCGCCTGCGCCCACCGCAACCGACGGCGTAACATACCCGCTGTCACGGTCGTAACGTGCATTTGTGTCGGCGATGTCGTTGATGTAAACAGAAACATCGGCTGCCTTCGTGCCGATTTCATAGCCGACAGTCTCGGTATACGATGTCGTCTGAATAATAAGGTCACAATCTTCGGGAAATCCCAGATAAAAGCCCGGGAAACGGTCGGCGAGCGGAAAGCGCGAGGATGCCGCGGAGGAGGAAGCGTCGGCGTAAAGCTCGATGAGCGAATTTTCATCGCCGCCCTCCTTGTCGATGACTGCGGCAAGATACACCGCGCTTTCGGTTTTGGTGGATTCTGAAATTACCGCCGCATTTACGATGTCGGTCGCCCCCACATCATACAGCGAACACACTGCAAACGGCGAAAAACCCGCGGGGCTTTGCAACACAAGGGCAAAGTCAGATGAAATTTCCGTGAAAAAATCATACGCATAGCGTTTTATATCCACGGAATGCCCATTTTGCCCAAAAAACGACTGTACCTCGCCCAAAAAAGTGCCCGCGTCGCTCCAATTCCCGAGCGCATTCTGAATTTCGCTCTGTTTTTTTGTGCGGAACGTTACCAGCACCGCCGGAAGCTCGCCAGAATCCGTGCGCGACGCTTTTGCGCTGTCAGAAAACGTTATTGTTTGCTCGTGCACGGAAATAATATATTCGTCGGTGTTGAGTTTTCGGAATTTTCGCTTTCCCGCGCGGTAACTTCCGCTGTCGCTTTCCACAAAAACAGCGTCAATATCACGGATTGCCTCTGCTGGAAGCTCATATTTATAGCCCGTCTCATAGCCAGAAATTGCTATTTCTTGGGTATCTTCGGCAAAATCTCCGTAAAATGTGCGGCTCCGCGCCTGCATCATATCATATCGCAAAACGGTGTCTGCTTTCCATTTTTCGCCTTCAAAATGAAGCAAAAATCCGGGAGATTCGTTTTCTCCGCCGCCAATGCTTTTTTGAAACAAATGTATCGAATATTCGCCCGGAAACGTAATGCCGCGATTGGCAATGCGCGCATGTTTTAATAAACCGTTCCCGATATATCCCGCCGCAATCGTGTTTGTATCAAATTCATCTGCAAAATCCGCCTCGAAATACCACATTCGATTCAGCAAAAAATAAATCGACATATCCACATCTTGCGTAAAGACAGGACTTTCGGTTGTGGACTCAAAACCGTTGCCGTATCCGCCCGAAATGCCCGCGCCCGTTTCCACCGAGGAATACCAATGCCCGCGAATATCTAATTCAAGATTTTCATCATTTGAAACAAATTTTGACTGCGCTTTTGCCGAATTAGAAAAAATAATTAAAAACAACAAAAAAAACGAAAACAAAAATGATTTTTGACTCGGCTTCAAAAGCCGCGCTTTCATAATTTTGAGCGATGGATTTTTTTTCTCCATTTCAAAAATAACGCGGTCAAGTTTTTTCTTTTTTTCGCTTCCCAAATCAAATAATTCGCCTTGCAGTTTTTTTTCATCTTCAACATTTTGCACTCCGATTCCAATCAACCTGACGGATTTTTCTTGCTTCATTTTGCTCCAAAAAAGCCGTTTCGCTCGGTCAAAAAGGTCGTCCGTCGAAGAAACATACTCATCATGCGTGCTTTGAACCGAAACGGTAGAAAAATCGCCGTATCGGATTTTTACGCACACGGTTCTGCCCGTCTGCCCCGCGTCGTACAGCCTGTACATCACGTCCTGCGCGATTTCCAGAAGACGTGAATCTATCGCGTCGCGGTCGGTCAAATCCGCAGGAAAAGTGCGCTCCGCACTCACGGAATGGCTTTCCGGCTCTGCCCCCATATTTTCGTCCTCAATACCGTGAGAAGCGTTGTACAAAAATTTTCCACACGCCTTTCCAAAATTGGATTGCAAACTTTGCAACGTTGCTTTATTCAGCGCAGAAATGCTTGAAAATCCCGCAGCACGAATTTTTGCAAGCGTTTTTTCACCAGCTCCCCATAATTTTTCGAGCGGAATTGACAACATAAAATCTTCTTCTTTGCCGCGAGGCACAACAAAAAATCCATTCGGCTTTCGCATTCCCGACGCAATTTTTGCAATATACTGCGTTGATGCCAGCCCCACGCTGACTGTCAGCCTCGTTTTTTCAAAGATTTCAGATTTTACTTTTCTGGCAACTTTCACTGGAGGTCCCAGTAATTTTTCCATTCCCGTTAAATCAACCAGCGCCTCGTCTATGGACATTTGAATGACCGTCGGCGAATATTGTGATAAAATTCGCATTATTTCGCGGGATTTTTCACGATACCGCTCCATTCTTGGACGCACAAAAATCGCCTGCGGGCAAAGACGAACCGCCCGAGAAACCGGCATTGCGGAATGAACACCAAACGCCCGCGCCTCATAAGACGCAGTGGACACAACACTCCGCTCATCACCCGGAAGACCGCCAACAACGACGGGTTTTCCACGATAATACGGATTGTCGAGTTGTTCAACCGAGGCAAAAAAAGCGTCCATATCCACATGCAAATACACGCCGCTCATACAGAATCCCCTGATTTTTTTGCAGTGGAATCATCATTTTTTTCGTTTGTAGAACGTTTTACTGTTTCTTTTGTAACAGTATTATCATCAGTTTTTAGCCACGCTGTTATTGTTATCACGGTCGTCGAAGTGTTATCGGCAGAATAATCAAGCAAAAAATCTTGAGCGGGATTATCTGGCAGCAAAAAATACGCCGAATGTGCATTATGTCGGATTTCAAACTCAAATGAACAGTCATAAACAGGCGAGCCTTCAAGCGAATTTGCCGAAATCTCATAGCGTAAAACAGGAAAATCGGAAAAAATACGCAAATGTTTTGTATACATACCAAGAAATTCCGTTTCAGTTATCTCTGCGCGGATATGGTCCGCAGTTTTCGATTCCGCCAAAATCATTTCGTTCGTTTCCGTTTTTACACGAAAATAGCGTTCTTGAAATTTTTCGGTAGCAAGCGCAAGTGCAAAAATCAATAAAGCCGAAAAGACCAAAAGCACAAATGCAAATTTTAAGATTATTTTCTTTTTTCTAATTAAAATGCGAACCCACATAAAAACAAACGGCAACAAAACCATACAAAACAGAAGATTTGAAAACGGGCTACAAATCGCTACAGAATAGAGATTTTCGGGAGGAATGAAGCGCAAAGATTCTATGCTGTACGGTATAAAAGGCAAAATCATAAGCGCAATACTTACGATAAGCGGAACCATTGAGCGGAGTGTTCTTGAAATGTAGGTTAAAAAATATTCCAATCCAAAAAGCAAAACAAATGACACATCAATAGATGAGAAAATGCAAATATTTAAAATTTCCACCGTATCTATCAAATACGGGAATGATTTTTCAGAAAACGAAATAATAAAAATGCGCGACTGAATGATGTAAAAAAGCGATGTAATAACAAACGTCAAAAGCATTTTTATACCAATTATTCTCGGAATAGAAAGGTCTTTGTACGCGATAATTTTTCCCACAATGAACTGCGAAATCTCGATTGCGCCGAATGTGACAGCGATTGTTACAGGAATAAACGCAAATGTTTTGAAAAATGCCGTGCGCCGTTTGTAGCTGTCAGTTCCGAATAAAAAAGAAACTTCGCAAAGCAAAAAAAGAGCAACAGCAACAATAAAAATCAAGACATTCGCAAAAATTTTTTCGGTTATCCAAAATCGGTATTCTTTTACCTGTAAGGAAATATAATGGCTATTCCACTGTACATCACTACGTTTTTCAGCAGAAACAAAATCGATAATTGCTGCAATTTCAGGGGCATTTGCGCGGATTATCAGCGACACCGCCGGGATTTCATTTTGCAAGAAAAGCGAAAGCCGCTCATTTTTTTTTGCCAATCCTAAGCGATAAATCGGGAAAAATAAATGAGGCATTTTCAAGTGCAAACCATTTTTATAAAAAGAATCTGAAATATCTTTTACCAACGAAAAGGGCGCAATTTTTTCATCAGAACCAGCAACAAGAGCATTTTCGTCCCCAAAATCCACCAGAAGCACAGAAACGCCATCGCTCGTATCCAGCCGAGATAAAAATGCACTCGTTCCGCATTGCAAAAGATTGGGTGCCATTTCTTTTACCGGCGGCTTTTTATCGTTAGCGGCAAAAAGAACCGTAACCCCCGTTTTTAGATTTGCCGCAGAAAGTGAATCCAACAAAATTTTTGTGCCGTCGTCATAAAAATCCAAGGCAGATTCTTTTTCTATATCAATAATAAGCGATATTTTTCCATCTTCTCCCAAAAAATCCAACAAAATATTTTCTGGGAAAAATTCTCCGCCAGACGGCACAAGACTTTGCGTTTTCGGAGAAAATCCATCGCGTTCAAGCCGTTCAAAAAGCGTATCGGCGGCAAGCGGCACGTGAAAAAAGAGAAAAAAAAGGGCAATTTTGAAAAAAATCTTTTGCATAGTTGGCTTCTATTATAATTTACTCTAATAAGTGTTTACTTTTCAAGGTCTGTCCGTTATAATTTAAGATAGGAGTAACGCATAATGTGTGCACAAGAGAAAAAATTTTTATTAAATATTCCGCTTAAATTGATTTTGACAGATGAAGGCACGAGTCATTTTATAAGCAACAACAAAAAACTAATGCGAATAAAATTGGCAGATAATCGCGAAAAATTCGGTATCAGTTTAACAAATTTTTCACCGATTTCAGTGCAAAATATGATTTTGCTTGATTATGTCAAAAATATCGAAATTTCTATGCCAGAATTTGTTTCTCGACGGCAGGAAGTTATGGATTTATCAAAAGTTGTGGTGTATTCATTGATGTACAAGCAATTCAATCACGAACTTTTTAGCAAATTGGTTGCCTGCGAATGTGTCAGAAAATACAATCGCTCAAATCCAACGCAGATTTTGGACGAGCAGACGCAGATTTCCGAGAAAGAGCTATTGCGGCTTATGCCAAACAGAAATATCGTTATCAAAAAAGCAAAAAAAATGATTCTTGACCCCATTTGGAAAGACATCATGGAAAATGCGGATTATACGCCCGAAGAGCGCAATTTGTACCTTTTGATGACCGAAAAATTTTTGGACAGAATGAACAACATCAGTTGGTTCATTGTAACAAAATTTGCAAAAGATGACGGATTTCCGCAAATCGAAAAGGAACTTCGCGCCAAGCTCACCGAATATATGGAAAAATCCCAGCTTGCCGAATACATTTCGCTTATGGTGATGGAACTCGCGCTGAGCAACGAAAATGCAAATTTGCACAAAAAAGCCGCCGTTATGTTCAACGGTATGGTTGACGATGTGGAAGAACTGCTGCGCGACCCAAAAGAGCGGCTCAGGCTGATAAACCAACTCGTAAAAGACAACGAACTGGTGTATATTTCGTGGCAAATCGGCGGAAATTCCACCACGTCGGTCGGAAATCGCGGAAAACTCGAAATCTCGCTTTACAACAAGGCAGGCGAATTTGAAGAAGTAAAAGCAAGTGTTGAATCCGCAATGGTCGAGGGGACTACAAAAAAATCTTTGGTTGATTTTTACCGAGCTTCAAACGGCGATAACCAAAATCTCGGGTTGAGCTATTTGTCGTATGTTGACGAGGCTTGTAAAAAAGTGGGCGTACGATTTGAGTCCATGGTAAAACAATTTTCAAACGATTTGACAGCAACAAAGCTCAATTTTGATTTCTGATGTCTGCAAAAAAAAGCCGTTTCTTTTTGATTTTTGCAATTTTGCCGTTTTTGACCAGCTGCAGCAACGTCGTCTGCGATGTTTCAGATGTTCAGGCGACGGTGGTTTTTGATTATCACGATGAAAAATCCCTGCCCGACTCAAGAACGTGCATTTTTGTAAAAATCGACGGCGATGTTTCCCGCACCGAAAGCATAAAAATCGTAAACACCGAAAATAAATACGAATGGCGAGTTGAAAATCCAACGCTGCTGCAATCAAAAGCAGGAGACTGGGCAGGCTCGGCAAATGTGCGCGGAGAGGGCGAAAATGCGCTTCCACAAGGAAATTATCGGCTCCATTACAAAAATATGGCGGGAGAAGAAGCCGAAATGGATTTTTCGGTGATATATCCGGCACAGTTTTCAGAGCAGCAAGCGACGGATTTTCCAAAAGCACTCACCGATGATTCTTTGACGTTCTCTGAAAAAATCGCGGTATACGATAAAAACGGTGATTTACTTTTTTTTGGAAACATCGAAAAAAACACGGATTCCATTTTGAAAAAATTCCCTGATGCCGATTTTATACGCGTTTGTTACGAGGATAATTCAAAAAAATATATGTGTTTTATGCCGCCTGAGTATCTTGAAAAAAAAGCGGAAAACTAACATGCTATCATTACTAAGATAATCAATCTAAATCTTTATTATGGAAGAAAATATGAGCGAAACGACAATCGAAGAAAATGCAAGCAATACAACGCTGCGAGCAATTCACACTTATGTTATTCGCGCAGGACGAATGACCAGCGCGCAAAAAAATGACTACGAACAGCTTTCGGAGCAATGGTGCATTCCATTTGCAAGCGAAACGCTGGATTTCAGCGCACTGTTCGGCAACAACAATCCTGTTATTATCGAAATCGGTTTTGGCATGGGGCACGCAACAGCGCAGATAGCCGCAGAAAATCCCGAGATAAATTATGTGGGCTTGGAAGTGCATAAACCGGGCATTGGGCGGCTTTTGGGCGAAATCAGAACGCGAAATCTGAAAAATATCCGCATTATTGAGCACGATGCTATTGAAGTGCTTGAAAAAATGGTTGCAGACGGCTCAGTGAACGGCTTTCACGTTTTTTTTCCTGACCCGTGGCCGAAAAAAAAGCACCACAAACGCCGTCTGATGCAGCGCCCGCGCACCAATCTTTTGGCAAAAAAACTGCACATCGGCGGCTACATTTATATGGCGACGGATTGGGTGCCGTATGCCGAAAGCGCGCTTGAAGAATTGACGGCAACAGAGGGCATTCAGAACAAATACGACGGTTTTGCGCCGCACCAGATATGGAGACCGGAAACAAAATTTGAGCAAAAAGGGATTCGTGCAGCACACGAAATCCGTGAACTTTTCTTTGAAAAACAGGCGTAAAAATGAGCGAATCACATCTTTTTGACGACACAGCATTTCGGGCGGCGGAACTTGCAACACTGATAAAAAAATATCAAGATTCGTATTACAACGGCGAGGGCGAAATTTCAGACGCAGAATTTGATAAACTCTGGGACGAACTCAAAGCAATCAACCCCGAAAATCCTATTTTGCACCGCGTAGGTGCGGATTCTGGCGCATTTGCAAAATCCCGCCACGTTATGCCGATGGGAAGTCAGGAAAAAGCGGCAAATCCCGCGCAATTTTTGGATTGGGCAAAAAAGCACGTTTACGACGAATATCTGGTTGAATACAAGCTGGACGGCGCAAGTCTGGAATTGCAATTCGAGCGCGGAAAACTCATTCGGGCAGTAACACGCGGCGACGGCACAATCGGAGACGACATCACTGCGAATGCGCTCAAAATGAACGGCGTGCTTGCTGAAATCCAAGGCGATTTTTCGGGCGGTGTGCGCGGCGAAGTGCTGATGTTTCACCGCGTTCACGATGAATTATATGCCGACAAAGCGAATTGCCGCAATGCCGCAAATGGCGTGATGAAGCGAAAAGACGGTGTTGGAGCGGAGCACCTCAATTTTATCGCCTACGATGCACAGGCTTCTGACGCGGCAAAAAGCCCTTTTTTTGATGAAGAGCAAAAAATACACTGGCTTTCGGAATGTGGATTTGCTGTCGTGCCGCTCAAAATCGTGAAAACAGCAGACGAGGTGATTTCGTATCGCGCCGAAGTTGCCCAAAATCGCAAAAACATTGATTACGACATCGACGGGCTGGTGGTCAAAGAGCGCACCATCGACCGCGACGACGCATCTCGCGCCCGTCCCGACCGTCAAATTGCATTCAAGTTTGAGCTTGAGGAAGCCGAAACGACCGTGCGGAACGTGGAATGGAGCGAATCAGGCGCAACGTACACCCCGATTGCCGAGTTCGACGCGGTAGAGCTCAACGGCACCACCGTGCAGCGCGCCAGCCTTGTAAACACAGGAAAAATTCGTGAACTTGGGCTAAAAATCGGTAGCCGCGTCATTGTGGTAAAACGCGGCGAGATTATCCCCAAAATCGAGCGAGTCACGGGCGAAAGTGACGGCACGCATCCCGTGTCTGTTCCCCAAAAATGCGCCGTCTGCGGCACTGCACTGGTGGACGAAGGGACGCGGTTGTATTGCCCGAACGTGCATTGCGCAAAACGGGAGCTTCACCAGCTTCTCAAATGGATTTCCGTCATCGACATTCGCGATTTGGGAACGACGCTCGCAGAAAAATTATTCGCCGACGGAAAAATCTCCACGATTTCGAGCCTGTATGCGCTGGACGAAAACACGCTTGTGCCGTATTTTTTGGACGAAAAAAGCATTTCTGCCGAAAAAACATCGCTCGGTGCAAAAAAAGTTGCCGCATCAATTCAGGCACACCGAACCGTGAAGCTGTCGGCGTTTGTGGCAGGATTCGACATCGAGGGTATCGGCGAAACGCTCGTGGAAAAACTGATTGCGGCAGGCTACAACACGCTGGAATCGCTTTTGGCACTGACCGAAGAGCAAGCGGCTTCGGTTGCGGGCTTTGCCGAAATTATGGCGCGGACGTTCGTTCTGGGAATGGCGGAAAATGCCGAAGAAATGCGCGCGCTCATCAGCAGCGGCACGATTTCGATTGAGAATGAACAAGCAGGCGGTGCGCTTTCGGGATTGTCGTTCTGTTTTACGGGCGAACTTTCAATGAAACGCTCTGACGCGCAAAATCTGGTTAAATCGCTCGGGGGCACGGTAAAAACAAGCGTTGGAAAAGGCTTGAGCTATCTGGTTACAAACGACACAGCAAGCGGCTCCGCAAAAAACGCGAAAGCGGCAAAACTGGGCATTCCAGTAATTGACGAAGCCGAATTTCTGCGCCTCGCGGGAAAACGATAGGGAATATAAAAATGCTATTGATTTTTTTAGGCGCAATTTTCATTTTATACGACATCGTTTTGCTTTCCATACACCCGGGGACGCTCTTGAGCACGCTTTTTTCGTTCACCCACATTTGGACAGCATTCGGCGCGCTCCTCATCTTTACGGCGGTCAACCGCAAAAAACGCGGTCGCTTTTTTTGGAGCGCGTGGAAAAAGCAATCCAAAGCGGCTGCACTCGCACTGCTCATTTTTTGCGCCGCACTTTCGGCAGTCAATTTGGGATTTATCCTCACGCCGCGGCTGGCAAGCGCAGAAAGCGAGGCGGATTATGTGATTCTGCTCGGCGGCGGCATCGACAAAAACGGAGAGCTTTCCGAAACGGTGCTCAAGCGTGTAAACAAAGCCGCGGCATATCTTTTGCACCACAAAAACGCGCTCTGCGTTGCAACAGGCGGAAAAGCGATGTGGTCAAACTACGCCGAAGCCCCCGAGCTCAAGCGGCAACTGATTCTTTTGGGCGTGGCTGAACAGCAAATCGTGATAGAAGACAGAGCGCTCGACACAATCCAAAATCTGCAATACAGCGCGGCGGTGCTTTCCGATTGCACGGGAAAAAGCCAAAAAGAGATTCTAGACAGCCGCGTTATCATCGTGTCGAACTTTTTTCACCTGCGCCGAGCCGAACGATTAGCGTCGCGGATTGGATTTACCAACGTCAGCGGGCTTGGCACCGAAGTCGAGCCGTACACCGTGCCGCATAATTACCTGCGCGAAATCTCGGCATACATCAAACTCAATCTGCGGATTCTGCTCACGGGCAAACCGCAGAAATTGGCATAAAAAAGCACTGTCATTGCAAAAGATATACTGATTGTGAAGTTTATCATTGACGAACTTGTTTCGGAATTTCTCGCGAGGGCAAAAAGGAGAGCGTGCTTTTTCAGGTAAACGCTTCTCTTAAATTAGGATTGAAATACTTGTTTAGGCAAAGCCTTCTCTTAAAATAGGATTGACGTACCTGTTTAGGAAAAGGCTTCTCTTAAAATAAGATTGACGTACCTAAACAGGTAAAGTCTTCCTTGAAATTAGGCTGAAAATACCTAAAATGATATGTTCCGAACTGAACTCTGTTCCTGTCATTATCGAACGAACTTCACAGACGTTCGCCTGAGCGAAAACAAAAAGCACCGAATAAAAACAGATTCGGTGCTTTTGTTTATTGCGATTAGAAAATCTCTTCCGCTTTTTTTTCAGGCTTTTTGGGCTGGAACACCAACTTCATCACCTCAAGCGCATTCGTTACAGGAATGAACTCAATGCCGTGCTTAACGTGCTCAGGGATTTCGTCGAGGTCGCGCACATTGGCTTTTGGAATGATAATCGTTTTGATTCCGTTGCGCTTTGCCGCCACCGTTTTTTCCCGAAGCCCGCCAATGGGAAGCACCATACCCGTCAGACTCAATTCGCCCGTCATCGCCAAATGCGGCTTGATAATCCGCCCCGAAAGCAACGACAGCAGCGTCGTCGCCATTGTGATACCCGCGCTCGGTCCGTCTTTGGGCGTTGCGCCCTCAGGGATATGCAGATGAATTGTGTTTGCGTCAAACCAGTCCGCCGATTTGATGTCGTGCTCAATAACAAACTGACGCACCCAGTTTAGCGCAATGTTCGCGCTTTCCTTCATCACGTCGCCCATCTGTCCCGTGAGTTGCAAACCGCCTTTTCCCGGGAACGTAATGCTTTCGATAAGCAGCGTATCACCGCCCATACTTGTCCACGCAAGCCCGATTGCCGTGCCGGGAACAGACGCTTTTTTGATTTGGCTTTCGTCAAAAACAGGATTGCCCAAATATTTTTGCAAATCTTTGTCGTCCACGGTGAACGATTTTTTCGCCAAAAGCGCATTTTTTTTGCCGTCCACACTTTCCGCTGCCTCGTTTTCCATTTTGTCGATTTCCTCGCGGATTATCTTGCGGTGGATTTTATCAAGACACTTTTCAAAATGGCGCATACCTGCTTCCCGCGCATATTCCTCTGCGATTTTCTTGAGCGCGCCCGTGGTATATTTCACCTGCGATTTTGAAAGCCCGTTCTTCTTGAGATTTTTGGGAATCAAATATTTTTTCGCAATCTCAATTTTTTCTTGGTCGATGTATCCCGAAAGCTGAATGATTTCGGCACGGTCACGAAGCGGCTCGGGAATCGTGTCCAGCGTGTTCGCAGTGAGAATAAAAAACACGTCGCTGATGTCAAACGGCAAATCGAGATAATTATCGCGAAACGTAACATTCTGCTCGGGGTCAAGCACCTCCAAAAGCGCGCTCGCGGGGTCTCCGTGCGCACCGCCGTAGCCCATTTTGTCGATTTCGTCAATCATAAACACAGGCGATTTTGATTTCGTGATTTTCAGCCCCGAAATAATGCGACCGGGCATTGAGCCGATATATGTTCTGCGGTGTCCTTTGATTTCGCTTTCGTCGTGCATTCCTCCCACGCTGAAGCGGTAAAACGGCTTTTTCATCGCGTCTGCAATGCTTCGCCCAATGCTCGTTTTTCCCACGCCCGGCGGTCCCACCAAAATCAAAATAGAACCTTTGTTGTCCTTTTTGAGCTTTCGGACAGCAAGATATTCCATAATGCGCTTTTTCACATCTTCCAAGCCATAATGGTCGCGCTCAAGCACGGCAGATGCGCCCTTGAGGTCGTATTCTTCTTTTTGCTCGTCCTTCCACGGCAAATTTACCACAAGCTCAAGATAATTTCGGCTGCTGATATACTCCGGCGAATTTTGCTCCATCAAATTGAATTTCTCAAGTTCCGAATAAACCGTTTCTTTGATTTCGCCCTCAAACTGAAACGAATCGATTTTTTCCTTGAATTTTTCGTAATCGCTCGTCTTGGAATTTTTCGTAATTCCCAGTTCTTCCTGAATGCTCTTGAGTTCCTCGCGCAAAAAATAATCGCGCTGATTTTTTTCCACACGCTCGGTGAGTTCGCTTTGGATTTTCCGCTGAATTCGGAGCACTTCCTGCTCTTTTTTGATGTACAGCAAAACCTGCTCCATTCGCTTATGCACATCGAGCAATTCAAGAACGTGCTGCTGCTCATCGCGGTCAATATTCAAAATCGACGCAATAAAATCCGCGATTCGTCCGGGGTGCTCAAGGTTCAAAATGTTCATTCGCATTTCTTCGGTAAAAAGCGGATTATTTTCGCTAATCACCTTCATCTCGCTGATAAGCGCACGCCCGAGCGCTTTCACCTCCATCGTATCGTCGTTTTCGTCCTCGAGATATTCCACCGCCACAGCAATCGGGTCAGACGGATTGAGCGCTTTTCGGATTCGGAAACGCTTCACCGTCGAGATAAACGCATTTATGCTCCCGTCTGGCATTTTTATTTTTCTTACGATGTGCGCCGCCGTTCCAATATCGTGCAAATCAGCCACCGTCGGGCTTTCCGTATCGTTTTTCAGCAGCACAATACCGATATTTCCGTCGGATTTAAAAGCCTCTTCAATCGCCTTTATATCATTCTGCCCGCTCACCATCAGCGGCGTAAAAATACCGGGAAACACAGGCCGCCCATACACAGGAATAATCGACAGCTTGTTCGGCATCACAATTTCAGCCGGCGGCAGACTTTTGTCTTTTTTGTCGTCGGTTTCACTTTCATCATCTAAAATGATTGCTTCCGTTTTGTCCTGCCCGCTCGGTTGCGCCGCAGATTCCTTTGTATCTTCAATATCGTTTGTTTCGTCTGTTGTATCCATAGCTCTAATATACACAGAAAAACACCCAAAATCAAATTTTTCTGCTCGCCCCCTCCTCCCGTACCCCAAAATAAAACCGCCTTCGCATAAGAAGACGGTTTTTTTGAAAAAAGGCTATGCCTTATTGCATAATTTCG
>ERZ842401.1419-NODE-1419-length-34426-cov-9.478892_pt1 | contig 34426 bp, 22 predicted proteins | sample MGYA00521270_ERZ842401 | MGnify/ENA primary metagenome ERZ842401 (study PRJEB31892, sample SAMEA3878208) | bioreactor metagenome | biome: Moose rumen | place: Sweden | collected 2011-10 | study: EMG produced TPA metagenomics assembly of the PRJEB12797 data set...
CTGCAGCCGGTTGCCAGCTATGGGGAGGCAGTCCCAACCAGATAGAATATGCTGCGGAAATGGGACTGGAGCATCACCTCGGCATGACCTGTGACCCCATCTGCGGATTGGTTCAGATTCCCTGTATCGAGCGCAATGCCTTTGCTGCCGCACGTGCTGCCGATGCGACATTCTATGCTATTACTTCCGACGGCAATCACCGAATTTCATTCGACCATGTGGTGGAGGTGATGAAACGCACAGGACACGACTTGCCCTCGCTTTACAAGGAGACAAGCGAAGGTGGACTTGCCTTGGAGTATAAAGAGTAATGTAAAATACGATTCTGATGAGAAAACTGATGATTTAATGGGCAAAATCATCAGAAATATTTGGCAATGTTGCAAAAAACGTGTACCTTTGCACTTCATTATGGAAGAGAAGATTACAATGTATATGGATAATAAGAGCAGGGCGTTCTCGATGATTGCCGATGTTGACGGCAATTACAGCGACCTGACAAATGTGGAGATACCCGACGAGATGCCCATTCTGGCAGTGCGCAATCTGGTGCTGTTTCCTGGAGTTGTTTCACCTATTCTGATTGGTCGCGAGTCGAGCATGGCGCTCATCCGCAAGGCTGAGAAGAAAGACATGGTCATCGGTGTCGTATGTCAGCGCGACCCAGAAGTCGAGACTCCCATTCGTGCCGACCTGTACGACGTGGGTGTCTTTGCCAAGGTGCTGAAGACCATCACCCTACCCAACGGCAACATTACCACCATCGTTCAGGGGCTGGGTCGCATGCGCCTGATGGGTTTGGTTAAATATACGCCATACCTGACGGGGCAAGTCGTATCGCTGCCAGAGGAGGAACCCGAAGCTCGCGATATGGAGTTTGTGACAGCCATTGACGACCTGCGTAAGCAGACCAACGAATACATCCAGATGAGTGACGACATCCCCGATGAGGCCTCGTTTGCCATTCGCAGTGTTACCAACAACATCGTAGCGCTGAACTTCATCTGTTCGAACATGCCCTTCACCGTCAAGGAGAAGATGAATCTGCTGACGCTGGACAGCATCAAGGAGCGACTGTTCAACGCGCTGCGCATCGTAAACCGCGAGGTGAACCTGCAGACGCTGAAGCAGGACATCCGCAACAAGACGCGCGACGACATTGACGAGCAACAGCGCAACTACTTCTTGCAGCAGCAAATCAAGAACCTGCAAGCAGAGATGGGTAACGAGAGCACGCCCGAGAAGAAAGAACTGCTGGACAAAGCCAAGAAGAAGAAATGGCCTGCGGACATCGAGAAATTCTTCTACAAGGAAGTAGAGAAGCTGGATCAGGTCAACCAGAACTCGCCCGACTTCAACGTTCAGCTGACCTACCTTCAGACGCTGGTGGGACTGCCTTGGGGAGAATACACCCAAGACGACCTGGATCTGAAGCGAGCTCGGAAAATACTGGACCGCGACCACTACGGCATGGAGAAAGTCAAGGAGCGCATCTTGGAGTACATCGCCGTATTGTCGCTGAGAGGTGACCTGAAGAGTCCCATCCTTTGTCTGTACGGTCCTCCGGGTGTCGGCAAGACATCACTGGGTAAGTCGATAGCCGACGCGCTAAAGCGCAAGTATGTGCGTGTCAGTCTGGGTGGTTTGCACGACGAAGCCGAGATACGCGGACACCGCCGTACCTACATCGGTGCAATGCCTGGTCGCATCATCAAGAACATACAGAAAGCCGGTTCGAGCAATCCCGTCTTTATTCTGGACGAAATAGACAAGGTGACGCAAAACACACATAACGGCGACCCCGCATCAGCCCTGCTGGAAGTGTTGGACCCTGAGCAGAACGGCGCCTTCCACGACAACTATCTGGACGTAGACTACGACCTGTCGAAGGTGATGTTCATTGCCACTGCCAACAATCTGGGGACCATTCCCCGTCCGCTGTTGGACCGTATGGAAATCATCGAGGTGAGTGGCTACATCACCGAAGAGAAATACGAGATAGCCAAGCGTCACCTCATTCCCAAGGAGAAGGAGAATACAGGTCTGATGGACAAGAACCTGAAATTCAGCAAGCCTGCCATCGAGAAAATTATAGAGCAGTACACACGCGAAAGCGGCGTGCGCCAGTTGGAGAAACAAATCAACAAGGCGTTACGCAAGCTGGCTTTCAAGAAGGCGTCGGAGGGTGGCGAACTGCCTTACGAGAAGATAACGCCAACGGAGATAGAAGACCTGCTGGGCAAGCCCCCCTTCTATCGCGACATCTATCAAGGCAACGACTATGCCGGCGTGGTGACGGGTTTGGCTTGGACCAGCGTAGGCGGCGAGATACTGTTTATCGAGACGTCGTTGTCGAAGGGCAAGGGCGCGAAGCTGACGCTGACGGGAAATCTTGGTGACGTGATGAAGGAGAGTGCCGTCATCGCGCTGGAGTATGTCAAGGCACATGTTGACGTACTGGGCATTGACTACCGCATCTTTGACAACTGGAACATCCACATCCACGTGCCTGAGGGCGCTACACCGAAAGACGGACCGTCGGCAGGCATCACCATTGCTACCTCGATAGCTTCGGCACTGACCCAGCGCAAAGTGCGTAAGAACACCGCAATGACGGGCGAAATCACGCTGCGCGGCAAGGTGTTGCCCGTAGGTGGCATCAAGGAGAAGATACTCGCTGCTAAACGTGCCGGCATCACCGACATCGTGATGTGCAAGGAGAACGAGAAAGACATCAACGAGATACCAGAGATGTATCTCAAGGGCGTCACCTTCCACTATGTCGAGAACATTCGCGACGTGTGGAACTTCGCACTGACTGACGAATTGGTTGAGCACCCAACGGTTTTCGATATCCCAGAAGAAAAGGAGGAGAAGAAGAATTGAAATTTGAAGTACAACATACCGACTCGGCAAGCGACGCCCGCACAGGTCTGATAACAACCGACCACGGGCAGATAAAAACCCCTATCTTTATGCCGGTAGGGACGGTTGGCACCGTGAAGGGTGTACACTTCTCGGAACTGCGTGAGCAGGTGAAGGCCCAGATTATTCTTGGCAACACCTATCACTTGTATCTGCGCCCCGGGCTGGACATCCTGCGCAAGGCTGGCGGTCTGCATAAGTTCAACACGTGGGACCGCCCCATCCTGACAGACTCAGGCGGATTCCAGGTATTCTCGCTGACAGGCATCCGCAAGCTGAAGGAAGAGGGTTGCGAGTTTCGCAGCCACATTGACGGTTCAAAACACTTCTTCACCCCTGAGAACGTGATGGATACGGAGCGCATCATCGGTGCCGACATCATGATGGCGCTGGACGAGTGTCCTCCAGGACAGAGCGACTATCAGTATGCCAAGAAATCGCTTGGACTCACGCAACGCTGGCTGCAGCGCTGTGTGAAGCGTTTCAACGAGACAGAACCCCTCTACGGCTACCACCAGACGCTGTTCCCCATCGTGCAAGGCTGTACCTACAAAGACCTGCGGCAGGATGCTGCCAAACACGTCTGCGATGTGCTGGGCATGTTGAACGATGGTGGCGGTGCCTCGATAGGCGGACTGGCTGTCGGCGAACCTACTGAGGTGATGTACGACATGATAGAAGTGGTGAACGCAATACTGCCGAAAGACCGCCCCCGCTACCTGATGGGCGTTGGAACCCCGCAGAACATCCTCGAAGCCATAGAACGCGGTGTCGACATGTTCGACTGCGTCATGCCCACCCGCAACGGGCGTAACGCGATGCTCTTCACCTATGAGGGAACCATGAACATGCGCAACCAGAAGTGGCAGGATGACTTTTCGCCGATAGACCCTGACGGCTGTGAAATAGATCGCATACACTCGAAAGCCTATCTGCACCACTTGTTCAAGGCACAAGAGCTGTTGGCGATGCAGATTGCCAGCATTCACAACCTGGCATTCTACCTCAGGCTGGTTACTGATGCTCGCCAACACATTGAGCAGGGAGACTTCGTCGAGTGGAAGCGTGGGGTCATTGACAACCTGGGAAGAAGGAGATGACGAGACATAAAAAAGGGTAAACGGTGAAACAACTGATGCAACTGGACATATTGAAGAAAGCCAAAGCACTTTGGAAGTTGGTGTGGCAGTCGAAGTACAATCCGCTGGGACACGTCAAGCGTATGGACTGGTACATCATCAACAAATTCATTGGTACCTATGTCTATAGCATCATACTCATCATCTCGATATCCATCGTCTTCGACGTCAACGAGAATCTGGCAAAGTTCTCTACCAACAACGCACCGCTGAGAGCCATCGTCTTCGACTACTACGCCAACTTCGTGCCCTACTTTGCCAACTTGTTCTCGCCGCTGTTTGTCTTCATCAGCGTCATCTTCTTTACGTCAAAGTTGGCAGGCAACTCCGAAATCATCGCCATGCTGGCATGCGGTATGAGTTTCAAACGACTCATGCGCCCCTACCTCATCTCGGCAGCGCTCATCGCTGTGGTGAATTTCTACCTGGGTTCGTTCGTCATCCCCAAGGGAACGGTGGTGCGCCACGACTTCGAGGCGTTGTACAAGAACAACAAGAAGAATACGTCAGCCTCCAACATCCAACTCATGGTTGACAAGGGCGTGGTGGCATACATCTCGCAGTATGACGACATTCGCAAGACGGGATATGGCTTTGCGCTTTACAAGTTTGAAAACAAAAAGATGGTGAGTCAGATGAATGCCAACATCATTCAGTATGACACCATCAGCGACTCCCGCTATCACTGGAAGGCTCGCGACTACAAGATTCGTACGCTGAGGGGCATGCGTGAAACGATAACCAGCGGTTTTGAACTCGACACCATCATTCAGATGGAGCCTACCGACCTGGTGTTCTCCAAAGGTCAGCAGGAAACGTTTACATCGCCAGAGCTGAAGCGTTACATCTCGAAGCAGCAGAGCCGCGGTTCGAGCAATGTGGTTCAGTATGAGGTGGAGTACCACAAGCGCATAGCCTCCAGCTTTGCCTCGTTCATCCTGACCGTCATCGGTGTGTCGCTGTCATCACGCAAGCGCAAGGGCGGCATGGGACTTTATTTGGGTATCGGATTGGCGCTGTCGTTCACTTACATCCTGCTGCAGACGGTGAGTGCGACCTTTGCCATCAATGCCGGCACCCCACCCTTCTTGGCTGCATGGATTCCCAACATCCTGTATGCTATCATTGCGTACTATTGCTATAAGCAAGCACCGAGTTAAAGAAAGGTAAAAAGGTAAAAAGGTAAAAAAGTAAAAAGGTAAAAGGGTAAAAAAAAATAAGAAATAAAAAATAAAAAATAAAAATTAAGAGGTAAAAGGTAAAAAGGTAAAAAAGTAAAAAGGTAAAAGGACAGAATGACATTTGAAGAAACATATTTGAACGACAATATTCTCGATGCGCTGTACGACATGCACTTCGAGGAAATGACACCCATACAAGAACACTGCATACCGAAGATACTTGACGGTAGCGACCTCATAGGCGTAGCACAGACAGGAACGGGAAAGACGGCAGCCTACCTGCTGCCTATTCTCTCGATGCTCGATGACGGAGGTTTCCCCAAAGATGCCATCAACTGCATCGTGATGTCACCCACCCGTGAGCTTGCGCAACAGATTGACCAATCGATGCAAGGCTTCGGCTACTACCTGGACAGCGTGTCGAGTGCCGTCGTCTATGGCGGCAATGATGGTTCACGCTTTGACCAGGAGACCAAAGCCCTGAAGATGGGTGCCGATGTAGTCATTGCTACTCCCGGGCGTCTGCTGAGCCATATCCGCATGGGACATGTAGACCTGAGCAAGTTGTCGTTCTTTGTACTTGACGAGGCTGACCGCATGCTCGATATGGGTTTTTCAGACGACATTCTGAACATAGCCAAGCTGTTGCCTCAGAACCACCAGACCATTATGTTCTCGGCAACGATGCCTGACAAGATACAACAGCTCGCGCGTACCTTATTAAATAATCCTGCAGAGGTGAAGATTGCCGTCTCGAAGCCTGCAGAGAAGATACAGCAGTCGGCATACGTATGCTACGAACCCCAGAAGCTGGGCATCATACGTTCGCTGTTCAAGGCTGGCGAACTGCAGCGCGTCATCATCTTCAGCGGCAAGAAAGACAAGGTGAAAGACATCACGCGTGAGTTGCGCCACATGAAGATAAACTGTGCCCCCATGCACAGCGATTTGTCGCAGGCTGAGCGTGACGACGTGATGTATCGCTTCAAGAGCGGTCAGGTTGACGTACTGGTAGCCACCGATATCGTAGCACGAGGCATCGACATTGACGACATACTGATGGTTATCAACTACGACGTACCCCGCGATGCCGAAGACTACGTTCACCGCATAGGTCGTACGGCACGTGCTCAGCGAGACGGTGTAGCCATCACCTTTGTCAGCGAACAGGACATACGTTATTTTTCCGATATCGAGCGCTTCCTTGCTGAAACCATCACCAAGAATCCGCTGCCCGAAGGTCTTGGAGAAGGTCCTGCTTATAACCCCACAGCTCCCCGAAAGTCATCTCCGGGTCGGGGTGGTCGCAGTCGTAACGGCAAGTCTGGTGGGAAGCAGCATCGTGGTGGTCGCCGCCACAAGCACCCCAAAGGCAACAACCCCAAAGGCAACAACCCCAAAGGAAACAACCCCAAAGACAACACGGCGAAGGGCAATTAAGTATTTTTAAGGAAAAATTTCAGGCGTGCAAAGAACAACGTATTAGTATTTTTTGTAACTTTGCACCGCCTTAAGATGATATTCACGCTACAGGCTCTTGAATATCAGACAGTTAGGCTTTATTTCAAGGAGTAAAAGATGAGACAGTTAAAGATTCAAAAGAGTATTACGAACCGCTCAAGCGAAGCACTGGATAAATATCTGGTGGAAATAGGACGTGCCCCTCTGATCAGTATTGACGAAGAGATAGAACTGGCACAGAAGATTCGCAAGGGAGGACGTGAAGGCGAGCGCGCCAAGGACAAGTTGGTAACAGCCAACCTGCGATTCGTAGTATCTGTAGCCAAGCAGTACCAGCATCAGGGACTGACGCTTACTGACTTGATTGACGAGGGTAACATTGGGCTTATCAAGGCCGCACAGAAGTTTGACGAGACACGTGGCTTTAAGTTTATCTCTTATGCCGTGTGGTGGATTCGTCAGAGCATTCTTCAGGCTATTGCCGAGCAGAGCCGTATTGTACGTCTGCCGCTCAACCAGGTAGGCAGCCTGAATAAGATTAGTCACGAAATCAACCGCTTCGAGCAGGAGTTTCAGCGCCACCCTTCAGTATCAGAGTTGAGTGATGTCACCAACATGGACGAGGAGAAAATAGCTCAGTCCATGCAGGCCGACAGCCACCACGTGTCTATTGATGCCCCCTTCCAGGATGGCGAGGACAACTGCATGCTTGACGTGATGGCGAGTGGAGAAGATTCGCGTACCGACCGCCACGTAGATCACGAGTCGATGGCTCAGGAGTTGAACACCGTGCTTCAGAAGGTTTTGAAGGACAGAGAAATCACCATCATCCGCGAATGCTTCGGCATAGGCTGTCACGAAAAGGGTCTTGAGGAGATTGGCGACCAGCTGGGTTTGACGCGCGAACGTGTGCGTCAGATACGCGAAAAGAGCATCGCCAAGTTGCGTGATTCAGGAAATGCACGCATTTTGATGAAATATTTAGGCTAAAAGTTTTGCGGCTCCAAAAAAAAATTGTAATTTTGGGGGCGTGAAAGTAAAGCTGCACATAATCCGCTTGGTGCTGGGCATGATACTTCTCATGCCCAGCATTTGTTTTGCTCGCGACTATCGTGACTCTATCATCCTGAACCGCATCTGGACATACAGCGCCACGTTCGAGCATCCTGTCAACGATTTTGACAGCAACGGCTATACCATCTTCACGATGACAACCCACCGCCGTAACTTCCTGCTATGGATGGTTCCCACGATGTACAGCATAGCTCGTGGCGACAGGGAGTTCATCGGTGAGTCATACGGCAAGATGAAGTTTCACAACCGCTACAGTCAAGGCATCTGGCGCCAAGTGCTGTGTGGCACCATCCCGCGAAACCGCCAACCCATTCCGGCGCTCTTCGAGATGCCGACCCCCAACCTGCAAGGCGAGCTGTTCTACGACAACCGCCTGCTGTCACCCTTCCACCGCAACAACAAGCGTTACTACAGGTACCGCATCAACTACAGTCCTGACAGCATTGGCAATACGGTACAGGTCACCTTTACGCCCCGTGTGCTGAACACCCAGTTGGTGTCAGGCGACGCTTGGGTGAACTTCTATACGGGAGCCATCGACTCCATCAGTTTCAAGGCCAACTTCGATATGGTGCGTTTTCGGGTCAGTGCTGTAGCCCTGCAGCACAACCAGTATCGGTTGCCCAAGGTGACCAATATGAGTGCGTCGTTCAAATTCTTAGGTAACAACATCTCTGCAGACTTCACCACCCTGCTGGAGTGTGAGAGGACGCTGCCCGACAGCATCAACAATTTTGAGAGCAGAGCAGAGATGGAACGCATCAGACCGCTTCCGCTGACAGCCTATCAGGACAGCATCTATCATGCACGCGACACAGAGAAGCTGCGCCAGCAGATGGAGGAAGACTCGCTGCCGAAGAAGAAGAAAAGGAAGCTTGACCGCATGAGAGACTTCATGTGGGATGTCGTCGGTGACCACATGGCAAACAGCACCGACATCAGTTCCGAGTCGGGTAAGGCGTCCATCAGTTTCTCGCCCCTGTTCAATCCGCTCTACATGAGCTACAGTTCCAAGAAGGGCTTGTCGTACAAGCTCAGCGTCTATGCCATGTATAGGTGGAACGCCCACCGCTTCTTAACCCTCGAACCAGACTTTGGTTATGTTACAAAGCTGAAGCAGTTCTACTATACCATACCGCTGACGATGCACTATAACCCCAAGCGTGACGGCAGGGCAGGCATCATCTGGGGTAACGGCAACAGGACCTCTAACGGTGCTTTGCAAGAAACCTTCAACAAGGCTGTCGGCGACTCGATATCATTTCCTGAATTCCGCGACGAATATGTCACCGTGTTCAACAATATCGGTCTCTTTAACTGGCTGAAGTTCACCACAGGTCTGAATTATCACATCCGTAAGGCTACGACGCAACACACCTGGTTGCAGCGCGCCCATCTGCCCGTTACGTACCGCAGTTTTGCGCCTTTTCTCACCGTTCATCTGCAGCCTTGGAGACAAGGTCCGATGCTGACGGGCAACTTCGAGCGCAGCATCATGAACGTGCTGGGAGCCAATCTGCAGTACACCCGTTGGGAGTTCGACGCCAGCTACAAGAAGACGGTCAACGGCATGAGGGTGCTGAACCTGCGTGGTGGTACAGGTTTTTACACCAATCGCAGCTCCGATTTTTTCGTCGACTACTCCAACTTCCGCGACAACAATCTGCCCACAGGATGGGAAGACGACTGGTCGGGTCAGTTCCAGTTGGTAGACAGTCGCTGGTATAACGAGTCCAACTACTACGTACGCGGTCACATCTCGTACGACTCTCCCCTGCTCTTGCTGTCGTGGATGCCTTGGGTTGGGCGGTTTATAGAGTCCGAGCGTCTTTACTTCAGCGCGTTGGGCATAGAGCATACGCGTCCTTATTTTGAGTTGGGTTATGGCTTCAAGACACGTTATTTCTCTACGGGCGTGTTCACCAGCTTTCTCAACACACGCTATCAGGGTTTCGAATTTAAGTTCACCTTTGAATTGTTCCGCCGATGGTAAAACCGCTTATAGTCTTTAAGGCCAGCGCTGGTTCGGGTAAGACCTTCACGCTGGCTGTCGAATACATCAAGCTGTTGGTTGTCAACCCCACGAGCTATCGCAACATCCTTGCCGTAACCTTCACCAATAAGGCTACCGAGGAGATGAAGATGCGCATTCTGAGTCAGCTGTACGGCATCTGGAAACAGCTGCCCGACAGCAACAGCTACCTGGAACGCGTCATGAAAGATACGTCGCTGCCGCCTGAAACCGTCAGCCTGCGGGCTGGTGAGGCGCTTCACAACCTGCTGCACAACTACAGCTACTTTCGTGTCGAGACCATCGACTCGTTCTTTCAGAGTGTGTTGCGCAACCTGGCGCGCGAGTTAGACTTGACCGCCAACCTGCGCATCAGCCTGAACGACGTACAAGTAGAGGAACAAGCCGTCGACCAGCTGATAGACTCGCTGACGCACTCGGATGCGATGCTGCAATGGCTGCTCAGCTACGTGATGGAGAAGATCAGCGACGACCGCTCGTGGAACATCATAGGACAGGTGAAACAGTTCGGAAAGACCATCTTCCACGACTACTACAAGACCCACCGACAGGCTTTGCAAGCCAAGATTGACACGCAAGGCTTCATTGAGGAATACACCAAACAGCTGCGTGCCATCCGCCAGGATGCGCTACAATGTATGAAGGGATATGCCGACACTTTCTTTAAGGTGCTCTCTGACGAAGGTATCGAGCCTGACCAGCTGGCTTACGGCAGCAAGGGCATCGGCAGTTTCTTCCTGAAGGTACAGCAGGGCATTTTCGACGAAAGCATTGTGAGCAACCGCGTCCTCGAGCAACGTGACGACGCATCGAAGTGGTACTCGAAGAAGAGTGCCGACGGTCCACACATCCACGCTGTTGCTGAAGCAAGCCTGATGCCCCTGTTGGTCGAATTGCTTGACCAGCGCCCCACACAGTGGAGACTCTATCAGTCGGCCGACGTCACACTGCAGCACCTCAACCAGCTGCGCCTCTTGGGCAGCATCGAGCAGAAGGTGCGCCAGATGAACGACGAGGCCAACCGTTTCCTGCTGAGTGACACGCAGCAGTTTCTGCACGAGCTCATCAGCGACAGCGACTCACCCTTCATCTTTGAGAAGATAGGTTCGCAACTGGAGCACATCATGATAGACGAGTTTCAAGACACCTCCGTCGTTCAGTGGAAGAACTTCAAGGTGCTGCTGGAAGAGTGCATGAGTCATCAGGGGACAGAAAACCTCATCGTGGGTGACGTGAAGCAAAGCATCTACCGCTGGCGCTCGGGCGACTGGCGGCTGCTCAACGCCATAGACCGCGAGTTTCCGCATCCCAGCCAGCAACTCGACATTGAACCTTTGGCTACCAACTACCGCTCTGAGCGTAACATCATCGCTTTCAACAACGCCTTCTTCTGTGAGGCAGCCCGTCAGGAGTATGAAAACCAGCGCACCAGTAACGCCGAAGGAGCCGAACAGCTGCGTCATGCCTACGCGGACGTGTCACAGCATTGGCGCGAGGGGGCAGCCGCCAAGGGGTATGTCGACATCACCCTGTTGCCTGCTGCCGACGACTACCTTGACCGCACGCTGCAGTTGACAGCCGACACCGTAGAACGGCTCTACGCGCAAGGCGTACCCCTGAGTGCGATAGCCATCCTGACACGCACCAACAAGTATATTCCCACCATAGCCGAATATTTCGCGCAACACCTGCCGCACATCCCCGTTGTCAGCGACGAGGCTTTTCGACTCGACTCCTCGGTTGTCGTCACCCTGCTGGTTCAAGCCCTGCACTTGCTCACCCACCCCGACGACCTGCTGGCTAAGGCCACTATTGCCAAACTGTACCAAAAAACGGTACAAGGTAAGGACGTCGCCGAGAGCGAGCTGTTTATTCTTGGCAGCCCGCTGGACGACCTGCTGCCGACGGCTTTCACCCAGCACACCGCTGAGCTCCTGCAGTTGCCGTTATACGAGTTGGTGGAGCGTCTTTACAACATCTTTTCACTCGACAGGCTTGACGACCAGAGTGCTTATCTCTGTACCTTCTACGACCAACTGAGTCTGTTCGTTCAGGACAACACCACCGATATTGATGCCTTCGTACGCGAATGGGAAGACACCATCAGCAGCAAGACCATTCAGGGAGCTTCCGCCAACGGCATCCGCATCCTGTCCATCCACAAGAGCAAGGGTCTTGAGTTCCAGCACGTCATCATCCCCTTCTGCGACTGGCGTTTGGAGCATGCCGACATTATTTGGTGTGCACCCGACAGGCCCCCCTTTGACGCACTGCCCATTGTGCCCATTGCCTACAGCGAGAAGCGGCTGAAGGGCACCATCTACGAAGCCGACTACCGCGACGAACACTTGCAATACACCGTCGACAACCTCAACCTGCTGTATGTCGCATTCACACGTGCCGTCAGCAGCCTCTATGTCATAGGGAAACGCAACGAGAAAGCCCTTCGCTCGGCACTCATCGAAACGGTGTTGCCCCAATTACAACTCGAGGGTGCCGTACTCGAAGGCGAAGACGACAAGGAAGTACCGCTGACCTTCACCTACGGGTCGCCGGAAAGCATCGTCGGTAGCGCTGATGAGTCAGCCACCCCGTCCGACAACGTCTTCCTGCAGCGTGCCAGCCAGCAGCTCATACACCTGCAGACGTTCGACGTGAAGACGGCGTTCCGTCAGAGCAACGAGAGCCGCAACTTCGTCGACAACGACGATGCCCTGCAGGCTGTAAGCTATATCAAGATGGGTAATGTGCTGCACGAAATCTTCTCGCACATACGAACCACCGACGACATCGCACCCGCACTGCTCCGCCTGCAGATGGACGGTGTGTTGTATGACGACGAGGTGACGCGCGAGAAGCTGGTGGCCATGCTGCGCAAGCGACTGGAGGACCAGCGTGTCAGCGAGTGGTTCTCCGACAGGTGGCAGCTGTTCAACGAGTGCAGCATCCTGAAGTTGGAGAGCGACGGCACCCTGAAGGAGCGCCGCCCCGACCGCGTCATGACCGACGGCAGCGAGAGCCACGTGGTAGACTTCAAGTTCGGCAGTCCGCGGGCCGAATATCACGAACAGATACGCGAGTACATGCAGCTGCTGCGGCAGATGGGTCTGCCTGGTGTCAGAGGATGGCTGTGGTATGTGTATAGTAACAAAATAGAAGAGGTAAAGGAGGCATAGCAATGAAGAGTTTCTTGGAATATGTTGCCGACGACATCATAGGCAAATACGGCACTGACCTATCTCGGACAGCCATCGTCTTTCCCAACAAGCGCGCCTCGTTGTTCCTGAACGAGTATCTGGCGCGCGCAGCCCAGGGTGAACCCGTGTGGAGTCCTGTCTATATCACCATCAGCGACTTGTTTCGCCAGCACGCACCCCTCACCGTTGCCGACCCCGTCAAGCTGGTGTGCGACCTGCATCTGTCGTTCTGCCAGCAGACCGACTCGACCGAGACCCTCGACAAGTTCTATGGCTGGGGCCAGCTGCTCATCAGCGACTTTGACGATATGGACAAGAACATGGCTGATGCCGAACGCGTCTTTGCCAATCTGCGCGACATTCACGAGTTTGACGACCTGACATTCCTTACCGACGAGCAGCGCTCGCTGTTGCAGCGTTTCTTCAGCCACTTCACCGAGTCGCACGAGACCGAGCTGAAGCAGCGCTTCCTGCGGTTGTGGAGCCGCTTTGCCGACATCTACCGCGACTTCAACGAACGGCTCGCCGCCCAGGGGTTTGCCTACGAGGGCGCACTCTACCGCCACGTTGTCAGCACGCTGTCCGACGACACTGCAGCCCAACACTTCCCCTACGAGCGCTACCTCTTCGTAGGTTTCAACCTGCTGCAGAAGGTCGAACAGCAGCTCTTCTCCTTCCTGCAGAAACAAGGCAAGGCATTCTTCTACTGGGACGTAGATCATTACTATCTGAAACAGCACGAGGCGGGTCAGCACATAGCACGCTACCTGCAATACTTCCCCAACGAACTGGATACCAACGACCCCACCGTCTTCGACAACTTCCGGCAACCGAAACAGCTGACGGTCATTGCAGCACCTACCGAACACATCCAGGCTCGCTACGTCAGCACGTGGCTGCGCCAGAACCAGCGTGCGCAGGACGGGCGCCGCACAGCCATCGTCATGTGCAACGAGGTATTGCTGCCTACGGTGCTTCACAGTCTGCCCGACGAGGTCAGCAAGGTCAACGTCACCACCGGTTATCCGCTGTCGCAGACCCCCGTCACCTCGTTCATACAGACTTATTTCAACATGCTGCTCGGTGGCAACAGTCCCCGCTTGGTGCGTGCCTTCCTGCGCCACCCCTACGCACAATACGTGGAGGAGACCGACTGGAAACCCGCAGGCAATCAACCAGAAAACATCTTGGTGCGACTGCTGCACATGCTGCGGAAGATAGCACAAGGTGCTGCCGACAAGCATGACGACCCGCTGTTTCAGGAGTCGCTGTTCCGCGCCTATAAGCTCGTCAACAGACTCAACTCGCTGAAAGAAGCCGGCGACCTTGACGTGACCGACACCACGCTGCAACGACTCATCAACCAACTCATTCAGCAGACCACCATCCCCTTTCACGGCGAGCCTGCCGAAGGTTTGCAGGTCATGGGTGTACTCGAGACCCGCAACCTGGACTTCGACCACGTGCTGCTGCTGTCGTGCAACGAGGGCAACATGCCACGCGGTGTCAACGACGCCTCGTTCATACCCCACGCCATACGCCGCGCCTACGAGCTCACCACCATCGACAACAAGGTGAGCATCTACGCCTACTACTTCCACCGACTGCTGCAGCGTGCCCACGATGTCACTATCGTGTGGAACAACTCGACGGAAGACGGTCAGCGGGGCGAGATGAGCCGTTTCGTCCTGCAGCTGATGGTCGAGAGCGGGCACCCCGTCTTGCAACAAGTGCTGCAGGCTGGGCGTGAAACCCGACGCATGCGCCCTACCGACATTCCTAAGACGCCGCAGGTTATGCAGCTGCTCTCACGGATTGGTCAGCAACAGCTCTCGCCCTCAGCCATCAACCGCTACATGCGCTGTCCCCACCAGTTCTACTACCAATACATCGCCGGCATCAAGGAGCCCGACCTGCCCGATGACGAGTTGGAGTTGGACAACCGCACCTTCGGCAACGTCTTCCACCAGGCTGCCGACACCATCTATCACCAGCTGCCCCCCACCGTCACCCGTCAAGTGCTGGAGCGGGTGCTTGCCGACAAGTCCGTCATCGCACGCGCCGTCGACGAGGCGTTCGCACGCGAGATGCCGCATACACCGAAGAGCGGACTGCACATCATCAATCGCGAAGTCATCATTCGCTACCTGCGCCAACTGGTGCAGATCGACATGCGACTGGCGCCCTTCACCATCCTGGGCTTGGAGTGTGACGTAAGGCGTCAGATGGCCCTCAACGGCGAGACGCCCCACATCACCGTCGGTGGACGCATAGACCGCCTAGACCAGCTGTCCGACGGGCGCATCAGAGTCGTCGACTACAAGACAGGCAGCCGCGACCTCAAGCCGTTGGCTGGCGTAGAAGCCATCTTCGACCCAGCACAGGTGCACAACCACGCTGACTACTATCTGCAGACGTTCGTCTATGCCGACATCGTGAGTCGCCAACAAGCCGACGGTGCAGCGCGTCCCGTCTCGCCTGCCCTGCTGTTCATCCAGCATGCCGCCAAGGAAGACTACGACCCCACCCTGTGCTTCGGTAAGGACAGAATAACTGATGTCGCAGTCTATCGTGAGACTTTCGACCGTCTGTTAACGCAAAAGATTGAAGAGCTGTTCTCCCCCGACGTTCCTTTCACTCCTACTGCCGACCTGAAAATCTGTCGCACGTGCCCTTACCTTCAAATGTGTCGCCGGTAAGGTGGAGAGGGGGTAGAAAAGATTAGCGGCAATGTGGAGGGCATCGCCTTTTACATTTCCTTTCTGTTAATTGATTCCTGGCTGCAAATCTGCTGTTAAGCGAGGGCAATGATGCATGCATCAATTGCCGAACGAAAGTGGAGCTGGAGGGAATCGTCATCGACGAAGTCGCTTTGTACCTTTAGGTCAAAGAACCCTCACGAGGGTGAGCATTCCCCGAACAGCCGAACGAAAGTGGAGCTGGAGGGAATCGAACCCTCGTCCAAACAGGGAAACCATACGCTTTCTACATGCTTATCTTGGCCTTCATTTTCGTGTCGTGACAAGACCCAAGCCACCAATCACGACCTTATCCCCTAAAGCTTCACCGTGCAGCCGAGGCTTCCGCACGACTATTTCCGATTTACCTGCACCGCTGAACCCTCAGATTCGGAACCACATCCTTGGAGCGATGTCTCGTCCTCCTACCTTGTAAGAGGATAAAGCCAGTAATCTACTGTACTTCGATTAGGCAGCGAGAGCGTAGTTGTTTTCGCCAATTAATTGTTCGACCGACGAGATTATGGAGCCCACAGTCATCGCTCCGCATGCTTACGTACCATCTCGGCCTGCTGTCAAATCCAGTCAACCCCATTTAGTTGTTTCCTCTTGATTATCAAGCCGTTTCTGATACAGAGAGAAGCTTGCGTGTGTGGCAGAAGACACCTCCCAGCCACATTCTCACGCACTTTTCGCGTTGCAAAGATACAACATTTTCGCGAAAAAACAAACATTTAACAGAATATTTCTACGTGACAGTCAAGATTCCTTACTGATAACGCGTGGGCTTATGTGCTCAACAGAAGTGCATAAGTGAATAAGTTCGGGGGGCTGTGTGTCAGTCTCTATCTTCCAGCACGCGGAACTTCTGGCGGCGACGCTCCAGTTCCACCAAGTCGAGGTCGGCGGTGACGGCGTGCTGACGGTCGTACTGACACTGCGCTAAGGTGCGCCCTATGGGGTCGATGGCTGCTGAACATCCTACATAATGGCCGAAGCAGTCATCTCCCACTCTATTGACGGCAACGACATAACACTGGTTCTCGATGGCGCGGGCGCGGATGAGCAGATGCCACGCTGACTGACGGGCTTGCGGCCAGTTGGCAACGAGGACGATGGCGTCGTACTGCAGGCTGTCGGAATAACGGCTCCAACAGGGAAACCGCAGGTCGTAGCAGGTCAGCAGCAAGAGACGCATGCCGCAGTAATGGACAACGGTATGGCTGTCGCCTGCGGTGTAGTGCTGATTCTCGTGTCCATAGGTGAAGAGGTGGTGCTTGTCGTAGTAATAGACTGCGTCAGCGCGTCCGTCGACAAAGTAGTGACGATTGCGGAAGGTGCCGTCGGACAACTGCAGCGCAACGCTGCCGCTGATGGCGCAACGACGCTGACGGGCGGTCTGACGCATCCATTGCAGGGCGGTGTTGTCGTCGGCGCTATGGGCAATGCCGTGAGGCTGGGTAGCAAAGCCTGTGGTCCACATCTCAGGCAACACGTAGAGGTCGCTGTCGGGCTCGGCAGCCATCAGCTGCTCGGCCTCGGCAATGTTCTGTCGGACATCCGCCCAATGGATGTTGGTTTGTAGGAGTGTGACTTTCACGTTGCTATCTATGTAGGGGGTAAAAATGACGGACGGGGCGTTTTTTTGCGCTACTTCAGTATTGTCAGTCCGCCATCGAACGACACGACGGTCTCTATCTGGTGGCAGCTGGCATCGCCAGGCACGCAGAGCGAGACATCCAGATGGAAGCCGGAGGCGTCGGTACGCACGTACTCCATGTTGTTCAGGATGAGTTGATTCAACCTGTCGGGAGAGAGCCTGTGCTGGAAGGCCTGCTTGCGGAAGTCGCGCGAGAAGAGCTGTTGGCTCCCCTCGAAGATGCTCAGGTGGATGATGTTGTCGTAATACACGTTTTCAACATCGATACCATCGTCGTTCAGCGTGTGGCGCACCACCTTATAGCGTGTGGGGTTGATGGCGACATAGAGGTGGTAGCGATGGTTTCCGTAAAAGACGACGGTATCGTTCTTGACGACCTCGGTGAGCGTCTGTACTTGTGCCGGATTCTGCTCAAAGACCTTGTCGGCTTCTTGGGCTTCATCGCGGTAGAGCTTGACCAGCTTCACCACATCGCCGCCCTGACTGCTGAACCACAGCTGGTGGGCCGTCTGCTTCTCTATGTGGTAGCGGGCGGCGCTACCTATATATAAGGTGTCTTCATTGATACGGAAATAGGCCGTCATACTCGTTGTGTCGGGATAGTAGACGGAGTCACCCTGTATCTTGAAGACCAACGACTCGGTCTCGCTGTCGGCCCAGAGTCCCTGCATCAGTTGCTTGGCCTCACGGCTCTCAGGCAGGGCATCTCCCTGAGCGCTGCGCGACGCACAGCCAGAGAGCAGCACCCCGAAGGTTAGCACTAAAACGATATATTTCAATGTGTGATGTCTCATTGGCCTAAAAATGTTGTTACTCAAAAACTTCGGCATCGCGGAAGAAAGGCTGCGCAAGGTCTTTTTCGCTCGTCTTCACCTCTGACATATCAATGGGCCACGCTATGTTGATGTCGGGGTCGTTCCAACGGATGCCCGCCTCGGCCTGGGGAGCGTACACGTTGTCGACTTTGTAGGTAAAGATGGCTTCGTCGCTCAGCACCAGGAACCCGTGGGCAAAACCACGCGGAATGAACAGCTGGCGCTTGTTTTCGTCGCTCAACTCGACCATCACGTGTTGGCCGAAGGTGGCGCTGGACTTGCGAAGGTCTACGGCAACGTCCAACACCTTACCCCGTATGACGCGCACGAGCTTAGCCTGCGAAAAGCTGCCTTTCTGGTAGTGAAGTCCGCGCAGTACACCGTACGACGACTTCGACTCGTTGTCCTGAATGAAGTCTGTCTTGCCCACGTGTTCGTCGAAGGCTTGTTGCTTCCAAGACTCGAAGAAATAGCCGCGAGCATCGTTAAACACATGAGGTTCAATAATATACACACCTTTGATGGATGTTTCCTTGAAAATCATATCTTATCTTTTTACGCGTTTTATGTTGCAAAAGTAATAAAAAAATCGCAGAATAAGCGTAATTTTTTTGATTTTTATCTTCTTTTTTATTTGCAAGTTTGCAAAAAAAGTCGTAATTTTGCCACCGTGATACAGCTACAGAAACATATTGAAGCGCTGCTTTTGGAGAACGAATGCGTGATAGTTCCTGATTTTGGGGGATTTATGACGCACAGCGTTCCTGCTCGCTATGACCAGGACGACTTTTCGTTTATACCTCCTACGCGTACTTTAGGATTCAATCCGCAGTTGCGCATGAACGACTCGTTGTTGGCGCTGTCGTATGTTGACGTCTATGACATCAGCTATCCGGAAGCCCTGCGGCGCATTGAGCAGGAAGTGAAGGAGCTGAAAGGTCTGCTGGACGAAGAAGGCAGCTATCATCTGGAGAACCTGGGCACGCTGACGGTCAATGAAGAGGGCAATTACCAGTTTTCTCCTTGCGAGGCGGGCATCGCGTCGCCCGAACTCTACGGATTGGGCAGCTACACCTTCATGCAGCTGAAAGACAAGAGCAGCAATGCGCTGGCCGTCAAGGAGCAAAAGGAACAAGTAGCACCGCAAGCACAAGAGGTTGCTCTCGATACGCCCTTGTTGGAAATTGCCGATTCGACCGACAATGCTGAAGAAGAAAGCAATACCATAACGCTGAAGGTCTCGTGGATTCGCAATGCCGTTGCCGTCGCTGCTACCATCGTTGCCTTCTTCTTCATCTCGACACCTGTAGCCAACAGCGACCTGGGCACGCAGAGCATGAGTCATCTGCAGCATCAGTTGCTTTATAAGCTTATACCGCAGGACACCAACATGGTGCCGGCTGAACCCGCAACGGAAAAGGCTGAGGTTGCTGTTGAAGACCAGACAAGCTATTCAGGTACGCCTGCTGAACCCGCAACGGAAAAGGCTGAGGTTGCCGCCAAGCCTGCTGCTAGTGAGGCTGCTGCCCCACAAAAAATCAAGTCCACAAAAACCACCTATTATATTATTGTTGCCAGTCAGGTTAAGATGAGCAACGCCGAAAGTTATGTTGCAAAGCTCAAGGAGCAAGGTTTCAAAGACGCACGCGTGTGGGTTTACAGAGACGTCGTCCGCGTGGTCAGCGGCGAGTTTGCCACCCAGGAGGAAGCCTATCGCCAGCTGAACAAGATGAACACCCGCGAGGAGTTCTACGAGGCTTGGGTTTACAAACACACCACTACGGTCTAAAAACCTTTACACAGATGAAGCGAGTACGGTGTCCAAAGTGCGACAACTACATCACCTTTGACGAGACGAAATATTCGGCAGGTCAGTCGCTGGTGTTTAAGTGCGATGCTTGCGGAAAGGAGTTCGGCATCCGCATAGGCATCTCGAAACTGCGCAACACACAAAAGCAAGAAAGCACCGATTTGAACGGCGACAACGGACAGCGTACGGCTGAGGAGGCGCCGTGTGGCAGCATCGTTGTCATCGAGAACGTGTTTCACTTCAAACAGGTCATTCCGCTCCGCATGGGCGACAACGTCATAGGGCGATACCAGAAGGGAAACCCCATCAACACACCCTTTGAAACCGTAGACCCCAGCGTAGACCTGAACCACTGTACGCTGACCGTCAGCCGCAACAAGAAAGGTGTGCTGCGCTACACCCTCAGCGACAACAACAGCAACTGCGGCACCTTTGTCGGTGATGTAGAACTGCAGCCGCGCGAACGCCGCATCATAGAAGACGGCACACTCTTTACCCTAGGAGCCACCAGCATTATTCTTCGCACTTCTGAAGAAGAATGAGGGTTTTTGCTCTCCCTACCTACGGTATTACTGGCTCCAATATAAAAAGTTACTTGCTTCCGATATAAAGGAACACCATTCCCAGCAGAACCAACGCTAAATCGAAGACTTTGGCCTTCAGATTCCGTTCGTGGAAGAAGACGGCACCAAAGAGGAAGCTGACGACAACGCTGCCTCGGCGTATCATGCTGACGATGCTGATCATCGCGTCGGGCAACGAGAGGGAGTAGAAATAAACGAAATCGGCAACGGAGAGGAAAATGCTGACGAAGATGATGGACCAATGCCAATGAAACGGGGTCGTTTCGCGGTGCTTGGGCCACCACAGCAGAACGAGTACGGCCAGCATCATGAAACACTGATAGATGTTATACCACGACTGAACCAACATGCGATCCAAGCCGACACCACCGCTTGTTGCTGGTGCCATAAGGTACTTGTCGTAAAGCCCGCTGACGGCTCCCAGCGCCACAGAACCGACAATCATCCATATCCAATGGTCGTGCTTGAAGTCGATGCCTTCTTTCTTACCGCTGCGGCTGAGCATAAGAAACGACAGTACTGCCAGCAGCACACCAGCCCACTGCCATCCGTTCAGCCGTTCGCCAAAGACCAGCAGCGCACCTATGAGCACCACAACAGGACGCGTAGCATTGATGGGGCCAACAATGGTCAGCGGCAAGTGCTTCATGCCGAAGTAACCTAATATCCAACTGGAAAGTACAATGACGGACTTCAACACAACATACTTGTGGACATCCCAACCACCAGAGCCTACGTGGAAGATGCTGCCGTCGAGCGCATCCGACGACGCACTCATGATGATGAACGGCAGGAAGATGAGCGACGAGAACAGCGTGTTGAGGAATAGAACGGGAATGACGGCATTTGCCTTCAGCGCCTCCTTCTTGAAAGAGTCATAACAGCCTAACAAGGCTGCCGACAGAAATGCTAATATGAGCCAATTCATGGGGTATAACGTGATAACCTGATATTTTCAATATGCTACTTTTTCCAGAAACAGCGCTTTGGCTGGCATCGACTCGCCGGCCTGCGTTCGCCGACCGCCCTCTATCACTTGGCGGAACTCCTGAAGCGTCATCTTGCCTCGCCCCACCTCTATCAGCGTACCCACAACAGCTCGCACCATATTACGCAGAAAGCGATTGGCGGTAATCTGGAAATACCACGAAGTGGGCGAAGTCTGATGCCATTGGGCATGCGTCACGTGACAGATGGTAGTCTTCACATCACTACCGGCTTTGCAAAAAGCACCGAAATCATCGTAATCCATCAAGATTCGGCCAGCCTCGTTCATCAACTCAAAGTCCAGCTGGTAATGTATTTCCAGCGAGTAAGTCCGCAGGAAGGGATTCTTGCTGGTGTGTATATAATAGTAATAGGTACGCGCGACAGCCGAGAAACGTGCATGAAGCTCGTCGGCTACACGCTCAACACGCGCTACGCCGATGTCCTGAGGCAGCAGCCCGTTCAACTTATGAGTCAGGTCGTGTTCACTCATCGGCAACGCGTCGATGTCGAAATGAGCCGCCATCTGTCGCGCATGAACTCCTGTATCCGTGCGACCTGCGCCTGTCACGCTGACGGGCTGTCGCAAAAGCGTCGACAGACAACGTTCCAACTCACTCTGCACCGTGATGCCGTTGGGTTGGGTCTGCCATCCGTGATAACGTGTGCCGTCGTAACTGAACCAAATGAAGTAGCGCATTTTTTTTACTGAGAGGTGAGAGATATGATTTGTTTTTTACAGAGAGGGTTAGTCCATGCGGTCGCGGTAGTCTTCATAGGTAAACCGGCGTAACATCTTGAGCGAACCATCCTGACAGCGCATCGCTATCGAGGGATGGGTGATGCCGTTGAACGTGTTGGTTTTGACCGTTGTGTAGTGTATCATGTCTTCGAAAACAACAGCTTCTCCAACTTGCAACTCGTGGTCAAAACGCCACATTCCCATGAAATCGCCACTCAGACAACTGTTGCCGCCAAGCCGATAGAGGTGTCCTGTGCTGTCGGAATGTCCTGCAACACCCTCCCCTGCGGCAGCTTCAGCAACCAGTTCTGCGCCTCTGACCTCAGGATAATAGGGCATCTCCAGACAATCGGGCATGTGGCAAGTGAAACTCACATCGAGAATAGCTGTGCGGATGCCTTTATCCTCCACGATATCAACGACGCTGGCCACCAAAGGACCCGTCTGCCAAGCGAAGGCGCTGCCTGGTTCGAAGATAACCTTCAGATGCGGATAACGCTGATGGAAACCTTGCATCAGTCTGACCAGCAACGCGATGTCGTAATCCTTGCGGGTAACAAGATGTCCGCCACCGAAGTTAATCCATTCTATCTGGGAAAACCACTTCGAGAACTTCTCCTCAATATGCTGCAATGAGCGCTCGAAGACATCGGAACCGCTCTCACAGTGACAGTGACAATGAAAGCCGCGAATGTCGGAAGGCAACACCTGGGGCAACTTGTCGGCAGTAACCCCAAAACGGGTCCCAGGAGCACAAGGGTTGTACAACAGGGTGCCTACCTCCGAGTATTCAGGATTGATGCGTAACCCCAGCGAACACTCCCCTGCCCGCTGATGCAGACGCTCATATTGTGACAACGAGTTGAAAGTCAGATGACTGGAGCAACGCACAATATCGTCGAATTCATCGTCCTTATAAGCTGGCGAATAGGTATGAGCCTTTGCACCAAACTCTTCCAGCGCCAACCGAGCCTCGCTGAGCGAACTGGCTGTGGTGCTGCTGATGAATTCGCGGAAAATGGGAAACGTCTTCCACAAGGCAAAGGCTTTGAATGCCAATATCCATTCAGAGTCCGTACGTCGTGCAACCTCGCGGATAAGCGCAAGGTTACGCCGCAATTTTTCTTCTTCTATAATATAAATAGGTGTTTTCACGCTGCAAAGGTACGATTTAGTGAGAACAAAAACAAAGAAAACCTTTCTTTTTTTTGTCGAGCGTGAGTAGTTTCGCCATCTTTAGATGGCAAAGGTAACAAAAAAGGTCTTAAAATGTGTAGAAGACAAGAAAAATATCAGAAATTTTTGCCGCCGTTTAAAAAGAAATGTGTATATTTGCAAGTGAAATTGCAAAAAGTAATTTAACCTTTAACAATATATCGGTGTATGAATGACAACAAAGTAATGAATCGTGCAGCAGACAACATCCGTATTCTGGCTGCTTCGATGGTTGAGAAAGCTAAGTCCGGGCACCCTGGTGGTGCGATGGGAGGTGCTGACTTTATCAACACGCTGTATTCCGAATTTCTAGTCTATGACCCTGAGAATCCTGCTTGGGAAGCACGCGACCGCTTCTTCTTAGACCCGGGACATATGGCTCCGATGCTCTACTCACAGCTGTGTCTCATCGGCAAATTCACCCTTGAGGATCTGAAACAGCTGCGCCAATGGGGTTCGGTAACTCCAGGACACCCTGAACGCGAAATTGAACGAGGCATTGAGAATACCTCAGGACCGTTGGGCCAAGGACACACCTTCGCCGTCGGTGCTGCTATTGCTGCAAAATTCCTGAAGGCTCGTCTCGGCGAGGTGATGGGACAAACCATCTATGCATACATCTCAGACGGAGGCGTACAGGAGGAGATTTCACAAGGTGCCGGACGTATTGCTGGAAACCTGGGACTCGACAACCTCATCATGTTCTATGACGCTAACGACATCCAGCTGTCAACCAAGACGGAAGTCGTTACGTGTGAGGATACTGCCAAGAAATATGAGTCGTGGGGCTGGTATGTACAGAAGATTGACGGTAATGATGTGGACCAGATTCGTGAGGCTATCAAAAACGCTCAGAAAGAGTCGGCACGCCCGTCTATCATCATCGGTCACTGCATCATGGGTAAAGGAGCACGCAAGGCCGACGGCAGCAGCTATGAGAAGAACTGCGCTACCCACGGAGCACCTCTGGGCGGTGATGCCTATATCAACACCATAAAGAATCTGGGGGGCGACCCTGAGAATCCTTTCCAGATATTCCCTGATGTCCAGGAGCTGTATGCCCGCCGCCGTGAGGAGCTGAAGCAGATTGTTGCACAGCGCAAAGCACAAGAGGCCGACTGGGCAAAGGCTAACCCCGAGAAGGCTCAGCTGATGAAGGAATGGTTCAGCGGAAAGGCTCCGAAGATTGACTGGAGCAAGGTGGAACAGAAGGCTGGCAGCGCTACCCGCAGTGCATCGGCAGCTGTATTGAGTCAACTGGCTGAGCAGGTTCCTAACATGATATGTGCTTCTGCCGACTTGTCTAATTCTGATAACACCAATGGATTCCTGAAGAAAACCCACGACCTGGTGCGCGGCGACTTCAGCGGTGCTTTCTTCCAGGCTGGTGTTGCCGAACTCACAATGGCTTGCTGCTGTATCGGTATGGCGCTGCACGGTGGCGTGATTCCTGCTTGCGGTACCTTCTTCGTCTTCAGCGACTACATGAAACCTGCGGTCCGTATGGCTGCACTGATGGAGCTCCCCGTGAAATTCATCTGGACACACGACGCATTCCGCGTAGGAGAAGACGGTCCTACTCACGAGCCCGTAGAACAAGAGGCACAGATACGCCTGATGGAGAAACTGAAGAACCATCATGGACGCAACAGCGTGCTCGTGCTGCGTCCCGCCGATGCTGAAGAGACTACCGTATGCTGGCGTATGGCTATGGAGAACACCCAGACACCTACCGCACTCATCTTCTCGCGTCAGAACATCGAGATGCTGCCGGAAGGCAACGACTACACGATGGCTCAGAAGGGTGCATACGTGGTAGCTGGCTCAGATGCCGACTACGATGTCATCTTGCTGGCCAGCGGTTCGGAAGTCTCTACGCTTGAGGCTGGTGCTGCCCTACTCCGTCAGGACGGTGTGAAGGTGCGCGTCGTCAGCGTTCCGTCTGAGGGACTGTTCCGTACGCAGTCACAGGAGTACCAGCAGAGCGTTCTTCCTGCAGGAAAGAAGAAGTTCGGAATGACCGCAGGCCTGCCTGTCACCCTTGAAGGTCTCGTGGGTGCCGACGGTGTTGTGTGGGGACTCCAGAGCTTTGGATTCTCGGCTCCCTACAAGGTGCTTGACGAGAAACTCGGATACAACGGACAAAACGTCTACGAGCAAGTCAAGAAGCTTCTTGCGTAACATAATAACGCACTAGAAATCTGATAATTATCGAGATATAAAGATTTAAATGTTTAACATATAAATATTTAACAGCTATGGAAACAAAGACAATTGGCGTGGCCTGCGACCACGCAGGTTACCCTCTCAAGAAGTATGTGCTCATGTACCTCGAAGAGCACGGTTATCAATACAAGGATTATGGTACGTGGAGCGACCAGTCTGTTGACTATCCTGACTTTGCTCACGAGTTGGCACGGGGCATCGAGAATGGCGATGTCTATCCCGGTATCGCAATCTGTGGCAGCGGAGAAGGTATGGCCATGACACTCAACAAACACCAGGGTGTGCGTGCAGGACTTGCGTGGTGTGCTGAGATTGCTCATATGACCCGTCAGCATAATGATGCCAACGTGCTGGTTATGCCCGGACGTTTCATCGACAACAACACTGCCGGTCAGATAATGGACGAATTCTTCAAGACTACTTTCGAGGGTGGACGCCACCAGAAGCGCGTCGAGAAGATTCCCGTCAAGTAAAGCGCAGTACAGACAGCAGGACATCAAAACCAGGCTTGGCTGTCAGAATGTTTTTTCATACCGAAGGATGTGCTCTCTTGTTGCACATCCTTCTTTGTTACTCCTTTCGAAGCAGGCCTCTCAGTAAAAAAGAGCAGCTATTATTTGGTTATTTGCTCACTTTTTGCTAATTTTGCAGCCATTATTAAAAATAGGTATATGGAATTAGCAAGTAAATACGACCCTAAAGAGGTCGAATCAAAATGGTATCAGTATTGGCTGGATAACAAACTGTTCAGCTCTAAACCTGACGGACGCGAGCCCTACACTATCGTCATTCCGCCACCAAATGTGACGGGTGTGTTACACATGGGACACATGTTGAACAATACCATTCAGGACATCTTGGTGCGCAGAGCACGCATGGAGGGGAAAAATGCCTGTTGGGTGCCTGGTACCGACCACGCTTCTATTGCTACTGAAGCTAAGGTGGTGAAGAAACTTGCAGAACAAGGAATCAAGAAGCACGACCTGACTCGTGAAGAGTTCCTGAAGCACGCATGGGACTGGACCGACGAACACGGAGGCATCATTCTGAAGCAACTGCGCCGACTGGGTGCCAGCTGCGACTGGGACCGCACTGCCTTCACTATGGATGAGACACGCAGCAAGAGCGTCATCAAAGTCTTTGTAGACCTCTACAACAAGGGACTTATCTATCGTGGACAACGTATGGTAAACTGGGACCCGAAGGCGCTGACGGCACTCTCTACCGAAGAGGTCGTCTACAAGGAGGAGAAAAGCCACCTGTTCCATTTGAAGTACTATGTCGATGGCGCTGTTGACGGCAACGCCATTACGGGCGAAGGCAACGTGGTACATAAAGACGAGAAAGGATACTACGCTGTCGTAGCTACTACGCGTCCTGAGACCATCATGGGCGATACCGCTATGTGCATCAATCCCAAAGACCCAAAGAACCAGTGGCTCAAAGGGCGCAAGGTCATCGTGCCGCTGGTGAACCGCGTGATTCCTGTCATAGAAGACCGCTATGTCGACATCGAGTTCGGTACGGGTTGTCTGAAGGTGACTCCCGCACACGACACCAATGACTACATGCTGGGTAAGACTCACAACCTGGAAACCATCGACATCTTCAATGCTGATGGTACCATCTCTGACCAGTCTCCGCTGTATGTAGGTATGGACCGATTTGCCTGCCGCAAACAGATTGCCAAGGACCTTGAGGCAGCAGGACTGATGGAACGTGTGGAAGACTATACCAACAAGGTGGGTTATTCTGAGCGAAATCCTGATACCGCCATCGAGCCCCGTCTTTCGCTACAGTGGTTCTTGAAGATGAAGCACTTTGCCGACATTGCCCTGCCTCCTGTGATGGACGATGACATCAAGTTCTATCCTGAGAAATATAAAAACACCTATAAGAATTGGCTGGAGAACATTCAGGACTGGTGTATTTCGCGCCAACTGTGGTGGGGACATCGTATTCCTGCTTACTATTATAATGAGAATGATGACTATGTAGTAGCCGAGACACGCGAGGCAGCTCTGAAACTGGCTCAGCAGAAAGATCCTAAAGTGACAGATGCCGACCTGCGTCAGGACGAGGATGCACTCGACACATGGTTCTCTAGCTGGCTGTGGCCTATTTCGTTATTCGACGGCATCAACAATCCAGGCAACAAGGAGCTGAGCTACTACTACCCCACTGCCGACTTGGTGACGGGTCCTGATATCATCTTCTTCTGGGTAGCACGCATGATTATGGCTGGCTATGAATATGTTGGGAAGATGCCGTTTAAACACGTCTACTTTACCGGTATCGTACGCGATAAACTGGGTCGTAAGATGTCGAAGTCACTCGGCAACTCGCCCGACCCCATTGAACTCATCGAGAAATTCGGCGCTGACGGTGTACGTATGGGCATGATGCTCTCTGCGCCTGCCGGCAACGACATCTTGTTTGACGAGGCTCTGTGCGAACAAGGTCGCAACTTCAACAATAAGATTTGGAATGCCTTCCGTTTGGTAAAAGGCTGGCAGGTTGCCGATGTTGAACAGACAGAAGCAGCGAAGATTGCCGTCAAATGGTTTGATGCAAAACTGAAAGAAGTCAACGAGGAATTGCAGGACCTGTTCTCAAAGTACCGCATCTCTGAGGCACTGATGGCTGTCTACAAGCTCTTCTGGGACGAATTCTCCGCCTGGTATCTTGAGATGATTAAGCCCGCATACATCAACGGTAAGCAGCAACCCATTGACAGGAAGACCTATGACGAGACGCTGCGTTCGTTCGATGTGTTACTAAAGATGCTGCACCCCTTCATGCCTTTCATCACAGAAGAGTTGTGGCAACATCTCTACGAGCGCAACGCAGGTGACAGCATCATGCGCGAAAAACTTACGCTGGACAACCCATCAGCTGACGAGAAACAGCTGCTGGCTGACATCGAGCAGGTGAAACAGATTGTCAGCGCCGTCCGCATGGTTCGCTCACAGAAGAATATTGCTCCCAAAGAACAGTTGGAGTTACAGGCTGTAGGACGGAACGCCTTCGAAGCTTATAATGCTGTCATCACAAAGATGGCAAACCTGAGCAACATCGCTGTCGTCAGTGAGAAAGACGCTACTTCCTCTGCTTTCATGATGGGAACCGACGAGTTTGCTGTTCCTCTTGGCAACATGATTGATGTTGCTGCCGAGATTGAGAAGTTAGAAGCTCAAATAAAACACTTGGAAGGTTTCCTGCAAGGTGTCACGAAGAAACTCTCCAACGAGCGGTTCGTACAGAACGCACCTGAACAGGTTGTCGCGCTGGAACGTAAGAAGAAGAGTGATTCGGAAGAAAAGATAGCAGCACTGAAAGAATCTATAGCAGCATTAAAGGGGAAGTAAATTCCCCTTTTTTCTTTTTCCCCGTTTTAAGGTTATAGCCTTTCAGGTTGGTTTTTTCTTAGGCTGAGGTTTTTCCGCTGTCTGTTATAGCTGCTCAGTCTGTTGCAATGTCAGACTTCAGCAATTGGTCGAAAGTCGTTGCTGAGAGATTTGCCATATAGCGCTCGACGGCTTTCACGTGGTCATTTTCAAAAACATTGCGATTCGTCAGGCGGTTCACTATCCACTGAATCTTTCCCATATGCCAATTCCGCTCACTCTGACTCTCCCTCTTTTTCTTGTCAAGCGGATACTGACTCAGAATGTAGAAAGCCAGACAGTCGGGAACTATCATGGAGCGCACCATCATCTGGCGCTGCTCCTCAGTATAGTGAGCTTTGTAGAACGGATAGTCTTTGCCCAGATACTTATCCAGACTGATGCCTAAGGTGCCGGCACCGACAATAATGCTTTGGTCGAACGAACCTATCTGGGTATAGACATTGGGAAGTTCCAACTTGGGAAATTCCTCGTGCAGGCGCTTGACGGCTTCTGACAACTCTTCGGCGACATCTGTCATATCAGCATATTGCTGCTGGACATCACGCAGCATCTGCTGTAATGTGGAGTCCTGGAAGAAGTACAAAAACTTGGTATTGATGTCGGCATCATTGACCTTTCCCAAATGCAACACGTCTTCTATGAGCATTCGTGTCTGAATGGGATACGAGGTGTTCATCTGTTGTAAAGCCGAGAAATCGCCTGTTGTCAGATAGAGATTCTCTATTCGGTCGTAACGCTGAATGCCTGTCGTGTGCGCATCCTCATCAGTATCGTTAGGTCGCAACTGCCATTGACAGCCTATGCAGACCAACATCAAGATGAGCAATATGGAGTAAATCCTTTTCACGACGTCAAGCGTTTAAATGTTTAATAATTTTTAAAATCCGTTGCAAAATTACTAAAAAATATTGTAAAAACCAAATTTTTAGCTAAAAAAGATAAAATTCAGTACAAAAATGTGTATTTTTGTAGGAAATAAACAATTGAAAGAATAAAATGAAAAGAGCTATCTCGTTAACACTGCTGGCCGTAGCCGCCCAGATGACATTCGGTCAAAAGACCCTTGAAGTATCTGTTACAAACCCCACGAACGAGAATCGTGAGGCACAACCCGTTGTTCTGCCGTTACAGCAATATACCATAGATGTTCGCTCGGCCGTTGTTACTCTTCTCGGCCAGGAGGTTCCTTCACAGCTTGACGACTTGAACGGTGACGGACGCTACGATGAGCTTTGTTTTCTGACTGACATCAGCAAGAAGGGCAAGCAAACATTCCAAGTGCAGCTGCTCCCTGAAGGCGAGCCCCGCCAGTATGAGGCGAAAGTCTATGCAGACATGATGCTTACCAACAAGAAAATCAAGAGCTCAAACAAACAGGATCTATACATCAGCAGTCTGACTGTTGACAACGGAACGAATCCATACTGGATGCTTCACCATCACGGTCCCGCCTTCGAAAACGAGTTGGTAGGTTATCGCATTTACTTCGACCACCGTCAGACGGTCGACACCTACGGAAAGTATCGTAAGGGATTGGAACTCAAGCAGACACAGTTCTATCCTGATGCAGAACAGAAAGCTGCCGGCTTCGGTGACGACGTGTTGTGGGTGGGCAGTACTTTTGGTGCTGGAGCTCTTCGCGGTTGGAACGGACAGCAGCCGCAGATGCTCACCGATGTCAATTACCGCACACTGCGCATTCTGAGTCGCGGTCCGCTCCGCACCATTGTCGAGGTGATAGACGAAGGTTGGAAACCTACCGAGCATGCCGAGCGCATTACGATGCGCACTTTCTATAAGTTGTATGCTGGCCGCAGAGACATTCAGGTCGACATTCAGTTCTCCCGTCCTGCTAAGGATTATCAGTTCGCTACAGGACTCATCAATGTAAAAAACTCCGTGGAGTTTTCCGACAAGAAAGGACTGCGCGGCTGTTGGGGTAAAGACTGGCCTGTCTCTGCCAAAGACTCTGTAGGCCATAAGCGAGAAACGGTAGGTCTCGGCATCTATATTCCCAAGAAGCATGTTGCACAGGAACTTCCCGCCAACAAGGACAACTATCCTTTTGTCGTTAATACCAGCAGTGACCAACTGAACTATCATATCACCTTCGGCAGCGACAACGAGTCGTTCGGCTATCACTCTTCCGATGCGTGGTTTGACTATCTGAAGGCTTGGAAGCGTGACCTTGACACTCCATTAGTCATCACTACTAAGGAGAAGAACAAATAAAAATAAGGTACGCGTACGCATGAACGATTTCATTCAGATAAAGGGAGCCCGAGTTAACAATCTAAAAAATGTCAGCGTCAACATTCCGCGAGGCAAGTTTGTTGTCATCGCAGGCGTCTCCGGCAGCGGGAAGTCTTCATTGGCTTTCGACACACTTTATGCCGAGGGGCAACGACGCTATGTAGAGAGTCTCTCCAGCTATGCCCGCCAGTTTCTCGGGCGTATGAACAAGCCTGAGTGCGACTTCATCAAGGGCATCCCTCCTGCCATCGCCATTGAACAAAAAGTCATCTCACGCAATCCACGAAGTACCGTCGGCACCACAACCGAGATTTACGAATACCTGCGTCTGCTTTTTGCACGCATTGGGCGCACCTATTCTCCCGTTTCCGGTCAGGAGGTGAAGAAGCACTCTACGGAAGATGTCATCACGTGCCTGCAACAATACCAGAAGGGTACCAAATTTGCACTGATGGCTCCAATTCATCCCGTTGAAGGCCGAACCATAATGCAGCAACTGCACATGTACCAGCAGAATGGTTATGCCCGTATCTCTGTCAACGGACAGATAGAACGGATTGACGATGTTCTGGCTGGTTCCACAGCGATTGCCGATGGTGCTGCGCTCTTTCTTGTCATCGACCGCATGTCTGTTGATGATGCGAAAGATGCCCTCTCACGCATTGTCGACTCTGCCGAAACTGCCTTCTATGAAGGACAGGGCGAACTGCGCTTGACCATTTTCCCTTCAGGCCTTACCTACGACTTCTCACAGCGCTTTGAGGCCGACGGCATCACTTTCGAGGAACCGTCCGACCAGCTATTCTCTTTCAATTCTCCTGCAGGCGCGTGCCCCGAGTGTCAGGGCTTTGGTAAGATTATCGGCATTGACGAACATCTCGTCATTCCAAACACAGCGTTGTCGGTCTATGACGGCTGCGTCCAACCTTGGCACGGCGAGAAGATGGGCATGTGGAAAGAAGAGTTCTGCCGCCGTGCAGTCAATGACGACTTCCCTATTTTCGAGCCTTACTACAATCTGACACAAGCACAGAAGGACATGCTTTGGCACGGACTGCCTTCCGACAAGAACAGAGATAAATATGAGCGCGTCTCCATTGACAATTTTTTCCAGATGGTTAGGGAGAACCAGTATAAGATACAATACCGCGTCATGCTGGCGCGCTATCGCGGAAAGACAACCTGTCCGAAGTGTCACGGTACCCGTCTAAAGCCAGAAGCCGACTACGTCAAGATTAACGGGCGCAGCATCAGCGATTTGGTACAAATGCCTGTCAACTGCCTGAAACAGTGGTTCGACAATTTGGAGCTGACGGAACAGGAACAGCACATTGGAAAACGCCTGCTGACGGAAATCAACTCACGCCTACAGTTCCTGTTAGATGTCGGATTGGGCTATCTCACCTTGAACCGCATGTCCAACTCCCTATCTGGCGGCGAAAGCCAACGCATCAACCTCACCACCTCTCTCGGCAGTTCGCTGGTGGGCTCGCTCTATATCCTCGACGAGCCAAGCATCGGACTTCATGCACGAGATACCAACCGCCTCATCAGGGTACTGAAAGAGTTGCGCGACCTTGGGAATACCGTCGTAATTGTCGAACACGATGAGGAAATCATGCGTGCTGCCGACTATCTCATTGATGTCGGTCCTGATGCTGGTCGCCTCGGAGGCGAAATTGTCTTTCAGGGACAAGTTCCCAACGAGATTACCGACACTGCTGCATTCATCAACCAATACCCGAAGAGCCATACGGTCCGCTACCTGACTCATACCGAACAGATTGCCACACCGACGAGCCGTCGCCCGTGGAACAGAAAGATTACGGTGAAAGGCGCACGCATGAACAATCTGAAAGGCATCACTGTCGACTTCCCACTCAATGTCATGACGGTTGTCACTGGGGTTTCCGGTTCCGGAAAGTCATCACTGGTGAAGGGCATCCTCTACCCTGCCCTGAAGCGTCATCTCGGAGAAGTTGCCGATGCACCTGGAGAATATCAAGGACTGGAGGGCGATTATCAGGCAATCAAGCATGTAGAGTTTGTAGACCAGAACCCCATAGGCAAGTCCACACGCTCCAATCCTGCCACCTATGTCAAGGCTTACGATGCCATTCGAGACCTTTTTGCCGAACAGCCGCTGGCCCAACAGATGGGATTCACCAGCCAATACTTCTCTTTCAATGCCGACGGCGGACGCTGTGACGAGTGCAAAGGAGCAGGCGTCATTACCGTCGAGATGCAATTTATGGCAGACCTCGTACTTGAGTGCGATGCGTGTCACGGTCACCGCTTCAAGCACGACATCCTAGATGTACGCTTCCAAGGCAGAAACATCGACGAAGTCCTGAATATGACTATCAGCGAAGCCATCGCCTTCTTCTCCCAGCCACAGCCCGACACATCAAAGAAGAACACAACGGCACAACTCTGCAAGACCATTGTCAACCGTCTGAAGACACTCGAAGATGTCGGATTAGGCTACATCAAATTAGGACAGAGCTCCAGTTCGCTGTCAGGAGGTGAAAACCAGCGTGTCAAGTTAGCTTATTTCATCGGACAGGAACGGCAGGAGCCCACCTTCTTCATCTTCGACGAGCCAACGACAGGTCTGCACTTCCACGACATCAACCGCCTGCTCAGCGCTTTCAACGCACTGATAGAGCGCGGACATACCATCCTCATCATCGAGCATAACATGGAAATCATCAAGTGTGCAGACCATATTATCGACATCGGTCCTGACGGCGGCGACCGCGGCGGCGAGATTGTAGCAGCAGGAACACCTGCGCAAATAGCAGCCAACGAACACAGTCTGACAGGAAAATTCCTAAAAGACAAACTTTAAATGCAAAATATTTTGCAGTTACAGAAAAAAGTATTACCTTTGCAACCGCTTTCAAAAAGCAAGCGTTCTTAGAAAGGCTGCCGATATGGCTCAGTTGGTAGAGCAACGCATTCGTAATGCGTGGGT
>ERZ842401.1420-NODE-1420-length-34384-cov-43.692243_pt1 | contig 34384 bp, 23 predicted proteins | sample MGYA00521270_ERZ842401 | MGnify/ENA primary metagenome ERZ842401 (study PRJEB31892, sample SAMEA3878208) | bioreactor metagenome | biome: Moose rumen | place: Sweden | collected 2011-10 | study: EMG produced TPA metagenomics assembly of the PRJEB12797 data set...
ATCCAATGCGTTATATCAAAAATGTAGTTAGTGTAGTTGGTATTACATTATTTTTTGAGCAGAAATCACATAGAATGAATCAGTGGACGGTTCTTTGATCCGTTACAATCCTCTGAAAACGAATCAGAGAACCGTCCCCAATTCCGTGTCGGCCACCTTCACATAATACACTTCGGCAATAAGCATCACAAAGGCAATGGCCAGTGCCGTCCCCAGAATATAGATGCTGGAGAACAGCTTTTCCTCGCGCATCATGGCGAGTGCTTGTCGGAAATACCTTGTCATTTTACTATTTTACAATTTGACAATTTTACAGCCAAAACCGTGCCAAACTCGTAACTCGCTGATAATCAGTGATGGTGTCAAAAGCAACTGTCCATTTCCGGACACTTGCGCTGTCCAAAAGTGGACACTTCCATCACATTTGATTATAATCAATAGTGCCAAGACTCAGAATTGAGCTTGGCACTATTCTAATGAGGATAAATTCCGTTAATATTTTCAATTTCACTGTTATTCACATAGTGGCAGTGAGGAAAGTGGCGTTTCCAAAGATGTACAGGACATTCTCGCAGGCAGGAACGAGGATGGTTTCACCTTGGCAGATATGGATGCCGTTGATGTTGGCATCCCCCCAGAGGCACATTACAATGACGAAGGAATCGCAGTGGAAATCAATTTGCTGCGCTACTTGAACGACTACACGGTGGACAACAAAATAAGGGCAGTTGATAAGCTGGCTTGTTGGTTTCGTCGAGTCATAAGACGTGCGGTACTCTGGCCATACCTGATAGTCAATAGCATCCTTAGCCTGTTCGATGTGCAGTTCTCGCGGATTGCCGTGGGCATCCTTGCGTCCGAAGTCATAGACACGATAGGTAATATCACTTGTCTGTTGAATCTCTGCCAGGAAATTGCCTGCACCAATGGCATGCAGTCGGCCTGCAGGAAGGAAGTAGAGGTCGCCTTCGTGTGCTTCATGCGTTGCTATGACATCTTGCATGGGAGAATGACCGTTTACGGGTTCTGCTGTAGCAAGCTGTTCGTAGTCTTCCGGTGTAATGCTTTTGGAAAGGCCTGCATAGATTTTAGAGCCAACGTCGCTTTTGATAATATACCACATCTCGGTTTTTCCGGCACATCCGTGACGCTCCATCGCCAGTCTGTCGTCTGGATGAACCTGTACGCTCAGGTCCTGACGTGAATCGATGAATTTTACAAGCAACGGGAACTTATTGCCGAACTTCTTATATACTTTGTTGCCAATCAAAAGGCCTTTGTACTTGTCAATGAGTTGGGTGAGGTTCATGCCAACGTCCACGTCGTCGACGAGGCCACGCTCCACAGCCACGCTCTCATGTCCTGGCACACCACTGATTTCCCAACTTTCGCCAATGTTAGGTTGTGCAGTGTAAATGCCCTTGAACGGTGCTATTTGATAACCACCCCAAATGGTAGTCTTCAAGTAAGGTTGAAATTTGTATGGTTTCATATTGTTATTAGCCTATTTGATTCATGCCACACTTCATTCCTTAGTCGAAAAAGCCAGGCTGTTTGTATTCTATGCCGAGTTCGCGGTCGACGGTGGCGAGGATACCCTGCACCTGTCCGAGGGCGAACATACGGCCCAGCAGTGTGTAGCCGGCATTGTGGCCATGACTCGACTCGTCGAAGATGCCACCTGGCTGGTCGGTAAATGTCATACCGTGGTCAACGCGCATGGGCAACTGCGGGTTTTCCTTCTCGAAAATGCGGCACAGTTCAATGAGGTCGGCACGTCCTCCCAGATGGCTGGCCTCGGTAAAGTCGCCATTGGGGAAGATGTGGCACGAACGCAGATGTACGAAATGAGTACGCGAAGCAAACTTCTTAGCCAGGTCAACGACATTGTTGTAGGCACCGGCACTCAAAGAACCGGCACAGAAGGTGAGGCCGTTGTGCTTGTTGGGCACTGCATCAAGGAACCACTGGATGTCCTCCTCGGTGCGAACGATGCGCGGCAGGCCGAGAATCTCGATGGGAGGATCGTCGGGGTGAACACACATGTTCATGCCGCACTCCTCGCAAACGGGCATGATGGCCTCGAGGAAGTACTTCATGTTCTCGCGCAGTTTGGCTTTGTCGATGCCCTTGTAGAGGTCGAGGAATTCGCGGAACTTCTGGACAGGAGCCTCATCGTTCTCACTAAAATTACCCGAGACGAAGCCCTGCGTCTTGATGACGATGTTCTCCACCAGTTTGTGGTCCTTCTCAGGCGTCATGGTCTTGGCCAGCTCGTCGCATTCGGCAATGACGCTGCGTCCCTGACCCCAGCCTTCGGGGAACTGGAACTTTTCCCATTCCTCGCGGGCACCCGGACGTTTGAGGATATAGATGTCGAAGTAGGCAAACTCGGCGTAGTTGAAGTAGAGGTTCGTAGCGCCGTTGGGGTTGTCGTGGAACAGGTCGGTGCGCGCCCAGTCCAGTACGGGCATGAAGTTGTAGCAGATGCAATGGATGCCTTCTGCCGCGAGATTGCGCAGCGACTCCTTATAGACCTCTATCTGTTCGTCGCGGTCGGGACCGCCATACTTGATGGTCTCCACCACGGGCAGGCTCTCCACCACGCTCCAGCGCATGCCGTAGCTCTCGATGTATTCGCGCAGATCGCGGATTTTCTCACGGGTCCATACTTGGCCTAAAGGTACGTCGTGCAATGCGGTGACGATGCCCTCAACGCCGATTTGTCTCAGTTGTGCAAGCGTAATCTTGTCTTTTTTGCCAAACCATCTCCAAGTTCTTTCCATAGTTCTTAAGTTTTTATTCGTTAGGACGTTATATCTTAATATCGTTAATGTAATTCGTCGTTGTCTGTTACTCGTAGCGCATGGAGCGTGCCGGGTGGATGTGCGACACCAGATAGCTGGGTGCCACCAGCACGAAGACCGATACCAGCAGGGTGACAACATTGAGAATGACGACAACAGGGATGTTCAGTTCCATTGGTGCCGTGTCAACGTAGTAGTTGGCAGGGTCGAGGTGTACCATCCCTGTCTGTTGCTGCAGGACGACCAGGCCAATGCCCAAGACATCGCCCCAGAGCAGTCCGCGGCCTATGATGAAGGCAGCAAACCACAGAAAGGTATGGCGCACAGTATCGTTGCGCATACCTAACGCCTTGAGGATGCCTATCATCTGTGTGCGTTCGAGGATAATGATTAGCAGTCCGCTAATCATGGTGAATCCTGCCACACAAATCATCAGCACGAGGATAATCCAAACATTGATGTCGAGCAGCGAGAGCCATGAGAAGATGTTCGGATAGGCATCGTAGATGGTCTGCGACGTCATGATGTCACCATATTGGTCACGCTGACGGTTGACCTTCTCTACAAACTGCGCGGCCGTCTCGTCCAGCCTGTCGAAGTCGCTGACCAGCACCTCCGCCCCCGAGCACTGGTCCTTCTCCCAGCCGTTCAGCTTGACGGGGGTGGGGAAGTCGGTAAAGCAGAGCGATTGGTCGAACTGTGTCATGTTGGTCTGGTAGATACCCTTCACTGTAAATTTTCGGGCACGAGCATCTTCGTTGCCAATGAAGTAGGCAAAGACGCGGTCGCCGACCTTCAGGTTCAGTTTGTCAGCCATCATCTGCGAGATGAGCAGCTGGTAACTGGACTTCTCAGTAGAGAAATGCGGCACCTCGCCCTCCACGAGATTTTCCCGTAGAAAGGTCAGGTCGTAGTCATGGCCAACACCCTTGAAGGCCACTCCTAAGAAGTCATCGTCCGTCTTCAGCAGTCCCTGGGTCATGGAGAAGCGTTCCACATGGCGAACGCCCGGTATGTCACACATAACCTGCATCAGTGAATCGCTGATGCTGACTGGTACGGGCATGGTTTCGTCGTGTGCCAGGAAGTTGGTGACCTGTATGTGACTTCCAAAGCCTACCACCTTGTCGCGGATGGTATGCTTGAAACCGAATACCACCGACACAGTGACAATCATGACCGCCAATCCGATGGCTACACCTATCGTGGCAATGAGGATAGCCGGACGACTCACCTCCTGCTGTTCACCGTCAGAGCGGTATATCTTGCGGGCTATAAAAAGAGGAAGATTCAAACCTTTGAACTTTGACCTTTTAACCTTTTTCCACTTTCAACCTTTACACGGTTCGTCCAGGGTAGGCTTCCAACGCCTTGCGAAGTACGAAGAGCGCACGCTCCAGATCTTCCTTCTTCAGGACATAGGCGATACGCACCTGGTCGATGCCGGCACCCGGTGTGGTGTAGAAACCGGCTGCGGGAGCCATCATCACCGTCTCGCCCTCGTAGTTGAACTCAGCCAAGCACCAGCGGCAGAACTCCTCTGCACTGTCGACGGGTAGTTTAGCTACTGTGTAGAAGGCCCCCATAGGTATGGGAGAATAGACACCGGGTATGCGGTTCAGTCCGTCAATCAGGCATTTACGGCGCTCCACATATTCGTCGTAGACATCGCGCAGGTATTCCTCAGGGGCGTCGAGCGATGCTTCGGCAACAATCTGGCCGATAAGGGGAGGGGAGAGGCGGGCTTGACAAAACTTCATCACCGCCTTGCGCACTTCCTGATTCTTGGTGATCAGTGCCCCGATGCGGATGCCGCACTCAGAATAGCGTTTCGATACGGAGTCGATGAGGATGACGTTCTGCTCGATACCTTCCAGATGGCAGGCCGAGATATAGGGCGATCCCGTGTAGATGTATTCGCGGTATACTTCATCGGAGAAAAGGTACAAGTCGTACTTCTTCACCAGGTCGCGAATCTGGTTCATCTCACGACGGGTGTAGAGATAGCCAGTCGGGTTGTTGGGGTTGCATATCATGATGGCCCTCGTACGGTCATTGATAAGTTCTTCAAACTTTTCCACCTTGGGCAATGAAAAACCTTCGTCGATGGTAGTGGCAATGGTGCGAATCTTAGCTCCTGCTGAGATGGCAAACGCCATGTAGTTGGCGTAGGCAGGTTCGGGTACGATGATTTCGTCGCCCGGGTTCAGACACGACATGAATGCGAACAGAACGGCTTCGCTACCACCTGACGTGATAATGATGTCGTCTGCGGTGACGTTGATATTGTATTTCGCGTAGTAGTGAACCAACTTTTCGCGATAGCTCAGATAGCCCTGCGATGGTGAATACTCGAGAATGGTTCTGTCTATTTGTTTTAGGGCGTCCAAGCCTACCTGCGGTGTGGGCAGGTCAGGCTGTCCAATGTTCAGATGGTACACCTTGGTACCACGTTTCTTTGCTGCTGCGGCAAGTGGAGCGAGTTTCCTGATGGGTGACTCAGGCATTTCCAGTCCGCGAACTGATATTTCCGGCATTGTTTTCTTATTTACGTAAATCGACTGCAAAGGTACGAATAAGTGAGAAGAAAACCAAAAGTTTTTATTTTGTTTTGTGAAAAATTTCTCGCACCATTAAAATATTTGTCAATTAGAATGGCGGATTGTGTTTTTTTTTGTACTTTTGCGCACCAAAACGTAACAAAGGGAGTATGAACTACGAAGAAATGTTAGCAGCCCGCAACGAAGGCAAGCAGCAGAAGACGCATCTGCCCATCGGCGATTACTACCGTGAACAGATTGACGGCAAATGGCATGGTGTGGTGGATGTTCATGACGAATTGAGTCAGAACCTGGTATTCACCAAGGCGCTGGAGGCCGAGAGTGAGCAGAACAAAGCCTTGCTCCATAGTCATCAGCTACACTTTACGCTGGTCAAGGGACAAGGGGACGCCAAGCGTCTGGAACTGGAGTTGGGCAACTATCAGACTTTCGAACGACTGCTGAAGGACAATCCCGCAGTCGTGGCTGGCAAGGAGTTCCTGGACAATGTGCTGAAGGACCTGGTGGATATCACCAGCTATCTGCACAAACAAGGCGTCAGGCATGTCTGCTACTCGCCCAGGACGGTCTTTGTGCGCAAAGGCGACCATGCTCTTATGCTGCTTTCGCACGGCTCCTTCTACCATCAGCTGACCGACCAGCAGGCTTTTTATGGTGATGATGCCCAGTATGTGGCTCCCGAGGTGCTGTCGGGAGGAACTGTCGACAATCGTTGCGATGTGTATGGCATCGGGCGTTTCCTGCAGAGTGTGGTGGAACAGGCCGATATGCCCATCGAATACCGCGCTGCCGTGAAGAAAGCCGTCAGTGAGGTGCCGGAAGCACGTTTCGAAACCCCCGAAGACCTGCTGAAAGCTGTTATGAAACGGCGTAGCTCGTTACAATCTGTCGTAACAGGCTTGCTGGCTTTGGTCATTGCTCTGGCTTGCGTAGGCATCTATTTCGAACTGTTTCCCGAAACCAGTCCTGTTGAGTTTGTCAAGCCCGCTCCCCGTCAGCCTGTTGACGACCTGCTCGACGACGGCATCACCCCAGAGGAACTCGGGCTGGGCATACAGGGTGACTCCTTATTGGAGGATACGCTGCCTACCCAGCGCGACTATGATGCCAAAGCCGAGGAGATATTCCGCAGGAAGTATGAGAAGGAGGCCGACCGCATACTCTCCAAAATATATAATAAGGACTACATGAACAACAGTGAAAAGAAGTTCATGTCGGAGAGTGAGTCGACGATAGACGAGTTGATGAAAATGCAAGAAGAGATGACTGCTGAATCGGGATTGTCGCCAGAACGTGCCCGACTGATATCGTCGCAGATTATCGAGCGTATCACGGAACAGAAGAAGAAAGCCCTGGGTGGTACCAACAGCCGCGGCATACAGAAGAATTAGAATAGTATAACATTCAAAAACCAACAAGATATGAGATCAAGAACAGCTATATGGTTTGAGTGCAAGATCGGCTACGAAAAAGTAATGGAAGACGGCTTGCAGAAGAAAGTTACGGAGAGTTATGTTGTGGATGCCCTGTCGTTCACTGAGGCTGAGAAACGCATCATGGAAGAAATGTCGAGCTATATCAGTGGCGAGTTTACCATCAAGGACATCAAGATTGCCCCGTACAAGGAAATCTTCTTCTCTGACGAGGAGATGGCTGACCGCTGGTACAAGGCCAAGCTGCAGTTTATCACCATTGACGAGAAAACCGAGAAAGAGAAGCGCTCCAACGTTAACTACCTCGTACAGGCTGGTACGTTGAAGGGTGCCGTGGGCAATATTGAGAGTGTGATGGGAACGACGATGATCGACTACGTCATCGCCTCTGTCAACGAAACCACGCTGATGGATGTCTTTGAGTATGGCAAGAGTACCGAGGATGCCAAGCCGGAATTTGAACAGCAGTAATGGATTACGACGTTAAAGGTCATCTGAGGCAGGTGTTGGCTAATCTGCCGCGGGGGGTACGCCTCGTGGCCATCAGCAAGTACCATCCTAAAGAGTATATCGAGGCAGCCTACGCCGAGGGACAACGTACCTTTGGCGAGAGCCACGAGCAGGAACTGCGTCACAAGGTGGAGACGTTGCCCAAGGATATTCGTTGGCATTTTATCGGCCATCTGCAGACCAATAAGGTGAGGTTTATCGCTCCTTATATCACAATGATAGAAGCCGTGGACTCACTTAAGCTGCTGAAGGAGATAGACAAGCAGGCTGCCAAGTGCGGACGGACTATTGACGTGCTGCTGGAATTGCACATTGCCGAGGAGGAAACCAAGTACGGCCTGACGCCCGATGCTCTTTGGCAACTGCTGGCTGAAGGCAGTTGGCGTCAGTTGCAGCATGTGCGCATCTGCGGACTGATGATGATGGCTTCCTATGTGGACGATATGCAACAGATACGTTCTGAGTTCCGTCAGGGTCACGAACTGTTCTATCAGGTCAAACAGCAATATTTTGCCGATGTCGACTACTTCTGTGAACGCTCCTGGGGCATGAGCCACGACTATCAAATAGCAGTCGAGGAGGGGAGTACCATGGTACGTATCGGCACGACTATCTTTGGGCCAAGAGTTTACTAAGCAGATATTGTTCGCGTTTCATGTTTCCCCAATGGATGGCATGGGCAGGACAATGATGATAACATGCCAGACAATTGGTGCACCGTTTGTTGTGAATCCACACGGGCGGTGCTCCTTTGATGTCATTGACAGGACATAGTTTCTGGCATAGTCCGCATTGGATGCAGGCTTCCAGGTCTACCCAGAAATGCCGGTCTGTTATCAGGTGCTTGTTGTAGTAGCCGCCAATAATATAAGTGTAGGTGTAAGGTATGGCACCCTTCACCAGCTCCTCAATGCTCCGCTGGCGCTCTTGGATGACGTGGCAGATATGCGTTACGCGCTGACGGGCTGCCTCGACTTTCTGTCTCGCTTTCTCGTCGGTGTCCAGATGCAGGAACGAGAAGCATACATTAGACTCTGGCATCACCACGGCAAAGTGGGCATCAGCATGCAACCCCTTCTTTCCCAGTTCCTTGTCGAAGATGCGCATGGCATAGCCCATGTTGTCGCCGCAGGTCGTCAGGGCGTAGATGTACGTTAAATGATGAATGCTGAACGTTGAAAGTCGGATGAACTCTCGGACGATGCGGGGCGGTTGCCAGCCATGCGTGGGGAAGCAAAAGCCCAATCGCTCGCCTTCTTTTAAGACATAGGGCTCAGTGTTGTTGAGCTCGTCAGGTATATAGCGCAGTTCCTCGCCCGTAGCCTCAGCTAGTTGCTGTGCTGCCCACTTGGTGTTGCCTGTCCCGGAAAAATAGAATATCATGCAGGGTTTAGAGTTTAGAGATGAGAGATGCTTAGATTCGCTCTACCTGTTTGACGCCCTTGACGGTGCGCAACTTCTTGAGGAGGCTTTCCAGCCGGGTGTTGTCATCAATCATGATGGAGAGATTGCCGCTGAAGAGCCCGTCGTGCGAGTCGATATTGATGGAACGCAGGATGAGTTTTTCATCCTTGGAGATGATACTGGTCAGATTGTTGACGATGCCGATATCATCGTTGCCTACGACACGCAGCGTGATGGCATACTGCGACGCACCCTTTCCGCTCCATTTTGCCTTGACGATGCGATAGCCGAATCGCTTGCGCAACTCCGGGGCGTTGGGACAGTCCACGCGATGAATTTTGATGCCGCCGCTGATGGTGACGAAGCCGAAGACGGCATCGCCATAGATAGGTTGGCAGCAGCGTGCCAACTGGTAATCAATACCTTTTAGGTTGCGGTCTATTACCAGCACGTCGTCCTGGATGGCATTGCCGGGCAGACGACTCTCGTCCAGTATAAAGTGGGCAGCACTCTCTGCCACGTTGTTGCCCGTCACAGGCTGGTCGCCCTGTTGCAGTTCCGCATAGCGGTCCAGCACGTAGCCGGCATCCAGTTCACCGGAAGCTATCTGGCGGTAGAAGTCGCTGACCTCCTTGAACCCCAGTTTGCGGATGAGCGTCTGCATCAGGCTGTCATCCATCTCCATCTTGCGGTTTTTGAACTTACGCTCCAGCGTCTCCTTGGCATATAGCCCTTCCTTGACCTGTGTCTCTTTCAGTGCCAGGCGAATCTTAGACTTGGCACGCGAGGTCTTGACAATGTTCAGCCAGTCTTGCTTGGGCTTTTGGCTTGACGAGGTCAGAATCTCCACCTGGTCACCGCTTTGTAACTGCTGGCGCAGGGTAACTACGCGTCCATTGATGCGTCCGCCAGTACATTGGTTGCCTATCTTGGAATGAATATGGTAGGCGAAGTCCAACACTGTCGCCCCTTTGGGAAACTTGAAGAGGTCTCCTTTGGGCGTGAACACAAAGACCTCGTCCTCATAAAGGTCCATCTTGAACTGGTCCATGGCATCCAGACCGTCGCTGGTCTCCAGCATTGAGCGGATGTTGGTAAGCCACTCGTCCATGCCTGCATCACCCTTCACGCCTTTGTAGCGCCAGTGGGCTGCCACACCGCGCTCTGCCACCTCGTCCATACGCTCAGTACGAATCTGTACCTCCACCCATTTCTTTTCAGGACCTAATACTGTGATGTGCAGCGACTCATAACCATTTGATTTCGGAACGCTTATCCAGTCTCGTAGACGTTTTGGATTAGGCTGGTACATGGAGGTGATGATGGCAAAAGTCTGCCAACACTGTACAGCTTCTCTATGGTGCAGTTCTCTCTCATCTAATTCCTCGCTGCTTTCCTCTAATATTACGCGAATGGCAAACAAGTCGTAGACGCCTTCGAAGGGACACTTCTGTTTCTTCATCTTCTGCCAAATTGAGTGGATGGACTTGGTGCGACCCTTGATGTGGAATTGTAGGCCAGACTCTTTCAGCCGCTCTTCGATGGGCTTGATAAACTGTTCGATATATGCATCGCGGCTCTTCTTAGTCTCGCTGAGTTTGTCCTTGATGTGGTAGTAGGCGTCGTGCTCCATATACTTCAGCGACAGGTCCTCCAGCTCCGACTTCAGCTTGTAGAGACCCAACTTGTGGGCCAGGGGCGCATAGAGGTAGGCTGCTTCCTCACTAACCTGACGTTTGGCCTCCATCTGGTTTGTGTCGCGAATCTGACGCATCAGGTTCACGCGGTCGGCTATCATAATCAAAATCACACGCATATCCTCAGCAAACGACAGCAGCAGGTTGCGGAAATTCTCCGACTCAATAACGGGGTTCTTCTTGTAAAGTTGCTGGATGCGCCCTAAGCCACGCAGGATGCGTGCTACCGATTCGCCGAAGTCGCTCTGTACGTCGTCCACCGTCAGGTAGCCTTCTTCGACGCTGGGACGCAGCAAGATGGCAATCACGGCATCGCGACGCAGGCCTATCTCCTCTACCACTAGTTGGGCTGTCTGCAGTCCGACTAGGATGGGGTTCAGGCCGAAGATGTTTCGTGTCAGCTGGTGCCGCTCAATAGCATTCGTCAGTTGCTGGCGCAGACGTGCCACGTCTGTCTCAGCCATCGAGCTTTCTATCTGTTCGTAGACGCTGTGATAGAGTGCCAACGCTTGTTCCTTTTCTTCTGTTGTAAACGTAAATGTCTCCATATTGGTGGCAAAGTTACGAATAAACGAGTTAAGAACAAAAAGAAATCTTTCTTTTTTTTATAAATAACCACCTTTGCGTCTTCGACGACGAGATCCACTTCTTTCTTGTCGTATGTGTGCCATAGGAGATAATATCACATTTTTTCTTCTTATGCTATTGTTCTTAAATAACTAATTAGGGAAACCGTACCGTGATTATAAATAGGATGTGGTTTCGCGTAGAAATTGGAGACAATTGATATTCAGACACTAGTTAATACGCCATTTCGTGGACACCCTTGACGGCACGGCCGCTGGGGTCGTTTAAGTTCCTGAAGGCGGCATCCCATTCGAGAGCAATGGCTGTAGAACAGGCCACGCTGGCCTCGCTGGGTACACTACGGGCGGCAGAATCGCTGGGGAAGTGCTCGGCGAAGATGCTGCGATAGTAGTACTCTTCCTTGTTCTTCGGCGGATTAATGGGGAAGCGCTCTGCAGCGTGCGCCATCTGCTCGTCAGTAACGGCCTCTGAGGTGATTTGCTTCAGGGTGTCAATCCAGGAGTAGCCGACACCGTCGCTGAACTGCTCTTTCTGTCGCCAGGCAACTTCGGTAGGCAGCATGTCGGCAAAGGCTTCGCGCACAATCTTCTTCTCTATCATCGAGCCTTGGCACATCTTAGCCTCTGGATTGGTACGCATAGCCACATCGAGGAACTCTTTGTCGAGGAAGGGCACACGGCCCTCTACACCCCAGGCAGAAAGGCTCTTGTTGGCACGCAGACAGTCGTAGAGATAGAGCTTGCCTAACTTACGGACGGTCTCTTCGTGGAAGGCCTGCGCATTGGGGGCCTTGTGGAAGTAGAGGTAACCACCGAAAATCTCGTCGGCACCCTCACCACTGAGCACCATCTTGATGCCCATCGACTTGATGACACGCGCCAGCAGGTACATCGGCGTAGAAGCACGGACTGTAGTGACGTCGTAGGTCTCAATGAAGTAGATGACATCGCGGATGGCGTCGAGTCCCTCCTGGATGGTGTAGTTGATTTCGTGATGGACGGTACCGATATTGTCGGCGACGAGCTTAGCCTTGGCGAGGTCGGGAGCTCCCTTCAGTCCTACGGCAAAGGAGTGCAAACGGGGCCAGTAGGCACGTGTCTTCGAATCGTCCTCAATGCGGTGCTCACTGAACTTCTCAGCGATAGCAGAGATGACGGAAGAGTCGAGACCACCAGAGAGCAGTACGCCATATGGTACATCGGACATCAGCTGACGCTTGACGGCAGCGGTAAGGCTATCGCGAATGGTTTCAACGCTGGCGGGATTATCCTTCACGGCATCGTACTGCATCCAGTCACGACGGTAGTACCTTTTTAATGAAGAATGAAGAGTGAAGACTGAAGAATCGGCTTGCGCCGTCGGGTGTGCGGTAGCAAATTCTTCATTCTTCATTCTTAATTCTTCACTCCACAAGTAGTGGCCAGGTAGGAACGGCTCGTAGCGCTCACATTGCCCTTCTAAGGCTTTCAGCTCGCTGGCAACATAGACGGTGCCGTCGCTATCATAGCCGATATAAAGAGGAATCACGCCGATGGGGTCGCGGGCTATGAGGAATTCGTTGCGCTCCTCATCGTAAAGGACAAAGGCAAAGATGCCGTTAAGATCTTCAAGGAAATTGATGCCCTTCTCGCGATAAAGCGCAAGAATCACCTCACAGTCGCTGCCCGTCTGGAACTCATATTGTCCGGCATAGCGACGACGAATCTCCTGATGGTTGTATATCTCACCATTGACTGCCAACACCTGCTTCTTATCAGGTGAATACAACGGTTGTCCGCCACTCTCTGGGTCAACGATGCTTAGTCGCTCGTGAGCAAGGATGGCCGAACCACCACAGTATATTCCACTCCAGTCAGGTCCGCGGTGACGGATCTTCTGACTCATCTTTAACGTTTTATCACGAAGAGCATGTGTCTGCTCCTTGACGTTCAGTATAGCAACGATTCCACACATAATCTTTCTATTTTAAAGGTACGACAAATATAGGTAATTGGTTTGGGCAGGATATTCTGCCGCGAGGGTGTCTATCTGGTTGACGGTAGGCACGATGCCGAGGGCCTTGCGCCACTTGCGGACAGTGAGGCCGGCCTGTTCCATCTTCATGTGATTCTCCAGACCTATGGCACGGCCTATCTGGAAGTCGGAGAAACCGTAGACCTTGGCAGCCCGTAATAGCGCAAATATTTCCGGCGACCTCAAATATTCCACGAATTCGCTGGGTTCCATATACTCTGAGACCTCGGGAAGGAGGGTGTTTTCCTTCAGCTGCTGGTCAATGTCGACGATGTGCTTCAGCTTCTGCAAGAACCAGCGGTCAATCATCGTCAGCTGGTGAATCTGCTCGACGCTGTAGCCAATCTTCAATGCTTTCGATACGACAAAGATACGCATGTCCGTTGGGTTCTTTAATGAAGAGTGAAGAGTGAAGAGTGAAGAATTTGCTACCGCCACAGAAGTTTTACCACCAGACGCGGTAGCAAATTCTTCACTCTTCACTCTTAACTTTTCACTTTCAAAGTGATTCTCTACGAACCCGTGCATGCCCTGACCAATCATGCGCAGCCCCTTCTGCAAGGCCTCCTCGAAGGTGCGACCGATAGCCATTACTTCACCCACACTCTTCATTGACGAACCCAGCTCGCGCTTGACCCCGTGGAACTTGGTGAGGTCCCAGCGCGGAATCTTTACGACCGCATAGTCGAGGGCGGGCTCGAAGAAGGAAGAGGTCGTCTTGGTGACGCTGTTCTTCAAGTCGAAAAGTCCGTAGCCGAGTCCGAGTTTGGCAGCTACAAACGCCAATGGATAGCCCGTTGCTTTCGATGCCAGTGCCGATGAACGCGACAGGCGGGCGTTGACCTCGATGACGCGATAGTCCTCCGAGTTGGGATCGAGGGCATACTGCACGTTACACTCGCCCACGATGCCGATATGGCGGATGATCTTGATGGCCAATGCACGCAGTTTATGATACTCGCTGTTCGAGAGCGTCTGACTCGGTGCTACGACGATGCTCTCGCCGGTATGGATGCCCAGCGGGTCGAAGTTCTCCATATTGCAGACGGTGATACAGTTGTCGAAGCGGTCGCGCACCACCTCGTATTCTATTTCCTTCCAGCCTTTCAACGATTTCTCGACCAGCACCTGCGGTGAGAACGAGAATGCTTCTTCGGCCTGCATCAGCAGTTCCTCATCGTTGTCGCAGAAGCCAGAGCCGAGACCACCGAGGGCGTAGGCGGCACGCAGAATGACAGGGAATCCTAACTCGTGGGCCGCTTTCTGCACCTCTTCAACAGAAGAACATGCCTCGCTCTTGATGGTCTTTACGCCAATCTCGTCAAGTCGCTTCACAAACAGGTCACGGTCCTCCGTGTCGATGATGGCCTGCACAGGCGTTCCCAACACCTTGACACCATATTTCTCTAAGACACCTTTTTCGTATAGTTCCACGCCGCAGTTCAGAGCCGTCTGACCGCCAAACGACAGCAGAATGCCGTCAGGGCGTTCCTTTTCGATAACACGTTCCACGAACTCAGGTGTAACGGGTTGGAAATAGACCGTATCGGCTACGTCCTTGCTAGTTTGCACGGTGGCGATATTAGGATTAATCAACACCGAGTGGATGCCTTCTTCCTTCAACGCCTTCAAGGCCTGTGCACCGCTATAGTCGAACTCACCAGCCTGACCGATCTTTAATGCTCCAGAGCCTAAAATGAGAACTTTCTTACAAGCCTCCCCCGCTCGACCGAAGGGCGCTTGCCTAAGCAACAAACCTTCCAAAGGAGGGGATGTTTGATTACCTAAAGGTGCTGATATGTCAGAAGTATTATGTAACTCAACATCCCTCCCTTTGGGAGGGCTTGGGTGGGCTTTCAGCATTTCTACGAATTCGTCAAACATCCATTCTGTATCCGTAGGACCAGAGCAGGCTTCGGGATGGAACTGTGCCGAGAACCATGGATTCGTCTTGTGGCGAATACCCTCGTTCGAGCCGTCGTTCATATTGACGAACAGCGGTTCCCAATCAGCTGGCAGTGTCTTGTTGTCAACTGCATAGCCGTGATTCTGACTCGTGATGTAACAACGATTTGTGCCCACCTCACGCACAGGCTGGTTGTGCGATCGGTGACCGTATTTCAGCTTATAGGTTTGTGCTCCAGCAGCACGGGCCAGCAGTTGGTTACCCAGACAGATGCCCATGCAAGGCCGCATGTGCCCGTCGGTTCCCCCGACGGTTTTCCCCTGCTCGTTCTCCAAAAATGTTCTGATGTGTGCTACCGTCTTGCCGCATTGTTCCGGGTCGCCTGGACCATTAGCCAAGAAAAGACCATCGAAGTCGAGCGCATTGAAATCGTAGTCCCAAGGTACGCGAACCACCTCAATGCCCCGTCTGACCAGACAGCGAATAATATTGGCCTTCACGCCACAATCCACTAATACAACTCTCTTGCCAGCCCCCTCATTATAGCGGATGACTTCCTTACAACTGACCTTCTCCACCCAGTTCTCAGAGCCGTAATCTTGTTCAGTATGCTGCGATATTATCTCAGCCCCCTCTACCACCACGCGCCCCATCATCACACCATGTTCCCTCAACACCTTCGTCAGGCGTCGGGTATCTATGCCAGTAATAGCAGGAATCTTCTCGCGTTTCAGCCAAGCGGCTAACGACTCTTTTGCATTCCAATGCGAAAACTGTTCACTATAGTCGGCTACAACCAAAGCCTTGGGATGGATGCGTTCGCTCTCCATAAACAGAGGCAGTCCGTCCTCGCCTATGCCCGTGTTAGGTACGCCGTAGTTGCCTATCAACGGGAATGTCGTTACCAGAATCTGTCCTGCGTAGCTGGGGTCTGTCAGACTCTCAGGATAGCCCGTCATAGCGGTATTAAACACCACCTCACCGACTGTATCGGCCTCAAAGCCAAATGAGCGGCCTACGAATACGGTGCCATCGCTGAGTATTAATCTTGCTTCTCTCTTCATCATTTATTGTTGCTTCAACTGTTTGGTATCAATATAGTTTACGAACGCCTGGTTGCAGAGACGCGTACCACCGGGCGTGGGGTAGTGACCGGTAAAGTACCAGTCGCCAGGATGGTTGGAACAGGCATTATGCAGTCCCTCAATGCTTTGGAATACCAGTTCGATGGGGGCCTGCATGCCCTTCGGACGTAGCATCTCCACTATTTTATTATTTATTTCCTCCACGGTGAACGGATTGTATAGGGCGCGAACGTGATTCTCAGTCTGAGGGTCGCGCTTGCATGCCAAATAGACATCATTCACTAACTGCCACATGCCTCGCTCCTCTATCAGCGCCATCGTGGCGCGGAAGGCACAGAACTCCTCCAATCGTGCCATGTCGATGCCGTAATAATCAGGGTAGCGAATCTGGGGCGAACTCGACACCATCACAATTTTCTTGGGATGCAGGCGGTCGAGAATCTTGAAGATACTCTCTCTTAAAGTGGTGCCGCGTACGATGCTGTCGTCGATAATCACAAGACTGTCCTCGTAGGGCCGCAGGGAACCATAACTGATATCATAGACGTGGGCTGCCAGATCGTTACGTTCGCTATTATCGGCAATGAAGGTGCGCATCTTGATATCCTTCCACACCACCTTTTCCGTTCGCACGTTGTAGCCCTGCTGACGGAAGCCGTCAGTCATGCCGTAGTAGGCCACCTCGGCGGTATTGGGGATGTACGAAAAGACAGTGTTCTCCACATCGCCGAAGATGGCTTTCAGGATGGCTGGTGTCAACTGTTCACCAAGGCGTTTACGCTCCTGATAGATGTCGAGGTCGGAACCTCGGCTGAAGTAGATTCGCTCGAAGCTACAAGCACTCAACTTTTGTGCAGGCATAATTTGCTCCAGATGACTCTCGCCGTTACGACGCACAATGAGTGCCTCACCAGGCTGCAGCTCATGGATATCCTCACATTGCAGGTCAAACGTGGTCTGCAGCACAGGGCGTTCGCTGGCCAGGGCCACTATCTCGTCGTCGCGATAGTAGAACGCAGGACGGATACCCCAAGGGTCGCGCACGCTGAACATCTCGCCGCTACCCGTCAGTCCGCACATCACGTAGCCGCCATCGTAGTGTTCCATTGTCTTCCGCAACACGTTGCCCATCTCTACGTGCTCATCGATGTATCGCGTGATATCAAGTCCCTCAAGCCCCTTTGCCTTCGCTTCCTCAAACAGCCGCTCCACCTCGCGGTCCAAACGGTGGCCCATCAGTTCCAACGTGATGTACGAGTCGCCATAGATACGTGGCGACTGTCCTTGCGAGGTCAGAAACTGAAAGACCTCGTCGATGTTGGTCATGTTGAAGTTGCCACACAGGCAGAGGTTCTTGGCGCGCCAGTTGTTGCGACGCAGGAAGGGATGCACGAATGTCAGTCCGCTCTTGCCCGTAGTCGAATAGCGCAGATGTCCCATATAGAGTTCACCTGTCATTTCTTTCGTCACTCGTGAGAATATTTCCGTGATAGCATCCTTGCCCTCGGCCTTCTCGCGGAACATGTATTCACGGCCAGACTCCGTGTTCAGACTGACAGAAGCGATACCAGCACCCTCCTGTCCACGGTTGTGCTGTTTCTCCATCATCAGATAGAGCTTGTTGAAGCCATAGGCCCACGTGCCGTATTTCTTCTCGAAGTAGTCAAGTGGCTTCAGCAATCTTATCATTGCCACGCCGCATTCGTGCTTCAGCTGTTCCATCTTATATACATGCTTTAATAAAACTCATAAACAGTGGGTGTGGATTCAGCACCGTTGACGAGTATTCTGGGTGGAACTGAGTGCCGATGTACCAGCGTTTGTCAGGTATCTCGACTATTTCCACGAGGTCGGCAGCGGGATTGATACCCACGCACTGCATGCCCTTTTGTTCGTATTCCTCTTTATAGGCGTTGTTGAATTCATAGCGATGACGATGGCGCTCGCTGATGGTCCCGCGCCTTGCGGTTTCCCCGCAAGGGTTATACGCCTCCCATGCCCTGCTTCCCTCTTTCAATTCGCAGTCGTAGGCACCCAGTCGCATCGTGCCGCCCATCTGGGTGATATTCTTCTGCTCTTCCATGATGTCAATGACGTTGTGGGGAGTCTGCTCGTCCATTTCACGACTGTTGGCATCCTTGTATCCTAACACGTTGCGGGCAAACTCGATGACCATCATCTGCATGCCTAAGCAAATGCCGAAGGTGGGGATGTCGTGAGTACGTGTATATTCGGCGGCGATAATCTTGCCTTCGATGCCTCGTGTACCGAAGCCCGGACAGATGACCACGCCCTGCAGACCATCCAGCTTCTCAGCGACGTTTGCCTGAGTAATCTCCTCGCTGTTTACGAAGTGCAGCTTGGCCTTCACATCGTTGTAGATACCTGCCAGATTCAGACTCTCGCGGATGCTCTTGTAGGCATCCTGCAGGTCGTATTTGCCTACCAGGCCGATATGTACCTCGCGCTTGGCATTGCGCTGCTTGTCGAGGAAGTCATGCCAGGGCTTCATGGCAGGTGTCTCACCCACAGGGATGCCGATCTTTCGCATGATGGCAGCATCTAATCCCTGCTTCTGCATATTCACAGGCACCTCGTAGATACTCGGCATGTCCTCGCTCTGCACGACGCATTCCAGGTCGACATTACAGAACGACGCCACCTTCATGCGCATGCTGTCATCAAGGTGGCGTTCCGTCCTGAGGACGAGGATGTCAGGCTGGATACCCATGCTCTGCAGCTCCTTTACACTATGCTGCGTGGGTTTCGTCTTCAACTCATCCGCCGCTTTCAGGTAGGGCACGTAGGTGAGATGTACACAGACGGCGTCACGACCCAACTGCCAGCGCAGCTGTCGGATGGCTTCCATAAACGGTGCACTCTCTATGTCGCCAATAGTACCACCCACCTCCGTAATGACGAAGTCTAACTGCTCATCCTTTTCTTCTTCGCGCAGCATCCTCCGCTTGATCTCGTCTGTGATATGCGGCACCACCTGAATGGTCTTGCCCAGATAGTCACCATGACGCTCACGGTCAATGACCGTCTTGTAGATGCGGCCAGTGGTGATGGAGTTATTTCGAGTCGTATGTATGCCCGTAAAGCGCTCGTAGTGACCAAGGTCCAAGTCGGTTTCCATGCCGTCGACCGTCACATAGCACTCGCCGTGCTCGTAGGGATTCAGCGTACCTGGGTCGATGTTGATATAGGGGTCAAACTTCTGAATAGTGACTTTGTAGCCACGTGCCTGAAGCAGTTTACCAATGCTGGCGGAGATAATACCCTTACCTAATGAGGATACCACACCGCCAGTTACGAAGATATACTTTGTGTTCATATATTTACTATTTACACGTCCGCAAATGCTACTTGTTAGCGACTGCAAAGGTATCATCTTTCAATATTTATTCAAAACGATTACTTCCGTTTTGATTGTTAAAAACGCACACAAATGTCAAAATGTAAAGATCGGCAGCCTGCATTATGTCGCTTTGTTGCCATTTTGATTCGAAAACGCCGCAAATTGTTACAATGTGATAGTTGTTGGAAAAAGAAAAGTCAAAAAAGAAAGGTTTTTCTTGTGTATTTAAACAACTTGTCTTACCTTTGCAGTCAAAATTGCACAAAAAGAAAGAAAAAGCAAGGATAATATGACAAAATGTAAATTTTGTACGTCAGAGAGATTGCAGAATGGGCAACGTTCGTCAAAAGGACTATATCAGAGCCAGTACGAACACGATGCTTGCGGCGTGGGAATGGTAGTAAACATCCACGGCGGAAAGAGTCATGAACTGGTGGACAATGCACTGAAGGTGCTGGAGAATATGGAGCACAGAGGGGCGGAAACCAGGGATAAGACGGGCGACGGCGCCGGTATTATGGTACAGATTCCGCACGAGTTTATCCTATTGCAGGGTATTCCTGTGCCAGAGAAGGGCAAGTACGGAACAGGTCTAGTATTCCTGCCAAAAGACGAGAAGGCGCAGCAGGAAATCCTCTCTGTGATGATTGAGGAGATTGAGCGCGAGGGGCTGACCCTGATGCACCTGCGCGCTGTGCCTACTAACCCTGAAATGCTTGGTGCTGCCGCGCGTGAAGTGGAGCCAGACATCAAACAGATATTCGTAACAGGCATCGCCGACGAGCAAGTGCCCGTATTTGAGCGTATATTATATAAGGTACGCAAGCGCATAGAAAACCGTATTGATAACGAGGATTTTTATATCTGCTCGCTGTCGAACAAGAATATCATCTACAAGGGAATGCTGACCAGCGGCCAGCTGCGTCGCTACTTCCCTGATCTATCGAACGATTACTTTACAAGTGGATTGGCGCTGGTGCACTCCCGTTTCAGCACAAACACATTTCCCAAATGGAAACTGGCCCAGCCCTTCCGCTTGTTGGCTCACAATGGTGAGATTAACACCATTCGCGGTAACCGTGGTTGGATGAAGGCTCGTGAGAGCGTGCTGAATAGCGAGGCGCTTGGCGATATCAAGGATTTGAGGCCGATTGTACAGGAGGGCATGAGCGACTCAGCCAGCCTGGATAACGTGTTTGAGTTCCTGATGATGAGCGGGCTGAGTCTGCCGCAGGCGATGGCCATTCTGGTGCCGGAGAGCTTTAACGACAAGAACCCTATCTCAGAGGATCTGAAGGCGTTCTACGAGTATCACTCTATCCTGATGGAGCCGTGGGACGGCCCTGCAGCGCTGCTGTTTAGCGACGGGCGCTATGCTGGCGGAATGCTCGACAGAAACGGACTGCGCCCCAGCCGCTATACCATCACTAAGAGTGGTATGATGGTGGTGGCCAGTGAGGTTGGCGTAATGGACTTTGAACCAGGCGATGTGGTATCGAAAGGTCGCCTGCAGCCCGGTAAGATTCTGCTGATTGATACCCAGGAGGGCAAGATATACTACGATGGCGAGATTAAGGAACAGTTGGCTAAGGCTCATCCTTATCGCGAGTGGCTGAACGAGAACCGCGTGCAGTTGGAGAAGCTGAAGAGCGGGCGGCACGTGGAGAACAGCGTGAAGGACTACGAGCGGAAGCTCGTGACCTTCGGCTTTGGGCAGGAGGATATCGACAGGACGATTGTGCCGATGGCGACGGCGGGGCAGGAGCCGGTGGCGGCCATGGGTAACGACACGCCGCTGGCAGTCATCTCAGACCGTCCGCAGGTGCTGTTCAATTACTTCCGTCAGCAGTTCGCGCAGGTGACGAACCCGGCCATCGACCCCATCCGCGAGGAGCTGGTGATGTCGTTGACGGAGTACATCGGGGCGGTGGGGACGAATATCCTGACGCCGGACGCGAGCAACTGCAAGATGGTGAGACTGCCGCAGCCGGTGCTGACGAACACGCAACTGGACATTCTCTGCAACATCCGCTATAAGGGCTTCAACACCAAAAAACTGCCCATCCTCTTCGATATGGAGAAAGGAGAAGAGGGACTCCGCCAGGCATTGGACAAACTCTGTCAGGATGCCGAGGCTAGCGTGGACGAGGGTGTGAACTACATCATCCTCTCTGATCGCGACATTGATGAGAGGCATGCGGCGATTCCGAGTCTGCTGGCCGTGAGCGCGGTGCACCATTACTTGATTTCGGTTGGTAAGCGGGTGCAGACGGCGCTGATTGTAGAGAGCGGTGAGATTCGCGAGGTAATGCACGCTGCCCTGCTACTGGGTTATGGTGCCAGTGCCCTCTGTCCATACATGACATTCGCTATTCTCGACGACCTTGTTAAGAAGCACAAGATTCAGGAGGAATACGCTACTGCCGAGAAAAACTACATTAAAGCGGTGGATAAAGGATTAAAAAAGATTATGTCGAAGATGGGTATCTCGACCATCCGCTCTTATCGTGGAGCCAAGATCTTTGAATCTATCGGCCTCAATGAGGATTTATTGAGAAGATACTTCGGTACAGAGGTGAGCACCATCGGTGGTGTAGGCCTGAAGGAGATTGCGAGGGATGCGATTCGGCTGCATCAACAAGGCATAGCCGCAGATTCTTCACTCTTCACTCTTCACTCTTCACTTAAGAACCACGGTCTCTTTGCTTGGCGCAAGGATGGCATCAAGCACGCTTGGAACCCGGAGACGATTGCAAAGCTGCAACTGGCGACGAGGCAGGGCGACTACGGGAAATTCAAGGAATGGGCGGCCATCGTCGACGAGAAGGAGAGTCCCATCTTCATCCGCGACTTCTTTAAGTTCAAGAAGGCGGAGAAGGCGACGCCTATCGACGAGGTGGAGCCCGTTGAGAGCATCGTGAAGCACTTCGTGACGGGGGCGATGAGCTTCGGCGCGCTGAGCATTGAGGCGCACGAGGCGCTGGCACTCGCCATGAACAAGCTGGGTGCACGCAGTAATACTGGTGAGGGTGGCGAGGACAATGCCCGCTATCACTCAGAGGTGGACGGCGTGAGCCTTTCAAGTAAGACCAAGCAGATTGCCAGTGGACGTTTCGGCGTGACAGCCGAGTACCTGGTGAATGCCGAGGAGATACAGATTAAGGTGGCACAGGGTGCTAAGCCTGGTGAGGGTGGACAGCTGCCTGGCTTCAAGGTGAACGAGATTATCGCCAAGACGCGTAACGCCATCCCTGGCATCTCGCTGATTTCGCCTCCACCTCATCACGATATCTATAGTATCGAGGACCTGGCACAGCTCATCTTCGACCTGAAGAATATCAACCCCACAGCTGCCGTAAGCGTAAAACTCGTAGCCGAGAGTGGCGTGGGAACCATCGCTGCTGGTGTGGCTAAGGCCAAGGCCGACCTCATCGTCATCTCTGGTGCCGAGGGTGGTACTGGTGCTTCGCCCGCAAGCTCTATGCGCTTTGCTGGTATCTCGCCTGAAATCGGTCTTGCCGAGACGCAGCAGACGCTTGTCATCAATGGCCTGCGTAATCAGGTTCGCCTGCAGACCGACGGACAGCTGAAGACAGCCAAGGACGTCATCATCATGGCCATGCTGGGCGCCGATGAGTTCTCGTTTGGTACGCTGCCGCTGATTGTGCTGGGCTGCGTGATGATGCGTAAGTGTAACACCAATACCTGCCCCATGGGTGTGGCCACCCAGAACCCAGAGCTGCGCAAGCACTTCGAGGGACGGGCGGAGTACGTGGTGAACTTCTTCACCTTTCTGGCTGAGCAGGTGCGCGAGTACCTCAGCGAGATTGGCGTGCACAGCCTGAAGGAGATTATCGGTCACACGGAGCTGATCGAAATAAATGAAGAGTTAAGAATGAAGAGTGAAGAATTTGCTGCCGCCTCAGAGAAATGGCGCACCATCGACTTTGCCCGTCTGCTGCACAAGCCTGAGACAGAAAAAGCTCTCTATTGGGATCGTGGCGCCTTCACCAAGGTTACTGGCGTTTTGGATGAGAGAATTATAAAAGATGCACAAAAAGCGATAGATAATCAGGAAGAAGTTTCTCTTGAATATGCTATTAGAAACACAGACCGTGCCGTTACCACCATGCTCTCTGGCGTCATCGCTAAGAAGTACGGTGCAAGCCGAGAGCAGAGTGAAGCTCGCTTCGACTCTGCCGAGGCGCAGCCCGTACTCGCCGAAGGCAAATATGGCGAGGCTGGCCTGCCCGATAACACCATCAACATCAAGTTCAAAGGCTCAGCCGGTCAGAGCTTTGGCGCCTTCGCCGTGAAGGGCGTCAACCTAAAGCTCGAGGGCGAGTGTAACGACTACTTCGGAAAGGGACTTTCAGGAGGACGTATAAGCATCCTGCCTCCAGCCCGAAGTGGTGAGGATTTCCATGCCGAGGACAACATCATCGCTGGTAATACCGGCCTCTATGGTGCCACCTCAGGCGAACTCTATATCAATGGTAAGGTGGGCGAGCGCTTCGGCGTGCGCAACTCTGGCGCCATCGCTGTCATCGAGGGCGCTGGCGACCACTGCTGCGAGTATATGACTGGCGGACGCGTGGTTGTGCTGGGCAAGACCGGCCGAAACTTCGCCGCTGGTATGAGTGGTGGCGTGGCCTACGTCTACGACCCCGACCATACCTTCGACTACTTCTGCAACATGGATATGGTGGAGCTCTCGCTGGTCGAGGACAGCGTCTCTCGCAAGGAGCTGCTCGAACTCATCCGTCAACACTATCTGCATACAGGTTCGGCCCTGGCAGGCCGCATGCTCGACGACTGGCAGCGCTACGTGGTAGACTTCATACAGGTTGTACCTATCGAGTACAAGCGCGTGCTGCAGGAAGAGCAGAACAAGAAACTTCAAGAAAAAATTGCAAACATCCAGCGCGACTATTAATGGTTATTGTTTATTGGTTATTGTTTATTGAAAACTATGGGAAATCCAAAAGCATTTTTAGAGATACACCGCCAGGAGGCGGGATACCGTCCGATTCACGATAGAATCCACGACTTTGGCGAGGTAGAGCAGACGCTCAACACCCGCGAACGTAAACTTCAGGCAAGCAGATGTATGGACTGTGGCGTGCCCTTCTGCCATTGGGCATGCCCGTTGGGCAACAAAGCCCCAGAGTGGAACGATGCCCTGTACAAAGGCGACTGGGAGCTGGCTTATCGCTTGCTGAATAGCACCAACCCCTTCCCTGAGTTCACTGGAAGAATCTGTCCTGCCTTGTGTGAGAAAGCCTGTGTGCTGAACCGCTTTAACCACGAGCCAACCACCAATCGTGAGGACGAGGCCGCCATCACAGAGATGGCCTTTCAGGAGGGTTTTATTACGCCCAAGACTGACATCAAGCGTAATGGCAAGAAGGTGGCTGTAATTGGTGCTGGTCCTGCCGGACTGGCTACTGCCAACGACCTGAACCTGATGGGTTACAAGGTAACCGTATTCGAGAAGAACGAGGCTGCCGGCGGACTGCTCCGCTATGGCATCCCCAACTTCAAACTCAACAAGACCATCATCGACCGTCGCATCAGCCTGCTTGAGCAGGAGGGCATAGAGTTCAAGTATGGAGTAGAGGCCTCCCCAAGCCCCTCCCAAGGAGGGGGTGTTGAGATACATATATCCGAGGCTTCATCTAACCAAACATCCCCTCCTTGGGAGGGGCTTGGGGAGGCTTTTGACGCCGTGGTAATCGCCACAGGTACTCCCACCGCCCGCGACCTCAAGGCCCCTGGTCGCGACCTCAAGGGCGTCCACTTCGCCCTCGAACTGCTGTCTCAGCAGAATCGTGTCCTCGCTGGCATGGAGTTCTCGAAAGATGAGCGCGTAACCGCTAAGGGTAAGGATGTACTTGTGATTGGCGGTGGTGATACTGGCTCCGATTGTATAGGCACAGCCCATCGTCAGGGCTGCAAGAGCGTTACTCAGATTGAGATTATGCCTAAACCCGTGGAAGGTCCAGAAGATCCCCAGAACCCCTGGCCCGCCTACCCCCGCATCCTCAAGACCACCTCCTCCCACGAGGAGGGTTGCACACGCCGTTGGAACATCAATACCCTCGAGTTCCTTGGTGAGGATGGCCATCTAACAGGTGTCAAGGTGCAGGAGATTGACTGGAAGCCAAACCCAGAGGGCGGTCGCCCCATCATGGTAGAGAAGGGCAAGCCAGAAATCATCAAGGCCGAGCTCGTATTGCTCGCCATGGGATTCCTCAAGCCCGAGCATCCTGAGTACCCTAAGAACGTCTTCGTATGTGGCGACTCTGCCAATGGTGCCTCTCTTGTTGTCCGCGCCATGGCCAGCGGTAAGCAGACGGCAAAAAAGGTGGATGGTTATCTCGCTAATAAATAGTCAAATAGTAAATTGTCAAATTGTCAAATCGTCAAATGAGTAAGATCCACTTCACCAAGATGCACGGAGCTGGCAATGACTACATCTACATCAATGCCATGCAGTACCCCATCGACGCCCCTGCTAAAGCATCTATCCTATGGAGCGATCGCCATAAAGGCATCGGCTCCGATGGATTGGTGTTGATTGATAAATCGCCTGTTCCTGAGGCCGACTTCTCCATGCGTATCTTTAATGCCGATGGCAGCGAGGCCATGATGTGCGGCAATGCGTCGAGATGTATAGGGAAATACCTTTATGAACGTGGACTAACAACGAAAACTGATATTCGTCTGCTGACGCTGTCAGGCATCAAGACGTTGCTATTGCATGTAATAGATGGCGTCGTGGAGAGCGTTACCGTTGATATGCTGGAACCTGTTCTTGAAAACGATTCTCAGTTCATTGCTTCGCGCGATATTAAGATAGGTGTATTCGTATCGATGGGCAATCCGCATTATGTGGTCTTTACGGATAACGTGGATCAAGTGGGCGATACGGGTAGCATATTAGAGCATCACCCAGCATTCCCCCAGCGTTGTAACATAGAGTTTGCGCATGTGGAAGATAATGGAAGTATTAGAACGCGTGTCTGGGAACGTGGCAGCGGAATTACCCAGGCCTGTGGAACGGGTGCCTGTGCTACCGCTGTGGCTGCTGCGCTGACGGGCAGGGCTGGTAGAACGTCGCAAATCGTGATGGATGGCGGCACGCTTACCATTGAGTGGCGAAAAAGTGACAATCACGTCTACATGACTGGTCCTGCTGAATATGTTTTCGACGGCGAAATCGAGAGCATTTGACAATTGTACCATTTCATCACTGGACCATTGCCGCGTAAATTGTAAAATTGTAAAATAGTCAAATAGTAAAATTTCCCCATGGCATTAGTAAACATTCATTTCCTGAACCTCCAGCAGAACTACTTGTTCGCCGACATCGCCAAGAAGGTCAACGCCTTCAAGGTCATGCACCCCGGTGCCGACGTCATCAGCCTCGGCATCGGCGACGTCACCCAGCCCCTCTGTCCCGCCGTCACTGAGGCCATGCACAAGGCCGTCGACGAGATGGCCACCGCCGAGGGGTTCCGCGGCTACGGCCCCGAGCAGGGCTACGATTTTTTGCGCGAAGCGATATTGAAGAACGACTTCCTGCCCCGCGGCATCCACCTCGACATCGACGAAGTCTTCATCAACGACGGCGCGAAGTCCGACACCGGTAACTTCCAGGAACTGCTCCACTGGGACAACTTCATTGGCGTGACCGACCCCATCTATCCCGTCTATATCGACTCCAACGTGATGATAGGCCGCTGCGGTGTCTATAAGGATGGTCGCTGGACCAACGTGCGCTACATGCCCACCAAGGCTGAGAACGGTTTCATACCCGACCTTCCCAAGGGTCGTCCCGTCGATGTCATCTATCTCTGCTACCCCAACAACCCCACGGGTACCGTCATCACCAAACAGGAACTGCGCAAGTGGGTGAACTACGCGCTGAAGAACGATGCCCTCATCCTCTACGACGCCGCCTACCAGGCCTACATTCAGGATCCGAAGATACCACACTCCATCTACGAGATTCGCGGAGCCCGCAAGTGTGCCGTTGAATTCCGCTCCTATTCCAAGACCGCCGGCTTCACTGGCGTCCGTTGCGGCTATACCATCGTGCCGAAAGAGGTTACCGTCAGTACCTTCGAGGGAGAACGCATTTCGCTGAACCATCTGTGGCTGCGTCGCCAGTGTACGAAGTTCAATGGCTGCAGCTATATCAGCCAGCGTGCTGCTGAGGCCATTTATTCGCCAGAGGGTAAAACTCAGATTAAGGCCACTATCGACTACTATATGCAGAACGCCGCGAAGATGCTGGAAACCCTTCGCTCAATCGGCTACGAATGCTACGGCGGCGAAAACGCTCCCTACGTATGGATGCGCACCCCCGACGGCATGTCGTCCTGGCAATTCTTCGAAGCTCTGCTCTACGGAGCCAATGTCGTCTGTACCCCCGGTGTCGGCTTTGGCCCCTCCGGCGAGGGCTACGTCCGCTTCACCGCCTTTGGCAGTCACGAAAAGACCGATGAGGCATTACGCCGCATAAAAGCTTGGAGCAAAGGTTGACACTTTGTAACAAAAAGACACGTTTTCAACTCAAATGGATAGCAATACGAAATGTGTTGCTATCTTTTTGTTTACATTTTGTTATTTGTATATGTTTTTAACAAACAAAACGAAATGTATTTCTTTGTTGTGATTGCAAAGTGTCGTAACTTTGCACCCAAGAAACGACAAAATGTCATGTTTCCGGTTTATTAATTTATTAGGTATTAAGGTATGAAAAAGATTGAAGCAATTATCCGCAAGACGAAGTTCGAGGAGGTGAAAGCTGCTTTGCTGTCATCCGACATCGACTGGTTTGAGTACCACGACGTGCACGGCATCGGCCAGAGCCGTCAGGAGCGCATCTATCGTGGCGTCCAGTATTCTACCGATGTCATCGAACGCGTCGCTATCACCATCGTTTGCCGCGACATCATCGTCGACCCAACGGTGAAGGTGATTCTGGAGGTAGCCCATACGGGCGAGGTCGGCGACGGCCGCATCTTCGTCAGCGATGTGATAGACACATGGTCTATACGCACCGGCGAGAACGGTGACACCGTACTGAGGGACAAGAAGTAAATAGGATAACAATACAAACACAGAATGATTATGAACGAAATTGGATTATCACTCGATACTGTATGGATGCTATTGGCAGCCATGTTGGTTTTCTGGATGCAGCCGGGCTTTGCGCTGTGTGAAGCAGGTTTTACCCGTAGCAAGAACACGGCGAACATCCTGATGAAGAACTTTGTCGACTTCATGTTCGGCTCGTTGTTGTTCTTTTTCCTCGGCTTCGGCTTTATGTTCGGCAGCGAGGGTGCGGGGTTCATAGGTATGCCCAACTGGGGCGACCTGAGTTTCTACAAGGGCGACCTGCCCGTAGAGGGCTTTTTAATCTTCGAGACGGTGTTCTGTGCCACCTCTGCCACCATCGTCAGCGGTGCCATGGCCGAGCGCACGAAGTTCTCTATGTATCTGGTTTACAGCGCCGTTATCTCGCTGTTCATTTATCCCATCGAGGGTCACTGGACATGGGGTGGCGGTTGGCTCTGCAACGATGCTGCCGACAGCTTTATGATGACGACGTTTGGCGACGTGTTCCACGACTTTGCCGGTTCTGCCATCGTGCACAGCGTAGGTGGCGTGTTGGCTCTGATTGGTGCCATTGCCCTTGGTCCTCGCATCGGCAAGTACAGCGCTGACAAGAAAAGTAACGCTATTCCTGGTCACAACCTGGCTATGGCTGCTCTGGGTGTGTTCATCCTTTGGCTGGGATGGTTTGGCTTCAACCCCGGCTCGCAGTTGGCAGCCAGTGGTGAGGTGAACCGCATCGCCATCTCACACGTATTCCTGACCACCAACCTCGCTGCTGCGGCAGGTGGTGTCGCCACGATGTTCCTCACTTATATTAAATATGGCAAGCCATCGCTTTCTCTGACGCTCAACGGTGTGCTGGCAGGTCTTGTAGGCATCACGGCTGGTTGTGACCTTGTATCGCCCGTCGGTGCCATCATCGTTGGTCTGGTATGTGGTATCGTACTGGTCTACGCCATTGAGTTTATCGACCACAAACTGCATATCGACGATCCCGTTGGTGCCAGTTCAGTACATGGTGTCTGCGGTATCTTAGGTACCCTGATGACGGGTCTGCTGTCCACCTCGAACGGTGCTTTCTACGGAGGCGGTTGGGGATTCTTCTGCGCTGAGCTGTTTGGCATCCTCGTTATCGACCTTTGGGCTGCCGCCTGCGGTGTCGCTCTGTTCTACGGCATCAAGAAGTTGCATGGCCTGCGTGTCGACAAGCGCATCGAAGAAGAAGGACTTGACGTTTATGAACATGGTGAACTCTGCTATAACTAAAGATAGTTTAGAGTTTAGTGTTTAAAGTTTAGAGAAATTATGAAAAAGATCGTATTATTTGCAATGGGACTGGTTGCCAGTGCAACCGCCATTGCTCAGGAAGAGATTGAAACAACGATTAGTGGAAATATCGTAAGTAATTACATTTGGCGTGGCCAGGACTTAGGAAACGTGTCGCTGCAGCCTACATTAGGTGTCGGCTACAAAGGACTGTCGTTGACGGCTTGGGGTAGCGTAGGTCTCACAGAATCTTCCGATACGAAAGAATTCGACCTGACGCTGGCCTACACCGTTGGCGGTCTGAACATCGGCATCACCGACTATTGGTTCAATGCCGGTCTTGATCCAGATAACCGCTATTTCAAATACGATGCCCACGGCACAAACCACCTCTTCGAGGCCAACATCGGATATGACTTTGGCCTTCTGAGCCTACAGTGGTTCACCAACTTTGCTGGCAACGATGGCACCAATAAGGACGGCAAGCGGGCCTACAGCAGTTATATGGAAGTAGTTGTCCCATTCAAACTTTCTGCCATAGAATGGACTGCCACGGCCGGTGCCGTCCCCTGGGCCACCACCTCCTACGGCACCACGGGCTTTGCCGTCACCAACCTGTCGCTGAAGGCAACTAAGGACATCAAGGTGACTGACACCTTCTCCGTTCCCGTCTTCGCAGAGGTATCCGGCAACCCGTGCTCACAGAAAGCCTACCTGGTCTTTGGCTTTACGTTGAAACCGTGAGCTATTGTCAAATAGTTAATTATCAAATAGTAAATTAAAAAGGATTATGGAAGCATTAAGATTTCAAGTTGTTGGAGAGGCTTTTAAGAAGAAGCCGCTCGACGTAAAAGCACCAAGTGAGAGACCTTATGAGTATTTTGGAAAGAAGGTCTTCAATCGCGAGAAGATGTACAAATACCTGCCCAAGAACGTGTATGAGAAGATGGTCGACGTCATTGACAATGGTGCACGTCTCGACAGGGATGTGGCTGACGCTGTGGCTGCTGGAATGAAGCAGTGGGCCGTTGAAAACGGTGTGACGCACTATACACACTGGTTCCAGCCTCTGACCGAGGGAACTGCTGAGAAGCACGACTCATTCATCGAGCACGACGGCAAGGGCGGTATGGTTGAAGAGTTCAGTGGCAAGCTGCTGGTTCAGCAGGAGCCGGACGCCTCGTCGTTCCCCAGCGGTGGCATAAGAAGCACCTTCGAGGCTCGCGGCTACTCGGCATGGGACCCCACATCACCTGTCTTTATTATCGACGATACGCTGTGTATTCCCACCGTATTTATATCGTATAGCGGTGAGGCACTTGACTACAAGGCTCCATTACTCCGTGCTCTTCATGCCGTGAATATTGCTGCTACCGATGTGTGCCATTACTTCGACCCAGCAGTGAAAAAGGTACAGAGCAACCTCGGCTGGGAGCAGGAGTACTTCCTTGTAGACGAAGGGCTCTATGCTGCCCGTCCCGACCTGCTGCTGACGGGGCGCACGCTGATGGGGCACGACTCAGCCAAGAACCAACAGATGGACGACCACTACTTTGGTGCTATCCCTGAGCGTGTGGCTGCCTTCATGCGCGACCTCGAGATCCAGGCCCTGGAGCTCGGCGTTCCCTGTAAGACACGCCATAATGAGGTTGCTCCTAACCAGTTCGAGCTCGCTCCTATCTTCGAGGAGACCAACCTGGCTGTTGACCACAACATGATGCTGATGAGCCTGATGAAGAAGGTGGCCCGCAAGCACGGATTCCGTGTATTACTGCACGAGAAACCTTTCGCTGGCATCAATGGATCTGGTAAGCATAATAACTGGAGTCTGAGCACTGACAACGGTATCTTGCTGCATGCACCTGGTAAGACACCTGAGCAGAACCTGCGCTTTGCTACGTTCATCGTTGAGACGCTGATGGGTGTTTACAAGCACAACGGACTGCTCAAGGCCTCTATCATGAGTGCCACCAACGCTCATCGCCTGGGTGCCAACGAGGCTCCTCCCGCTATTGTCTCGTCATTCCTTGGCAAGCAGGTCAGCGAACTGCTCGACCATATCGAGAAGGCTGATAAAGACTTCCTCTCCATGACAGGCAAACAGGGTTTGAAGATGGACATCCCCGAGATTCCCGAATTGCTCATCGACAATACCGACCGTAACCGCACGTCACCCTTCGCCTTCACAGGTAACCGCTTTGAGTTCCGTGCCGTAGGTTCTGAGGCTAACTGCGCCAGTGCCATGATAGCCCTGAATAGTGCCGTTGCCGAGGCTCTGGTTAACTTCAAGAAGCGTGTCGATGCTCGCATCCCTGAGTTCGAGAAGAAGCTGGCTGGTACTGAGCACAGTGCTAAGTTCCACGCTATCATTGACGTGCTGCGTGAGGATATCAAGACCTGTAAGCCTATCCGCTTTGATGGCAATGGCTACTCTGACGAGTGGGTCATTGAAGCCGAGAAGCGTGGTTTGGACGTTGAGAAAAGTTGTCCGAAGATTTTTGAGCGTTACCTCGACAACGAGAGTATCGATATGTTCGAAAGTCTGGGTGTGATGACGAAAAAGGAACTGGAGGCCCGTAACGAGGTGAAATGGGAGACTTACACCAAGAAGATTCAGATTGAAGCCCGCGTATTGGGTGACCTCTCGATGAACCATATCATCCCCGTGGCTACCAGTTATCAGACAGCCCTGCTGAAGAACGTCGACAGCGTCTCGACCGTGTTCCCCGTTGACAAGGCCGAGAAACTCAACGCCCGCAACCTCAAGATTATCGAGGATATTGCCGAGCGCACCTCGGCCATTGAGAAGGGCGTGGAGGAACTGGTCAATGCCCGTAAGCTCGCCAATAAGATTACCGACGAGCACGACAAGGCCATTGCCTACCACGACAAGGTAGAGCCGAAACTCGACGAGATCCGCTATGAGATTGACAAGTTGGAACTCATCGTCGATGACGCCCTCTGGCCACTGCCGAAATATCGTGAGCTGCTATTCATAAGATAGGTTTAAAGTTTGCGTAAAGCAAGGACAGAACTAAGCTTGCTTAGGTTCTGTCAAGCGCAAGCAAACTCGAACTTAAATTCAAGTTTGCAGGGGACCCGATGCTGTGATAGCATTGGGTCCTATTGGTGTGCAGATGCGCAAGGGTTAGGACGATTAATCTCAAAAAAGACAGCCGTTTTTGCTTTTTTTTCTAATAATCAGGGATAATTTGACGTGGAATTATTTGGTAGTATGATAAAAAATTCCTATATTTGTGGCATGAAACAGGTACCGCATCCTTTGGTAGGTGTCATTCTGCGTTGGGTGAGAAGCATCATATCGTTCCAAACTAAAAATCTATAGCGTTATGAAAGTTGGAATTCCTAAAGAAATTAAAAACAACGAGAACCGTGTGGGCATGACGCCGTCGGGCGTGGCCGAGTTAGTCAGACGCGGACATCAGGTCTGCGTACAGCATACTGCGGGGGAGGGCAGCGGCTTCAGCGACGAAGCCTACGTGAAGGCCGGTGCACTGATTGTGCCTGCCATTGAGGACGTCTATGCACAGGCCGATATGATTGTGAAGGTCAAGGAACCCATTGAGCCGGAATATCCGCTGGTACGCAAGGGGCAGGTGGTGTTCACCTATTTCCATTTCGCCTGCGAGGAGGAACTGACGCATGCCATGCTGAAGAGCGGTGCTATCTGCATTGCCTACGAGACTGTGGAGCGCGACGACCACTCGTTGCCCCTGCTCATTCCCATGAGTGAGGTAGCCGGACGTATGGCGGCCCAGAACGGTGCCTACTACCTGCAGAAGACGAAGGGCGGCAAGGGAAAACTGATGGCTGGTGTGCCCGGCGTAAAACCAGCCAACGTGTTGGTGCTGGGAGGCGGTACCGTCGGCGAGGCTGCGGCCCGCATTGCTGCCGGCATGGGTGCCAACGTCACCATTACCGACGTCTCGCTGCCCAGGCTGAAGCAGTTGGCGGCTGAGTTGCCAGTCAACGTGCATACGCTGTACTCGTCGGAGCACAACATCCGTCAGGAGCTGCCGACGGTGGATGTCGTCATCGGCTCGGTGCTTATCCCCGGAGATGCCGCTCCGAAACTGATTACCAAGGATATGCTGGCGCTGATGGAACCCGGTACGGTGCTCGTCGACGTAGCCATCGACCAGGGCGGCTGCTTCGAGACGTCGCATCCCACGACGCACAGCGACCCCGTCTACACCATCAATGGTATCGTACACTATGCCGTAGCCAACATCCCTGGTGCCGTGCCCAACACGTCGACCATCGCGCTGACCAATGCCACCCTGCGCTATGCGCTGGCGTTAGCTGACAAGGGATGGCAGCAGGCCTGCCGCGACGACCGTTCGTTGGCATGTGGCGTCAACATGGTGGACGGAAAGTGCACCTATGAGGCCGTAGCCAAAGTCTGGGGACTGCCGTATACGAAGTTTGATGTTTGAAATTTGAAGTTTGAAATGAAAAATGTCTCACGGGTGCTGTCCCGCGAGACATTTTTTGCTGTGTTCTACTCAGCGTTTATTCAGCTGGCTTTTCGGCAGGAGCCTCAGCAGCGTAAGCATTCGATAAACTACAGGTAGTAATACCTATATACTATAGCAATAGCAGC
>ERZ842401.1421-NODE-1421-length-34376-cov-4.771219_pt1 | contig 34376 bp, 28 predicted proteins | sample MGYA00521270_ERZ842401 | MGnify/ENA primary metagenome ERZ842401 (study PRJEB31892, sample SAMEA3878208) | bioreactor metagenome | biome: Moose rumen | place: Sweden | collected 2011-10 | study: EMG produced TPA metagenomics assembly of the PRJEB12797 data set...
CTCTTTCCCTACACGACGCTCTTCCGATCTTCTGATGACAAACCCGAACTTCCTGATTCTGGATGAGCCTACGAACGATTTTGACATTTTTACGATGAACGTTCTTGAGCAGTTTTTGATGCAGTATCAGGGCTGTCTTCTTGTAGTAAGCCACGACCGCTATTTTATGGACAAGGTTGCGGACAGTCTTTTTATCCTTGCGGAAGACGGAAACATAAGCGGCTTTGTAGGAAAATGCTCGGAATACCTTGAGTTGCGGGAACAGCAGAAAAAAGAGCAGAAACTTGGGCAGAAGCAGGAACTCAAGAAGGAAGAAAAAACGGCTGCAAAAGACTCAGCCTGCCCGCGAGTTTCCAAAGAAGACCAACGAAGTAGCACCTGCGCTCCCCTCCCCCGCAAGCGCACCTACAAGGAGCAAAAAGAATTCGAGGCACTTGAAGCAGAAATCATGGAATTGGAGGACAAAAAATCCGACCTGGAAGCCCAGATGTCTGCCGGCGAAAAACTGGACTATGAGAGCCTGTCCAAAGCCTACAGCACCCTGACCGCATCGCTGGAAGAAAAATACGGGAGATGGGAAGAATTGGGCTTACTTTTGTAACCCCAATTCTGCTATCAGTCAGAAAGCTGCGCCAGCTCGCTTCTCTCATGGAATAATCAGCTTCCTGTCGTGAATCTAATTCCGCTGATTGGCGAGAGAGCCGCAATCTGCTATTATTAGCCTACTATGAACATAAAATCACAAAAAGCTTCTCTTTCGGGACACATTCAGGTTCCCGGCTCTAAAAGTCATACAATCCGTGCCCTGCTTTTTTCTTCTTTGGCAGAAGGCACTTCTCATATCAGAAACCCGCTTGGAGGCGCCGACTGCGTTTCTTCAAGCAAGGCCGTTCCGCTTTTTGGCGCAAAAGTAGACATTTCAAATCCCAAGGACTGGGTTGTCGAAGGTGCAGGTATTAATGCCCACCTTCCAAGCGACGTGGTGAACGTCGGGGATTCAGGCTCACTTTTGTATTTCATGTCGCCGGTTGCCGCAACTTTTGAAGGCTGGGCGGTCTTTACAGGGGACGAATCAATACGCACCCGCCCCGTGCTTCACGTTGTTGATGCTTTAAAGCAGATGGGCGCCGAAGCATACATTTCCCGCCCTGAAAAAAATGCCCCTCCGCTTATAATCAAAGGTCCTGTAAAGGACGGAAGCACGATTATTACAGACGGACGATTAAGCCAGTACATAAGCGGAATAATGATGGCCGCAAGCCGCCTGAACGGCACTACGAACATTGAGCTTACAGACCCAAGGGAAACTCCGTTCCTTAACATGCCCCGCCTATGGCTTGAGGAAATGGGCGTAAAGCTTGAAATCAGCGAAGACTACAAGCACATAAAGGTTCACGGCCCGGTTCAGATGAAAGCCTTTGACAAGGTAATTCCAAGCGACTGGGAAGCCGTTGCATTCCCCCTGGTTGCCGCACTCATCACGAACAGCGAGATTACCATCGACAACGTGGACAATTCCGGAAGTCAGGGTGACATGGCAATTGTTGACGTGCTAAAAGCGCTCGGAGCAGACATAAAGGATGACGGAAAAGGAAACCTGATTGTAAAGGGAAGCCGACTTTCTGCAGAGCACCTTCCGAACAAGGAGCTTCACGTGAACCTTTCGGGCTATCCGGATGCAATCTGCGCCCTTGCAGTTGCCGGCTGTTTTACGGAAGGAAGCATTGTAATAGAAGACATAGGCGTTTGCCGCAAAAAGGAAACGGACCGAATTGAAGTAATGCAGAAGGAGCTTGCGAAGCTTGGTGCAAAAATTGAGGTAGGTCCGGACTGGCTCAAGGTAGTCGGACATTCGCCGGTAAAGGCAGACGGTTCTGCAAATCCTGAATGGAAGCTTCACGGCGGCGAGGTGGAAAGCTATGACGACCACCGGGTTGCAATGAGCCTTGCCTGCCTTGGGCTTGCGCTTCCTGAAGGAGAATCGGTCGTGGTAAAAGACGCCGAATGCTGCTCAGTTTCTTTCCCAGATTTCTACAGCATAATGAACGGAATCAACGCTGGATTTTCTGCCCTTTAGGTCGTTCACGAACAAGCGCACAAGCAAATTGAACCTTGCAGCAACATAGGGTATTATAGAGATGATGGATTTTGAAGGCTACAGAAAAGAATATTTTTCAACGTGGCAGCGCCGCATAGAACGCTTCTGCTGGGTTCTTTTTTTTATCATTGGAATCGCAAAAATCGGCTCTTTCGCCGTTCACGCCTATTTTAAGACGCTGGACGACGCAGAAATGCGGTATTTCATCACGTTCCGCTTTATTGCGCCCACCATCATCCAGCTGGCTTTTCTTTTTACCGCGCACGTGTTCCTAAAAAAGCCCAGTCTTTCAATCCATGCAAAGAACAACATCGTGGTAATCATGTTCCTTGGGAATATGGCGGCAATCTCAATCTTCAACTGCACGTTCACCGGCTCCATGATTGCTCCCTCGCTCGCGATGATTTTTTCGGCAATCGTCATGCAGCCACGACTTTTGCGCGGCGTGTTCATCTCATGTCTTGGCATTCTCGCCGTCTCTGCACTCGTGCTGATTACGACCACGCCAATCACCTCAATCTACAATACGGTGGTCTCCATTTTCATTCTCTTCATGATAAACATCGGGAACTTCGTGCTTTCCACGGAAATCTACAAGGGAAGCATAAGCCAGATTGAATACATACGCAGCGGCTACGAAAAGCAGTGCGCGCTTGCCGAAGAGCTTCAGCGCGAGCCGCTCACAAACCTGTACAACCGCCGCTCTCTTGCCGGTGCCATAGAGCGCCTTATGCACCTTTCCAACGAAAACGGCGATAACGCAATCCTCGTTTTTTTGGATTTGGACAACTTCAAGCAAATAAACGACAGCTACGGACATTCCGCGGGCGACGCAGTGCTCATCACGCTGGCAGAGGTCATCATCTCCAATCTGGAAACGAACAGAAGCGCGTTCCGTTACGGCGGAGACGAATTCGTAATCCTCATGCACAACAAGAACCTTGCGGAAGCCATTTCAATAGTAGAAAAAATCCGCCGGGAATTCTTTGATACCGAATTTGACTTCATGCAGGAACAGTCCCATTGCTCGCTCAGCATAGGAATCGCCTTGTACCAAAAAGGCTGGTCAAGCGCCGACTGGGTAAAAGCCGCAGATTCCGCCGTATATAAGGCAAAGCAGAACGGCAAGAACCGCTACGAGATTACAGACTGACTATGACAGAAAATCCCGCATTCCTTACCGACCAACTTATTACCTACATCGGAAACAAGCGTGCGCTGCTCAGCTTTATTGGGCAGGCAGTTGAGCTTGTAAAATCCCAGCTGAATCAGGAACGCCTGCACACGATGGACATGTTCTCTGGAAGCGGAATCGTGGGGCGCTTCCTTAAGGCGCATTCCAAGACGCTCACCGTAAACGACATGGAACAGTACACGCGCACGATAAACCAATGCTATCTTGCCAACTCCAGCGAGGTGGACGAAGCCACGCTTCGAGCGCTGCACGAAGAGGTAACCAGCCAGACCCTGCGCCGAGTGAACGGCACGGAGCGAGCGGGCTTTATTACGGAGCTGTACGCCCCCAAAGAAACCGAACGCATTCAAAAGGGCGAGCGCTGCTTTTACACCACGCACAACGCCCGCTACATAGATTTTGCCCGCATGACCATTGAAGAGCGGGTGCCTGCCGCACTCCGACCGTTTTTTGTAGCGCCGCTTCTTTCGCAGGCATCCGTACATGCGAACACAGCGGGAATCTTCAAGGGCTTCTACAAGAACTCTGCCACAGGAATCGGTCAGTTCGGGGGAAACGGACGGAACGCGCTCAGCCGCATATGCAGCGACATCGTGCTGCCGTTTCCGGTGCTGAGCCGCTTTTGCTGCCCGGTGCGGATTTTTCAGTCGGATGCAAACGCGCTCTCCGTTTCTAAGGAGCTGTACGACGGACTCCCAGAGAACGAATTTGACCTAGTGTACATGGATCCGCCCTACAACCAGCATCCATACGGCTCAAACTACTTCATGCTGAACCTTATCACGACCTACGAGCGCCCCGACAGCAACACGATAAGCCGGGTGAGCGGCATTCCGCGCGGCTGGAACCGCAGCGCCTACAACAAAAAACTTCTTGCCGAAGAAACATTCCGCGAATTGGTACAAAGCGTCCGCACAAAATTCCTCGTCATCTCCTTTAATAACGAAGGCTTCATCAAGCGGGAACGCATGGAAGCACTGCTCGCAGAATTCGGCACCGTCAGCGTACTAGAGGCGGGCTACAACGCGTTCCGCGGAAGCCGCAATCTGCACGGCCGCGACATACACGTAAGCGAATACCTGTTTGTCCTGGACAAGCGGAACAAGCGGTAGCACAAGGGCAAAAATACAGCGCAAAAACAAACGGTGCACTCGCAAAAGCCACTGCTTGCGGCGGAATTCATTCCTTTTTTCTTGCAGCCCCCATATTTCTGCCCCGACATTCCTTTCAGTCAAAGGCAAGGTCGCACCTGATGGGCAGATGGTCAGAATAGCCGCGACCGGAATAGATACGGTAGGCATAGGGCGTGCCGTCGTTCTGGTGGCACCACGGACCGTCCTTAACGGGGGCAAAGCCGCTCAAGCGCATCTCGCCGCTCATAAAAAAATGATCAATCCGTTCCCAGCTTCCCTTGTAAAAGTAGGAGCCGGCACCAGCTTCTGCCATGCACCACGGCGAAAGCACCTGCACCCCCACGCCCGTACGCCAGCGGTCGCGGAGCGTTACGGTCTTGCCATCTGTATCCACGGCAAATTCGCTCAGGTCGCGGTTAAAGTCTCCGGCGGCAAGCACGGCATAGCCAGCCGCGCGGTTCCGGGCAAAGGCGCGTGCCAAAAGCGACTCCTGTGCGTCGCGCCACAGCTCAGACTTTTCTGCCCCGCCCGCCTTTGACTTCCAGTGATTGACCACAAGAATCATGCGCCGCTCCTTTGGAAGCCGCAGCGTCAGTTCCGTTACCGTCCGCAGGCTCGGTTGCTTTGCGCCATCGCGCACGTCAAGCGTATGAAGCCTCGGCTGTTCCAGCGGATAGCGAGAAAGCACCGCACACCCGATTGCGTCGCCCGGATTCTTGGTAAAAAACGCGTAATTCCACGCGCGTCGGCTGTTCCAAAAAGCTTCTGACAGATTGTTCGTCACGTCATACAGAATTCGCTCATTCTCAATTTCCTCAAGAACAAAAACGTCGGCATCCATACTGCGAATTGCCTCGCATAAACGCAAAAGCCGTACCCTGTACGCATCCGTTGACCATGCGCCGCTTTTTTTGAATTCCGCGTACTCACATCCATCACACGTTCCATCAAAAAATGTCTGAACGTTCCAATTGACCACCGACAGCCTGAATTCCTTTGCAAACGTGCTGCGGCATGCGCACAGCAAAACAAAAATCAAAAGAACCTTTCCTTTCATATTCACCTCTTACTACGTTAACCGCAAAAAAAGGCGATTTCGGCAATCCTTGAGAGAAAAAACAAGAAAAAGAGAGTATTTTTCTACCGACTCACGTAATCGTACGGCGTTTCCTGATATACGTAGTAGTTCAGCCAGTTGCTGAACAAAAGGTGAGCCGTACTGCGCCAGAAGGAAACCGGCGGCTTCTGCGCGTCGTTACCAGGAAAGTAGTTCTTGGGAAGCTCAATGGGAAGCCCCTTTGCCTTGTCGCGCCAATATTCGTTGGCAAGCGTGCTGGTGTCGTACTCAAGATGCCCGGTCATAAAAATCTCGCGGTTGTCGTTTGACTTTACAAGCGTAACGCCAGCCTCGTCGGATTCCGCAAGAATGGTAAGCTCTGGGCGCGTAAGCACGTCCGTCTCGCGCAGCGTGGTATGGCGGCTCTGCGGAATGGGGAACACGTCGTCAAAGCCGCGCAGCAATGGGTCGTTCAGCGTGGTACGGCGGTTCATAAAAATACCGAACAGTTTTTTGTCCAGCGGAATTTTTGGCACATTGTGATGATGATACAGCCCCGCAAACGCGCCCCAGCACAAATACAGCGTGGAATATACGTTCTCGCGCGCGTAGTCCATGATTCGGCACAGCTCCGACCAATAGTCAACTTTCTCAAAGGGAATCTGCTCAACAGGAGCGCCGGTTATAATCATGCCGTCGTAGCGGTTCTTTAAAACCTCGCTGGACGGAATGTAGAATTTCTCAAGATAGTCCTCGCCTGTGTTCTTAAAGGTATGGCTTTCCATGCGTACAAGCGAAATTTCAGTCTGAAGCGGAGTGTTTCCCAAAAGGCGGAGCAGCTGGGTTTCCGTTGTCTCACGGGTAGGCATCAAATTGACAATAGCGACTTTGAGAGGACGGATTTCCTGCGTGGACGCGCGGGATTCCGTCATAACAAAAATATTCTCCTGCTCAAGAATGCTTCGTGCTGGTAAGTCGGAATTGATTTTAATAGGCATGGCTTAAATATAGCAAAATAACCTTGGATTTGCTATACTTTTTTTATGGCAGTAAACGATAACCGCAAGGCGGGTTTAAAAAAAATAAAGCTACTCGTATACAATTCAAAGCTGAACCTGAACTCATTCCGAAAAAAAATTGACGACACGTTCTACACGCCAATTCTGCCCAACCACGTTGAGCGCAGTGAACGAAAGTACGGCGGCGTAAATTGCGACGTTCTTTCGCCGGAGTTATATTCCTCCAAGCGCGTTATGTTCTATATACATGGCGGCTGTTTTGTGGGCGGCTCGCGCCTTGCCTACCGCAGCTTCTGCTCAATGCTGGCAAACAAATGCTTTTGCCGAGTCGTAGTTCCTGAATACCGCCTTGCGCCGGTGAACGCGTTTCCTGCCGCAATAGAAGACGTTCAGGCTGTGTTCCGCTCGCTCTTTACCGAAGAGCAAATTGACCGCTCGCTGGACTCTGAACTGCCGGAATTCATCATAGCTGCGGACGGAGCGGGCGCAAGCATAGCAACGGCGCTCGTACTGAATCTTAAGGAAAAATTCCGCGCGTGCATCGCAAAGGTGGTGCTGTTCTCGCCTTGGCTGAACCTTTCGCCGGAATCTCCGCTGTTCACTGCAAAGAAAAAGCAGGCGGACGAGGTACTTTCTGCGGAGGTACTCAAGCAATGCGCGGAACTGTATACCTACGAATCTAACCGTCAGAATCCGCTGGTCTCGCCGCTCACGGCAGCTTCCGAGCTTCTTGCGGGCTTTCCGTCGGTGTACATGCAGTGCGGCGGCAAGGAGCTTTTGCTTGGCGACGCGCAGGAATTTGACGAACTTTTAAAAAAGAACGGCGTTCAAAGCAAACTTTGCGTGTGGGACAACATGCCACACTTGTTCCAGCTTGCGGACGAATATTTTGAGGACGCGCACAAGGCGCTTGATGCGCTTTCCGCTGAAATTTCCGGCATTGACGCAAAAAATTCGCCGCAGCAGCGCTTTGAGAACAAGCCGCGTCTGGAAAACAGCATGAGGGCGGAAGCATGAGCATAGAGTTACTTTCTCCTGCCGGAAATGTTGAAAAGCTTTATTACGCATATGCTTACGGTGCTGATGCCGCTTACATCGGGCTCAAGAAATTTTCCCTCCGCGTGAAGGCTGACAATTTTTATGAGGACGAATACAAGAAGGTAATTGAGCTTAAGAATCAGTTTCCGGGACGCAGGCTTCATTGCGCGCTGAACATTTCGTTCCATAACAGGGACATAGACAACTTCCTTCAGAATATTGACTACTTCAAAGCCTATCCAATTGATGCGTTCATCGTGCAGGATATAGGCATGGTTCCAATCCTGCAGAAGTATTTTCCACAGGCGGAGCTGCATGTTTCAACTCAGGCAAGTTGCGTGAACCGTGAGGCCGTAAAGATGTACAAGTCCATGGGATTCAAGCGGGTCGTCCTGGGGCGCGAGGTTACCCTTAAGGAAATCCGCGAGATAAAGGATGCCGTGCCGGACGTGGAGCTTGAGGCGTTTGCACACGGAGCCATGTGCATAGCCTATGCCGGTCGCTGCCTTATGAGCGCATACCTTACTGCCCGGTCAGCGCAGGCAGGTGCGTGCAGTCATACATGCCGCTGGGATTTTGACGTGCTTGCAGATCCGGCAAAAGCAAAGCAGATTGCAGAGACTGGCGCTTTGGTTCTTGAGGAAAAAAAACGCCCCGGGGAATATTTTCCGATATATGAAGGAGATGATTTTACGGCCGTGCTTTCCAGCAAGGACCTTCGCATGGTGGAGCATCTTGACGACATGGTAAAGGCGGGCGTGGACTCAATTAAGATTGAAGGCCGCATGAAAAGCGTTTATTACGTTGCGCTCGTAACCCGTGCTTACCGCAAGGCGCTTGATGCCCTGGACGGAAAGATTTCTACCGCAGAGGCGCAGCCTTTTATTGATGAGCTTGAGAACGTGAGCCACCGCGAAAGCGGAACCGGCTTCTACTATAATCCTGCTGATGCAAACAAGTGCGTGAGTGGTGCGACTGACAGCCGCTACATTCTTGCCGCCGAGGTAGGTAGACGCCTTTCTGAAAATGAGCAGGCAGACGTCCTTGGTTTGGGCGCAGAGCATGAGGTTTCCGTTCGGAAGGAACTTGATGCAATGCACCCAGAAGCAAAAAAGGCGCGCCTGAAGGACTTTGAGCTTCACCCTGACAAGAATCCGCCGGGCGCAAAAAAGACTGACGGCTGGTGCATGTATGAGCTTAAGGCGCTGAACATGATAAAAGCCGGCGAAAAAATAGAGTTCGTTTCCCCGGATGTGGTTTCTACACAGGCTGCGGAAGGCGACTGGCTTTTGGTTAATCCCGAGGACGGAACCATAAAATCATGGGTCTGCGACGGACACGCCGCTGTTCTGTACACAAAAATCCCGCTGCAGGAAGGCGCCCTTCTGCGGATTGAGGACCCTGACTACGAGCCAGGAAAAATACGCGACTCAGGAAGATAGGCTATGAGCGGAACGCATTCGCTGTTACACGGATTTTCCTCATTTTTTGCCGGGCTGCTTGTTCTTGCAGGTGCCTCCCGCCCGCTCAATGCCGAAATAGTGAATTGGATTTCCACGGAACCAGAATGGACTGTAACGAACGGAATCATCCTTGAGACAGGCAACGACATCGGTCCGCAGACAACGCTGGTTGACGTTTCCTCCAAACTGAACATGAAGGAATTCTCCGCATTCCTAGGGCTTCAGGTGCAGTCATCACAAACAGACATGACGACCGTCGCCGTGTACGCCCCCACGTTCTTCAATCACTTCAACTTCGGAAGCAAAACCATCGTTCATATTCAGCATTGTCCCGACATTTTTTTTGAGGCAGACTATCTATGCGGCATTTATTCACGCTATGCAACAAAGCGTTTTTTTTGTGTTGAGGGCAATTTTTTCTATCACGCAAAGGCTGCCCGCATTTTTGCTATTGAGGATTCCGTTCCGTGGCTTACCAACGACACTATTGCCTTTGAACTGAACATGGACTTTGCGCCCACCGAACGGCTCTCGTTTTCATTTGACATCGCCTCGTTCTCGCAGTACCGCTATATGCTGTTCCTCGCCCCGGACTTCCGGCTTGGCGGCGAATACAAGCTTAGCGACCTTATTTCATTGGGAAGCCTGCTTGAGATTCAGTATATCGACATGTTCACGCTCAGCTCCAACCTGAACACCGTGGACTTCAGATTCTATGCAAAGCTGGAGTTTTAGATGAAGAAGAACCGAACGCGAGCGACATTTTTTAGCTTTTCCGCATTTTTTTTGATGGTCGCCATTGCAACCGCATTCTCCTCGTGCCAGTACTATTCCTACGGGCTTGATGAATTTTTGTACCGCTCAAACACCGTGGACAAGCGCGCCGACACGCTGCAAAATCTGGGCGACATGGACGTAGGCGGACGCAAGAAATTTTCCGTCCTCATAACGACCGACGTGCATTTTGGCGGCGAAAACATGGGAAAGAACGGCGACCGCCCGGAAGACAGCTTTAAGGAATGGCTTTTGGACTACAAGGCGACCACACAAGCCGACGGTACCGCGGACGAACTGTATCCTGCGTTTGCAATCTGCCTTGGCGACGTTGCCGAGCATGGTCTGAACGAAGAATTTTCCGACTATGAGAAATTCACCGACTCGCTGAACATGCCTGAATTTGGCAACATACGCACGTTCAACGTCGTTGGAAACCACGACCTGTACAACGCAGGCTGGGGAGGCTACAAAAAGCACTGCGCTCCCTACACCTCGTTCTATAAATTCCGCACGGAAGGCATGACCTGGTATTTTGTGGATTCTGCAAGCGGTTCATTGGGAAACGCCCAGCTTACCTCGCTTTCCCGCGACATGAAATACAATGAGAAGGGACGAAAAAAACTGGTATTCACGCATATTCCGGCGTATGCGGGCGGACTTTTTTATTTTGTCATGCAGAACAGCACGGAGCGGAACAAATTCATCTCGCTACTTGCCGAGCAGGACACACTCGCGCTGATTGACGGCCATACGCACAAGGAAATTACGAGCGACCTTGGCTTTACGGAATGGAATTTGCCTGGATTTTTGGAAAAGCGCGGGTGGGCAATTCTTACCGTCGACGCGACGGATGCCGCGCACCCGACGGTAAAAATGAAGGTTATATATCTGTAGGAAGCCTACTGTGCGGCGCTTACGGTGCAGGTCAGCGCAGTCTCATTGAAGAAGAAGGTATAGCTTCCATCAGCGGCGGCTGTATAGCTTATATTTCCGCCTCCCAATGTGAGAGAGCTGCCTGTTCCACTGCCCCAGTTACCGGATGCCGGCCATGAGGAATCACTCGTGCAGAACTTAAACTCATAGGTTCTGGAAGAAAGCGCAATCGTAACGCTCCATACATAGCCGTCGTCCGTCAAAATACCGGTCATTTCGGTTCCGCCCCAGCCGTTCATGCCACCACGCACATACATCGCCTCTGAATGAGAAACATAGCTGGCACCACCCTCGTAGCTTTCGCCCGCTTCATAGGTTTCCGTGTCGTAGATATTCTGGGCATCGTCCGTGCCAAGCGCGTACACGCGGAACGTGCAGGGCGCAAGATTCCCTACAGTTACAGCGCTTGATGCAAACGCAAGAGCCGGCGCGTCCGTGTCGCCAATGACGCAGGAGCTTGCGCTTACCGCGCTTACGGCGCTTCCGCTGAATGTGGCGCTTGCAACGGCATCACTTGAAAGGTTGTACACACAAAGGAAGTCGCCGTCAGTTCCGCTAAGCACATAGGCAAGAGTTCCCGCCGTTCCTGCCGTAAGCTTTGTTACGGAGCCGTCCGCAAAGGTCGCGATGTTCGCCTTTCTAAGCGCAAGCAGCACCTTGTTCACGGCAAGCGGAGACGTGTCGTCGCTAAGCTCGTCTTTCTGCATAGTCCAGCTGTAGTTACCCCTAAGCCGAATGTCTCCGCTTGCGCTTGTTTCCGGCTGACCAAGCTCGTTTCCATAATAGATGAACGGAACCGTCGGGCGCAAAAGAGAAAGCGCTGTCGCAAGGTTTATCTTTTTCCAGTCCTGATTGAGCGTGGTGCCAAGTCGACCGGCATACTCGTCATGGTTCCCAAGGAATACGCCGTACGTTCTTGAACTGCTTGGATTTGCGCATAGCGTGCTGTTCAAGGAATCTACCCCATCTTCTGCAGATGTAATGCACGGCCGTCCCGCGTCAAAGTCGAACACCATATTGAATTCGTTGTCGCTTCCAAAATAGGCGTTAAGCGTATTGCGGTTGCCTTCTACCCACGCCTCGCATACCATGAATTTAGGGCTTTCGTAGCTGTCAAGCACCTCCGTCCTAAGCTCCTGGAACCATGCGTGCGTTGCGGCGGTGTCTGTCCACTGAGATTCCGCTTCTATAAGATAGCGTGCAGCGTCAATCCGGAGTCCGTCAAAGCCCTTGTCCAGCCAGTAGCGCACGACGTTCTTCATTTCTGCGCGCACTTCCGTGTTGTTGTAGTTCAAGTCAGGCATACTAGTATCAAACGCGCCGTAGTAATATTTTCCTTTTGTGGAATTGTACCGCCAGCCGGAGCTGCTTGACATCGGAGTCCAGTGCTTGTCGGTGTCGCTCCACAAATACCAGTCCTCCTTACCGTTCGCTCCTGCAATAGAATCCTTGAACCACTGATGCTCTGTGGAAGTGTGATTGGGAACGAAGTCGAAGATGATTTTCATGTTGCGGTCATGGCACGCATTTATAAGGGAGGTAAGGTCGGCTTCCGTTCCAAAGTAGCTGTTCACGGCGTAATAGTCAGTGGTGTCATAGCCGTGCATATTGTAGCTTTCGGTCTTGCCCTTTGCCTTGCACTCAAAAATCGGGCTGAGCCAGATTGCATCGCAGCCCAAAGTGTCCTGAATATAGCTCAGTTTGCTCTCAATTCCCTTAAGGTCGCCGCAGCCGTCGCCGTCCGAGTCCGCAAAGGATTTTACCCAGATGTGATAGAACGCGCTTTCGCGCCACCAAGAATCCTTCAGGGCCGAGGACTGATTTTCTTTCTGAGAATCCTGTGCACCGGACTCATCGCTTCCAGACTTGTTTTCAGAGTCCGTATCGGTTTCATCGCCAGGCGAGGCATTCTCATCGTCCGTTTTTTCGGAGCCGCCCGCAGCAGACTCGCCTGAGCCGCCATTTTCCTCGTCAGAAGCCGCAGGCTGATTTGAATCGCCGGAAACAACAATCTTCTCATCATCAGAATCATCAGCCGAAGCCGAGCATGAAACAAAAAACAGCAGCGAAGACGCAACCAGCGCCGCCAGCATTCTTTTCATCAAAGACATAAAAAAGTCCTCCTGTGGCTGTTAGTATAACGTTAAACCTAAAAATCCACAAGAAAAAAACTTTCTGCCATGCAAAGCCCTTAAAATACGTTTTACGGAAACAGCGTCAGGTTTCGCTCCAAAGATTCGCGGCGGGTAAGCCATTCCTTGTCAAGCCAGCCGGATTCGCGGTGCAAGTACAAGAAATTTGCCTTGACCCTCTCAAACTCATAATCCCAGTTCACAAACCAATTGTAATAACCGATGTCCGTAATCGAAATGTCCAGACTGATAAGCCCAAGATTCACGACAGAATCATCAACCGGAATGAAATGAAAATTGGTCGTCTTATGCTGGTCAAATTTTGCAATATACTCAGCCTTGTAGCCCGCACCGTAATTAATCGTCTTAGAAAGACTGTGAATGATGTACGTTCCTTCCGGCACATTCGAGCGCAAAATCTCGCCCTTTGCATTCGTAGTCAGCTTGATGATTTTCTTAGTCTTGATATTCTGAAACCACACTGTGATTCCAGCCTTTTCCGTACTGGAAAGCGGAATGCCGTAATTGTTCGGCACGCAGGTAAAATTGAATTCAACGTTTCCATATAACAATGATGTGTTTTTGTCCGACGGCTCAGGCACGGACGCACAGCCTGCAAACAAAAAGGTCATCGCCACAAGCATTGTAAGACATTTTAAAATTTTAAACATTCAACAAACTCCTTTTACTTTTTACTGATGCTCCGAGCATAGCATAAATACCCAAAAAATGAAATAATTTATACGGAGGCTTAAAATATGAAAAAACACATTTTAGTAATGGCTCTGCTTTTTGCCATGCTGATGATTTTTACCGCTTGCGCGCAGGACGGAAGCAGTAATTCTGAGCAAAACAGCAAGAACGGAACAACGGACGTTACCCTGAACATTGACGATGAGGTGCGTGCCTGCTTTGAGGCAACTAACGCATTCCGCCTAGGAAGCGAGGCATTTTATCTGAACGAGGACAACACAACGACCACAAGCCTTGTAGGTACGCTTTCTGCCCTGACCTTGGACGAAGATTTGTGCAAGGCGGCTCAAATCCGTGCCAATGAAATTGTAAGTAAGTTTGACCATACCCGCCCAAACGGAACAAGCTGCTTTACCGTCCTTTCCGACCTTGAGCTTTCATATTCATCCGCTGGAGAAAACATAGCCGCCGGCAACAAGACAGGAACGGCGACCTTTACCCAATGGAAAGAAGACAACAAGGACTACAGCGGACAAGGCCACCGGCGCAACATGCTGGGAAACTTCACCAAAATCGGCATCGCCTACACCTACGATGCAAACAGCACCTACAAATATTACTGGACGATGATATTAACGAGGTAGACTTGGAATGTGGAAGGACTGCGGGGCAGAGTTTTTGCCCGCAGTTTTTTGTGGAAATCCGAGGATTATTCCATCATCTGATAAATATAAACCCAACCTTCCTGCCAAAGTTTTGAGGATTCACGGCTTAAAGTGTCATAGACTGTTGAGTTATAAAATTTCAAAATCGAATCATTCAAGGAAAGCTTTTCAGTTTGGTTCAGCTCATTACAAATTTTTGCAACCTTGTTCGGAATGAAGAGATGAACATTTTTCTGTGTTACTTGGGGTCTATTCATTTGAAAACCTCCTCTGATTTTAAGAATTTCAGATATTGAAGCGATTTTTCTGTATGAAAGCAAATTTGGTCAACATATTTCCAAGTCATAAGTTCTTCAAGCAGTTCTTTTTTGCTCAAAAATCCATCTTCATAAAGATTCAGACTTGCGTAAACATTATCATTTGCAACCGCACCCATAACTACATCGTAATCATAAGTAAAGCGAATATTCTGTCGGTTTGCCATAACAAAGTCCAGCCATTTCTCGTCAGCTTTGTGAAAAACTTTGCTTTTTAAATCTGGTGCTTTGAAAATAGCGTTGTCCATCTCTAAAGTCGATACAACAGCCTTTTCATAATTAAATCTGTCTTTTTTAATAAGAGACCATTTTTTAGCCTGGTCAAAAGAGGTTGTTGCGTAAAAGCCAGTTCCAAAATCCATTGCATGAGTTGGCTTTAAGATTTTAGGCTCTGCTATTTCCGTAAATCCGCCATGATAAATACGCATTAATTTGCCCTCGCTTTTATAAAATCCTCGATTGCGGCGAGGATGTATGATTTCCCCTGTGTATGAAGAACCTCATAATGCTCACCAAGAAAATCAAGTACTTTTTTGCTCTCAAAGTCATTCGCCACATCTCGGCCCTTCAATGAGTTCGTACTTGCATACATTTCGATACACCAAGAGATAAATTCTGCTTTCTTTTCAAATAAATCGTCGCTCATAAAAGTTCTTTCGATATTTTAGCACATTTTTATTCAAAATACATAAAAAAACTCCGCAAAGTCACCTCTGCGGAGTTCTGAGCACGGCAATAACTGATTCTTCATCAGTCAATTATTGAACCGTGCTCTCCAGTTTTCGATAATTTCGACAAGCTCAATCATCGAAAACTGCACAAATGAAAATCAACAGTGATTTCGATACGGCTTCGCCTACTCAATCACCGTATTATTATATGAGCTGCAGATTTCTGCGTTTACAGCTACTTATACTTACAGTATAGGTTTCATAGCTGTCATATATGCACGAAGTTTACGACCTACTACCTCAATCGGATGATTTCTAATTTCAGCATTAACTTTTACAAGTTCCTGATTAGAAACACCGTTGTCCTTTACGTTCAAGCCCTTGCCGATAACTTCTGTTGTTACTTTTGGCATAAGGTCTTTTTCCATCATTGGAGCGGCTACGTTAGCGAACAAATAGCATCCGTATTCTGCTGTATCAGAAATTACGCGGTTCATCTCGTACAAGCGCTTGCGGTCGATGAGGTTAGCGATGAGCGGAACTTCGTGGAGGGACTCATAGTAAGCAGACTCTTCTTTGATTCCAGCGTCAACCATTGTTTCAAATGCAAGCTCACAGCCAGCCTTGATCATGGCAACCATCAAGATACCTTTATCGAAATATTCCTGCTCGCTGATTTCAACGCTAGATTCCTTCTGGCTTTCAAACGGAAGCTTTCCTGTTTCCTCGCGCCATGTAAGAAGGTCGTGGTCTTTGTTTGCCCAGTCCTGCATCATAGTGCTTGAGAACTTACCGCTGATGATGTCGTCCATGTGCTTCTGATAAAGTGGAGCAAGCAACTTCTTGATTTCCTTAGAAAGCTCGTTTGCCTTGATTTTTGCAGGGTTGCTCAAACGATCCATCATTCCAGTAATTCCACCAAACTTAAGAGCCTCGCTGATTACGTTCCATCCGTGCATCAAAAGCTTTGTAACATATTCCGGATCCATTCCGTCTGCCACCATCTTGTTGTAGCAGCAGATAGTTCCAGCCTGAAGCATACCGCAAAGGATTGTCTGCTCGCCCATAAGGTCAGACTTAACTTCTGCAACAAAGCTAGACTCAAGAACGCCAGCCTTGCTTCCGCCCATACCAACAGCCAAAGCCTTAGCCATAGCCCAACCCTTTCCTTCTGGGTCGTTTTCTGGGTGAACGGCGATAAGGTCAGGAACTCCGAATCCGCGGGCAAATTCGTGGTAAACTTCTGTACCAGGACCTTTTGGAGCGCACATGATAACAGTAATATCCTTTCGGATCTGCATTCCTTCCTCAATCATGTTGAATCCGTGGCTGTACCACAAAGCAGAACCCTTCTTCATCAATTTCTGAACTTCGTTAATAACAGGAGTGTGCTGCTTATCTGGAGTAAGGTTACCGACAAGGTCAGCAGTAGGAATCATCTCTGCATAAGTTCCAACCTTGAATCCGTTTTCTGTAGCGTTTTTCCAAGACTGGCGCTTTTCTGTAATAGCAGATTCGCGAAGAGCGTAACTAACATCCAAACCACTGTCGCGCAAACACATACCCTGGTTCAATCCCTGAGCACCGCAACCAACAATGACAATCTTCAAGCCCTTAAGGGCCTTTACGCCATCTGCAAACTCGTCCTTGCTCATAGAACGGCAATGACCCAACTGAAGCCGAGCTTCACGCCAAGGAATTGAATTGAAATAATTGTTTCCCATTTTATATACTCCTACGGTGGTTGCACTTCGACAGGCTCAGTAACCGCTAGTCGTCACGAAGTGCACGAAGCAACCACCTTAATTTTTTTTCTTTTTCGGGCGTTCCAGAGGCATTGATTTCTTGATTTCGACAAGCTCAATCTGCGAAATCAACGCCTCTGTCGGGCTTTTCGGGGTTCCGGCTTTCGCCTTCATTGTTTGAGGTAGTTTCGACAAGCTCAACCACCTCAAACAACTGCTACGCAGCCCCTACAATCCCTAACGCTTCCTTTCATTTTCAAATCCATTCTACTGCATATTGAATATTGCGTAAACTGAAATAATCGCAATTTATTATTGCATATATAACATTACAAAAAAGACGCATTTTCAAATGTTACTATTGACAGAAACAAGATAACCGCATTATACTGTTACTGTTAATAGTAACACAGAACGCTTAATATAACTTGAAGGTGAGCTATGATTTTTGAAACTGTTGCAGGAGAACGCTATACCCCTTTCTCCTTGGCTAAGAAATTCGGGGCAAAGGCGGTTCTTGAGTCCGCTTCTTTCTCGCAGGGCAAAGACCGCTATTCTATAATCATGCTGGACGAGGCATTCAAAGTAATTGAGGACGACGAAGGCGTTGCCATCATCATAAATGGAAACCGCCAGCCCGTTCACATGATGAACGGTGGCGACATTCTTGACGTGCTTACGCAAATTGCTGACGAAAACCCGGCGGAAGAAGGAATGGACTTTCCGCTTCCGGCGGCGGGCATTGGCTACTTAAGCTACGAATTCTGCGCAAAATGCGACACCATTCACCTTCAGAAGCAGAACGACGAGCTTAAAATTCCGGAAAGCGCGTTCATCGTAGGACATACCTTTGTGGTTTTTGACCACTTTACCGAAAAACTGCATATCTGCGCGCAGAATTACAAGGAACACGAGATTGACCTAAAGAAGGCAGTTGCAGACGTAAAAAAACGCCTTTCTGATCTTGACTTCTCATACCTTGCCGAACCAGAAACGGATTTTGAGACGACCGTAATCACCGATGAGGAGCAGAGCAAGGCCGAATACACGGAAAAAGTTGAGGCGCTCAAAAAGCACATCGTGGCGGGAAACATCATTCAGGCGGTGCCAAGCCGTCGCCTTCAGATAAGGAGCGAGGTTCCGGCACTTGAAATTTACCGCCGCCTGCGTTCCGTAAATCCGTCGCCGTATCTGTTCTACCTTGATTTTGATGAATTCCAGTTTACTGGCGCAAGCCCAGAAAGCCTTGTGCGAGTGCGCGACGGAGAGGCCGTCATTCACCCGATTGCGGGAACACGCCGCCGCGGAAAGAACAGCGCCGAAGACGAAAAGCTCCGCGAGGAACTGCTTGCCGACCCAAAAGAGCGCGCCGAACATTTAATGCTGGTTGACCTTGCGCGCAATGACCTGGGGCGCGTATGCCAGACCGGAACGGTTGAAGTTTCACGCTTTATGTTCACAGAGCTGTATTCAAGCGTCATTCACCTTGTTTCTGAAGTTACCGGAAAAATAAAGGACGGCGAAAGAAGCGCAAAGGTGCTTCGCGCGGCATTCCCGGCAGGAACTGTAAGCGGCGCGCCAAAAATCAGCGCCATAGAAATTCTTTCCACGCTTGAAAAAAACAAACGGAACTTCTACGCTGGAGCCGTTGGCTACATCGGCAACAAGAACAACCTTGACTTCTGCATTGCAATCCGCTGTGCGCTCAAGCAGGGCGACGTATGGACGTTGCAGGCTGGCGGTGGCATTGTGAACGCCTCTAACGCAGAGCGCGAATACACCGAAACCTGCGAAAAGCTTGCCGCAATGCGCAGCGTCATTGAATGGAAAAAGAACTGACAAAGGATGTGATGCAAAGCGCCAATAATCTGCAAAAAGGAGTTTTTTTATGATAGTTTTAATAGATAATTATGACAGTTTTACATACAACGTATATCAGTCGCTGGCAAAGCTGACCAAGGAAGAAATCCGCGTTATCCGCAGCAAGGAAACGACGGTGGCAGAGGTTGCGGCGCTGAATCCAAGCAAGCTGATTGTGTCTCCGGGACCAGGACGACCGGAGGACGCGGGAATTTCCGTTGAGGCGATAAAGTATTTTGCAGGCAAGATTCCCATTCTTGGCATCTGCCTTGGACACCAGGCAATTGGCTACGCCTTTGGCGCGAACATCGTTCAGGCAAAATTCATCAAGCACGGAATTGCAGAAGAAATCACGCTGGACGGAAAAGGCATGTTCCGCCTTATGGGAAAGCGAGAGACGTTCACGCGGTATCATTCACTTATAATAGAAGAAAGCTCTCTGCCTGACGATTTTGAGGTTACGGCGCGGGCAGACGACGGCGACATCATGGGAATTCGCCACAAGACCATGCCGATTGAAGGCGTGCAGTTCCACCCGGAATCGATTGCAACTCCAAAGGCGCGGGAATTCTTTACGGCGTTCCTGAACTACAGAAAGGAGCCTTTCCCGGCAAGCCAGGTTCTGAACCAGCTGATTGCAGGAAAGGATTTGGACCGCCGCACCGCCGAAATGTTCATGGAAGATCTTACGGACGGCTGTATGGACGAGCGCGTTATGGCGGCAATCCTTACGGCACTTGCGGCAAAAAAAGAAAGCCCCGAGGAAATGGCAGGCTGTGCGGGCGTTCTGGTGCGAAAGCGCACTCCCCTGCCGCTTGACACCACAGAGCTTACGGACATAGTTGGCACCGGCGGAGACAGCAAAGGCTCGTTCAACATTTCTTCAATGAGCGCTTTATGCGCGGCGGCGTGCGGGCTTCCGGTCGCAAAGCACGGCAACCGTTCCGTTTCAAGCAAGTCCGGCGCGGCGGACTTTTACGAGGGACTTGGAATCAAAATTACCACAACGCCAGAAAAAACGGCAGAAATCATAAAAAAGACGAACTTCGGCTTTTTGTTCGCGCAGGTGTACCATGGCGCAATGAAATATGCAGGACCTGTGCGCAAGGCGCTTGGCGTAAAAACAATCATGAATCTGCTTGGACCGCTTTCTAACCCGGCTGGCGCAAAATACCAGATGCTTGGCGTTTATTCAAAGGAACTGCTTGCTCCCGTTGCCCGAGCTTCAAAAATGCTCGGCTCAAAGCGCGTTATGGTCGTTGTTTCTGAAGACGGTTTTGACGAAATCTCACCGGTAGTGCCAACCCACGTCTTTGAAATTGACGAGGACGGAAAGGAAAAGCAGTACATCATAGACCCTGCGGAATTCGGACTCACAGGATGCAAGGATGAGGAACTTGCCGGCGGAACCGGAGCGGAAAACGCGCAGCTTGCGCTTGACCTGCTTGCCGGAAAAGGCCGCCGCACGCTTAAGGCAGCGGTTGCCTTAAACGGTGGCGCGGCACTGTACATCGGTGGAAAGGCTGCTTCCATAAAAGAAGGAAGTCTTAAAATTATTCACGCCATCGATTCCGGCGCGGTTACAAAAACACTTGAAACAGTGAAGGCGCTCAGCAATGGCTAAGGACATTCTTACAGAAATCTGCGACCGCAGGCGTGAGGACATCGCGCGTCTTGGCTTTTGCTACGGACACGAGGTGCCGCAGACTCGGAAGCGCCCGATAGTTCCGTTCCTGCCAAAGCCGGGAACGATTCTTGAAATAAAACGCGCCTCGCCGTCAAAGGGGCAGATTGCCCCGGACTTGGACGCGGCAAAAACGGCAAAGGCGTACATAAAGGCGGGAACCGCGGCAATTTCATGCCTTACAGAGCAGAATTATTTTCATGGCTCGCTGGACGATTTGCAGGCGGCATGCCGCGCCGCCGAAAAAAAAGCCGCCGTCCTTCGCAAGGACTTTTTGCTTGACGAAGAGGAGGTTCGCATTGCCTACCGCTGCGGAGCCGACGCGGTGCTTCTTATTGCGCGCATTCTGGAAGAAGAAAAGCTTGTTTCCATGGCTCGCACGGCATTTGAGCTTGGCATTGCAGTTCTGCTTGAAGTGCGCGAGGACGGCGATGTTGAAAAGGCGCTCACCGTGCTTTCTGAGGCGCACCGCCTGAATGCGGACGACAAAATAGTGCTGGGAATCAATTCACGCGATTTAAGCAATTTTACGATTGACCTTCTGATTCCTTTAAAACTGAAGGAACGCATTCTGCACCTTTTTAAGGAACGCAAGACAAACTTGCCCATTCCGCGTATAATCTCAGAGTCGGGAATAACGACACCAGCGGCAGCGGATTTTACCGGTCATCTTGGCTTTCATGGCGTGCTGATTGGCGAGGCTGCCGCACGGAATCCTGCGGAAGCAAAACGGCTCGTAAAGTCGTTCTGTGGCGGAGCAAAGGCGGCAGCACACCATCTGGACTATGAATTCTCATTCTGGAAAAAGCTTTCTGCCCGGCTCAGCGAGCGCGAGGAACAGAAAACGGCGCGACCGCTTGTAAAAATCTGCGGACTTACGAACAAGGAGGATGCGCTTTTGGCGGCGGAGCTTGGCGCAGACATTCTTGGCTTTATCTTTGCAGAAAAAAGCCCGCGCACAAACGCTGCCGAAGAAAAAACTGCTGACATGCTGCGAGACGTGCGCTCAGAAGCAGAACGCCTGCATTCCGAAGGAAAAATCCCTCGCGTACCGCTTATGGTTGGCGTCATCGTTGACGTTGCAAGCGAGCTTGGAAACGCCGCCTACGAACTGTGCTACGAAGGCGTACTGGACGGAATTCAGTTCCACGGCTGCCCGGAGCTTGCGCAAGGCGCGCTCGGTTATCCTGCGCTTCCTGTTGCGGGCGAGGAGGAGCTTAAGACGCTCGCACTGCTGTATTCGGTGGGATTTCCGCGCGTGCTGGTAGATGCAAAGAACCTGAGCGGCACGTATGCAGACGGAGATGCACGCTACGGCGGAACCGGCACGCAGCTTTCTGAATCGCTTGTTGAGGCCGTAAAAAAGCAAGGCACGCTGTGGCTGAGCGGCGGCATCACACCAGAAAACTCCGCCCCGCTTACCGCACGGTTCGCTCCAGAGCTTCTGGACGTATGCAGTGGCATCGAGTCCGCCCCCGGCAAAAAAGACGCGGAAAAGCTTACCAATCTCTTCCGTGCGCTACAAAACGCATGACATTTTAAGGAGTCTTATCATGAAAGAATCAGATAACGGATTTTTTGGACGCTTCGGCGGACGCTATGTTGCGGAAGTTTTGCGCCGCCCTATAGAAGAGCTTGAGGAAGCTTTTCACGCGTGCCTTAAGGATGACGCGTTCTTACAGGAGCTTGAAGAAATCCGCTCGGACTTTATCGGTCGCCCAACGCCGCTGTACCACGCAAAAACGCTTTCTGAAAAAATCGGCGGTGCGCAAATTTACGTAAAGCTTGAAGGGCTTGCCAACACCGGCGCCCACAAGATAAACAATGCCATTGGTCAGGCGCTGGTTGCAAAGCGCATGGGCAAAACACGCATCATCGCGGAAACAGGAGCCGGTCAGCATGGCGTTGCTACGGCGGCGGCATGCGCAAAGCTTGGGCTTAAATGCCGCGTGTACATGGGCGAAGTTGACGTACGCCGCCAGCAGCCAAACGTTGCCACAATGGAGCTGTACGGCGCGGAGGTCGTTCCTGTCGTATCCGGCTCGCGAATCCTTAAGGATGCCATAAATGACCCACTGGGCGGCAAACTTCAAGGACACGCACTACCTTATCGGTTCTGCGCTGGGTCCCTCTCCCTTCCCGGACATGGTCCGCACCTTTCAGTCTGTCATCGGGCGCGAGGTTAAGGCTCAGATGGAAGAGCGCGGCAAAAAAATTGATGCAATGGTCGCCTGCGTAGGTGGCGGCTCAAACGCAATCGGATTCTTTGAGCCGTTCATCGATGCGGACGAAAAGGACGGAGCGCCCAAACTGTATGGCGCGGAAGCCGGGGGAATCGGACCTGGCAAAGGAAACAACGCAAGCCGCATGACCGGAAACGACGCCGTGGACGGCATTATGCAGGGCTTCAAAAGCCGCTTCCTTTTGGACGAGGACGGACAGGCGGGAACGACGCGCTCCATTTCTGCGGGACTTGACTACGTTGGAATCGGGCCGCAGCTTGCAGAGCTTGGCGAGCGTGGAAGAATCACCTTTGACGCAATCCGCGACGACGAAGCGCTTGCCGCCGTTTCAGAGTTCGCACGGAACGAGGGTGTGCTTTTTGCAATGGAAAGCGCCCATGCCGGAGCCTTGGCGCTCAAAATCGCAAGAACGATGCGTCCGGATCAGAATCTTGTGGTGAACATGTCTGGTCGTGGCGACAAGGATATCTTCATCACCTGCCCGGTATTCCGCCCCGAGGAATGGAAGCAGTTCCTTCGCGCCGAGCTTGCCCGGCTTGAGAACGGCACCGACATTCACTTTGCAGAAACAATGGGAAAGAACTGATTCTACTTATTCAAAATGGAGACTAGAATGAACGACATACACGAAAAAAAACTGTTGATGGCTCATCAGGTTGCCGGCTACCCGGACGATGAGACTGCCCTTGCCGCCGCAGAAGCCCTTGTTGCCGGCGGCACCGGCATTCTTGAAGTGCAGCTGGCGTTCAGCGACCCCAGTGCGGACGGCGTTGCCATTCAAACGGCATGCTCCACTGTGCTTTCGCGCGGCTACACCGTAAAGCAGGGCTTGGCGTACATTGCGGAATTCCGCCGCAGGCATCCGGAAATTCCGGTATTCCTTATGACTTACGGCTGCCTTGTGTACCGCCCCGGCGTAGAAAACTTCGTAAAAATGGCAAAGGATGCAGGCGTTTCCGGTCTTATTGTGCCGGATCTTCCGTTTGACAGCGACGAAGGACTTACCGCCGCATGCAAAAAGCACGGACTTGAGAACATTCCTGTTGCCGCCCCCTCCATGACGGACGAAAGGCTTTCCAAAATGGCGCACGCAGGATTCAAGTACATATACACGGCGCTCCGTGCGGGAATCACCGGCACGCAGACCGTCATAACCGATGAAATGCTTTCGTTCATCGACAAGGCGGCAAGCGGCGGCTCTATAATCCTTGGCGGCTTCGGAATTTCCAGCGGTGAGCAGTCAAAAGCGCTTGCACCGCACGTAACCGGTGTCATTGCAGGCTCGGTTTTTGTAAACCTCATAACCAGCAACTTTGACCCCGCGCACCCGGAAGAAAGCCGCAAAAAAATCGCTGCCGCCGTCCAAGCAAAAGCACAGGAGCTTACTGCCCCTCTCCGCTAATTGAAGCGCGCTGAGAACTGTTCTTGCGCCCGCATTTTTTCGCTTTACTTCCTAAAGAATCATGTTAAAATTAAATTTTAGGAAGCATATGAGCGAAAAATTTTCAATAATTGCAACTTCATCGCGTAATCTTAAAAATGTTCTGACAGAAAATCAGTTCTCAGCCGTTTTCAGCGTAACCTACGCCGAAAGCGAGCAGGACATTTTCAAGCTCATTGACGCAGGTTTCATTCCGAACGCACTTTTTATAGACCGGGATTTTTTAAAATCCGACGTGCGGGATTTTTTTCAGCAGATTGAGAACCATACCAGCGTGCAGGAAGCCCTTCAATCCGATTTTATCTCCAAAATTCCGGTGCTTCTGTTTGCCGACGGAATCTCAGAGGAGGACGAAATCCGCCTGCTTGAGGCAGGAGCCTCCGAACTATACCGCTACAGCGACCCACATTCCATTCTTTTTCATCGGATTAAGAACAAGCTTTCGCTCTACCGCACAGAAATTCAGCGCTACAAGGCGCAGAACGACCAGCAGAAGACCACGATTCAGAATCTGCTCTGCATAAGCAAAAAAACGGGAATCTACAACTTCCGCGCGTTCCTGCAAAAAACGCAGGAAATGCTCGATTCCAACATTAACAAAGAATATACGTTCATGCGGTTTGACCTTGACCGCTTCAAGATTTTTAACGACCTCTTTGGCTTTGACGAAGGCGACCGCATTCTTGCCGGAATCGGAAAAATCTTCATGACAAGCTACAACTCGGACAAAATCACCTACGGGCACATTTACGCCGACCACTTCATCGCGTGCTTTGAAAAGCACAATCTGAATCCCGCACAACTTTCTCAGGAGCTGACCGACTACGTGAACGGCTTGCACCCGCAGTTTGACTTTATCGTGCGAATCGGATTCTGCGATGTGCTGAACGACGGCAACATCGACATCTCGCTTGTATGCGACCACGCGCAGCTGGCGCTCCAGTCAATAAAGACAGATTTTACGGAGCGGTACGCGTTCTTCAATCCGGAGATGGTAAGCGAGCTTAAGCAGGAACAGGAACTGATTACGGACATGGTTTCAGGAATTCTGAACGAGGAATTCCAAGTGTACCTGCAGCCGCAGTACGACTACACGACCGACACGCTGATTGGAGCCGAGGCGCTCGTACGCTGGCTGCACCCCAAAAAAGGACTGATAAATCCAAGCGTTTTCATTCCGATTTTTGAGCGGAACGGCTTCATTACACAGCTTGACGAATACATCTGGGACAGAACGTGCAGAATGCTTCGCGCATGGATTGACGAAGGTCTGAACCCTGTGCCGGTTTCCGTAAACATCTCACGCCGCGACATCTACAGTCAGAATCTGATAAAAATTTTTGACGACCTTCTTGAAAAATACCATCTGAACGCGCGACTTCTTCGCCTTGAGATAACGGAATCTGCCTACATGGACAATCCCTCCCAGCTGATTATGGTCGTTGAGACGCTCCGCAACCACGGCTTCTGCCTTGAGATGGACGACTTTGGAAGCGGCTATTCTTCCTTGAACACGCTCAAGGACGTGCCGGTTGACGTTCTTAAGCTGGACATGAAATTCATTTCAGCGGCAACGGAAGGTCTTACGAAAAAGGACGTTTCAGAAAGCAGTTCGCGAAGCGGTAGCATACTTAGCTCCGTGGTGCGCATGGCAAACTGGCTCAGGCTTCCCATCATCGCGGAAGGAATTGAGTCAAAAGAACAGGCCGACTACCTTAAGAGCATCGGCTGCTTTCACATGCAGGGCTTTTATTTTGCAAAGCCAATGCCTGCGGACGAATACAAGCAGCTTTTGGTCGACCTTCCGGCAATTCCGCTGGAGCAGATGTCGGCATCGGACATTCACAACGCGCTCAACTTCATCGACTCAGACACGCAGGACGCATTGCTGTTCAACAATTTTGTAGGCGGTGCCGCAATCGTTGAATGGACGGGCGATTCCGTAAACATAATCCGCGTGAACGACAAATTCCTTGAGGAACTGAACACCACGATTGAGGACTACAAGCCGTTCAAACGGAATATTCTTGAAAATCTTGAGAAAAATGACCGTCAGACCTTTGTTTCAATGCTGGCAGAGGCAACACGAACCGGAAAAATCGCGTTCTGCGAGATAAAATCGCTCCCCATTTACGAGGGAACCCAACCGTTCTGGCTGCGCGTAAACGGACGTTACCTTGCTAAGACGGCGACGAGCGACATTTTTTACCTCAGCATTGAGAACATCGACTTCAGGATGCAGTTGCTCCAGTTGAACACGAACCTGTATGAGCAGCTTGCGACCATTATGGAAAACGTGCCGTGCGGCATTCTTAACCTTGACTACAACAAAAAATTCTCTATTTCATATCTGAATGAGACGCTTGCCACGATGTGCGGCTACAAGCAGTCGGAATTCCGCTCTAAGATGACGGAAGACCCCTTCATGATTTTCAGCAAGGAACAAAAGGAAAGCGTTTCGGCGTTCCTTACGGACGCGATTCAAAAGCGGCTGCCCGCGTTCAGCACAAAAACGGAAATCACAACGAAGGACGGAACGCAGAAGGCGGTTCAAATTAACGGAAACCTTCTGGAGCGGAGCGACGGCACGCTGTATCTGAACACCATTCTTATAGACGCGAACGACTAAAAATCCGGCGCGCAGTGAAATTCCATCGCGTGGCCTGTAATGGGGTGCGCAAAGCACAACGTTTCGGCGTGAAGCAAAAGCCGCTCGCCCGGCGCACAAAAGCCGTACAGCGTGTCGCCCACAATGGGAACGCCAAAACCGTGGGAATCCGCAGCTGCAAGCCTAAGCTGGTGCGTGCGCCCGGTGTGCGGAACAAAGCGAATCCTTGTTACCGTTCGTGCGGAGCCGTCCGGCGCTGTATAGCGTTCCGTGCCCAGCGAATGCCATTCCGTTACGGCGCTTTTTCCATGCTCCGCGTCCCAAATCTGATGGGGGCGGTGCTCCACATCAAGACTAAAAAACAATTCCATCTGACCCTCCGGCTCAAAGCGCGCGGGAAGAATACCGTCAATGACGGCAATATATTCCTTCTGCACCTCCCGGTTCTCAAACTGCCGGTTCAAGGCACGGTGCGCATCCTGAGTGAAGGCAAGCACCATAAGACCGCTTGTTTCCATATCAAGCCTATGAACGGCGGGCTGTGCAATGCACGACGGAAAAAGCCTTAGCACGCGGCTTACAATGCAGTCCTGCTTTTCAGGACCGCGACCAGGAACGCTCAGAACACCGCTCTGCTTGTTCACCACGATAATGTCATCATCGCGGTACAGAATATGCAGCCCAAGGATAGCCGGAAGAATAAGCGCACAACGAATGTCGCATGGGGGCACCGTTTTTAGCGCAACGCCATGTGCAATCGGCAAGGAAGATGCATTCCGCTCATAGAACACCTCCGCCATGCTGACCGGCGTAAGCGCATGGGCAAACGCATAGCTCAGAAGCTTAGGCGCACAGCAGTCGCCCGTTCCGGTTGGTGGAAGCCTCTTTTTTACCATGGAAAGCAAGTCTCTTACCAAGCCGTCTGCACAGCAAAAGGAATAGAGCGAAAGCACACTCTGCAAGGACTCGCCGCACAAGTCAAGGCGCGTTCGGCACAGCGAGCGTTCCTCGTCAGTCTGCTCGGCATAAGCGCCGTCAGGAAGGCGGCGGCTATTCTTCAATGTATTGATTTTTTCGGTCAGCGAGTGAATCTCGCCGTCATTTTTTTGGAGCGCGCGCGAAACTTCCGCCGCGCTTACGATTGGCTCAACAAAATTGTCGCAATCCAGGCGGCAACGTATGCCTGAAACAGTGCGCAGCACGACCTGAGAACCGTCGGCGGCGGTGCAAACCAACACGCCCAGCATGATGCCCTGCTCCGCACGCTGCGCGCTTACAGGCGTAAGCTGCTCCATTTGTACCGCACCGGAAGCTAAATCGGCAATAAGCTCGCGGCAATAGGCGCTCGCCGGCTCTTCCGGAAACGGCGGGAACATATTACAGACCGCGCACTTCTACAGTGCCGTCCTCTTTTGCAATGAACGCGGCAGGCTTGTTCTTTGTAAAAAATCCGACCTCCACAACGCCGGTTATGTCGTTTATGGTGTCCTCAAGCTCAACAGGATTTACGGGAGCTTTCCACAAGCAGTCCACAATCTGATTTCCGTTGTCGGTGATGACCGGACCACACTTTCGCACGCCCTCGCGGAGCACTACCTTTGCACCCATGGTCTCAAGAGCCTTTTTTACCGGCACATAGGCTTCTGCAATAATTTCCACAGGAAGCGCGAACTTTGTTCCCAAGGTGCTTACCGCCTTTGAGGAATCCGCAACGATGACAAAGCGCTTTGCATTGTACGCCACGATTTTTTCGCGCAGCAATGCCGCTCCACCTCCCTTTATGCAGTTGTTCTCCGTGTCAATCTCGTCCGCACCGTCAATGGCAAGGTCAAGCTCGCCGTTTATAACGCGGTCCTTAAAAGAATAGACCGGAACGCCCCAATCCGCACAGGCATTTTCCGTCTGGAACGACGTTACTACAGCCTTTACGTCCTTCAACGTGCCGTCCGCAATGTATTCGGCAAGGCGTTTTACCGCCGGAAGCGCCGTGGAACCGGTTCCCAGCCCGATTTTCATTCCGCTGAAAATCAATCCCTTTTGTACCAATGTTTCAACGGCAGTTCGCGCCGCAAGTACCTTCTGCTCACTCTGGCTTAAGCTCTTCATCGTATCCGACTCCTGTAAAATATTTGAATTGTCTGTATCCTTGGTATTTCAGCATTGAATATCCGTTGCACACCTTGCATCCTGCCTGCTTTGCAACCTGCATAATCGGCGTAACCGGCGGATCGTACACAATGTCGTACACGTATTCATGTCCCTTGAACTGATAGAACCACACCGGGTTATTCTCGCGGTTGGGAACGTCCTCAGAATTCATGCCGACCTTTGTGGTCTGAATGATTATGTCGGAATAGCGGTCAAGCAAGCCCGCGTTCTCCGGGTCAAGAGAGGCGTACTCAAAGCCGAACTGGTCGGCAAGCGCCTTTGCATGGCTGACCGTGCGGTTAAAAATACACGCCCTGCCGCCCATTTCCTTAATCGTATAGGCAATCGCGCGGGCAGCACCTCCCGCCCCGATAATGGCAACCTTTCGCCGTCTAAGTTTTTTGTCGCCGATGAATTCTGCAAGCGCCTCAAAAAATCCGCCCGCGTCAGTATTGTGCCCAACCCATTGGCTGAAGTCGTGAACGACCGTATTGCACGCGCCAATCTCGCCAACCTCAACGTCAATTTCGTCGGCAAGCTCCATAGCATCCTTTTTATACGGAACCGTAACCGCCATTCCCTTTATGCCAACCTCGTTCGCAAAATCAAAGCTTTCTGCCATCGACGTTGAGCAAAGGGGAATGAATATGTTGTTCAGCTTATGCTCGCGGTAGCCTTCATTGTGAATGAGCGGGCTTGACGTAACCTTGAGCGGATAGCCGGTAACGGCAAAAATGCGGGTATGCTCGTCGATGTTCCTGAAGTTGTACATGTCAGTAAGCGTAATGGGGTCTATATGCCCAATGTCCTGCGTGTTCGACTTTGTTTCAATCGGCGAAGTGTACGTAAGAAAGGAATTGAGCTTTGACGCAAGAATGCGCGACGGCACGCCAAGGTTTCCCATGGCACAAAAAATGTGGTCAAAGTCGTTTATGCCGCCTGCCTCGCGGAACAGCTGGGTAACGTCGCCCAAGTTCTGCGGCATGAACGCAATTTTTGGAATCTCGTAGGGTGTACGGCGCATCTCAAGGCACTTCTTGCGGTAATTCTGGATGGGACCGTCAAATTTGTGGCAGGAACGGATAATGCGCACACCGAACGCCTGAGCGCTGTCCAAAAGCCCCGGAACATGAAAGTCGTCCTCAAAGTCAATGTAGGCAAAATTCTTGGAAGGTTTCTGGTCGGCAAAGGCAAGCGCGCGCCCAAAAAGCGCCGTTCTGGAAAATTCTCCGCTGTCGTACAAGCCTCCGTCCTCTACGCGCCGGATTGTAAGGATGCATGGAATATTTATCATTGAAGGAAACTTTCGCACGTGCAACTGCTCGGCTTCGTCCAGATGGTCGACCCGCAGTTCCGCAATGTCTATGTGCGAAGAATACTTTTTGACAAAATCCGCATTTTCCTGCAAGGTTTTTCCGGTGAGCGTCAGACAGATTTTTGTTTTTACCATTTTTTTTCCCGAATTAGTGTACGATTATTTTTTTCTGTTCTTTATCAACAACATACAGCGTGAGCGTCGTTTCCTTTGGAACCGCATAGGGCAATGTAAGCGAAGCGCCGGTGTGCATGAAGTTTACGAGCGTGTATGTGTTTCCATCGGACGTTGATGCATCAAGCCGCATAGGAACAGGATACGGATATTCGGTAAGCTCCGCAGAGAAAATGCCATACACGTCGTCCTCAAATTCTCCGGCAGGGAACGCCATCTCAACCGCCATGTGTGAATAATTCGGAATGAAGTCGCCGTCAAACTGCTGCTGCGCAATGACCGTTCCAGGCTTCTCGCCATTGGAAGCGGTTCGCGCGGTAAAGTCAAATACGATGCGGCTTCGCGCAACGGTCTGGAGCATGTCGTTCACGGAGGTTCCTATAAGACGCGGAACGCGGGTATTTTCAAAGGAAGGACCGCGGCTTACAACGAGCGTAAGCGTTACCGGCTCCGAAATATCGGTTCCCTCCGGCGGATCCTGCTCAAGGATTGTTCCCGCCGCAGAAATATCCGGCTTATATTCCGGCTGCGCAAGCACAATGAGCGGAGTCGTCGTTCCGGCAAACAGCGTCTGAAGGTTCATCTTCAGCTCGTCGTAATTCTGCCCGATGTAATTTTCAACATGATCTATGATTACGCCACGGCTTACAACAAGAGACACGCGGCTGTAGCCCTTTACGATTGAGCCTGCGCTTGGATTCTGGTCAAGGATAGTTCCCTTATCGCCGGGAATTTCTGAATAGCGCATGGTGATTTTTGGATAAAGCTCCTTTTTCTGCATCTCAAGCAGAGCGTCGGTCAGCTCCTTTCCGCGAACCTCCGGCACCATGACTTCCTCGGGTCCCCTTACATGAAGAAAAAAAACAACCATCGCAAAGAAAATCATGACTACAACAGCGGCAATGACCGTTGCTATGAACGTTTTTCCGTTGGACTGGAGGGCTTCAAAATAGGAAGAAACAGAAACGCGCTCCACCTTCACGTCCTTGATTTTGTCCCCGGTTGATTTGATTTTATCTACAATATTGTTTTCCATGTCCTCATACTACCATATTTGCGGCGTTAGATTCAATTGAGCAACGTGCCTTCAAAATTGTGAACGCCATTCATGAAGGATTTATAGTCCATCGGCTTTTTGCCCTGCCGCTGAAGCTCCGTAACGGCAAAAAAGCCGTCCTTGCAGCGAACGAGGATTCCTGCTGATTTGATGTAGGCGCAGACGGTGCCTGGAACTGCAGAAAAGTCCGTTATGCCAAGCACGCCGGCTTTTTCCTCTGAAACTGGAATGCCCGCAAGAATTTTGAGCGGCGCGCCGTTTTCTTCCGTCCATGCGCACGGCTCCGGGCTATAGGCGCGCACGGCGCAGTCAATTTCTTTGCCGGAAAGCGCCCACTTGATCCGCGCATCGTCCTTTGTGATTATGCCGGTATAAGAGGCTGCCCCGCTCTGTGGCGTACCAGCGGGAAGCGCCGCATTTTTTGCGGTTTCTGCAAGAAGGGCGCAAATCAAGTCCGCGCCACGCACGGCCGCATCATTTAAAAGCGAGCCGGCGGTTTCCGTTCCGTCCAAGGGAACGCGAACCTGAGCAAGGATGTCGCCCTCGTCCATCTTAAGGCTGAGCGTCTGCACGGAAAACGCTGTTTCCGCGTCGCCGTTTAAGATGGCGGCGTTAACCGGCGTACAACCACGGTACTGTGGAAGCGCCGACGGATGAAGGTTTATGCCGCCGTACTTGAAAAGCGAAAGGAATTTCGGTCCAAATATATGGCCATATGCAAAGCACACAAGAATATCCGGCTGCAAGGTGGAAACCGCCGCCCGGCATTCCGCGTCCAAATGCTCCGGCGTAAGAACGGGAAGCCCGCGCTCGGCAGCAAGAGCGGCAACCGGCGTTGGAAGCGGTGTCTTATGCCGCCCCTTTGCGCTCGGCGGATTGGAAAGCACGCCGCACACCATAAAGTCCGCTCCGGCTGATTTTTCAAGAAGATTCTGCAATGTAACTGCGGAAGCGTCCGGGCTTCCTGCATATAAAATCCGCAGCATGAAATTCAATTCCGTCCTTATTCTAAAATCTGAAAGGCAATGCAGGCGTTATTTTGCCTTTGCCGCCTTTTTTGCAGCTATCCGGCGCGCCTTTTCCTCGCGCTCGGCACGTTTTTTTTCTGCCCGCTCAGCACGCCGCTTGAACTGCTCCGTCGTTTTTTGGGCAAAGTCCGGGTCGCCCCGGTCAATGAACAGCTTTCCTTCAAGGTGGTCATATTCGTGCTGGATAATCCGCGCCAGAAGTCCTTCCGCCTCAAGCGTAAAGGGGCGACCTTTTTCATTGAACGCCTGAACCGTAACCTTTGCAGGACGTTTTATATTTTCGTACACACCCGGAACGCTGAGGCAGCCTTCCTCGTAGTCGCACAGCTCCGCACTGGTAGAAATTATCTGTGGATTTATGAACACGCGGCGCACGTCGTCGTCGGCAATGACGACAAACAGGCGCTTGCTGATTCCTGCCTGCGGACCTGCAAGCCCTACGCCGTCCGCCTCTATCATAGCGTCGAACATTTCATCTATGAATGCGCGAAGCTCGTCATTTATCTCTTCCTTTTCTACAGGAGAAGCAACCTGCCGTAAAATTTCTTCACCAAGTTTTGTAATTCTCATATTGACCTCTTATAAGCGGATTCGCGCCGCGCGCGCGTGTGCGGCAAGACCTTCCGCGTCGCCCAAGGCACCCGCAGCCAAAGCGCTGTTCTTCATTCCCTCTGAGCCAGATTCCGCACGAAGCGTGGTAACCGTCTTTAGGAACACGCGCACGCTGAGTCCGCCGGTGTATCGCGCGGAGCCACTGGTAGGCAGCGTGTGGTTCAGTCCGGCGGCATAATCGCCGAACACCTCCGCGGCGCTGTGGCCGATGAACAGGGAGCCGTAATTGCGCACAAGCGAAGCGACCTTATCGCGGTCTTCCCCCGCTTCCATCGCAAGCTCCAGATGCTCAGGCGCCTTTCTGTTGGCAAATTCCGCTGCCTGCTCCAAGGAATCCACAAGGATTATGCGCCCGCACGAATCAATGCTTTCTCGCGCCGTCTGCCGGGTAGAAAGCTCCGCAAGCTGCTTTTCTATCTCATCGCTTACCTTTTGAGCAAGCGCCTCATCAGTCGTTACCATCACCGGCTGCGCGACAACATCATGCTCCGCCTGAGCAAGCAAGTCCGCGGCAACCCACGCAGGATTTGCAGAGGAGTCCGCAATGATGAACACCTCGGTAGGTCCGGCAACCATGTCTATTCCGACCTTGCCGAACACGAGTTTTTTTGCGGCAGCAACAAATTTATTGCCAGGGCCAACAATGACATCAACCGAAGGAATGGTCTCCGTTCCGTATGCCACGGCAGCAATCGCCTGGCTTCCGCCGCACGCATAGCACTTACGCACGCCACAGATATACGCCGCCGCAAGGATTCCCTCGTCGGCATAAGGCTTACCGCCTACAAACGGCTTACCCGGAATTCCTTTTCCAGCAGCCTGAGATGCAGCCTTGTCGTCAGGATGAACGCGTGGCGGCGTACACAGAACGATTTCGCTTCCGCCTGCGGGATACCGAAGAATATCCTCAAAGCGGCAGAGCGGGCGGCTTCAGGGGACACTGTAATGCTGAATGTGGGCTCGTTTGGCGAAAGGTGTTTTGTCGGCACCGCGTTTTTCGGAGCTTTTTCATGGTTGGGCTACACGACCGATCAGGCTAAAAAGAACAGGCTCGGGTTTTCCGCGTACGTTGTCGACGGGCTTAAAGAGATTAAACGCAATCAGCCGCACAGGCTGAGGCTCTCCGCAAACGGCAGGATATATGAAGACGAGTACATTTTCGGAGCCGTTTCCAATTTGCACACTCTGTGCGGAGTGATAAAGCTTCCCTGCGCTCACTCCGAGCTTGCAGAGAGGGGCGTATTCAACGTGCTGCTGATAAAGGCGCCTA